>SXGS01516937.1_pt1 | contig 30238 bp, 26 predicted proteins | sample 3174681 | NCBI WGS metagenome assembly SXGS01 (sample SAMN11356861, study PRJNA531348) | freshwater metagenome | isolation source: freshwater sample F1-80 | place: China: Fuxian Lake, Yuxi | collected 2017-12-25 | reverse complement strand
GTTGAAATCGTGCGCTATGCCGCCGGACAATTGCCCGATCGCATCAAGCTTCTGGTGGTGCAGGATCATTTCCTCGGCGCGCTTCTTCTCGGTCAGGTCGTAGATGATGCCGACGAAGATGATGCCGTTGGGTGTTTCCGCCTCGCCCACGGACAGGTACATCGGGAACACTGTGCCGTCGGCCTTCAGCCCGCTCAGCTCCCGGCCCATGCCGATGATCCGCTTCACGCGCGTCTCGCGGTGTCGCGCGAGGTAGCCATCGTGGGTCGCGGCTTGCGGTCGCGGCATGAGGGCGGAGACGTTCTGCCCAAGCAATTCGCCCGACGTGTACCTGAACAGGTTTTCGCACCCCGGATTCACATACTGGATCGTGCCGGCAGCATCGATCACGATCAGGCCGTCCACCATGGTTTCCGGAACGATGCGGAACCGATCGTCGGTAAACAGGGAATCCAAGCTGGTCTCCGGCAGCATCCAGATGTGCAACGATCCTATGGCAAGGGAGGGCCTTGCGCCAGAAGGCGCGTCGTCGCGACGAACTAGGCGTCTGTTGTTCATCGTGGATCCCGTCATGACGCTGGCGGCTCGATCCGGAATCTGGCGGAGAAGCGATCCGGCCGATTGATCTGGGTCAGAGAGTCGCCCGCGATCCGGAGGCAGCATCGTCCAGCAGTGGAGGTGCTCATGTTGACACAAGTGGTCCTGCGGCTGGCCCGCAATCCGGATTTTCCCGCTGGCGACGACAGCCAGGGCTACGTCGTCATTGCGCCGCTCGACGCGGATGGAACGCTATCCGTGGCGGAATGGCAGACCGTGCGCGAGCAATGCTCGGTCGTCCGCTTCAAGCCGGGCGTCGCCCGCGACGCCGATGGCAAGCTGACCCATCGCGGCTCGCACTGGTACTTCCACTACGACGAACCAGATGAGGGCGATGACGAGCCCGTCTATCGGCTCGGCGATCATACACTCGCGCTTGGCAGCTACCTCACCATCCACGAGAGCGATGGCCGCGACATGACATACCGCGTGACCCAGCACCTGCCGGCATTGCGTCCCTCAGCTGCAACTCCAGTTCACGCCGCTCCGGAGGCTTCCTCATGACCAGACACAAGTTGCTTGCATCCGCACTCACACTCGCTCTCGCCTCGGTGTCAGGCTGCGCAGGGACAGAGATGGAGGAGGCGTCGCAGGACAAGATTCGACAGGCGACCATACAGGCGATCGAGGGGGTCGATCCAAACCTCATCGCCATCTCGGACATCACCAGGACACCCGCGAAGATTTCGTGGCGGGTCACTTCCGGGTCCCGAACCTACGCCTGCGATGCGGACGGCTTCTATCGCCTTCCGTGGTGCCGGCCTGAAGTCTGAATCAAGCGAGACATTCCAATGATCATTCACCCCTTCATCGCTGTCGTGATCACGCTCATGACTCTTTTCGCAACCGTCCTCGGAGCCACCGCCTTCCTGTCCCGCGAGTGAATCCTGCCGGTCAGGCCGTCGCGACGGCCAGCCTAGTGTTTTGCCGCCCTGGCCGCATCGCGCCGGTAGGTCAGCGACGACATGAACAGGCATCCGATGCTTGCGGCGTTGAACAGCAGCATGAATTCGAGTGCGCGACGCAGCGAAATCGCGGGGCCGTCCGCGGCAAACGCGCTGGACAGGAAACCGACCAGCGTAGGGCCGCCGCCTATGCCCAGCAGCGTCAGGCAGAACAGTGTGAACGCACTCGCAGTGGCGCGCATCTTCACGCCGACCAGTTCCTGCGCAGCCGTGTACGCCACGCTCGCGTAGATCAGACCGACAAAGCTCGGGACGATGTTGAACAGGTAGGCGTTCTGAATGGACCCCGCATTCAGGAAGCCCCACGCAAAGGGTAGGGCCGCGATTGCGCAGGCGAGGATTATCCACGGGCGCCAGCGCAGGTCCCGCTTCGACAGGCGATCGCACACCATGCCGATCAACACCGCGCCGAGACCGCCAAGTCCGCCGACCAGCAGGCCCAGCGCCAGGCTGACTTCGCCGACGCCCGCATTGTAGGTGCGGATAAGTAGCGGCGAGGTCCATGCGAGAAAGGCATTCGCAGAAACGCAGATCAGCATGCAGCCGGCAAGTAACCACAGGAACGCGGGCTGGCTCAGCATGAACGTGAATGTCTGCCCGATCGTGGGCCGCGCCGTATCGATACGCGCTTCAGACTGTCCGCGCTGCGGCTCTCTAACCGTCAGCCAGACAATGAGCGCCAGCACCAGTCCCGGCGCTCCGGCGACAAAGAAGGCCGCGCGCCAGCCATGGAGCTCATAGACATATCCGCCGAGCGGGAAGCCCGCCAGAATCCCAAGGCCGATGCCGAGCGTGTAGACGCCCAGCGCGGTCGCGCGCTGTGATGGCGGATAGAGGTCCGCGATCATCGACGTTGCTGGCGGCGTCCCGCCCGCCTCGCCGAGACCCACGCCCATCCGCGCGAGCAGCAGATGCCAGTATGTCTGGGCGAAGCCCGACAGCACCGTCATGAATGACCACACGCCGAGCGATAGCGCGACAATGTCCCGCCGCACGCCGCGGTCGGCCCAGATCGCAACGGGAATCCCCACCGTCGAATAGACCGCCGCGAAACCGAGACCCGAGAGCAGGCCAAGATGCCAGTCCTGAAGCCCGAGATCCGTGCGGATCGGTTCGAGCAGGATGACCAGAACCTGCCGGTCGATGTGATTGAAGGCGTAGACCAGCGTCAGGATCGCCAGGACGTAGTAGCGCGACTGTGTGGGCTGCACGGCGGTCGGGTTCATCACGTCCTCGTAAACAAGAACCCCGGATGCAGGATCGCTGCATCCGGTGAGGTTGGGCCCGCGCTTGAGGGGAGGTCTCGCACGAGCTTGCGCAGCTGCATCGTCACAGGCGCTGCGACGCCCAAAATCATCCGCTCGCTATGGCAGTAGTCGAGCTGGACCTTGTCCGGCGGGAACAGCCCCGAGATCAGACAACGCGCGCGCAGATCGCCATTGCTCGTCCCGTCCATCATGTCGGGATGGGTTGCGTGATAGGCCTTATCGAACACCGCGTGGCTCCTCCTCCAGACGCGCATCTGCAGCGCTTGCGGAAACCGGTGTCATAAACTCGCGAACAAGCCCTCCGGTCAAGCCCCCGATCAGGCCCGCACTGGCCCCGTCGACGCCCGCACCACGAGCCGAGGATGAACCTCGCCCTGGCGATCCTCGTCCAGCGGCTCCTTGGTCAGCCGCTCGCCCAGCAAGCGCACCGACGCCATCCGCCCGGTCGCCTTCACCGGCAGCAGCACAGTCGTCAGCGCCGGCCACATGCGCGAGGCGAGGGGACTGTCATCGAACCCCATCACCGAGACATGCTTGCCGATCTCCAGCCCCGTCTCGCGGATCGCCTGGCACACGCCGGCCGCCATCTCGTCATTGCCGCAGAACACCGCCGTGGGATCCATCGCCTGTCCCATCAGCTTGCGCCCCGCATCGATGCCGGATTCGAACGTATACGCGCCGCGCAGGTCCAGCTTCCTGTCCAGCGACAACCCTGCCGCCTTCAGCCCCTCGACAAACCCCGCCCGTCGCTCGTGCGAAGACCTGAACGTGTCCGGTCCCGACACGTGCGCCATCACCTTGTGCCCAAGCCCTGCCAGATGCTCCGCCGCCTGCCGCGCACCTTCGCGATCATGCGTGACGATCGAATTTTCTTCGCTGTCGAGCAGCACGGACGCGATCCGCACATAGGGCGTGTCCGACGCGCGCAGCAGCGCGACAAGCTCCTCATCTTCCGACACAGACGACGGCAGGATCACGCCCGCCAGCTTCTGCCGCTCGATGAAGCCGCGCACGCCGGGCAGGAAATCCCTGTCGCGCCGACTGCACGGATGCACCACCAGTTCCAGCCCCGACCCGCGTATGATGTCGAGAATGCCCTGCTGCGTGTCGATCACATGCTGCGGGTTCGGATTGTCGTAGATCAGCCCCACCAGGTACGACCGCCGCGAGGCCAGCCCGCGCGCTACCGGATCGGGCGCATAGCCCAGATCCTTGATCACCGCGTCGATGCGCTCGCGCGTTTCCGTGTTGACGAACGGGCTCTGGTTGATGACGCGGGACACCGTCTTCTTCGACACATTGGCCAGCCGGGCCACATCATTGATCGTCGGCCTGCGCCGGGGCTCGACCGGCGCAGGCGCCGGTGTGCGTGCAACTGGTTTCTTCATCGCCCTGTCGTCCTGCCAAGTCGCGCCAACAGCGTTTCGCAGTCCGGCGCGAACAGGTGATGGCCTACCCGGTTCGTCTCCTCCACAAAGTCGTTGAGCGACCGGCTCGCCGCCATCCGTTCGGATATGTCGCCCGGCACAACCAGACGCAGCCGATAACTCTGCAGCCTCTGAAAGAACTCACCCGCCAGCTTCGTCTTCAGTTCGAAGAACGCCGGCGCCAGCCGGCTTACCGGCACGACGATCACCTCCGCGTCGCCATGCTCGCCGATGAGATCACGCGCATCCCGCTTGCTCGCCAGCAAAGGCCCGTCGGCGGCAAGCGTATGCACGGCGATAGTGTTGAGCGTTTCAGTCGGCATGGTCTGTAATTGTCTTCCTGTTGTCCCATGCATGCGCGTCAGAGAGACAGCCCGTCAAGCGGGACAGAGATCCGCCGTGCTGTCAGACTAACGCTAACCAGTCTCTGCAGAGGCCGTGGCTATTGGCTTGCAGGAGGCCCGGCACCCGAATTTCCTAGAAGCGGTGTCGCGTTCCGCCAGCGGTCAATCAGCACGCGGCCTGGCTCTACTTTCGCATCGCGCTAAGTCCGTGTGACGTGGAAGAAATGCCAGACCGTCGTGGCATCGACGTGAGTTGCGAAACGATCCGACCTTGGACGGTAAAGTTAGGCCCGAAGATCGCCGCCAGCCTTCAACGACGCAAACTCCCGCCGTCATCACGGTCGCATCTCGATGAGATGGTCTGCAAGATCGGAGGGGAGCGTGTGTTCCTTTGGCGCGCTGTCGATGACGAAGGCGACGAGCCGGACCTTGTTGTTCAGAAGAGGCGCGATACGCGTGCAGCTCGAGAACTGTTGCAGCAATAGGTTCGCAGCCAGCCCGTCGAGCCGGAGAGCGTCGTAGCGGACGGGCTTACGTCGTCCGGTTCAGCGCTTCGGTCGAACGGCCGAGAAGAGATTCATCGGGCGGGGCGTTTGCGCGAGAACAATCGGGCCGAAAGCTCGCATCTGCCAATCCAGCAACGCGAGCGAAAGATGCTCGGGTCAAACTCTCAGACCTCGACGCGGCATTTTTGACGACGCTTGCTGCGATCCATAACGCGTTCGATTTGCAGGGACACCTGATCAGCCGACCGTCGCTCAGGATCTTCCGCGCACGGGCGGGCTCCGTCCGGGCGAGGCCAGTCACTTGAGCGAAATCCTGCGTACTGCCCGAGATTTTGCGTTACCGAGTTGAGCCGACAGTCTCGTCTCGCGCGCGATCAATATTCGGAACGAGAAGGCTGATGGCGAGAAGACCAAATGCATAGGCAGCGCCGCACATAAGGAGCATCGGCAGGTATGATCCTGTCCCATGCAGGACGAAGCCGGTCAGCTCCAGCATGCCAAGGCCGCTGAGATTGCCGAATGTGGCGCCAAACCCGACCACAAGTCCGACCCGGGCCGGAGAGAAGAGATCGGTCGCAAGTCCGAACACATTTGCCGAAAAACACTGGTGTGCGGCCAGCGTCAGGCCGAGCAGCAGCACGCCAACCCACCGGTTCGGCGCCAGCATCACGAGCGGAACCGGCAGGGCTGCGAGGGCCGACAGGAGCATCGGAATCTTGCGTGAGGCATTTAGCGAGCGCCCCTTGATCATCAAGCGTGTCGAGAGCCATCCCCCAAACAGCGATCCGCAGGCCGCCATCAGAAAGATCGCCGCCACGGGCAGGGCAAGTTCGGCTGTGTCCAATCCGAACCGCTTGTGAAAGAGATCTGGTCCCCAAAACAGGAGAAAAGCCCAGACAAAATCGGTCAGGAATTTGGCAGCGGCGATGGCCCACGCCCGCCGGTCAGTCAAAATCTGCACGAAGTCGTTAAGTCGGCGCTTCGTGGCGGGGGTGACTGCGGACGTGATCGGTGGGTCGAGTTTCGGAGGCCGCGGCAGCAAAAACCAGAAAGCGAGCCAGATGAACCCGACTGCACCCGTAATGACAAACGCCATCTTCCACCCGAACGCGACTGCAATCGCAGGCACGACAAGCGGTGTCGCGACCGCGCCAATGTTCGGCGCAGTGTTCATGATACCCAGCGCCAGTGAGCGGTCGCCGCCTCGAAACCAAGTCGCCACGGTCTTGACGGCCGCGGGCGTCCCGACCGCCTCGGTGACGCCGAGCGCAATGCGAACGCCCACGAACCCGGCCACCGTGGTGACGAAGGCATGCGCGATGCCCGCGAGGCTCCAGGCCCCGACGCCGATTGCGTATCCCCAACGCAGCCCGACGCGGTCCACAAACCAGCCGGCCGCCATGATCGAGCAGACGGTCGCAAGCTGGAAGCCAGATACGATGTGGGCGTAGTCCAGGTCGGTCCAGCCAAACTCGTCCTCGAGCATCGGCTTGAGCAAAGCGATCGCCTGCCGGTCGATGTAGTTGATCATCGCTGCGGCGAAGACGAGCGCAAGCGCTGCCCAGCGCAGGCGGTCGGACGCGGAGTAGGACCGCGGGTCTTGTCGCGCCATGTCAGGGGTTTCCGATCCAGCTCCCAGCTGGGGTAAGTGTAGACGTTGTCGCGTCGTGCGCAATTCGGAAGTGCGGCGAACTAGAAGCCAAGTTCGGCCATGGTCACGACCCGCCCTTCACGTGCGCTGATCTCGGCGGCGGCGCCGATCGCTACGGCCCGCAACCCATCCGTGGCCGTGACCACGGTCGGCCCTCTTCCCATGATCGCGTCCAGAAATGCGAGCAGCTGGTAGTAGACAGATCCGTGATGCGTGCCGGCCTTGAGCGCTGCTTCATCGACCGGGACGTGACGCTTCGTCACCTGCTTGGGAGCGCCAAGCGGAACACGGACCGAGTGGACAAGATCGCCCGCGGGTATGTAGGCCTCAAGTCTGGCTGAGTCGCCAACTGCGGTCAGCGTCTCCTGCTGCTCGGCGCCTTCGGCAAACATGCAGAGGTCCAGCATCGCGCGGACGCCATTGTCGAAATCGACAATTGTGAAACTGTTGTCGATGATATCGGGCTGCCTTCCGCCATAGCGTTCGTCGAGATGGTTCACATCCATGGCGCCAGAGCAGTAGACGCGAACAGGTTCGGCGTTGACGATCAACCGCATCAAGTCGAAGAAGTGGCAACACTTCTCGACCATGGTGCCGCCGGTATTGCTACTGAAGCGGTTCCAGTTCCCCACCTTTACCAGGAAGGGAAAGCGATGCTCACGGATGGTGAGCATGACGAGGCGGCCAACTGACCCTCCGCGAACCTCCTCCACAAATTGTGCGGCCGGCGGCATGAATCGATATTCCATCGCCGTCCAGAAGACAGCCTTGTGGCGGCCAGCCCGGTCCACGACCCAGCGCGCGTCTTCAAGCGTTGTGCAGAGCGGCTTCTCGCAGAGGATGTGAACGCCGGCGTCGAAGAGTGGTTCAAGCACGGCCCGGTGGGTAAAGTTGGGCGACGAGACGATCACGGCATCCAGCGCTGCGCCCGCCGCCATTGACTCTGCGCTGTCGAACGTCGCGATGTCTCCCCATACGCCGCCAGCTTCCTCGACACTTGCCTTGAGGGAACTGGACTCGGGATCAGCCAGTGCGACCAGTCGGACCGTGTCGACAAGCTTGATATTGCGGATATGCTCACGCGCCATCATGCCTGCGCCCACAATACCTAAGCGAAGTGCGGACATGGAGAAGCCCTTGGAAAAGTCGACATGGTGGATGTGTTGAGCGCTGCGCCCATTCTCACTTCCCACGCCCGCCGTCCCCTCGGCAAGGGGGGCTTGAGCGTTCCGCGGATTGGCTGGGGTCTCTGGCGCTTCCGCGGAGATGACGTACGCGCAGCGCGGGCGCGGGTCGACGCAGCGATTGAAGCGGGCCTCGACCTGTTTGACGCGGCAGACGTCTATGGCCCTGACAATGGCGAGCCATTCGGTGCGGCGGAAGCCTTGCTTGGCCGCGTGTTCGCCGAGGCCCCGTCCCTGCGCGACCGTGTCGTGCTGGCGACCAAGGGCGGCATCGAAATCGGAACGCCGTACAATTCCAGCGCGGCCTACCTTTTACGCGCCTGCGAGGCTTCGCTTCAGCGGCTGCGTGTAGAGGCGATAGACCTCTACCAGATACACCGGCCCGACCTAATGGCCCATCCGGGCGAGGTTGCTTCCGCCCTCGATGCACTGCGGCGGGCTGGCAAGATCCGAGAAGCTGGTGTTTCGAACTACACCCCGGCGCAGGTTGCTGCGCTGCAGGCCCATCTTCCGTTTCCGCTTGCGAGTATCCAGCCCGAGTTTTCCCCCCTGGCCGTCGCGCCATTGATCGACGGAACACTTGACCAGGCGATGGCGCACGGACTTGCGGTGTTCGCCTGGTCGCCACTGGCAGGAGGACGACTCATTTCTGGCGGCGGTGCGCGATCGGCTGAAGTGATGAAGACTCTCGCGCCGATCGCGGCGCGGGCGGGCGTAGATGCGAGCGCCGCGGCCTATGCATGGATCATGGCGCACCCGGCGGCGCCCATCCCGCTTGTCGGCACACAGACGCCCTCGCGCATCCACGCCGCAAGTGATGCCTTCAAGGTCACTTACGCGCGGGAGGAATGGTACTCCGTTCTGGTCGCGGCCAGGGGGGAGAAACTGCCATGACCAGCAACGCCAAAACACGTGGACCATGCGAGGTCTCCTGGTTCAGCGCCCTTTGCGATGACGACTACGAATACCTCGGCGTCCCCGATCCCGCGCTGAAATCCAGTTTCGACCATTGTCGAAACATCGCACTGACAGCCGAGGCTGGCGGGTTCGACAATCTGCTGCTGCCGTCCGGATACGCGCTGGGAATCGACTCGATCGCGTTCGCGGCGGGACTTGCCCCGTTACTCAAGCGGATGCGGCTACTTGCAGCTATCCGCTGCGGAGAAATGTGGCCGCCCCAACTGGCGCGCCAACTTGCAACGCTTGATCAGATGCTTGGCGGCCGTCTGACGGTGAACATAATTTCAAGCGATCTCCCCGGCGAGAGCCTCGCGAGCGCGCCTCGCTATACGCGGACCGTAGAGGTCATGCAGATCGTCGGCGCCCTTATGAACGGGGAAGCCGTCAATCATGCCGGCGAATTCTACAAGCTGAAGCTTGAGCCGCCGCGCATCCGTACAGTCTCCGGCCGGCGGCCGGCCTTCTACTTCGGCGGACTGTCGGATGACGCGCGCGAGGCGGCTGCCGAAGCAGCCGACGTCTACCTGATGTGGCCGGATCGGATGGAGATGGTGCGCGAGATTGTCTCGGATCTCAGAGCGCGGGCCGCCCGCCGCGGCCGATCCCTGAAGTTCGGCTATCGTGTCCATGTGGTCGTACGTGAGAGCGAGGCCGAAGCTCGGATCGCCGCCGACAGGTTGCTCAGCAGACTTGATGATGATGAGGGCGCCCGGATCCGCAGCAGGTCTCTGGACAGTGCTTCCTATGGCGTACGCCGCCAAGCCGAGCTGCGTGAGGCTTCGGGGACTGAGGGGTATGTCGAGGACAATCTCTGGACCGGCATCGGTCGCGCCCGGTCTGGCTGTGGCGCGGCTATCGTGGGGAATCCCGACCAGGTTCTCGCGAAACTCAATGCCTATCGCGAACTCGGCATCGACGCGTTCATTTTGTCCGGATATCCGCACATGCACGAGGCGGACCTTTTCGCCAGGCACGTGCTGCCTCGGCTAGACCACGGGCCACTGCGCCTGCCCGGCGTCAGCGACAGTGCAACAGCGTGAGGGTGGAGCGGCCAGGGGGGGGCCACCAAACGTCCGTCAGGTTGTCTCTCGGCTTGAGGGCAGAGCGTGTGCAGCCGGGAGCTGACAACTCTGCAGCGGTTGATCACATACGTGATTTGGCTTCGCGGAGCCTTGCGGCTGCGTCCTCGGGCGTAAGATCGCGCTGAGGCATGCCCAGCATCTCGAAGCCCACCATGAACTTGCGCACAGATGCAGAGCGCAGAAGTGGCGGATAGAAGTGGGCGTGCAGCACGAAGCCCGAATCCGCGTGCAGGCGAGGTGGTCTCTGATGCCATCCCATCGTGTAGGGGAAGGGTGCATCAAAGATAGCGTCATACAGGCGCGTGAGATCTGACAGAACGTCTGCAAGGGCTGTGCGCTCGACCTTGTTCAACTCGGTCAGGTCCCCAAGGGTTCGTCGCGGTAGCATTAGTGTTTCAAACGGCCAGGCGGCCCAGAATGGCGTCACGACCACAAAGTGATCGTTCTGGCACACGATGCGCTCGCCGCTCTTCAGCTCGCGCTCCAGGTAGTCGACCAAAAGCGGGCGCCCATGCGCCGTCATCCAAGCCAGCTGGCGCTCACTTTCTCTCGCGAGTTCGTTTGGCGTCGAACTGGTCGCCCAGATCTGGCCGTGGGGGTGGGGGTTGCTGGCCCCCATCATCTCCCCCCGATTTTCGAATATCGTTACTGCACCGACGTCGGGTTGCGCGGACAGTTCTGCATACTGTGAAGCCCAAGTCTCGATAACGGCCTCAAGCTCGGGCGCTGTCATTCGCGACATGGGCCGACTGTGGTCCGGAGAGTAGCAGATCACGCGGCATATGCCGGTTTCCGGTTGTGCGACGAGGATCGCATCACTTTCGGGAGGATCAGAGTCTCCGAGCAGTGCGGGGAAATCGTTCTCGAATACGTGGACGCCCTCATACTGGGGATTGCGCTGGCCATTTGATCGCGGATTCCCCGCGCACAAATAGCAGTCAGGATCGTGAGGGCTGGTTTGCTGATGCGCCGGAGAGGACACCGAGCCTTGCCAGGGTCGCAGAAGCCGGTGCGGTGAAACCAGCACCCAGTCACCTGTCAGGAGGTTCTGCCGCTTGTGGGCGCCGTTGGTCATGACGTGATCTCGCGAGCGCCGTCGGCAATGCGACAAACGAGTGATTCGCCCAGGATCCCGGTCTGCGCGCGGTACGCGTCCCTTATCGTGCGAGACGCTGTCGCCACTGAATCAGCGTCCAAAACTGCAAGCACGGCTCCGCCAAATCCTCCGCCCATTTGTCTTGCGCCGTAGACGCCGCTTGTTTGCCTGGCGATGTCGGCAAGAATGTCCGTTTCCCTGCATGTGACTTCAAAATCGTCTCGCAGGCTGGCATGGGAGTCATTCATCAAGCGGCCAACCTCCGGCAGGTCACCCGTGGCGAAAGCTTGGGCTGCAAGAGCAACTCTTTCATTCTCGCTGACAACATGGCGCGCCCGACGCATCTGACGTTCGGAAAGATTGCTGTTGTCCAGCATGGCGTAGCTGGCGTCCCTGAGTACGCGGAGTCCAAGTATTTGAGCTGCTGTCTCGCAATCTGCACGTCGCGCTGCGTAGCCTCCGTCCACCAGTCGATGGCGGACTGTGCTGTCGACCAGTAGAAAAGCCACGTTCGGATGTACGGGCGCACGCTGGTATGTCAGTGACCGGCAATCCAGAACAAGCGCATGCCCCGCGACGCCATTGGCGGATATGAACTGATCCATTACGCCACACGGCACGCCCACGTACTTTGCTTCTGCGGACTGGGCCCACAACGCGATTTCGACCGGACTGCCGTTCACGCTGGCACATGCGAGCATCGCCAGCATGGTAGAAACCTCCAGAGCTGCCGACGAACTCACCCCGGCGCCCTCCGGGACGTTGCCATGGATGACGAGATCGCAACCGGGAACTTCAATTCCTGCGTCGCGAAGCGACTGCCGTACACCCGAGACATAATCCACCCAGGATCCCGAACGGACAAAGCCAGGTGCGATCTCGGTTTCTTCCTGCCTGCCCAGCGCCAGGGCGCGGATCGTGTCACTTCCGTTCTTTGCCACTGCGACGAGACAGAAGCGATCTATCGCCGCCGGCATGACCAGTCCTTCGGAGTAGTCAGTGTGTTCGCCGATGATGTTGATACGGCCCGGCGCCCCGAATACACGCGGGCGTCCGCCAAAACGGGATGTGAAGGCCCGAACAACGGCATCCTCGATCTGCGCGATCATGCGTGGTCCTGCTTCCGCCAAGCCCGATCTGGCTACTCCCGATTGACTGCACTAGTACGGGTGAATGCGTGTTGGAAGGTGAACGGCAATGAAATTGGGAGTCTGCTACTATCCTGAGCATTGGCCAGAGCAGATGTGGGCCGACGACGCGAAGCGGATGGTGGACCTCGGTCTGACCTGGGTGCGCATCGGCGAGTTCGCCTGGAGCCGGATTGAGCCTGATCCGGGAAGATTTGATTGGTCATGGCTTGACCGGGCCCTCGAAACCCTGGGTGCAGCGGGCCTGAAAATCGTCATGTGTACGCCGACTGCAACGCCTCCAAAATGGTTGGTAGACGCAAACCCTGACATGTTGGCTGTGGATTCACGCGGAGCCCTCCGGCGCTTCGGGTCGCGTCGGCACTATTGCTTCTCCAGCGAAAGCTACCTGCTGCAGTCTGCTCGCATTGCGAGGGAGGTGGCGGGCCGGTACGGCAAGCACGCCGCAATTGCGGCCTGGCAGACTGACAATGAGTATGACTGCCATGACACCACCATTTCTTTTTCGGAGAATGCACGCCTGGCCTTCAGGAGCTGGCTCGAAGACAGATACGGCGACGTCGAAAACCTGAATCGCGCCTGGGGCGCCGTCTTCTGGAGCCAGGAATACCGCTCGTTCGACGAGGTCGATCCGCCTTTCCAGACAGTCACGGAAGCCAACCCCTCGCATCGGCTCGACTACCGGCGGTTCAGTTCGGATCAAGTGGTTCGGTTCAATCGCCAGCAGACAGATATCATCCGTGAGCTGTCACCCGGACGCGACCTCCTTCACAACTTCATGGGGGTTTCCACGTCCTTCGACCACTTCGCTGTTGGCAAGGATCTCGATGCGGCTTCCTGGGATTCCTATCCACTCGGATTTCTGGAGCAGGGGCCCTGGCAGGCTGATGTCAAGGCGCGCTATCTCAGGCAAGGCCATCCGGACTTCACCGCCTTCCATCACGATCTCTATCGAGGGGTCGGGCGTGGGCGCTGGTGGGTCATGGAACAGCAGCCGGGTCCGGTGAACTGGGCGCCATGGAATCCCGCACCTCTGCCAGGCATGGTGCGCGCCTGGACATGGGAGGCATTCGCTCACGGCGCTGAAGTGGTCTCCTATTTCCGATGGCGCCAGGCGCCGTTTGCGCAGGAGCAGATGCACGCGGGGCTGCACACTCCGGACAATCGCGAGGCCGCAGGCGCCGCTGAGGCGCGACAGGTCGCGCGCGAAGCAGATGCACTGGTCGGTGCAGAGACATCGAGCGCATCTGTGGCGCTGCTCTTTGACTACGAAGCGAAGTGGTTGCTGGACATCCAGCCGCAAGGAGCCGATTTCGACTACTTCCATCTTGTCCTGGAATTCTACGCAGCCTTGCGACGCGGCGGTCTCAATGTCGACGTCCTGCCGCCCGACGCGCCACTGGACGGGTACCGCCTGATCGTCGTACCGAGCTTGCCCATTCTGGATAGCAGCCTGATCGAACGGCTTTCGGCCTGCAACGCGCAGGTCGTCATCGGACCAAGGACAGGGTCGAAGACCGGCGATCTGCAGATACCGGCGAGCATGCCGCCTGGGTCGCTGCAGGACGTGATGCCGCTTCGCGTTACCCGCGTCGAAAGCCTGAGACCCGGGTGGGTCGAGGCGGGCGATTTCGGTGTTTCCAGGTGGCTTGAGCACATCGCGACCGAATTGGAGCCACTCGCAAGGACCGCATCAGGGCAAGGCTTCTGGTATCGCCATGACAAGTTCCAGTATCTCGGGGCCTGGCCTGGCGCTGATCTGCTGGATGCCGTTGTGAAGACCAGTGCGCAAAGCGCTGGGATTTCGGTGCTGAACCTTCACGACGATCTCAGAATCAGAAGGCGGGGAGAGATCGTGTTCGTAATCAACTATGGTCCGGAGACGGTTGATCTCTCATCTTGCGTGCCTGCTGCGGCGACCATCCAGTTCATTCTGGGCGGTCTCCTGCTTCCCCCGGCGGCCGTTGCCGCATGGCGCGAAGCGTAGCCGTCAGATCCGTGCGAGGTGAATGAGCCACGCCGTCTGAGGATCCGCGATAGGCAAGCTGAGGCCAGTCTCCTCAAGAACGCGGGCCGAGAACGTTTGGCCGCTACGCCATGCTTCTGGGTCAGGTATGCGCCGCTTCGCGATCTCAGGCCATGGTTCTGGCAGGGTGATGCGATATCTTGCGGCGCGATCAAGGCCTGGAAAGCGGATAGGCGCAGCGTGGGCGTGACGAGACACCTCCGTGCGGCAGACCAAGGCCAGCGCTTCGTCAGCATCGTTCGAGACGCAGATAGTCGCATCGGCGCCATCCTCTGAGCGCCAACTCAGCAGACGTCCGGAGTGCAGCAAGCCGCGAAAGTTTTTGTAGAGTGCGATATGGATCGCGAGTGTTTCGCGGTCTTTCGCATTCAGCTTGCGTGGATCCATCTCGACGCCGAGGTGTCCGAACATCGCGACCCTGGCGCGAAGCGCCATAGGTAGCTCCCTTCCCGTGATGGGGTTGGGGCTGGGCCCGACATGCGCGCCAATCGTCTCAAGCGGCAAGATCAGATTCGCCCAGCGTTGTATTCGCACGCGCTCAATTGCATCTGTTGAGTCGCTCGGCCAGACGCGCGTTGCACGTTTCAGCATTTCGAGGTCAATGCGTGCGCCGCCGCTGGCGCAGGATTCGATCTCGACGTTCGGATGCGCCTCACGAAGGCGGTCCATCAACGCGTATGTGCCGCGGATGATGTGAGCGGCGGCTGGACCTCTTGTGCTGACGGCAGGAAAGAGGAATCGATTGCAGTCCCATTTCAGGTAGGCGATGTCATTTCCCGACAGCAGGCGATCGAGCTGTTCGAACAAGTGGTCACGAACCTCGGTGCGCGACATATCCAGCCAAAGCTGGTTCCGCATTGTCGGTCTGTCAGCATTGCGTGCGTGGACGCACCAGTCCGGATGTGCACGGTAAAGGTCGCTGTCCGCGTTCACCATTTCGGGTTCGACCCAGATGCCGAGATCCATTCCAAGCTGGTGCACATGCTCAACCAGCGGACCGAGTCCATTGGCGAACCGTTCCCGGTCGACGCGCCAGTCCCCAAGCGAGGACGTGTCGTCGCGGCGCCCGGAAAACCAACCGTCGTCGACCACAAATCGTTCTATTCCGATGTCCGCGGCCGCGCTGGCGAGTTCCTTGAGCGAAGCCTCATCGAACGAGAAGTAGGCGGCCTCCCACGAGTTGAAGTGGACGCGGCGCACGCTGTTCATTCGCCGCGGGAGGATGCTCGTGCGGACAAAGGGGTGAAACGCGTCGGAAACACCGTTCAACCCATTGTCCGAAAAGCATGCGTAGGCAGTCGGTGTTTCGAAGATACCACGCGGCGCCAGCTCCACTTCGCCAGGAGCCAGGTGAAGACCAGCCAACGCCATCCGCTGGCCGCTCGGCAGTGTTTCAACCAGAAGCCGATGATTGCCGCTCCACGCCAGATGAACAGCGAGGACGCGCCCTGTGTGGTCGCCGGCGGTCGTGTCCAGTACTGCAAAGGTCGAGCCAGGAAATCCAGTCCGGCCAGTCCGGTTGGTCTGGGACCATGCGCCGGGCGAGGGCGCCAAACGGAATGGCTGAGCTTCGCGTGACCAGTCGCCCGACATGCATAGAATATCGGTCGCCCACGCCGGCAGCGGCAGGCAGAGCGAATCCGCCTGCTGCAAACGAAACGCCTTGTCGTGGTCGTTGTGTATGCATGCTCTGGAAGCGAGCACACCCGTTTCCGGGTCAATCGCATAGCTAAGTTCAACGCGCAGCAGCATGCGCTGGTCCACGAGGCGGATGGCGAGCGCCTGGTCGCTCCGTTCGACGGTTGTCGCCGACCAGAAGATCGCGTCGTCACCGCCTTCGCATACGCCGGAAATCGCCGGCTCTCCGAACCAACCCATCCCGGCGGCAGGATAAAGTGACGGCAGAATCGGAAGGTCGGGTGTCGACTCTCTTGGCCCGATCCGGCTCGCGGCGTCGATCTCACTCAGATCAAGGTCGTTGGGAAGGCGCGTCCCGAAATGCAGCAGTCGCGGCGCTCCACTGTCGTCCACTGCAATTGCAAAGGTCGTCCGCCCCCCATCGATGCGTTCATAGCGCGGCATGAAAACTCCCCATACACTGATACACTGGGGGATCGGACGATCCGCGTCGAGGTTTCAATGAGTCGCGTAACGCTGAAGGCAGGCAACTCGGTCGTGACGCTTGTCCCGGATGTGGGAGGCGGAATTTCCGAACTCGTTCTTGCGGGACACGACATCCTGACCCGCGAACGCCACGTCGACGCAGGTGACGGGGACCCGCGAAATCTGGCCGAGTTTCCGATGGGGCCATGGGTCAATCGCATCGCCAACGGCAGATTTTCCTGGCGCCAGTGCGAAATCTGCGTGGCGGAAGGACCGGGGCATGATCCGCAAGGACTTCATGGCATCGGCTGGCGCAGATCCTGGTCGATTTCAGACAGAAGCGACACGGATGCTTCCCTCGGCATCACATGGGATGGTGGAGCGGGGTGGCCGTTCCCGTTCAGGTTTACCCGGCGCTTCATCCTCGAGCCGCTTGGACTCACAATCGAAGCGCGGCTGACCAACCTTGGATCCCAGCCGATGCCGTCCGCGATCGGATTTCACCCCTACCTTCCGACGCGGGGCGCCATCGTGAGGGCGAAGGCATCCGCAGGGTGGGTAACTGATCGCGCGGGGCTTCCCTCATATCTGGGGCTTGAAGATGTTGCTGCGCGAATGCGGTCCGGGCTTGTCGTGGCTGATGAGCCGCTCGACAATTGTTTCATCGGCTGGGATGGCGTCGTCGCGGTTGATTGGCCGACGCATACTCTGACGATGCGTACCGAACCGCCGCTAGGCTATCTGCAAGTCTATTCGCCCGTCGATGGAGACCGCTTCTGTGTCGAGCCGCAAAGCGCGATTCCGGATGCCTTCAATCGTGATCCGGCCACAAGCGGTGTGTGCGTCCTGCCGCCAGGGGCGGACCTAAAAGCAAGCATTCACCTCCGCGTGACCCAGGCCGCAAGGACCGGAGGGCTCTAGACGCCGGCAGCTGCCTTTCGCTTCAGGAATGGCAATGTCGCCACGCGCCTGAAGATGATGGCATTCACCAGCAGTCCAAATCCGATGCACGCAAAAAGTGTGATCGCCATCAGGTGGATGTAGTGGATCGGTGTCCAGACAAAAGTGAAATACGCATAGAGGCTGGTGCCAAAGACAAGCGCCGACATTGCAGCGCGCGCGTCCACATTGCCGAAAGCAAGTCCGAGAATGAACGCAGAGAGGATCGGCATCGACAACAGGCCATTGAGCTGCTGGACGAGATTGATGATCGATGTTGCGCCAGAATAGACCGGCACGAGCAGGATCGATAGCACCATGAAGACAAGAGAGATCACCGTGTTCAGTCGTGCTACGTTTGGCTTCGACTTGAGAAACTTCTCATGCAGATCGCAAACGTACAGCGTGACCGATGAATTGAGAACGGATGTGTAGCTCGTCAGTACGGCGGCGACCATGAATGCGGCGAACGCACCCGACAGCCATTCCGGCAGAACGGTGTCTACGATCCGGCTATAGGTCTGGTCGCCCAATGGCCCCATGAGCTTGAAAGCGACAACACCTGGCACAACTACAATTGCCGGTATGAAGATGATGCGGATCACAGTTGCAGCGAGCACGCCCTTCTGCCCCTCCCGCAGCGAAGGCGCAGCCATTGCCCGCTGCGTGATGGTCTGGTTTGTGCTCCAGTAGAACATCTGAATGAAGATCATGCCTGTCAGCAGCGTGGGCCAGGGTATTGGTGATGTCTCGTCGCCAATCATGGAAAGCCGTTCCATGGGGATTCCAGAGAAATCGAAATTGATGGCGGCAAGCGCAAGTATGACGACGAGCGCAGCCAAGCCGAGGACCCCGATCCCCGAAATGGTGTCGTAAACTGCAACCGCGCGCAGCCCGCCTGAAATCGCATAGCCTGCGCCAACAACGGCGAGGGCCGCCGCGATCACGACAAGCGGAACATCGATGCCAAGGAGGGTCTTCAGGAATAGGGAGCTCGTGTAGAGCATGATCGGCAGGTAGATGAAAACATTGCCGAGCAGGAAAAGAATGGAGACGCTCGCGCGAAGATACTTGGAGCCGTACTTTCGCTCCAGCAGCTCTGTCGTAGTGGTGCAGTTGTTACGGTAATAGATCGGCAGGAAGACATAGCAAAGCATCAGGAGGCCAGCGATCGCCGACAGCTCCCACCACGCAAGCAGCAACATCTGGTTGCCGTTCATTCCAACGAGCTGATCTGTCGAGAGATTGGTGAGCGTTATTGAGCCTGCCACGAACGGCCACGTCAGGTTTCCGCCGGCAAGAAAGAATTCGCGGTTTGAGTCCGACGAGCGGCCACCCATGCGACGTACTTGCCATGCCGTTGCGAGAGCCATGGCGAGCGTCAAGCCGATAAACACGGCCCATTGTACGACACTGTTCTGCAAGCCTCATCCCTCCGCAGTCACCCGATCGCTGACCGTAATCTACAAGTGATAGACCGCCTAGCGCGTATACGGTCGCCTCGTGAACGGGCCAATCCTGAACGGGTACTGTAGGACTGAGGGATACCAGTCGACCGGCACGCGCTCTCTCGAACTGATTCAGGGCGTGCGCGGCAGGACCGTCGGAAGCGAGTTCGTGCCCCCGGCCTGCCATGCGGTGATCCGCCAGGCGGTCACTCGAATTGAGCACTGGGCGCCGCAACTGCGACCGCGAGAGACGAGTTTTGGTCCGAGCGACATGCGGAAGTTCTCGCGCTTCACTCAAGTCGGTTTTCAATGATCAGGGATTTCGCGCGCTCGGACTCCTCGCACTCGAAGCGAGGTGCCAATCCTCTGTCACTTGAAAAGGTCTCGCGCCGGCGCCGATTTACAGCCTACCATGCGCAATCCGGCCATTCCGGAGGTAACTCCCATTGGACGGACGGTGCCGCGCCGATCGTCCGCCAGACAAAGGCCCAGCGCTTGTGAGCGACGCATTTCGAAAGCTGCCCCAGATCCATGCCCTGCTTGAATCCGAGCAGGCCTCGCCGCTTGTTGTTCGGTATGGTCGCGGCGTCGTCGCGCACGCCTTGCGCGTCCGACTGGACGAAATTCGTGAGGCGCTTCGATCCGGTCGTGAGACAACGCCACCAGAGTTCCTGACGACTCACTTCTTTGCGACCGTGGAGGCAACCATCGCGTCAGGTCGCACCAGCAGCCTCAGGCGCGTGATAAATGCCACGGGAATAATCATCCACACCAACATTGGTCGGGCGTTGCTGGCCCCTGAGGCGCTGGAGGCGATCCAGGACGCAGGCAGGTCCTACTCCAATCTTGAACTGGACCTTGCGACCGGCGGCCGGAGTTCGCGGCATGTGCATGTTGAAGCTCTCTTGCGTGAGCTGACCGGGGCGGAGGCGGCAGTTGTCGTGAACAACTGCGCAGCAGCCGTGCTCGCCTGTCTCACTTGCATCGGTGCGGGGCGAGAGGTCGTCGCTTCGCGCGGAGAGCTGATCGAGATCGGCGGGTCTTTCCGAATGCCGGACGTGATTGCGCAGAGCGGGGCCCGGCTCAGAGAGGTAGGCGCTACCAACAAGACCAGGCTTGCCGACTACGAGGCCGCGATCGGGCCGGAGACTGCCGTTCTTCTCAAGAGTCACACCAGCAACTTCCGGATCGTCGGTTTCACCGCAAAAGCCTCTCGACGCGAGCTTGCCGAGCTTGCTCACAGCAAAGGCGTGGTGATGGTTGAGGATCTGGGTAGCGGCGTTCTTATCGATTTGTCCCGATTTGGCCTCGTCGATGAGCCAAATGTTCGCGACATCCTTCAGGAGGGCGTCGATCTTGTGACGTTTTCCGGAGACAAGCTGCTCGGGGGGCCGCAGTGCGGCGTAATCGCGGGGCGCGCCACGCTTGTCGGCAAGCTCAAGTCACATCCAATTGTGCGGGCGATGCGGATAGACAAGCTGTCTCTTGCTGCGCTTGAGGCGACGCTGCGCCTGTACAAGGCGCCGAACGATCCGCTGGAAAGAGTGCCGGTGCTTCGCGCCCTCGCAGAAAGCCTGATGACCGTGAAGGCAAGAGCCGAGAAGTTGGCCCTGTCTGTTGCGGCTGTTCCCGGGCTCGGGGTCGAGGTCGTGGAGAGTACCGCCTATGCGGGCGGTGGGGCGCTGCCGCAACAGGGTCTACAGAGCTTTGCGGTGGCCCTGAACACGCCATTGCTTTCAGCCGAGGCGATGGCCGCCCGTGCGCGAACGGGTGAGCACGCTGTCCTGGGACGTATTCGCGATGGCAGGTTCTGTCTGGATGTGCGGGCGGTTCAGGACAGCGAAATCCCTGATATTGCGCGGGCGGTCCAGCGGGCTCTGGCCCCATGAAATCCTGCGCCGTTGCCGTAATTGGTCACGTCGATCATGGCAAAACATCTCTTGTCCGAGCACTCACCGGTATCGAGACCGACCGGCTGAAGGAAGAAAAGGAGCGTGGTATGTCCATCGCGCTCGGCTTTGCACATCGCAGCTATCCTTCCGGGAACATCGATTTCATAGATGTTCCGGGGCACGAAGACTTCGTTCGCACGATGGTCGCAGGCGCCACCGGCGCCGGCGCAGCGCTCCTGGTTGTGTCCGCGGTCGAGGGTATCGCGCGCCAGACGATCGAGCATCTGGAAATCGCAACCCTGCTCGGAATAACCAGTGGCGTCGTGGCGGTCACCAAGGCTGATTTGCTGGCTCGACCCGCATGGTCGGACCGGGAAGCATCAATCAGGGCGGCCATCGCTGCAACCGGCCTCAGGGAGCAACCAATTGTCTTCTGTTCGTCGGCCACCGGGGAAGGGCTCGATTTATTGGATCGGCAACTCGATGATCTGCTGTGCCGTTCGCCTGAACTGCCAATGCTCCCCGGCTTCTTCCTGCCTGTGGACCGGGTTTTCAGTGCAGCTGGAATGGGGACAGTTGTCACCGGGACCCTGCTCGGGGCCGGGCTTGAGTCGGGGGCGCAGGCGGTCGTGGCGCCGAGGGGGAGATCGGTGATTGTCCGTGGTCTTCAGACCCACGGCGTCGACCGGGAGTACGTCGAAGTCGGCAGTCGTACTGCGGTCAACCTCCGGAATGTGTCTCGCGACGACGTCCGCCCAGGTGATGTACTATGTGCGCCCGGCTGTTTTCCATCCTCCGCCCAGATTGATGTACGCCTGACGGTATCGCCGAAGGCTGACCGGGCGTTGAAGCACCTAGATGAAGTGCGCGTTCTGCACGGGTCGCGCAGTGCAACAGCGACCATTCGGCTTATTCGCGGCAATCGCATCGAGCCTGGCGAAAGTGACTTTGCCCAGCTCCGCTTTGCAGCGCCGGTCACCGCCTTTGCCGGCCAGCGTGCTGTTCTCCGTCGTCTCTCTCCTGCCGAGACAATCGGCGGCGCCGTCGTCATCGATCCCGCAGCGTCGCCGGCTTGCAGGAATGATCATCATCGCATGACGATCCTTGCGGCGGCGTGGGGAGGAGATCCCCTCGAGATTGCTGATGCGCTGGGACGCCGTAGCGGAGGTGTTGTCCACCTCGCGGAACTCGCACGGCTTGGCTCGCGATCGGCCGATCACATGCGTGAGGTTCTCGGCCCCGCCTATCTTGATCTTGGCGCCGGAGAGATCGCGAGCCGGTTGGCATTTGCAGTGGCCAAGCAGTCCTGTCTTGATCAGCTGGCATCGCTCCATCGCGATTCTCCGCTGCGGTCAGGATTTTCCGAGGCTCGCGTCCGTCAGCTGCTGGTGGGGCCAATCTCGCTGGTCCTGGTCAACCACGCAGAGCGGTTACTTGTCGAAGAGGGCCGCGTGGTGCGTGGAAGGGAAGGGGTCGCGCTCGCCGGGCATGATCCGCTTGCCGGGCTCTCGCATTCTCAACGCTCCCAGTTGGGCGCGATTGAAGAGTCGTTGCGCCAGGGAGGTCTGAAGCCGCCGGACCCCGAAGATCTTTGCGCAGAGGCCGATGCAGATCCCGGCACAGGTCACGACCTCGTTGAGCTGCTGGTTGCCTCGGGCCGCGCGGTGTCGCTCATGAATCATGCACTCAAACAGCTCCTGGTTTTTCATGTCGACGCGCTTGGCGAGGCCGGACGGAACCTTCACGCGGCCTTCCCGTTTCCGGCGCAGTTCCGGACGGGAGAGGCGCGAGAGGTCCTCAAGACAACTCGCAAGTATATTGTCCCGGTTCTCGAGCATCTCGACGCGCAGGGGGTGACCGTGCGCCAGGGCGATCTTCGTCAGCTTGCTCAGGATGCGCGCCCTGGATCGAACGGTCGCGACGATGTTTGACTCAACCATTCCTGGCACTAGGGTCTGCACTCTTATGGAGGTGACTGGAGTCTGGTGGCTCCCCTGGTCTTCAAAACCAGTGACGCGCCGACCAGGCGTGTGGTGGGTTCGATTCCCATCCACCTCCGCCACGCGTGGACGTTCTCGACGAGCCGCGGTCTGACCAAAGCTTCCAGTCGCCTCGCGGGTAGGGCATCCTTGCCAGCAGTCCTGCCGTTGAATCGGCCGGCGACAGCGCCCGGGGTGGCGCGAGATGACAAGGGTCCGATGAACGGGCCGGAGGGTGTGAATGACCGCGTCCGATCCCGGATTTTCGCTGCCTGATCTCGATGGCTTGCCTCGCCAGTTTCCGAGCGGTCGTCCCACCTTGGTCTGCTTCGTCAAGGAAGACTGCAAGACCTGCAATCTGGTCATGCCGGTTCTCGAAGCTTTCCATCGCACCTTCGGGGCGCGCGCGGATGTCCTGTTGGTCGGACAGTCGGCAACCGGGAATGCAACACTGAAGGAGCGTCACGCCCTGACGATGCCTGTCCTCGACGATGGCGACTGCCGCGTGTCATTCGAATGGGATTTCGAAATTGTACCCGCGGTGTTCTGGACAGATGGCGAGGGGAGAGTCGGGACCCGGTTCGAGGGATTTGTCCGGAGCGAATGGCAAGGCCTCGAGCAACAGATCGGCGCCGAACTGGACCTTGGTTCCAGCGTGGTGAACTGGCCCGACTATCCGGAGTGGCGACCTGGCTGCGGTTCGAAACATCTCGACCCCGAAGTCAACGAACGCCTTCGCGCGACTGCCTCGGATAGTCCGATCCGCGCGCGGCGCATCGAGATTGCGAGCGCGGATGACGATGCTGAGTTCATGTTTGATCAGGGATTCAGCGATGGCCTCCCGCTTGTTCCGCCGACCCCGGAAAGGGTTATGCGGATGCTGGCGGGGACACGGCGTGGTGCGCAGGACATTGTCGCGGTGGTCGCGCCCAACATGGCGCCAGCGACCGTCGAAAAGAGTGCAATCAACGCGGTCATGGCGGGATGCAGACCCGACTATCTTCCGGTTGTGATTGCCGCGGTCGAGGCGGTCTGCACCGATGAGTTCAACATACATGGCGTAACAGCGACGACCATGGGGGCTGCGCCCGTGATGGTCGTCAATGGACCGATCCGGCATCGCATCGGCATGAACATGAAGCTCGGTGCGCTGGGCGCCGGCAGTCGGGCGAATGCGACAATCGGCAGGGCGGTGAGACTTGTGATCCGCAATGTTGGCGGCGCGAGACCTGGAGGCGTTGATCGTTCGACCCTGAGCAGCCCCCTCAAGTTCACGATGTGCTTTGCGGAATGGGAGGAGGGGTCGCCCTGGTCGCCGCTCCATGTGGAAAGAGGTTTCCAGGCCGAGGACTCCGTCGTCACGGTCTTTGCAATGACCAGTGGGCCCGTCCTGATTGTCGATCAGGAATCGAGAGGTGCTGACCAGATCGCTGGATCGCTCGGGCTCGGGCTGGAGGGCGCGATTCTGTCGAAAATCCATCGCATGCCGATGGACGCGCTGCTTGTGGTCTGTCCCGAGCACATCCGCACGCTCATCAGCGAGGGGCAGTACTCGAAGGATCGCCTTCGTTCCCGGATCCAGCAGGTGACCTCGCGTCCCTTGAGGGAAATGGTCGCAAACGAAATCTCCGGCGCGGGCATTCCGCGCGCAATCGCGGACAAGATGAAGCTTGAGCAACTGGAGGCCTTGACGCCCAAATTTGCCAGCGAGGGAAACATCCATATCGTGGTGGCGGGATCTGAAGCAGGCAAGTTCTCTGCCGCCTTCCATGGCTGGGTCACGGGGCCAGCCGGCTCAATGTCGGTTTCGCGAAAGATCGAAACGAGCTAGAGCTGGTTGAACAGGAGGAGGCCCATGACACTCATTATCCTCGATCCAACCGATGAACGCGTACCCGTCGAGCGCCAGATTTCCAGACGGAACGGCTCCATAAGTGGTACGATCGGCCTTCTGGATATCAGCAAGCCGCGCGGCAATGTCTTGCTGGATGAGCTCGAGCGCCTGCTGCTGGAGCGACTGCCCGAGATCAAGGTCAACCGCTACCGGAAGCCGACATTCGCCAAGCCATGTCCGGACGATCTTCGACGGACGATCAAGTCCGAATGCACCTTCCTTGTCGAGGCGCTGGCCGATTGAGGATCATGCACAACGTGCAGTATGCACGACACTGTGTGGTTCGAGATCCAGGGTCTTCCAGCAGTTTCCATCGCCTCCAGCGAGTTTCGCGAAGCCGCGGAGGCCCAGCGCGACGCCCTGGGCATGAAGGACGCACGCTATCTGCTGGTCGAACACCCGATCCAGGATGCGACGGACGATGAGATGCGCGCCAAGGCGCGGGCAGTGCTGAATGCTGTAATTGAGGCCCTTACCAACTAGGGGCGAACTGACATACAGCGTTCCAGTAGCCGGTCTCTCGAACTTGGGGCGGCGCATGCGCACTATTACCGTTTGGCATGACTTTGTGCTGCCTGCCTCCCACTGGTGGTATCGGACAAAAGCGAACCGGTCTCGAATTGCGCAGGTTTACCGATTCAGCCAGCGCAAAGTTGACGCAACTCGGCGAGTGCGGCTGCACGTGTCGCCTTGAAGAAGCGACGGTGGCTGTGGGCGACCTCCAGCCGAAACGCAGCACTGCCTCTGACTGACGGCTGTGGATCGACTCAGACTGATCGCCACAATTTGCGCTTGTCCGACCCGCGGCTCCGAAACGGACATTGCATCCAAGTATGTCCAGGTTAGCCTTGGCGTGTGTCCACGGGACCGGCAGCAGCCCACTGGTCGCCCTCGGCCGCGCCTTTTTGGCCGACCTCCCTGTCGGTGGGATGCGGCTCATGACAGGGCCGCGGTGATTTGAGGAGTTTGCTTCATGAGACGACAACGGCTCCGTGGCGCCACGATGCGTGCACCCCAACGAAATCTGGCTGGCGCCACGATGAACGCTGTAACGTTTTGGCGGTCGGTCTTTCTTGCCTGCCTGCTGGTGACTGGCGCCGCGCTGGCGCAGCCCGCCGCGTTTGCTCAGCGTTACAGTCCTGCGCCGGCGAGCGCAGACGGTATCGGCAAGCGCTATATGGGGCGCGAGATCGCTGCCGTGATGGGATGGCAAGGCGCAGCTTGGCTTGAGCGGGGGGAACGTGAGCGCGAAGAGCGCACCGACCTGTTGCTGGCCGCCCTCGCGCTGCGCCCCGGCATGGTGGTGGCCGACATTGGCGCCGGAACCGGATACCTGTCGCGGCGCATGGCTCCGGCGGTGATGCCGGGCGGCAAGATTTGGGCTGTCGATGTGCAGCCGGAAATGATCACCCTGCTTCAGGCCAGCGCCAAGAAGAGCGGCCTGACGCAGATCGAGGCGCGGCTGAGCTCGGTCGACGACGTCAAGCTCCCCGCCGCTTCGGTAGACCTGGCAATCATGGTCGACGTCTATCACGAGCTGGCTTACCCCTACGAGGTGATGGCCAGCGTGCTGACGGCCCTCAAGCCGGGCGGCCGCGTCGTCTTCGTCGAGTACAAGGCCGAGGATCGCGGCGTGCCAATCAAGCCGCTGCACAAGATGAGCGAGGCGCAGATCAAGCGCGAGGCGACTGTCTTCCCGCTGGAGTGGGAACGCACTGTGAGCACGCTGCCCTGGCAGCACGTGGTGGTGTTCCGTAAACGCGGCTGAAGGCGCGGGCGGCCGGGAGCGTGTATGATTGCTCGCGCCAGTACGGTTCAAAGCCGCCCGGTTACACAAACCGAGCCATGAAAACAGCGGCCTGCGAGCCACTGCCGCCCAGCCAGGGTCAAATCGAGGATCGTTCGCGTGCTACAGGGCGCGACGCGATCGAACTTCAACTGCCAAACAGAACAATGCGGAACGACTGCTTCTGGGCGATGTCCCGCCCAACCTTCATGGAAGCGGCGACCGGCAGCTGACGAGCGGGTCTGCCATTGATCACACTGCGGCGGGCTCATCCAGAGGCCAGCGTGGGGACAGGGAATGTCTGCCTAGCCCGGGATTGGCGGCGATCTTGGGCCTCGGCTTCACTGTCCTGGCGCGGCCTGTTTCGAAGCACGCATCGACACCGCGATGCGCCGCTCCCCCAGGAGGGCGATGTTCCCAGCCTCACCACAGACCAGGTCGCGTTGGCCTGAAGGCACACCTTCAGGTCCATCCGATTTCATTAACCTCCCGGGCAAAACGAACCGACTAGTCGTTTGGCTAAACGAAAGCCCAGCTGACGCAAGCACCGAAAAGCGGCAGACTTTCTTACGATCCAGACGCGCCTCATGCGCGGTCGTGATGGGGACGCAGCCAGTGACGTCATCGACACAGCGGGACAGGGCGCGCGGTCATGATCAGCATGACCGGGCGGCGCGCCGGTCTGGAGCTGTCGGCGTCTACGATGAACGCGGTCGCATCTCAAGCTTTGGAAAGCCTTCACACGTCTGGGAGCGCCCGAGGCCCGCCGACGGATCGCCGGCGACGTGGGCGAGCGGCCGCGATGGGTCAGACGACGCTGCCACCAGCGTCATCAGAGATGTCGATACGGGGTCCTCTGATCTTGTCCTGTCTCCGCTCGACAGAGCGGCCGTCATCGGTGTCAGACTCGGTGTGCTCGCCTTTTCGCTTGGCTTCTGGTTTGTTGTTATCGACAAGCTCTCCTAGCGACGCGCGGGGATGCGCGCGCGCTCCTGATCGGCCCCTATCGCCCGGCGCCGGGCGATTTTCAGAACATCCTCACCTCTGACCCCAACCGGGGCATGTCCGGCTCAGCGTCGCGCAAGCCCTCCGCTTGACCTGGTCCGTCTTCAGGCCGCCGAGCTCTGTGCGCCACCTGTAATCGGTGACGTCCGTGACGCCGATCGACCGCACCGCGTCGACCACCGACTGGCCTTGCGAGACCAGCACATCAACCCGCCCGAGCTTCGCAACGATCTCCTCCGGCTTGTAACGCTTCCTTGCCATCCGCCTTCTTCATCCTGTCCAAGGTGCTGTAAGACCAATGCTACCTAGTCTCTGGTGAAGGCCGCCGTTACTGGTCTTTCGGGGACCCCAATGACGCGCTTTTCTTGCAGACGGCCCCGTTCCTGACTGCCGTGATTCAGCACGGAGTCGGTTTGAACTTTCGCTTCACGCTCGTCCTGGTTGATATCGAGGAGTTGTTTGCCCATCGCAACGACGATGTGCGCTTAGCGACATGTAACACGGATTGTAAGCGATAGCCGTTGATCGGAAGAAAAGGCTGCCCGCTTTCTTGAGATTCTATTCTGAATTCGGCGGAGCGTATGGCGGAGAGGGTGTCGGTTCCGGCCGAATTTCAACCTGTCCCAGCCCGTCTCATCGAGCAGCAGAAATGTAGGCGGAGCGGCCATCCGTCAACCTGAGACATCTCAGGCTATCCCGCGCCATAGCGCCCACGCGCGGACTTCTTGTGGGTTGGCGTGTGGGTTGGAACGGGCCGTGCAGTTCGACGGAGGAAGCCGCTGTTCATGGGTTGGAGCGGATCAAATTGAGAAACAGGCTGACGGCAAAGTTCGTCGAGAAGGTTAGCGAGCCTGGCTACTATGCTGATGGCGGCGGCCTCTTTCTGCAAGTGCAGACGAAGAAGGACACGTCGACCGCGAAAAGCTGGGTCGTGCGGTATCGCGCCAGTACGGGCCGCACGCGGGAGATGGGCCTCGGGTCACTCGATGTCGTGACATTGGCGGATGCCAGGTCCCGGGCGGCGGAAGCCCGCAGGAAGGCGGCCAACGGCACGGATCCAATCGATGAGCGCAAAGGCATACGCGCAAGCCTGCAGTCCGAGCCCAGCCGACGCATGACGTTCAAGGAATGTGCGGAGGCCTATATCGAGGCGCACAAGACCTCCTGGAAGAACGACAAGCACCGGGCGCAGTGGAGCTCCACGCTTTCGAACTATGCCTATCCTCAATTTGGCGACCGGTCGGTGGCGGAGGTTGACCAGGCAGCCGTGCTGCGCGTGCTGGATCCGATCTGGCCCAAGAAGACAGAGACGGCGAACCGGCTTCGTGGTCGGATTGAGGTCATTCTCGACTGGGCGAAGGTGAGGGGATATCGCGACGGGGAGAACCCGGCGCGCTGGAAGGGTCATCTCGACAAGGCGCTACCGGCGCGCGCCAAGATCCAGCGCGTCGCCCACCATGCCGCGCTTCCCTACAACGAACTCCCGGCTTTCATGAACGAGCTGGTCTCAATCGACACGATCGGCGCGAAGGCGTTCGCCTTCTGCATCCTCAATGCTACCCGTACCTCGGAGACCCTTCTTGCCGAGACAACGGAGTTCGACCTCGAGAAGAAGATCTGGACGATCCCGCCGGTCCGCATGAAGGCTGGCAAGGAGCACCGCATCCCACTCACGGGCGCATCCTTGGAAATCTTGGCGTACGCGATGAAGAAGAAGGTCTTCAGATCAGGGTTCATGTTTGAATCGAGCGCCCGTGAAGGCGAGCCACTCTCGAACATGACCTTCCTGATGATGCTGCGCCGGATGGGCCGCGATGACCTGACCGGTCATGGCTTTCGATCGACGTTCAGGGACTGGGCGGCGGAGACAACGGCCTATCCACGAGAGGTGGCAGAGGCTGCCCTCGCACACGCGATCGGCGACAAGGTGGAGGCAGCCTATCGACGGGGAGATCTCTTCGAAAAGCGCCGCGGCCTGATGGAGGACTGGGCGAGGTTCGCGCTGGGCTCAAACGACGGGGAGTTTGAGTACTCTGGATCTGTTGACTCAGCGCCGTCTGCAACGGTGCAGATGCTCTGAGCTCAACGCGACCGCCGCTGTGACTTCATCTGCCCTGCTTGCAACCATTTCCGGGGTGCCTGGAGTTATCGACCAGACGGAACGGTCGCAGGAACTAGCGATCAAGGCATATGCGAAGCTGAAGAAAGACAAGCTTGCCGCCAGGGTTGGCGTGGCATTGGCAGAAACAGGCTATCTCCCTGACATGTTGGTTACGCCTGTTCGGGTGGGCCGGTTTGAGCTGACCGGCTCAGGTTTTGCGGTCGCTGCCGAGTAGAGATCGCGAAGTCGAAGCCAAGAGGGGCCGCCAGAAACCTGGCGAGCCCTTTCATTGCGGAGCGACTGTGTCGCCTGAGCAGCAAGACCGAAGGCCGACGCCTTCACATGTCACGCGGTGGACGCGGCGATCTCTAACTCAGTCCAAGGAGGAATCCTACGAAACCGGCCATATTCCTATGGCCGGAATACCCCCCGACTTTGCACAAGCAGGAGATCGTTGCTTCGCCCCGGCTTACGGTGCCCGCTGGCCTCTGTGTTCTGCTTCCAGATACGCACCTCCCGATCCCGGCCACGATGCCGTTTCTTCGGCCGAGCAGTCTTCCCGCGCTGCCCCTCGGACCGCAAACGCCGCGGCCCGCCGCCAAATGCATGCGCAGGCAAACGCTTGTCACAGAAGGGTTGCATTCGAAGTCATTTTGTGTTCGGCTCGATTTAGCGAGGATTTTCGTGAGGGAGCGACCAACATGTCCAGCGGAGCGGGCTTCAAGAGATCACTGACAGGCGGCGTTGCATTCTTCGCGATTGCCATGAGCGCCCCGACGGCGTTCGCGCAGCAAGGCGAGGTCGACCAGCGCGCCGTAGATGGTCAGGACAGCGGTC
>SXGS01568779.1_pt1 | contig 30242 bp, 23 predicted proteins | sample 3174681 | NCBI WGS metagenome assembly SXGS01 (sample SAMN11356861, study PRJNA531348) | freshwater metagenome | isolation source: freshwater sample F1-80 | place: China: Fuxian Lake, Yuxi | collected 2017-12-25 | reverse complement strand
GTCGGTTCATCGGCGAGCAGCAGCTTCGGTTCGTTGATCAGCGCCCGCACCACCGCCACCCGCTGGCGCTCCCCTCCCGAGAGCTGCCCGGGCCGGTGCGTCAGCCGGTGCGAGAGCCCGACGCGTTCGAGCAGGCGCTTTGCCCGGGCCTCCGCCGGCTCGGTGCGCTTGAGAGACCCGGCAACCAGCGTGGGCACCAGCACGTTTTCGAGCACAGAGCACTGCGGCAGCAGGTGATGCAACTGGAACACAAAGCCGAGCTCCCGGCTCCGCACCTCCGCCAGCTCCGCCTCCGACGCCGCCCCCAGATTGCGTCCGGCCAGCCGGATCTCCCCGGCGTCCGGCCGGTCGAGCGCGCCGATCAGGTTCAGCAGCGTGCTCTTCCCGCAGCCCGACTGCCCGACGATGGCCAGCGTCTCCCCCGCGTCCAGGCTCAGGTCCAAGCCCCGCAGGATCTCAATTTCCGTCCCATCCGCGTCCGCATACCGCTTGCGAACCCCTATCACTTCCAAAAGCACGGCGGGTCCCCTGGGGGTATTTTACGCCACTTGTCTGCGTCCTCGTCCTTGTCCTCGCACGGGGCGGAGCAGATGGATGGGCAGGGTGCTCCCTACCCGGACGCACACGGGGTTCGACGCCCAGCCGCCGGGAGTGAACTCTACCTGCGAGGACGGGACGCGATCTCGGGCTGTCGGGCCGCGCTCGAACCGCGGGATGGCATGTTCACACGCGGCGGCGTCTGCGTGTGCGGCGCCTCTCCGGCGCCTCACTGAGTTCGAGACAATGCTCACCCGAGTATTCGGACAACGGCGCCGGCGGTCCACTTTACAGCGTGTCTACCGCACTCGGGCAATCGTCCGGGACTACCGCTCCCCGTCGGCCTGCCTGGAAACGAAATGGGGACGCCGCGCCGGGAACGGCGCGGCGTCCAGAGGGCGGAAGCTATGCCGCCGGCTTTGTGCGGAAGTTCACCCAGGTATGCACGTGGGGGGCGCCGCGGAAGTGCCAGACCAGGGTCGGGCCTTCGATGCGCCAGATGTCCCACTCCTGGTCATTGCCCAGGTCCTCGTTCTTGTAGAACGAGAAGTGGAGTTTCTCCCCGCCGCCGTGGGCGTGGACGGCGTCTACCGCCTCCTTGACGTCCGCCTCGCGGTAGGGGGCCAGCAGGGCCATCATCACTTTGTGGACCAGTTCCTTCTGGTCCTTGCTCATTTCACCGAGGGCAATCCCGGCGTAGTCGCCCTTCTTGACCTGGATGGCGTCTTCCTTCGGGGCCATCGGCAGGAGCGCCTTCTCGCGCTGCTTGCCGTCCAGCGCCTGGAAGACCTGGTTGGCCATCTGGGTCTGGTAATAGAACAGGTTCGCGGCCTGGTTGCCGGGCGCCTGGTGACCGTAGACGATGGGGCCGCCGAATGCCGCGCCGTCAATGGAGTTGCCGTCGGCGCGGATGGTGAGGTGCCGGCCCGTCATGACCCACTCGGAGGGGCCTTTGCCCGGCTCGCCGAAGATGGCGCAGCTAAAGTTGCCGAAGCCGCCGTCGTCGTCCTGCATCTGCCGGAGGAAGCGATCGTAGCCTTCTTCCGAGGTCACGCCGCGCAGGATCTCGTGGATCATCCGCTGCTGATCGTTGTTGAAGAACTCCCCGATCTTCTGCGGGACGATGTGCCAGTTGGCGCTGATCTTGGTGGCCGACGGGTGGTCGAACGGCATGACCACTGCCTGCCGCTGCGGCGCGGTCAGTGATTCGTAGAGACGCTGGACCGTCGTTTCCGCGAGGGCGACCTTCGTCCCTTTCGGAAGCGGATCCACCGCTGCCAGCGCCCGATCAATTCCGAGGGCGCCGCCCGCCGCCGCTGCCACCGCAGCGCCGGCCGTTACCAGGAAACGACGCCGTGCCGGGACGGGCGCGCACTCCGGGCATTCCACGTGGGTGTCTCGCTGCATGCTGTTTCCCTCTCCTCGGCCCCACCCTCGGGACCGCTGCAACGGGTCTTTCGTGACCCTATTTCGAGGCATTCCCCAAGTGGCCACATCATTCCTCCGTGGGGAACAGAATGTTCTCCGGGGTAGAATTGCAGGCAACTGCGCAACCCGGCGGGGATCCCCACGTCTATTGAAACGGGAGATCGCGCCACGGGCGCGTACTCCCTTCGAAAGGACTTGCGGAACCGGCATGCGGGGCTTCACTCCCGAATACTACGAAACGTTGACCGGGTTGATCGGGAATCTGGAAGAGCAGACCACTGCGGAACTGGTGGTCGAGGTGCGTCCCTGTTCGGGTAACTACCGGGACGTGGACCAGCTTGTGGGCGCCGGGCTGGCGCTGGGCGGGCTCGGGTTTCTGTTGTTCAACCCGTGGGAGCATGCCGAATGGGCCGTGCTGCTGGATGTGGCGCTGCTGTTCCTGATGGGAAGCTGGCTCGGGGGCGCGGTCCCTTCGTTCCGCCGCCTAGCGCCGGCGCGTCGCCGCGAGCGACAGGTGCGCGAGGCGGCCGAAGGGGCGTTTTGCCGGGAACGTGTCTCCCAGACCCGCGCCCGGACCGGGGTGCTCATTTACGTGTCGCTGCTCGAACAGCGGGTAGAGGTGCTGCCCGACTCCGGGGTGACCGCCGCCGTGTCTTCCGAAGCCTGGAACGAAGCCCTGCAGGGGCTCCGTCGTATCTGGGATCAGCCGAGTCCCGCTCAGGCACTGCTGGACGGCCTCGGAACGTTCGGGAAGGTACTCGCCACGGCGCTCCCCCCGCACGCAGACAATCCGGATGAACTGCCGAACCGCCCGCGGGGAGCGCGGAAGGATGAACACTAGAGTGGGCACACGAAAGCTGGGGATGGCGCGCGGGAGCTGGCTGGTTCTGCTGGTGGTGCTGGTGGGGCTGGGGGTCGTGTCGGCTGCACGCGAGGCGGATGCGCGCGTGGGAGGCGGCCGTTCGTTCTCCGGTGGATCGCGTGGAGGCGGGGGCTCTCGCAGCAGCGGGGGCGGCGGGAGCTTTCGCTTCGGCGGAGGCGGCGGGTTCCGGAGCAGCGGACGCGGCTACGGCTACGCGGCCCCGATCGACCCGATCGTAGTGGTGCTGCTGATTGTCATCGCGTTGGTGGTGCTCGCGGCGATGTTGTCGGCCGCCCGGAATTCGGGGGGCTATGTCTCCTCGGCGCCGCCGCCGGCATCGGTCTGGCCGCCGCCGGGGACGCCGGACCTGCCGGTGCGCAACCGTTCTCTAACGCCGGCTGCCGCATTGGCGGCACTCTCCCGCTACGATCCGAACTTCTCGGAAATCACGTTCTACGACTTCATCTACGCTCTCTACGGCCGGGTACACGAGGCGCGCGGGCGGGGGCAACTGGCCGACTTCGCCTCGTATTTCGCCCCGGCGGCGCTCCAGCAGTTCACGCCGACCCGCCCGGCAATCCGTGATGTCACCGGCATCATCGTGGGAGCCGCTTCGATCACCGACGTTTCCGATCCGAGCGCCGCGCCCCGGGTCACCTTGACGGTGCGCTTCGAGACCAACTACACGGAGTTGCGCGCGGACAACCGGGAGGAGACCTACTACGTGGTGGAGTTGTGGACCTTCCAGCGGAACCGGGATGTGCTGTCGCGCCCGCCCGAAGCCGTGACGGCATTCCATTGCCCGCGCTGCGGCGGCTCGCTGGAGAAGCAGACGGACGGCTCGTGTGCTCACTGCGGGGTGCGGATCGTCGGGGGCGACTTCGACTGGTTCGTCACCCAGGTGCGCGTCTCCGAGCGCTCGCCGCAGGGGCCGACGCTGCTGCGCGACGTGCCGGAACATGGCACGGACTACCCGACCGTGTACCAGCCCGGGTGGGGCCACGCGCGGGAGCAGTTGCTGGACGCCAATCCGGACTTCTCCTGGAGCCGGACCGAGGAGCGATTCGGAACCATTTTCCGCTCGCTCCAGGAAGCCTGGTCCTCGCTGCGCTGGGAGTTGGCCCGTCCTTACGAGACGGACAACCTCTTCCAGATGCATCGCTACTGGATCGAGGCCTACCGGAAACAGAACCTGCGCAACAAGCTGGAGAAGGTGGAGATCCGCGAGATCCTACCGGTTAAGGTCGTCAGCGATGCGTTCTACGACGCCCTCACGGTGCGCATTTTCGCCTCGATGCTGGACTACACGGTGGACCAGACCGGCAAAGTACTGTGCGGGTCGGCCAAGGTGCCCCACCCCTTCAGCGAATACTGGACGTTCGTCCGCCGCCGTGGGGCCGCGGAGAACGCCCGGCCCACCACGTCGTGCCCGAACTGCGGCGCCGGCCTGCAGATCAACATGGCGGGCGCCTGCGAGTACTGCGGCGGCAAGGTGGCGAATGGGGACTTCGACTGGGTGGTGAGCCGGATCGAACAGGATGAATCGTATCAGGGCTGAGCGGGGACCCCACCCGGGGACCGCACACCGGGCCCGGGTGGGGTTCACGCTGATCGAGCTGCTGGTGGTGGTGGTCATCATCTCGATCGTTTCCGCCATCCTGTTGCCGACATTCATCACCGCTCGGGATCGCGCCCGAATTCGTGCCGCCGCCGAAAGCGCGGCGGCGGCGGCTCCTCGTCCGGGGGGTGAGCGCGCCCGGGCGCCGGTCGGAGTTCCGCCGGTGCTGCGGGCGGTAGAGCTTCGCCTGGTGCTGGACCCGAGCTACCACCGGGTCGGAATGGACGTGTTCACCCGGTACCGTGTGGATGGTTCCGGCAATGTTCTCTTCCGGGCGGGCAGCGGAAGGCCGGATGAGCCGCTGCTGCTGATGCTTCCCTTCCCCGATCACACGGTGGAGGCGCGAGACGTCCGCATTCGCGTCCGGGAGGTAGGACCTGACGGGCAGCCGGGGCGCGAGGTTCCCGGCGACCGGGTCGTCTTTGACCGCACGGGCATCTACTTTCTCACCCGCGCTGCGCGGAACGTCATGCTGCGCGCGGAAGTGGGCTTCACCGCCTTTGGGAGGGAGCGGTTTGACTACGCGCTCCCTCCGTCCGAGCTGCTGGAATCGCTGTCGCTCACGCTGGAGCTTCGCGGCGCCGAAGCCCGCACCGTGCCGGATGAATCGCTGCAGCCCAGTGCCTCCGGTCCCCATCAACTGCGATGGGAGTTCCGGAACCTCGTCAGCGACCGCAAGATCAGCGTCCTGATTCCCGCCGCACAGGCGCCGCTCGCGCGCATGCTGCTGCTCTGCCGTCTCGTGGCCGTGGCGGTGCTGCTGTTCGGCGCCGGGTTCTGGTTTCTGAGCGAACAGGTGAAACCGGGTCAGTTGGACGCGTTCCGGTTGGGGCACTTTCTGCTGCTCGCACTCACCTATTCGGTGTTCTTCGTCGTCTTCGCGGTGCTCGAGCTCCACGGAGGGATCGGCACACCCGTGGCGATGGGCGTGTCTGCGGTGGTATCTTTGCCGCTGCTGGTGCTGCACGTAGCGCGGGTTCTCGATTTTCGCTTCGCAGCCACATGGGTGCTGCCCCTCGCCCTGGTCACCCTGGGCCTCGTCATCAACGGGGTCTATGGCGGACCTGCCCGGGACTACGGGTTCATCGCCGCGACCGTGATGCTGCTCGGCTGGGTCACCGTGTTCTACCCCTCCTGGGCGGCCGGGCGGGAGCGGCATCGCCGTGAATGCACTGCGGCCTACCTGGCCCACCGGCGGGCGCTGGCAGAACGTATTTCCGGCCCGCTGGCAGCCCGCCTGGCGGAACTGCATCCGGTGGTCGGCAGGCTGGCGGAGCTCCAGCAGCTTCCCCTGGGAGAACCCCGGGCGACGGATTCCGGCCCGCCGGCTGCGGCACGCGACCTGCTGGGAAAGCTGGCCCAGGAGCATGAACGTCTCACCAGTCGCCTGTCGTACCTGCCCCCCACGCCGGGGCCCGAGACCCCCGGGATTCTGCGGAGCGTGGATGCCGAAGCAACTTCCCTGGAGGAGCAACTGGTCCTTCACCTTGCGCGCCTGAAGACGGACCTCCTGGCGCGCACCGGGGCGCCGGAGGCAGCGGCGAGGCTCGAAGGCGCCCGTTCCGGACATTGCGCCGCTTGTGGGCAGGCAGCTCCGGGGGGCCGATATTGCGCGCAGTGCGGCACGCTGCGGCCTCGCGAAACGACCTGCGAGGGGTGCTCCGCGCGGCTGCTGCTTCCGCTCCACCTCATTCCGGCGGAACGTCGCGAAGGCCCCATGCACTGCCCTGACTGTGGGGGGCGGCTCCAATGGCGGAGCTACCAGGACGCAGAACGTGGGCCGAAGATTGTCGGTGAAGGCTGACTGCGTCCCGTCGAAAAAGGGCACGAGGATCGCGGCGGAAGGAGGAACGATTTTTCCGGGCTGGCCGGTCCGGCCTACCCCGCTTACCCAGGGGTCTCAGCCGCCCTACCGGATCAGCGGACCGCGCACGTCCAGCACCTGCGTGGCCGCGAGGCTGTTCCCGAAGGTGGTGAAGTTGCGGAAGGTCCAGAGCACGTTCTTCTCGCGGTTCACCTCAATGAGCTGCGGGTTGTCCGGGCCCGCGTGGCAGTTGCCGATGATCACGTTGCCGCTCGGGAGCACCTGGAGCATCGCCACCCAGGCCAGGGTGATGCCGGGGAGCTCTTCTTGCTCGACGCTCCAGACGACCTTGCCGCCCGGATTCACCTCAATGACCCGGTTGCCGTTGCCGGCCCCGATCAGGGTGTTGCCGTTGGGCAGGCGATAGGCGCTGTAGACCTCCGTGCCGTGGCCTTCCGGGCCGTGGCCGGGTGAGCGCGGCCGGCCGGCGAGGTCGAGCGCGTAGCTCCAGACCACGCGGCCGGTCGGGTCGTACTCCCGCACCGTGCCGTCGCCTTCGTGCGCGACGAGATAGTGACCGGTGTCGAGCTTGCGGGCGAGGCGGGTATCCCGGTGCGGGTGGGGATGGTTTACCTGGAGCGGGATCTCCTTCGCGATCCGCCCGTCCCGATCCACCTCCACCAGACGGCGGTTTCCCGTCTCGGCGACCAATGTCCGATCGTCGCGGAGGCGCTGGAAGGCGTGGATCTCGATCGCTCCCGAGTAGCCGGCCTTCGGCTGCGCCTGGTGCTGCCACACCACCCGGTGGTCGGGGGTCATCTCCACCACACTGGTGTTCGACGCGACGAACATGACATTCCCGTTCGGCAGCAGGGCGAGGTCGTGCGGCAGGTAGCGGCTTGCGGTTTCCCACTCCACCTCCCCCTTGGAGTTCAGGATTGCCACCCGGCCGCTGTCGGCTCCCAGCACCCGGTAGCCCGGCGCCGCAGCGGCCCCGACCGCCATGCCGCACGAGGCGGCCAGACCGGCCAGTACGGTTCTTCGATTGATACTGCTCATCGTTCGTGTTCCTGAATTGCGGTCTCGGGTGCTCACGGCCGGTCACCGCGCTGGATCTTGACGTGGCCCCTGGGTCGAATCGGTGGGGACGAGATGGATCAGGGCGATGGGTTCATTGTCCTCGATCTCGCCCTTGTTTGCGTCCTCGTTGTTTGATCGTGGCGCACGCCCTTCCCGTTGAGTCGCGCGGACGGGACGCTGCGCCGAGTGTGCGCCCGGCCTGGCTCCGGTGGGGGCGGACCACTTGCTACGCCCAGAGGGCACCCGGCGTGGCTCGGGTACGGTGGGGCGTGTGGTTCGGAGGACCACTTGCTTACGGCGAGGGGCACTCGGAGGTGCGGCGTGCGATTCGTGTGGTGAGACCACTTGCTACGCCCAGAGGGCACCCGGCGTGGCTCGGGTGCGGTGTGCGATTCGCCCATGGCCATTGACTATCGGCCGTTTGCCATTCGCCATCCCGCTACCGAAACTGGAGTGAGTAGAGGGCGGCGCAGCGGTATTCCAGGCGCAGGCGGACCGGCTTTCCAGCGAGTTTCTCGAGGTCGGCGCCCTCCCACTTCAATTCATGCACTCCGGAGTCCAGCAGGGGACGGCACCGATCCGCAGTGAAGCCCTCCAGCCGTTCGCCCGAGGGGCCTCGTAATTCGGCCCGCACCTCGCACTCGTCGAAATCGCGGCCGGTTCGGTTCGTGCCGCCCTGCTTGACTGAGGCGTCCAGGTCCAGGAAAAGCCGAGAACCCTGGAACAGCAGCGGGCGGGTGACCACTGTGCCCTGATCCGGCCCGGCCAGCAGGCCCAGCCAGCGATCCTCGGGGAGGGTGGCCATCGCGATGGTGGTGCGGTTTGCGCCCAGCCGGGTGGGAGCGGCGGAGTGGGCGCCGTTGAAGGCGCCGTAGAAGAGGAAGTGTTTTCCGCCGTGGGTGACCGGGCCGGACATGCTCTGGTAGCCGGCATCGTACGAGCCCGCTTCGCCGCGGAAGAGGAAGGGTGTGCGCCGGTCCACCCAGTTCCAGTGAAATCCGTCCCGGCTGCTCAGTAGGTACACCCCCCAGGTCTGCTCGTGCGTCTGATGCACCATCAGAAATCCGACGTGGAAACCGGCGCAGAGACCCGCGACAAACTGGCCGTACTGGAAGTCCACTCGGTCCTCGAAGTCCGGGGCGAGCATTACCCGTGTGGGGGTCCAGCGGAGGAAGTCGTCGCTCTCTGCGAAGCCGATGGTGCGAATGTGCCGATGGATGCCGGCGCCGTGAATTTCTTTCGCCAGAGGATGGCCGGGCCGCGGATAGGCGACGTACTTGCTCCGGCGCGGATCCCAGCCGAACATGGTGGGGGCGTCCGCCAGATTCGGGCCGTGGCGGATCACCGGGTTGCCGGCGTAGGGCGTCCACCGGAGGCCATCCGGCGAGAAGGCGACGGCCGCGCCGCCGTTCCGGTTCGCCACCGGGCCGTTTTCCCACTCCCCCATCGCTTTGAAACGGCGCTTCGGATCCGGATCGTGCGGATCGCGCACGACGTTGGTGAAGGTCAGGTCCGACCTCGCATCCCAGGCGCCCACCAGGTTGTTCCGGCGGGAACCGCGGTACTCGATCAGCCCCAACTCCGGCTTTTCCCAGCGGAATCCGTCCCGCGAGATCGCATAGCACCACGGTCGCAGGCCGACCGCCCAGGCGGGCGCGGTGTACCACAGCTTGAACAGCTTCTCGTCCGGATCATGGAGGGCGGCCTGGGTATCAAGCTGAATGCCCTGATCCCCCTCTCGCTCCCAGGGGCGATCCGCCGCCAGAATGGGGTTGCGCGGATTCTTCTCGGGGCGGTAGACAAACCGGGAGACGCGGCTGTATTCGGCCAGGAGCAGATCGTCCAGGAAGAGCTGCTTCTCGTTCCCCACGTCAATGATTCCAGGCGTCCCGGGCCGCGCCGGCGTGACCAGCGGCTCCGCACAGGCGTCTGTACCGCCGCCGCCCTCTGCCGCCGCCAGCGGGCCGATCGCCGCCGCTGCAAGTCCCTGCAGGATCCCCCGCCGCGTGTTGTCTACTCCCATGTCCTCTTCCCCACCCGGTGTGCGCCGGCCCGCCCGCTCGCCACTCATCATCGTTGGCTGCCGAAATCTGCGGTGCGGGAGTCACCGATCGTGAGTGGGTGCGCGTCTGCTACCGTGCTCCCGCGCCATTCGCTACTGCGGCGCGTTCTCTCCCGGAGGAGCGGGATCAGGAGCGGGTGCGGGATCAGCAGCGGGAGCCGCGATCACGAGATCCACGGGTTCCGACTCACCCCCGCCCGGCGCGGGATTCCGGACGCGCACCGAGATGGTCTTTGCCTCCGCCGTGTCCGCTGCTTCCAGGGTCACCCGCAGACGGGATGTGCTCTCGAACTCCGCGTCTCGCTCCTCGGTCCCCCAGAGGACACGCGCTCCCGACACAGAGTCCCGCCCGACCACTTCCAACCGGGTGCTATTCTGCGGCAACGGCGACGGCGATAGGCTTGTGAGTACCGGGCGCGGATTCGTGCGGTCCTGCATGTTCAGCAGTCCCCGGGTCAGCGACTCCAGGCGCTGCAGGATCATCGGCGCGAACATGCCGGACAGAAAGGCGATGGCGGTGACCCCGAACCCGTTCACCTTGTCGGCGTCAGCGGCGCCCGCACCCCCGTCGCCGCCGGCGGACGCCGGTGCATTGACCGTGAGGAAGTTTGCCCGCACCACCGTGTAGAAGATCAGCGCCACGATGGCGCCTTTGAACGGCGTCAGAAAGTGCCACCACACCCAGCGCCCGGACAGCCGCCCATTGCCTGCATAGTAGAGGAACACGCCCACAGCAACCGGCCAGGTTCCCAATGCGCCCGCCACCAGCACCACGAGCAGGCGTCCCTGTTCCCGGCTCAGCGTCGCACTGTTGGGCAGGAACGGCAGGTGCAGCGTGATGGATGTGCTTGTCTCTACCGCGAGTGGCCAGAGCTGGCTGATGAGCCCGCCGAGCCCGACGGCAAGCGCCGAGTAGAAGATCCAGAGCAACGGGGGCAGCCAGAGCGGCGTCTCCGCTCGCTTCCGGGACGAGGCCGGCTTGTTCATTCAGACGCTCCTTCCGGCAGGCTGAGCCGAGGCGCTACCGGACCGGTTGCTGGCCGCACGGTGCATTCCGGCGCCAGCGCCGGAATGCACCGCGGGGACAGGAAGTGTACCTGCCGGACCGCATCGGGCTGGTGTCCTGCCGAAACATTGTGTTTCGGCAGAAGCGATTCCTGCCGGGATCAGCCGGAAAATCCTGCGGACGGAATGTACCGCCTCTCGACGCGCCCGGTTCGCTCGACTGTCTCAGTCGAGCAGGTCCCGGTAGCGGTGACTCACCCGGCTGCGAATGAGGGCCGTGAAGGGTGCATCGCGGCTCACAAGTGTGCGCAGCCACTCCCGGCGGCGCACCACGGCATCTGGATTCTCGGAATCAGGCGACATCTCTGCTTCGAGGAGATCCTTCTCCGCCTGCTGTACCCATTGAAGTCGGGTGACAATTGCGTCCCGGAGGTCGTGGGTCTTTGCAGAAGGTTCAGCGTGGAGTCTCTGCAATTCCCCCGCCGTGTTCGTCGCCTCGCGATCGTCCGCCGATCGACTGCAGAAGAACAATGTGGCCTTCTCGTCGGACTTGATTTCTTGAATCAGACGCCCTTCCGGGCCGTCCTCCGGGCGCAGCCATCCCCCGGGAGGAGTGTTCTTCCGACGGCGCAGGTTGCATGAGCGGCAAATACAATAGAGATTCCGCCAATCATACCGCCGGTTGTCCGGATCCTCGTGCTGCACCTCCAGGTGATCAATCTCGAAGCCGCCCAATTCGACTCTGGCTTCGCACAGGTAGCATTTCCCGCGACCATCACCGTAGAGTTGCTCACGGACGTCGCAACCATCGTACGCCTTACGCCGCGCCAGCGACGGCGGGGGCTCGGGATGTCGCAGGTGATTGATCATGCTCTTGTGCTTGCAGCAGGTGTTCCAGGCGTGGTCGCTCGGTGGCCGACCAGACCTCCAGCCCGAGCCGGGGCGAACGGGCTGAGAGTTCGGCTCCCAGTTTGCTGCACTCCGTCTCATCGGCCGGGGTCCGGTGCGATTGGTGAATCAGGCGGCGCCATCGTTCCAGCATTCGGGTGGTGTCCAGATCCATATCGCTCGAGATACCGAAGTGCCCCGTCATGATCGCCCCGTACGCGACGCCCTGCAGGTCCGCGCTGGCCAGGGATTTCTTTTTGGTCAGGTCGAAGATGGTGGCATTGTCCACCGAGGAGAGGACCGCCGGAGAGTGGGTGGTGACGATGAACTGGAACTCCGGGAACAGTTTGGTCAGGCTCGGGAGAACGGTTTCCTGGAGTTCGACATGGAGGTGGGCCTCGATTTCATCAATGAGGGCAATCCCGTGCCAGGCGCTCACCTTCGGATGGGTGCCGCGGGCTGCCTCGAGTGCGAGGGCGAGATCGGCCCAGATCCGGATGAGGCTGGCGTAACCATCCGGCAGGCAGTCGAACCGCGCGACCCCGTTTTCCCGGAATCGGAGGTCAAAACGGTAGTCGCTGTGCTGGAAAATGAGGGACAACGAGGGCTCATCAAGCAGTTCGCGAAGCACCTTCTCCAACCGGGTAAACCACTCGCGGTGCTTTTCGACATCGGCGCCGCGTCCTTCCTCGGCCGCGAATGCCTGCTGTGTGCGCCGGTCCACCAGATACTGCATGAGCCACCGGGAAGGCTCATCCTGCGCAAAAACCGCACTCCATCTCACCGCATCCGGTGCTGTTACTGCAGAGACGCTGAGGTTTCGCGACGCCGGCACGTACACCGCGAGCAACTGCCCCGAGCGCCGTTGGATTTCGACGTCCAGCAAGTCGGACCAGTACTCGGGCTCGACGCATGCGCTCGTCCCCACGATCGTCTCGATGGCCCGAGCCTGCTGATCAGGATCCGGGTGCTGGATCCGGGCGCGCGCGAGCGCCATGCCCCTTGATCCGTGGCGCAGTTCTTCCCAGAGAGCGCGCAGCGTGGTGGACTTCCCGCTGCCGTTGCGCCCGGTCAACACCAGATGCCGGAGGCCGTCCTCCCGCGAGCCGACGGGGATCGTCACATTCCGGGCGGCGTAATTGTGGTGGACATGCAGGGCCCGAAGCCACGGGCGGAACTGGTCCGGGGCCAGCACCTGGCGGGCGACCGACTTCTTGATCCAGCGTCCCGTGCTTGGGGGTGCGTCGTCGCGATCGAAACGCACACCCAACCCCTGCTTGTTCATGACTACGACGGTGCCGACCTCCCCGTACCAGCGGGAGTTCTGGTCCGTGCAGAGGACCCGGTCACCGTAGTGGAACTGCAGAGCGTGGGAAGATGCACTCATGGTAGTCCGTCCGGGAATGGGGACCACTGAAGGATGTGGTGTTACAGGTCTTTCGCCTCGAATGTGCGAATCACCTACCGTGCCCGGACGTGATGGAACGTCCGGGGCGCTGTTTGTGAGCGCGGAAGCGGAATTCTCCGTAATGGGGTATGGAACGTGCCGGGGGTGCGCGATGCGGCCCGGGCTGAGACCCACCCTGTCCGTGCGTCGTCCGGAGAGCGGAGGCACGGTGGAGCCTGTTTCTGTCAGCGGTGACGACGTTCAAGCGTGCCGACGCTCCCTGGGATTAGCCTGCCGTTGCCGCGAGGGCGGCGGAGTCGGGCCGACCGTGCAGTGCCCTGCTTCCCGTGGAGCGCGCGGAGACCGTGACAGGAAGTCGGGCCCGCACCGGCGAAGCTAAAGCGCGGCGCGCTGTGGTGCGAGGAGCGGCATACAACGAGCAGCGGGCATCAGAGCAGTTGTGCTGGCGCGAGTGCGCTTCCCCGGCGGAGGCGGGTGCCCACACACTGTCGCCTACCCTGCGTCCGCGCGGACCCGTAGCGCCGATGGCTTGAGTTGGACTCGACAGACGGTGCCGCGATGACGTCTGTACATAACAGGCAGTGAGTTGACCGGCAGGCGGTGGCTCCGTCGAACGCACTGTCTGGAGGGGCCGACATGATTCAGGGCGGGCAGTTCACCGATTCACGCAATGAGGTCCGGGATGATGGGGGGGCTCGCCGGCGCCCGCCATTCTCGCCGCTTGCGGTGGGGGGCGTACTGCTGGTGCTTGCGGCGTCCATCGGGTATGGCAGCGTGCCTGACGCGTCGCCGGTCCGGAAGGCGCCCGCGTTGTCGCCTCCCGCCCAGAGCTTTGTCCGTCAGCACTGCCTGGGCTGCCACAGCAAGACGAAAGCCAGTGGCGGGCTCGATCTCGCGACCTCGTTTCGCCCGGATGATTCCGGGAATTTCAACCTCTGGGTGAAAGTGGCGGACCGCGTCTCGGCGGGTGAGATGCCGCCGAAGGCGGGGCGCCAGCCCACTCCCGCCGCTCGCAAGAACTTTCTCGCGGCCCTCACCCAGCCGTTGCTTGCGGCCGATCGGCTGCGAGTGCGCCGGGAAGGGCGTTCGACATGGCGGCGGATGAACCGCGATGAGTACGAGAACACCCTTCGCGACCTGTTGGATGCGCCGTGGCTCCAGGTCAAGGAGATGCTTCCGGAAGACAGGATGGTCGCCCGCTTCAACAAAGTGGGGGATGCGCTGGACGTCTCCCACGTGCAGATGAGCCGCTACCTCGCCGCGGCCGGCTACGCACTTCGGGAAGCGATGGCGAAACCGCCCACCCGGCCCGAAGCCACCACCCGGCGCTTCTACGCACGCGAGCAGCGGTCCTTTGCCGGCCTTGCCCGATTCAGCCGGTTCAACCGGGCCTCGGAGCGGGCAACCTTCCCGATCCTCGACAACGCGGCAGACATCCCCGCGCTCATGCGCACTGCTCCGATGACCGTGGGGGCACAGGATCCGGTCAAGCGCGAACTGGAAGCGATCGGGGTGGTGGCCAGCGCCTACGAACCGCTCCAACCTCGCTTCGACCAGTTCCGGGCCCCGCTTTCCGGCCGTTACCGGCTCCGCCTCCGCGCCCACACCTTCTGGGCCGGCCCGGACAGCGCGGACCGGTGGTGGCGTCCCAGCCGCACCGAACTCTCCGCGGGGCGTACGCGCGAGCCGGTCAGTCTCTACGCCTCGACCCCTCAGGGGGTCACCCAGGTCCTGCGGAAACTCGGTACGCTGGACGTCGGTCCCCAGTCGTGCATCGGTGAACTGGAAACGGTGCTGCTCAAGGGAGAGACGCTCCTGCCGGACGCCGCGCGTCTGTTTCGCTCCCGTCCACCCAACTGGCACAATCCGCTGGCAACACCGGAAGGCCAGCCGGGCGTTGCTTTCCAGTGGGTGGAGGTGGAGGGCCCCCTCTACGATGCCTGGCCGACCCGGGGACAGCGGCTGCTCACCGGCGATTTGCCCGTGAAGGGTGAGGACGGCACACAAGTGGAGGTCGTTCCCAGCGATCCGGTCCGGGACGGGGAGCGGCTCGTGCGGGGATTCGTGCTGCGTGCACTGCGACGTCCCGCGCAGGAAGCCGATGTCCAGCCGTTCCTGAAGCTCTTCCACACCGCACGCGGAGCCGGAGCGAGCTTCACCGAGGCGCTCGTGACCGCCTACTCCGCGGTGCTCTGCTCTCCTGCATTTGTGACTCTGGAAGAGCGCCCCGGTCTCCTGGACGACCATGCCCTGGCCGCGCGGTTGTCCTACTTCCTGTGGAACACGGAGCCGGATGCGGTGCTGCGCTCGGCGGCGGATCGGGGCGCCCTGCGCAACCCGAAGGAACTTTCCGCACAGGCGCAGCGCATGCTGGCGGATCCCCGCGCACAGCGGTTCGTGGATGCATTCCTCGACTACTGGCTCGACCTGAGAAAGGTAGGCATTACCAGCCCGGACGAGACGCTCTATCCGGACTACTACCTGGATGACCTCCTCACCGAGTCGTGCGTGGACGAGACCCGCGCCTTCTTTGCCGAACTGATCCGGGGTGATCTGCCCGCGCGGAACCTGGTGGCGTCGGACTTCGTCACCATCAACGAGCGCCTGGCGGCGCTCTATGGGGTGCCGGGCGTTCAAGGTGCAGGGATCCGGCGGGTGCCCCTCCCGAAGGATTCCGTGCGTGGGGGACTGCTCACCCAGGCGAGCGTGCTGAAGGTGACGGCCAACGGCACCACCACCTCTCCCGTGGTGCGGGGCGCCTGGATCACGGAGCGGATCCTCGGGCAGCCCGTCCCGCCTCCGCCGGCTGCTGTTCCCGCCGTCGAGCCGGATATCCGGGGAGCGACAACGATTCGCGAGCAACTCGCCAAGCATCGCACTGAGCCGCTCTGCGCCTCCTGTCATGCCCGGATTGATCCGCCCGGTTTCGCGTTGGAGAGCTTTGATATCTTCGGCGGCTGGCGGGATCGCTACCGCGCGCTGGGCGACGGGCCGAAGGTGCCCGGGCACGGCAAGAACGGCCAGCCCTTCGTCTTTCAGGCGGCGCAGCCGGTGGATCCGGCCGGCGCCCTGCCTGACGGGCGCACCTTCAGCGATGTGCGGGAGTTGAAGCGCCTCCTGCTTCAGGACGAACGGCAGATCGCGCGAAACCTTGTCCGGCAACTGGTGACGTATTCCACCGGCGCGCCGGTGCGCTTCGGCGACAGGCCCGAAGTGGAAACCATTCTGAACGGCGCCGAGCCCGGGGGATACGGGGTACGATCCCTGATCCAGCGGATCATCGCCAGCGAGCTCTTCAGGGAGAAGTAAACCCATGAAATCCGCCACCTGCTGCGTGCCGAGTGCAATCTCCCGGCGCCATTTCCTGCGAGGCGCCGGCGTCTTGCTCGGTCTCCCGCTTCTCGACGCGATGCAGCCTGCCTTCGCCGGGAGTGAAACCAGGCGGTTCGTTCCCCGCCGCTTCTTCGGGATCTGCAACAATCTCGGCGTCCTGCCGGACAAGTTCTTCCCGGCCGCCGATCAGACCGGGCGAGAGTACACGCTTTCTCCGTACCTGGAGCTGCTTCGCGATTTCCGCTCCGACTTTACGGTTTTCAGCGGCGTCTCGCATCCCGATGTTGACGCGGGACACCCGGCGGACATCTGCTTCCTCACCGCCGCTCCGCACCCCTCGAGTGGCGGGTTTCGGAATTCCGTGTCGCTCGACCAGTTTGTGGCGGAGCGCATCGGCCACCTGACCCGCTTCCCTTCCCTCACCTTCGGGGTCAACGTACAGGGCGCGCGCAGCAGCCTCTCCTGCACAGCCGGAGGCGTGCTGGTCCCCTGCGATACCCGGCCTTCCGAGATCTTCAAGAAGCTCTTCCTGGGCGGGTCGGCGGAGGAAATCCAGGCTCAGGCTCGCAGCCTCGCGCTCGGGCAGAGCATCATGGATACCCTGGCAGACCAGACCCGGCGGCTCCAGCGCAACGTTGGCGCCCGGGATCGGGAGCGGCTCGACCAGTATTTCACGGGGGTCCGCGATCTCGAACAGCGACTGGTGCAATCGGCGGAATGGGAGAAGAAGCCTCGCCCGGTTGTCAGCGCCAAACCGCCGGTGGATCCCGTGGATTCGCGGGAGTACATGGAGAAGGTCCGCCTGATGTACGGGTTGGCGCAGATGGCCTTTGCCACCGACTCCACCCGGAACATTACGCTGATGCTCGACAGCGTCAGCTCTCCTGCCATCACCCTGGATGGCAAGCCGGTTTCCGACGGCTACCACAACCTCTCGCACCACGGCCGAAACCCGGAGAAGCTGGCGCAACTCGACCGGATTGATCGCGAGCACATGAAACTGCTGGCCGGTCTTTTCGCGGAACTCAAGTCCCACAAAGACGGCCCGGAGACCCTGCTGGATCGCACGATGGTGCTCTACGGGAGCAACCTCGGCAACGCGAACACCCACGTCACGACGAACCTGCCGCTGCTGTTCGCAGGCGGCGGTTTCCGGCACGGACAGCACCTGGTCTTCGACCGGGACCGCAACTATCCGCTGCCGAACCTCTTCGTGAACGTCCTCCAGCGGTTCGGGATCGAAGCGAATCGTTTTGCGTCCAGCACCGGCACCATGCGGGGCCTGGAGATGCTCAAAACGATCTGAGCAGGACTGCAGCCTCCTCCGGGCATCCCCGTGCAGCCGCGCCGCAACTCCAGGCGCGGCTGCACGAGCGTGGCGACTGTCCGACGTCGCCGTTGTCGGGCGGATCCACAACGAGCGGCCGCCCGCCGTGGAACTTGATGAAGCGGCGGGTGGCGGGGAGGTAGGTCCCCTCCGTCCGGTGGCTGCGGGGCTTGGGCGGCCCCCGCTCCGCCGGCACCCAACTTCGGGCGCGTCTTGAGGACGGTCTCGGCCGACACTGGATCGCTCCGAAGAGTTCGGATTGCGGCCGTCGCAAGCGCAGGATCGGATCGAAGGGCGGGCAGCCGCTCGCGCTCACGACTGACCGGACGAGGATGCTTCGCGGCGGCAGAAGCAGGCTGTCGGGCCAATTGTGCCGCTTCAGGCGGTCGGATTAGCAGCTCGGCTGCGCGACGGAGGCTGTGTTTGAGATGAAGGCGCTAACGCGTTCTTTCCGGCGGCACCACCGGGCACGTCTTATCCGTCGTGTCGAAGGCTTCGGCGACTGGTTTCGGGAACACGCCAGGAAGGTCTACAACAATCGCAAGTTTTGCACGTGCAGCGTCCGCTTTTGTGGAAATCCTCGCCGGCTCTTGAGGGGCGCCAAGCGTGAGAAGCTTACCTTGCAGGAACTCCGACAGTTAGACCAGGAGCGGGACGAGTACCGGTTGGTCGCCGAGTTGGCTGCAGAACAGGCGCTGCACGGGAGCGGCACGTGCGTGTGGAAGCCACGGTGCGCGTGGCGCGGGTGAGCCAGGCGTCATGTGCTAACCCCGGATGGAGAATACCATGACGGCACAAATCAATGACCTATTCCGACACCGCGCTACCGAGTTCTCGTTGGCCGGGATCAGCGAGGGTGAGCTGTTCGACCCTTCGATCCTCGGTTTGGAACCGGCAATGGCCAGTACTGCTTGCTGGCGCGGCTTTCAAGCGATCTTTACCGTACTCGAGTCTCGACTGGTTCTCGAAACCCTTCACGTAAATCTGCCTGAACGTGACGGTAACGAGTTTCGCACAGTCAAGGGACCAACGATCAGTGGTGTGATCCCGACTGGCTCGCGGGAGGAATTCGCCTTGTTCAACAATCACTATGAAAGGCTGAACTACCCCCTCGACTACTCGGGCGGGTTGCTCTTGGCAGACGGCTTCATTCGTGACCTCTATGTCCACATGGGATTTCACCCGCCGTGGAAGTATGAAACGGTCATCGAACTTGTATTCGAAAACGGTGTCCTACAGAACGAGTTCGACCGATCTGAACGCATGGCTGAAGTACGGCAGTTGTTTCTTGACGCGCGTGGTGACCGCGACGCCGGCAAGATGCCCACTATAGACGAAATCCAGCAGTTCGTGGATCGCGCGTTTGACCGAAGGTATAGCATGTGACCGCAGATAACAACACATTGCGCCGGAGCCGATGGCCGCATGATGTCGCAACTTCCCTGTGGTTCGCGGCGGCCCGGTGAAAGTGAGTGTTCGGCAGCCGGAAGGCGCCTGGATGGCGAAAGGCAACCGTTGGGGCGCCACTGCAGGCACCACCAGCGGCTGGCCGCGCACCGCTCAACTCTCCCGAGTGGGCAGCGTCAGCGAGCAGTCGGCCTCGTCCAGATACTCCACGTCGCACCCTCGGGAGTCCCCCTTTTCTCCCGCCGGGGCCTGGTCCGCGGCGCTGACGGTGACGGCCGCGGCACCCTGACGACGGACTCATGTGGCCGCGCGTTCGAGGCACTTCTCGATAGCCACAAGCAGAAGGGGACGCACCGGCAGGCGGTGCGTTCCCGAAAACCCCGGGCAGGCGTGCCCGCCGCTCCGCTCGTTCCACCCGGTCAATGGTGGGCATGCCGGTACGAAGGGCACCCCGGGGTGGAACGAGCAGGGCGCGGAGTGCCACGTTTTGCGTGAAGGCCGTCACGTTCTGCTCGACCGCCGGATCCGAAGGGTGGGCACGGATCTCGGGAGCACCTCACGGATTCGTCCGCCCGCCGTGGAACTCGACGAACCGGCGGACGACGCGGAGGGAAGGTTCTTCCGACCGGTGGCTCAGATGATCGTGGCCGTCGTCCACTCTGTGGGTGCCCGGCGCGTGGCACGTCTTCAAAAAGGTCTCAACCGGAATCGGGTCTCTCCGCGAAGTTCGGAGTGCGACTGTCGCAATGACAAGATACAATCGAAGAGTGAGCGGGAGGTACGCCCCCTGCGTGAGGAAGGGAACAAGCATTGGGGCGGCAGAAGCCGGCTGTGGGGGCAATTGTGTCGCTTCCAGTAGTAACAGTAGTAGTTCGGCGGTGGAGGGCACTGCGGCGTGACGCACATTGAGTCGGCATACCGGGACGGAGTCGGCAAGGCTAGGCGTGACATCCGCGCCGGGCATCCCAGGCTGCACCATGGCGCTCGCGGTCCGTGGCACGAGGCCCTGGCCCAGGCGCTCCAAGCCCGTTTCGGCGTCGAGTTGATAGCGCTGTCCTGCATCACAACCGATGCGTCACTGTCGTTCGTAGCTGGCTACAACGCTACCACCATAGCACACATTGACAGCATCCATGGCGCTGGGTCGCTCGAGGCGGTTCGGGATGCGGTTCTGGAGGAGGTCGACCGGCGTTGGGAGGCGGGTCACGACGCGAGGGTCGCGAGGAGAGGGGCTGCCGAACGGGCGCTGCAGGAGACAGTGAGGCATGAATCCTAGCTAGTAGTGTGTCAACACGATATTGATGGGTTCGAGTAGACCCCATGGGGGCACGATTCCACCTATCACTTCTGCCCTGACACACCACTAGTATTACAACGACGGTTTTATCCACGTGATAAATATACATACAGTGACAGCAGGGTCGCGGTGCGACCTGCCCGATCTCCTGGTCGTGGAAGTGCGAGATTTGGCCCTTCACCCCGGTGGAAGCAGTGCTATCGGCATCAATCGACAGGTGCTTTCGCCTGTGTGTCATCCATATCTGATCAAACCGTCGTTGTAACACTAGACGAGCAGGTCTCGCGGCGGCAGAAGCCAACTGTAGGCAGAAAATATATTTCTGCCAGCCGTAGGATTAGCAGTTCGGCCGTAGGGAGGGCCTCGGGAGGTGTCGTCACTGATGCACTATGGGTTCGCTATGCCACTTCATGCCGTTTGGGGGGGCACAATCGCGGTGCTGGCCCTGGTACCGTCCGGGTGGGTCAGGGCCGGTGTGCTGACGGGGTTCCTCGTGCTGCTCGCCGGCGGTGACGCGCTGGCCCGGTGGCGGGCACTGGTCCAGGTCCGGCTGTGGGCGTCGGCCCGTGGCATTCGAGATGTGCGGCCCTGCCCGCGCCTCGGGTTGATCACCTGGGAGTGGTCAGTGTGGTCGTTCGCCGAAACCCGGCCGTACTGCGGAGTGGCTGCAGACGGATCTCCGGCTGAGTTGCTTGCCAGCTATTACGCCCCCGCGTTCGGGCTGGTGGTGTTCACCCAGTGTGAGGCCCGTGCCGAGCCAGGCACTACACAGGGCACCGGCCGCCGCCGCCTTGGGAAGGACCGGAGTTGAGTTGGTAAAGGACGTCCATGAAACCCCCTGGGGAACCAGAGCGTTCGTCACCAAGGCCATATCCCGTACTTCGACGGGGTGAACTGACCCATGAGCAGCCGACTGTGGGCAAGACGCCCGCACCAGGACCCACCTTTGCGTCCGCCGCGTAACGATTGGATTATGAACTCAGCTCCCGAATGAGCTGCAGCAGGTTGCCTTGCGCCTGGAATGGCCCCCCCGGTGAGCCGAGTGCAATCGCCTCGCATCCGGCCGCGGCTGCGGCGGCGTAGGCGGTGCGGGCGAACTCCGCTGCGAAGGGGGTGCTCTGCCGGGGGTCGTCCTGGGCCATCGGCTTGCGCGCCCGCTCCGGGTTGGGCGCCACGGCGTCTCCGTACGGGTTCGTGCGCATCCCGATCGAGACGAGGCCGAGGCGGATCGGCAGTCCCGGCGCGAGCGCTTTCGCGCTCTGCAGGATCTGCGGCAGCGCCTCCAGAGTCTCCCACACGGACCGATCGTCGGCGGCGTGCACGATGGCGGTGGTGCTGAAGGTCAGGTAGTCTCCGAGCCCGGGCTCCGGCCGGCAGCGGTTCAGTTCGGTGAAGTTCGTCAGCATCCCCACCCCGATCCGTGCCGCGGGGACCGCTGCGCGGGCTGCCAGCGCGGCCTCGGACGGGGTGGTCCCGGTCGGCCACTCGCCGTCAGGCTGGTAACTCTTCAGATACGCCTCGGGAAGAGCCATCACGTGGCGAGGGGCGACCCCCTGCGCTGCCAGGGAGGACGCGACGGCGGCGAGGTGCGCACTCGGAGCGGCACCCCGGGGAATCACGACCTCCAGATCCACGGCACGTCCCTGCGTGAGGCGTCCGATCCACGGCTCCGCGCCGGATTCGCCGGCGTTGAGGCGCAGCAGGAGCGTGAGCCCCTCCAGCCCGGCAACGGACCCTGCCCATCCGGACTCGACCGCAAGCAGTACCTCGGGCCGCGCGTTTGACACCGCCGGGGGCGCGGCCACGGCGATCTCCCGCGGCTCGCCCGAGACGTGGAGGGTGATCGTCTGGACGACATCTTGTCCCGCGGCGATTTCGTACGGCTTGGGGCGCGAGAGCGGGCGGCAGTAGGTCTTGTACGAGGCATCGCTCCAGTTGCGCTGGTCCTCCATCTCGAAGACCTCGCCGGAAAACTCAAGCTCGATCGCGATCCCTGCGCGCTCGTGTCGCAGGGCCGTGATGTCGAAGGCGGGTTGTGCGGGGGAGATCAGCGCAGGGAACTCCGTCTGCTCGAACTCTCCGCCGGTGTGGCGGACGGTGAGTGGGGTCCCGGCGACGCCGGCAATGGGATGGAGAACGATGAAGCCGGCCCGGCTGGTCCGAAACGCCTGCCGCGCGAGCAGCGTCAGAGACGCGGTGAGTGTCCCGCTGGGGTCAATCTGGGCAGTGAGAGTTCCCAAAAGCGCCCCCCCGGCAATGGTGAAGCGCCGAACGTAGCACCACAGCCCGCCGTCGTGTTCAGTCCAGCTCTCCTCAACGTCGTCCTGCCGATAGGTGCCCCAGTTTTCATCCCGAATGGGGCAATCCACAGCGCGGACCACTTCCACTCCGCGCCAGCGGATCGTGCGCAGAGCTCCATCGAACAGATCCAGCGTCCAGTTGCCGCAGACAATCGGGGCGTTCATACGAGGTTCCTTCCCCTCGCCTTCCGGCGAGACCGGTTGACTAAAGTTTGCGGACGTCAATCGCCCCGAGGAGGCTGCTGTCCTTCCGATACACGGCGCCGAGGCGCAGCGGATTCGGGACAACACAGACCCCGTCTGTCCCGGCGTCCACGATGGCAAGCATCCGGCGCTCCGTCCCGCAGCCCCAGGTCACCACCGTGTAGTGCCCCGCGAAGCGCGGACCTCTCATCGCACCCTCCTGCAACCGGCTCCGGAACGGACGCGCCCTGGGTTGGCTTCGCAGAGCGACGGGGGCAGGCCTCCCGGAGCACGCAGCGCGGACACAATGGTTCCGTGAACCGTGGGATGCGTGGAGGCTCCTGCGCTGCAAACACGGGCGCATCCGCTGCGACGGTGACGAGCAGCAGGCCGCGACATGGGCAGGCATTCTCTTTCCAGAGTCCGCCGGCCTTCTGAAGGACGGCCAGTTGCCTTATAGTGCCCCGGGCGCGACCAGCATGGGGCGATGAGCTCGGTCGGCACACATTCGTGTGATCCGGAAGACACGGCAGGCCGGCGCAGCAATCGGGGCCGACACGGCGGATCGCTGCCGCAGGCGAGATCCGGCCCGCCCGGTTGAGCGGGCTGCCGCAGTAGGGAACGCAGGGCATGCTGCTGTGTTCGGGGATGTCCGGGCGCTGTGTTAGCATCATTCTCCGTTCCGGATGCGAAGTCCTTCGAAAGAGTCCCTCACATGTGGGAGTCGCCGACGGCAGTCGGTGGCGCTTGAGTGTCGCAACCGGGCCTCGCACAGCGCGGCTTGTCGCGGCGGAAGACAGTGTTGTTGACCGCCGCGATCGAGGGACACACCCGGATAACGCCGCTTCACGCCGGCATGCCGGCATCGAACAGGCAGGACGGCACGTCGAAAAAGTCTTGCCCGCAGATGGCCGGCTGCGCCGCACCGGTGTGTATCATGGTTGGTCGTAGCGGATCCGGGGGCTGGTCGTTAGGGTCCGGCTCCGTCCTGATGGTCCGAAACGCGGGGTCTTCGTCCCGTTGTTGCCTGCCACCGAAACGGGTCCGACAAAGCGATCCACCGTCCCGATCCCGGTGCCCGTCGCGGCTGAACGCGCTCCCAAGCACCCAGTTCGTGCATCGGTGGGGAAGCGGTGAGGCCACCTGCGAAAGGTGCTGCAATGAACAGACTGCCCACGTCCCGAATGGTCGTGTTTGCCGCCGCGGTTGTGATTGTCAACTCCCGCGCCGACTCGCACACGAGGTTGGTCAAACCGCCAGTGACTCGCTCTTTCGGAGCGAAGGTGCCGAATCCGCCGTTTCTGCGCCCCGCCGGAGTATACGGCGCCTACAAGGTGATTTTTCCGGGGACGGATCTTCCCCCGGTGCGCATGGACCAACCGGATGGGTTTCTGGTGCAGGATCGTGCCGAGATTGCTCCCGGCATCGAGGTACGCGTCGTCGACTCGAGGAAGTGGCATGGGCCCATTCCGCCGCCCATTCTGCTTGCCGGACGCAAGCAGCCCGTTGACTTTGGACGCTTCTTGACTGATCCGCAATTGTGGTCGCCTGAGGTGCGGAATGATATCAAGTACCAGTTGGGCCGGGGCTACTACAGTAAGGCTGCCTACCGCTACTTTGGACTCGCGAAATCCCATGGCAAGGTCTATCTTGGGGTCTCGTGGTATTCGCCCACGGCGTCCGCCAAACCCGACACCCTTGCCCTGGTCCTTCGGCTCGACTGGGACGGCAAGCGGATCGAGCCGGTGCAGATCCGTCAGTTGCCGGACATTCCCGATGGCCTCTCAACGCCTCTTCTCCTGGACACGCTTCCCAGCGGCGATCTTGTCCTGAGCACTGGGGGGAAATTGTGGCAGATGAACGAGAACGGCGAATGGCGTCTTCTGCCCGTGAAGTGGCTGAAGAAGCATCCGCAACTGGCCGCTTATTCTCTCACGTGGCGGCGAGGTCGGTGGCTGCTGACGGGGCGCCAACGGGAGGCCGGAAAGGTCATCGCGTTTGAGGTGGCCGCTCGGGACGCGGCAACCGGACACAAAGTGCGTGAGTTCGCGTGGAGTGTGTATCCGTAGTAAATTCAGGCCCGCCGAGGCGAGGCCGCTCGCTCGGAGGGAGTGCCCGGCGGGCTTACAGGTGAAACTCGGCGAGTGTGGTCACCCTGGTTGCCGTGGGCAGCGCCTCCTGCAGACGCTGTGTGTCGGTACAGCGCTCGATGGCCTCGGCGACGGATCGCGGAAGCGAGCCGAAGCGGGTTTCCAACACCGTGCTGAGCGCCAATCGGAGGGTGTGCAACGGGCCTCGCTGCTCGCCCTCCTGTAGGCCCTGCTGCAGTCCCTGGTGATGCATTTCCTCGAACCACGAACGCTCGACTGATTCGCAAACGGCGCGCATGTCATCAAGAAGTGTGGCGTTGGGCGCCAGTTCCTGTGTGATCGTCATCATCTCCCTCGCTTCCACACTGCCGCGGCGGCGGCTTACATACGAGAGCGCATACCACAGCAGGTCGCTCCGCAGCACCCGCTCCGCTTCCGGCAGGGCGAGCACCCGCTGCACTGCCTGCCGGTACACTCCACGCCACTTCGGCGAAGCCCCTTCCAGAGTGCGCACCACCGCCAGCACCGGCTGCCACACCCCGTCTACCGCCAGCATGGCTTCCGGGGTCAGCGCGGCGAGATCCCAGAGCGGGGGTTCCCACTCCGGGTTGGCGCCCGGCCGGCCGGCAGGCACGACGGTGAGTTCACGCAGCGAGATGGGTTCCGTCCAGCGACATCCACCGAAGTGCAGCACCACGGGCCAGATCGAGGGAAGGCGCAGAGGCGGTACCGGCGAGGGCGCCTGTTCCCACTCCTTGGGTCCGCCGGGTGTGCGCGGAATGGGATGAGCAGCGGGAGATCCCCCTCACGGGCCCACCAATCGAAGAGGATGAACTCACGCGTCAGCAGGATGGCACGGGCAAAGTCGAAGCAGGCTTCGTGTTCGGGTGCGAAAACGCGGAAGGACTCCTGCAGCACCCGCGGGTAACCGAGGAGCAGCCGGGTGGAGCGGTCGAAGAGTGGACCGACCGGAGGTTGGTCAAGAAACGATATGGTTCTTCCGCGCGCGCCGGTGGTCTCCTATTTTGCTTGGCGCGCGGTGAGGGACGACGCCAGGTTCCGGGAGCGTGTGACGCGGTTCACTCGCTGCTCGTTGTCAATGAGCACGAACTCGCCGCCGCGGTCTTTCACGGAGCGGGCAGCGCGGGTCAGCATGCCCAGTGCCTGGGCGGAGACCTGCTCCAGGCCCGATACGTCCACCTCAAGGCGCTGGCATCCGTTCTGGATCAACGCATGGCAGAAGCGCTCGCTGAGCTCGGAACCGTGACTGTCCACCACTCCTTCAAGACGCACCCGCGCGTGCTGGTTCTCCTCGTGAAACGCGAGTTCGAGACTCAGCGTCTTACGCGGGCGAGCAGAATACTTGCGCGCTAGGTGGCGATCGGAGGCGCGCACTACCTCCAGCCGGGGAAGGTTCAAGCCCCAGAGTTCGGCCTCGCTATTCTCCGTGGCCTTGCGGCTCCAGGCGCGACAGAGTGGCGACTCGAGGAAGTGCCAGAGTCCGTCTTCCGTATCGAAATCGATGCGGCAGATCGAGGTGGTTCCCGCTCCAGTGCGCGCTCCGGAGAGACGCACGCTGCCGGGTGCAGCCAGCGCGCGCAGGGCGAAGTCGCTGTCGCGTCCGTCCGGAGTCAGCCGGGCCCGGTCGGCCCGGCTGACGCGTAACAGGGTGGCGACACTGTCCCAGCGGCCCAACTGCCGATCGAACGTGTGGTGCAGCAGTTCCACCTGGGCTCCAACCGCTTCTGCCCACTCTCGCAACACCGGGTCGGCGACGGCTGCGCGCGCGGCCGTGCCGGAATCCCAATCCACGGCGATCACCCATTCTTCAGGCGCCTCGAGGGAACGAAATGTTTGCCACCGACGGAACCCGGTGAGTGTACGGACCCGTCGCAGCGCTCCGTTGAGGGCCCGCAATAGCCGGCGGGAGGAGTGCCCGCGGGGGGCGAGGCGGACGAGGGCGGTACACTGCATGCTTGTGGTGGGTGCGGCGGAGGGATCGAGGCGGAGGGAAAGGAATTGCGCCTTCCGGGGTGGAACTCCCGCCCGGCAGGCACTGCCACTCGACATTGTCGGCGTTGGCGCCTGCGCAGAACGAGGTGGGAAGAGGAAAGGACGATGCAAAGCGGGGCGCCGGAAACAGGAAGTGCGGAAAGCGGAGCGGAAAGCGGGAATTGCGGGCTGGGAAGCGCGGGCGCCCGCGCCTTGCCGCTTGCCGGTACCCCTGCGCTTCCGGTTCGCGGCCAGCCACCGCCGACTCGTCGCCGGTCGCTCCTGGATGCAGGACTGGCTTATCTGTTGCTGGCCCCGAGCGCGCTCGTCCTCGGCGCCTTCGGGCTGGCGCCGCTGATCCAGGCATTTCTGTTGAGCCTCCGGCAGTGGCGGCTGGCTCCCGGTCCGTTTGTTGGGTTCGCCAACTATCAGCAGGCGCTGACCGCCGAGCCGGAATTCTGGAAGGCCGTCGTCGTCACGTTCTACTATGTGGTCGGGACCGTGCCCGTTACGATTGTGCTGGCCTACCTGCTCGCCGAGACATTGCATGCCCGCCTGCGGGGGATGGGGTTCTACCGTACGCTGTTTTTCCTACCGTACATTGCTTCGCCCGTCGCGGCAGCGGCGGTGTGGCGGTGGATCCTGAATCCGAACTCAGGCATCGCTTCGGCCGTGGTGAAACCGCTCGGTTGGGAACCGCGCTGGCTGTATGAACGAACCGGTTTGTTTCAGTTGCTGGCGGGGATCTTCCACCACCGGCTCCCGGAATGGGCCGAGGGGCCGAGTCTGGCGCTGGGCTGCATCATGGCGGTCGCAGTCTGGCAAGGGGTTGGGTTCGCGGTGGTTGTGTTGCTGGCCGGCCTCGCGGCGATTCCGGGAGACGTTACAGAGGCGGCGCGGCTGGACGGCGCTCGTGGCTGGAAGCTCCTACGCCACGTCAAGCTTCCGCTCCTCTCCCCGACCCTCTTTTTCCTCTGGATTGTGTTCACCATTCGGGCGTTCCAGAGCTTCACGCAGGTCTACGTCATGAGCGTGGACAATAAGGGCGGGCCGGCGGGGACGACGCAGAACATCACGCTCTACATCTTTCAGAGCTTTTATGCCAACGCACCGCGGCTCGGCCCGGGTTACGGCGCAGCCGTGGCGATGCTGCTGTTCCTCGTGATTCTGGCCCTCACCCTCTTCCAGTTTCGGGTGCTGGGGCGAAAGGTCCACTACAGTTGAGACTCACTGTGTGTCACTCGCCGTGTGCCGGTCGCGCTTCACTCCAGAGGGGGTTCGTACCGTTGCTCCATCTGCTGCTGCTCAGTGTCGGCCTGCTGATGGCGTTTCCGTTTTTCTGGATGGTAGCGACCTCACTGAAGACACCCGACGAGGTCGCGCTCTTCCCGCCGGCGCTGCTGCCCGCGGCGCCGCAGTGGCACAACTACCCGGATGCCTGGACCGCTGCACCGTTCGGGCGCTACTTCCTGAACTCGGTGGGGATGGCCGGGGCCGTTACATTCGGAGTGATGGGTACAGCGCTCCTGGCGGGATACGCTTTCGGTCGGATGGAGTTTCCGGGGCGCCAGGCGCTCTTCGTCCTTTACCTCGCCACGATGATGATTCCGTTTGAGGTGGTATTGATTCCGAATTTCCTGCTCATCAATCGTCTGGGGTGGTACAACTCCTATCAGGCGCTGATTGTTCCCTGGGTATCCAACGTCTTCTCCGTGTTCCTCCTCACCCAGTTCTTTCGGTCTTTGCCGAATGACTTCTTCGAGGCGGCACAGTTGGACGGCTGCGGGCATCCGCGATTCCTGATCGCGATCGCAGCGCCTCTCGCGCGGCCGGCGCTGGCGACAGCCGGGCTGTTTGCGTTCCTGGGGAGCTGGAACTCGCTCCTCTGGCCGCTGTTGGTCACCAACGCGGATCTGATGCGACCGATCGAGGTGGGCCTGCAATCCTTCCTGCAACAGGAGGGGCCCCGGCCGCATCTCCTGATGGCCGCGTCAACGGTCGCCATGCTCCCGATCGTGGGGCTCTTTTTTCTCACCCAGCGCACGTTCATTGAGGGCGTGGCCGCGGGGGTCAAAGGCTGAGGATACGAAACCGATGATGCGGCGACTCACAATGGCCGGAATGCTGGTGGCGGTCGGGCTCCTTCTCACGGGTTGCGGCGGCGCCGAGAGTGTGCCGCCCACGATGCCGGGTCAGCAGGGCGGGACCGCGGCCGGATCCGGCGCGCCGGCCTCCGGGGGCGGTGGGGGGCGACTGGTCTTCTGGCATACGCGCCGTGGCGACCAGCAAAAATTGATTGAGACGCTCTGCGCAGAGTACGAGAAGGCGAATCCCGGTGTGGATCTGGCGCCGGAGTACCAGGGCAGCTATGGCGATCTCAACAAGAAGGTACGGGCCTCCATCCAGGCGAAATCGCTGCCTGCCCTCACCGTCGCCTACGAGAGCCATGTGGCCGAGTATATGGCCAACGGCGTGGTGCGGCCCCTCGACGATCTGGTGAAGGACCCGGAGATCGGTCTGTCGACGAAGGAACTGGAGGCAATTCCGGCTGCGTATCTGGAGTCGAACCGGTTCGCCCAGTACGAGAATCAGTTGCTCTCTTTTCCCTTCACGAAGAGCAACTTGGTCCTGTACTACAACAAGTCACTGCTGGCGAGCGCAGGTTTCTCCATGCCGCCCCGGACGTGGGCCGAATTCGAGAAGCAGGCGGCGGCCATCACGAAACAGATCAGTAGCCCCGCCTATGCCTTCACTGCAGATCCGTCCACCCTGGACGGGTTGATCTATTCTTTCGGCGGCGAGGTGCTCTCGGCGGATGGGAAAGCGACCCGTTTCGATGAACCCCCGACGGTGCGCATGCTGGAAATGCTGCAGCGGATGGCAAAGGCGAAATCCCTTACGCAGGTCACCGGGGATGAGGCTCCGGGACTCTTCAACAGTCAACGATGCGCTTTCGTGATTGACACGAGTTCGGCGCGCGCCCGGGCTGAGACGGATATCGGCCGCAAGTTTGAGTGGGACGTCACCATCATTCCCCATGCGGATGACGTGCAGCCCGTAACCGTGATGTATGGGCCGAACGTTTGTATCTTCAAGGCGACGCCGGAGCAGGAACGCGCAGCCTGGAAGTTCGTCCGGTGGTTCGTGTCGCCTGAGATCACCGCCCGGTGGGCCCGCGAAACGGGATATCTCCCGGTAACCAAGGCAGCGGTGGAACTGCCGGCGATGCAAGAGTTCTATCGGAAGAACTCGCGGGCACAACATGTGATCGAGACGCAGGCGGCGGCGAAGGGCGAACCGAACGTGGTCGGCTGGCAGGAAGTGCGGGACCGTCTTGAGGAGGCCGCCGGTGCGGTCGTCTCCGGCGCCTCCGCACCGGCGGCCGCGGCATCAGAACTGAAGCAAAAGGCGGATCAGGCGCTGGCCCAGAGCAAGCAGTAGGGGCGGCGACTTCCCGCAGCACCGGCGGGTCGGGCGAACGTCCGGCGGAAACGAGTGGAACGATGAACAATCCCGTGGGTCTCCTTTCGAAGCTGACAGAGGCGTTGGCCAATCTCAGCATCCAGGCCGTCTTGATCGCCATCGGGGCGATGCTGGCTGCCCTGGCACTGGCGCGGACCT
>SXGS01596218.1_pt1 | contig 30243 bp, 24 predicted proteins | sample 3174681 | NCBI WGS metagenome assembly SXGS01 (sample SAMN11356861, study PRJNA531348) | freshwater metagenome | isolation source: freshwater sample F1-80 | place: China: Fuxian Lake, Yuxi | collected 2017-12-25 | reverse complement strand
TCGGCGACCAGATCCACCTCGACGGAGAAGACGCTCGTGCGGTTGGGGAACACGATCCGCGCCAGGTAGTTGCTGAACGGATCCTGCTGCCAATTGATGAAGTGCTCGCGGGGCTCGATGCGGAGCGAATAGCTCTCGACGCGGGTGCGGCAGTGCGGCGCGGGCCGCAGGCGCACGATTTGCGGGGACAGCGTCACCACACGGTCGTACCGGTAGACCGTTTTGTGGTGGATCGCCGCTCGTATCGGCATGGGTTCAGGTTAGCGTATCCGGTAGAGTCTCCATGCGTCGGCGAGGCTCGCGCCGCGGAAGCGGATGGTGCGGTCGTCGACGACTTCGGCGCCCTGTCGCATGCCGGCGTCGGGCGGCAGCGAACTCCGGGTGGTGTATTCGATTTCGAGCGTCACAGGTCCAGCCTGGACGTAGGGCTTGATCTGGCCGAGCCGCCCCATGGCGCGGCGCGCCCCTTCGCGGATCATCTCGCGCGACCGCTCGGCGGAGACGGTGAGGCAGGTGTACCGGCCGAGCCCCTCCTTCACGGAGGCGAATTCGGCGTCCGGAACCAGCGCGCGGAGTTCGTCGACCGCCGCCTGATCGCCGGAGAGGAAGATGACGGGTGTGCCGTGGGAGCCGGCCATCGCGGTCCAGATTCCGATCTCGCCGACGGGCTTTCCGTTGACCTTCATGTACTGGATGCCGAGGGAAGAGAAGCTGTGCCCCATGATGGAGTTCCTGACGTTGCCCATGGCGTGCTGGCCGACGAAGGCGACGGCGGAGTACCGGCGTTCGAGGGTGCCGGAGTAGCCGAGGGCGCCCATGAGGAGCTTCGCCTTGGGATGGATGGTCATGGCGGAGAGGGTCTGGGAGCCGTCGTGGCCATCCCAGACGACGACCTCGTCCGCACCACCGTCGAGGAATCCCTGGACGGCGGCATTGGCTTCGCCGGTGAGGAGCGGGCGGAGTTCGGGGTGGTTGGGATCGGTCTGGTCCTGGCGGCAGATTCCGGCGACGCCTTCGCCGTCGGTGATGATGAGGACACGCCTGGTCTGGGCGGAGGCGGCCAGGGCGAGGAGGAGGATGGGGATGGGGATGAATCGGGCCATCCTGGCATGTTATACCGGCGCGACGTCTCCGGTGGTGGGATCGACGTTGAAGGCAGCGTGCCGCTGCCATTTTTTGTCCCGAATCGCCCCATCGAACTCCCCCACTGCCGCTTCGATGAGTTTCTTCGACGGCAGATCGGGTGTCAAACTCGCAAGCTCCGCGAGAACGCGTCGTGAGGAAGTGAACGAATGCTCCACCGTGGCCGACTCTAGGAACTTCTCCCAGGCTTCACGGGCGGCTGCCTCGTCTCCCAGAACGAGCCGCAGGGTCAACAGGTCGGCGAGCGCCCAGGGATCACCGCGCCGGGGTCCGAGCGTTTGATTGCGAACGACGATGGCGGCATCCTTGATCGCAGATGCGAGCGTGACTCCACCAACAGCTTGGTCGAGGCTCGTGGAGATCTGTAGACGCACGAGGAGCCTGTTGACCAAATTGTACGAATTCGCGACTTTGAGCCGCGAGTCGGATTCGATCTTGTAGCCCTGGTCGTAACTGTCTCGAGCCTCGGCCAGACGGCCTTGCTCCCTCTGGACGCCCCCAAGCGAACCCCAGCAATCGGCCAACTCGAGCGCCGCGCGGCGCTCCATGATGCTGAGCGATTCGGGCGGAGTGGACTTGACGAGGCGCTTCAGCCCCTTGATCGCTTCCCCGAGAGTCCCTGACGCTGCGTCGAGATCGCCGGCTCTCCTGCTAAGTCTCGCCCGGTTCTTCAGGGCGCGCGCAAGAGCCAGCGGATCGGTGGGGGCAGCCCGTTTGGAGCCGATTTTCCCGGTGATTTGCGCCTTTAGCTGAGCTTCGTCGTCGTCTAGCCGGAGGAGAAGCTCGTCTCCGACCTTGATCAGGATCTCTTCGCTGGAGCCTCGATTGGCCAAATAGTGCCAAGCCGCGACGTAGCGATCGTTGGCCGCCCTCTCCGCCTCCTCCGCGACTCGCGGCGCGGCGCCGAACAATATTGGCGGGGGATTCAGTGGGTCGGGTAGCAGTTCATCCGCCGACGCGCTCAACATCTCGACCGCGCCGTCGAAAGAGGGGTCGACCGCCAAATCGACGTTCTTGGATGCAGCGTTGAACGTGACGTGGGGATCCGGAGGCCCGAACAGATCGAGAGGAGCCGAACCCCTATAGTGCTCGAGCATGTTCTTGATTCCCAAAAACTGCTGCTCGGGTCTCATCCCGTTGTAAACCAACGGCGAAAAGAACCGCCGAAGCAGTTCACGTTGTGCGTACGGCGTGCCGCACGCGCTCGAAATGGGTCTGCCTGTGTCGATCAGACATGCGGTCCGTTGGTCGGAGGACGCGAGTCTAATGCCGAACTCGAACATGACGTTGGCCCGCCACTCCGTCCAATCCACGACGCACAGGAACGAACGGCGGATGGCGCCGTAGAGCCGCGCGGCCACGAGCCTTGGCGAGGCCACTTCGGCGACCGTGTGTACCTGCGCGGAAATGCCGGCGGCGCGGACAACCTCTTCGAGTCTGCCACGAATATTGCCATTGAACTTCTCGACGTAGCTCTTCTCGAACGGGCACAACACCAGTACGTGGCCGTCATCGACTTTGGACTCAGAGGCGCTACGCGACCGGAGTTCGAAATAGCCCGGCAAGTCGGAATAGTGCCGGTCCGTGCTGTCGTCGATCGCCGCGAGGATGGACTCGAACAAAGGATTGGCAGGGTCCGCTCGAGTTGGGGTAAGGATTTCGGGAGGAGCGAAGATTGAAACCGTGTTGATCTCACGAAGGTTGAATGGCATCTCCATCCAGTGGTCGATCCCCCCGGATTGCCGCGTCACCGCAATGGTCACGCCTCGTCTTACGGCGGAGCGAACACCGAGGAGGATCATCACGGCTGCCTCGAACTTCGTAATATCGACGATCAGCAGGGGCGCCGAGCAGAGCAATCCAATCATCTCTTCGTATGTTCGGAAATCGGTGAAGGCGCGCGACGCTGAGCGGTAGATCGGGTTTGAGTACACAGCCCCGCCTCTACGTTTCATCTCTTCCGCGCAGCGGGCGACGGCCCTGTCAACGGCGCTCCGAAAATTAGCGTCTGCTTCGGTGGCAGCGTCTCCGTGGAGGACAACGCAGTCAGCCTCGCCCGCCGGTCGTTTTGTGGCCGCAGTCCAACCGGCGGGTCTGGCGTGAAAGGCGCGGATGCGGTTGAGGTCTTGATCGGTCCATGCCGGCAGCCTTGTTCGATCGTCCGAGGGGTCGTGCCGCTCGAGCCAACTCTTCCACCGGGTCGACAGTTCGCCAAGGCCACCCTTGATGCGGGAATCGGTTCCGGCGTTCGAGAGCACCGCGTCGAGCGGGTGCTCTCGTGGGCCGTGGCGGATGATGATGTGGTCAAACGTACCTTCGAAGCCGTTCACCGCGTAGCGATCGTCCCGTTGCCGGTTGATATCCTCCATCTCAATGCGGACCTCATGATGCTGAAGCGCTCCAAGATCATGGAGCGCCGTCGAGATCATTCGGTTCAGAAGACTCGCTTTAAGCGTATGCCAAGGGGCTGGTCCGTTCAAAGTTGTCGAATCGGTGGAAAGCCCACCCTTTCTCAACGCTTCGACAAACAAAGGACCGAACTCGTGGTACAGTTCGCCGAAACGATCGCGACCGGCGCTCCGCCGGGACATCTCGATCTCGTCCTGCCCGAGTCCAGACAATCCCAGGACGACATGCTCGTGTCTGAAATCCTGGATCGCGACGCGCATTGCGTCCGTGAGCCCGCCGTCCCCGGTTCCGGACACGAGCCAGCGCTTTGGCCCGCCCCTCGGCTGGCCGTACCAGTTGTCGAGCCAATAGTCTTCCCTGCTCAACGGATCCACATCGACGCCAAATCCTGTCGCGAGTACGACGATGTCCGACTTCAGTACTGTGGACCGCCCTCCGGATTCGCACGTCAGTTCGAATCCGGTCGAAACTATGCCGATCGACTTCAATTCGTGGCAGATCAACGGGCTCACGTTGCCGTATGCAGCGGCAAAGTTGTCCCACTCCACGCGGAATTTAGCCGCGACGTCACCTGCCGGGCCGGCTTCCCAGTTGAAAACGGGGAGGTTTGCACAGGTCTCGTTCGAGCCCTCCTCGGGCCAGTCATAGATATGGGGGTGCACAAAGCGCTTGGAGGATCCGGCCTGGAGCGGAGTCACCTGGCCGCTCTTCTCGACTAATGTAATCCTGGCTCCGGGGACGCTCGATGCTGCCATCTTCGCGGCCGTCACACCCGCCATGCCGCCACCGACGATAGCGACACTGCTGCCCCTCCCTAGCCGCCCCGTTCGAATTAACGCGAAGACCAAATTGAGGGCCCTCACTTGCTGGGAGTAGATTGTCACGTGCCGCGCAAAACTGCCCAGCACGAACAGGTTGGCGCATCTCGGGACCTCGAAGCTATCGAGAATCGATTCAGCCGAAAGCGGCAGCAGCACCGGATCGAGGGGTGGGGACTTCATGAAACTCCAACCATGCTACCCGGAGACAGTTTGGCGCAGTTCGGGTTTACGCCCCGGAACAGCCAACATCGCCGCAAGGTCTTGAACTTGGCGGCGCGCCTTCGCTTGTGCCGCGGGGTCGAGCGACTCGAAATCGACGAGGTCGTCGTGAATCCGGAGAGTGGGGCTGGACTGCGCGCCAGGACGCCAGCCATTGAAGGCGCGTTCCGCGCACCAACTTCGATGTTCCGCCTTCGCCAAGGCGGTTATCAACTCAGGCGTCAAATTCATCACGGCGTGCGGAAAGTCGGCCAAGGGCCGGTCGACATCGTCGAGTTCGAATCCGGCGATCATGAGTTTGACCGGGATATGGTCCGCGACCCTCCTGTTCGCCTCCCGGTACGTGTCTTGCAGTGTCTCCCATGGTTTTCCCGGGTTGTGCTCGAGGTATTTCGCGTGAATCGCCTTGGCGATCTTGTCTCCATCGTCGAACGCGATCTCCGAATCCGCTAGCACTTGGCGCAAGTGGCCGAAAGCGCGCAACGGTTCGCCGAACTGCGCCGCGCCGTTGACCGGCAACTCCCTGTCCCGGAGATGAACCAATATCGGCGGAGTATCGCCGCGCTCGCGAACCAACCGCTGCTGGAGCGTCACCGCCAGAGCCAGGTTACGTTCGCCCGAATCCGACGTCACGAATACGGCCGTAATGGGCCGGCTCCGGTCGAGCAGCGCATCTATGTTTTCTTCCTCGAACCACACATCGACATGCTCAGACCGCACGTGGGGAAAGCTCGCACGGAACCGCGAGGAGGCGGCCGCTGGATTGGCATCCTGCACGACCACGCGAGGCGCGGCCAGACTCCGCGTGTGGCACAAGGTCCCTATGGCCCGAATCAAAGCCTCGGCCGTGTCCGAGTAACCGGCGAGCACCGCGTGGACCCGGTCGTGCCGGTGCAGCTCAGCCCACGCATAGATCGGGAATCGCGCCAACACGTCTCGCGCTGTCAGCGTTGCGATGTTGACGATCCTGGTCCCGTGTCCCATCTCGTAGTCGCCGAGACGAGCCGCGAACGCACAGTCGCGAATATGGACGAACTTGCGCCCGCACTCGGCGGCCTTGGCCAAAGTGATTGTGTCCGCGTCCGAGGGAAGATCGACGAATACTCGCTTGGCTTTGCCGACTCGCGCGGTTTCAAACAGCCTTGCAATGTCGGTAATGGGCGCGTACACCACTGGTACTCCGTGCGAGTGGCAATGATCGCGGTGATCGTCCCCAGGAGCTTGCCCGGCCGCGATTACGGTTTCTTCCCTTCGCCTGAAAAGAGCGGCCACCTCCAACGCCTCCGGTGTGAAGCCGATCACCGCCACGTGGCCCTTGACACAGCGGAGTCGCCAGACGTTCCAAAGACGGTGAAGTCCGGAAAGGAACACCTGCAAGATCGCCGCGAATGCTGCGAGGAACCCCGTCGTGCGGGCTACCAGCAACTGCCAGGGCAACGCGCAGTCCGGCGACATCCGTAAGTTCTCGCCGTCTGGGGCAAACAGCAAAACCAAGCGGTAGACGACCTCGGCCGCGTTTAACTCCCCGCAACGTTCCCCTGCCACGATCAAGCCCCAAACGCCGAAAAACGAAGTAGTCAGGATGAGCGCCGCGCTCGCGACAAGGGGAGCCAAATCCCACTGGAGGGGCGGAACCAGAATGGTAGGTCCCCTTTTCGAAATCGCCATTCCCTACGCCTTGCGCCCGAACTTGTACAGCCGGTGCGCGGTCCGGCCGAGGATCCACTCTTTGTCCTCCGCGGTAAAGAACGGGATCAGTTCCTTCATGATCAGCAATTCGTAGAAGTTAGCATAAACCAGCCGCTTACCACCGTACCGGTCGTACAGACGCCGCAGGAACGGCCAGACATCGCGGAACGGAAGCTGCCGCGTCTTCGACGGATTGTGCAGCGAAGTCCGCACATACACGTTCGGGAACTTCGCCAGATCCAGCAGCGGACCGAACCCTTCGCTGTCCGGCTTGGCGATATCGATCATCGCGATGTGGTCGATCACGATGTTGACCCCCGGGAATCGCTCCGCCATCTTCGCCACCTGACCCACCTGATGCGGAGCCAGAAAGATGTTGAACGTACAGCCGAGCTCCTCCGCTTTCTTCCACAGCGGATAGCACACCGGATCGTCGAACCAGCGCGTCGCCGCGTCATAAATAGGACTCAGCCGCAACCCGATGAAGCCGTCCTCGCGCACCAGCTTCTCGAGCCGCGCCGGATTCTCCTTGTCGCCGGGCGAGTGCAGGCGATGTCCCACCAGCAGGCCGATCGCCGCGAACTTCCCGGGATGCGTCTTCAACACGTGCGCCGGATAGGTGTTGTCGCGCCCGTAGTAGCACACGTGCGAGATCACGACGTGGTCCACGTTGTACGACTTCATGTCGGCCAGAATCTGCTCGCCCGAATAGTCGTACTTGGGCAGACCCGTGGGACACACGGAGAGTTCGGGACGGATGGGGAATCGCGGGTCGTGCGTGACCCAGGCGTGCTCGGCGGCGTTCACCACGGGAGGCGCGGGAGTGGCCGCGAACGCGGCCGGGGCGGCGAGGATCTGTCGGCGGGTCATTTCGGTTCCGCTTCAGCATACAACGGGGCGGACGGGTCCGGCCGTGGTACCGTTGTCCTTTATGCCGGATCGGACGGTATACAGCCTCCTCGAGGAGGCCGTGGAGAAGTTCGGGGACGCTCCCGCGTTGTACCAAGCCGTGGGCGGCCGCGCGGACAAATCGTGGAAAGCCTCGAGTTGGCGCGAGTATCGCGAGGCCGCTCGCGAGATCGCGGCGGGGCTGGTGCAATTAGGGATCGCGGTGGGCGACATGGTGGCGCTTCATTCGGAGACGCGGATCGAGTTCTACCTCGCCGACCTGGGCATCATGACCCGCGGCGCCATCGCCGCCGCGCTCTATACCAGCTATCCGGCCGCCGAGCAGGTAAAGACGCTTCGCAATTGCGAGGCCCGCGCGGTGTTCGTCGAGGATCCCAAGGTGTTGGCGGCGCTGCTTTCCGCCGCCGAGCCGCCGTTGCCGGTGCAGTGGATTCTGCTGACGGGCGAGGCCGAAGGCGCCACGACCCTGGAGGCGCTTCGGGAGTCCGGCCGCGCGGCGATGACCGCCAGTCCGGATCTGTTCGCACGCATTCGCGAGGGAGTGCGGGCGAACGACTATGCCATCCTCTATTTGACCTCCGGCGCCACGGGCGAGCCCAAGATGGGGCTCGTCACCCACGCCGCGATCCTCGCCAACGTTGACATGACTCCTCAGGCGACGCCGCTCTCTCCCGCCGACCGCACCATCGCGTTCCTGCCTTCCGCTCACATCACCCAACGGTTGGCCGTGGAGATGATGCCTCTGAAGATCGGAATGGCGGTCTACTTCTCCGAAGGACTGTCGCGGTTGCCGCACGAGTTGAAGTCGGCGCGCCCCACGTTCTTCGTCGCGCCGCCGCGGGTGTGGGAGCGGCTGTACGCCAGCATCTGCACGGAGATCAAAAAGCGTGGCGCGGTGACCCAGAAGATCTTCCACGGCGCGTTGGGACTGGGCGCCGAGGTGGCGCGGCGGCGCCAGGATGGGCGCGACGTACCCATGTGGATGGCCAAACTGCTCGGATGGGCCGATCGATCCGTATTCGCCAAGATCCGCGAGCGGATGGGCGGCGAACTACGAATGGCCGTGAGCGGAGCCGCGCCGCTCGGCAAGGATCTGGCGGACTTTTTCGCCGCCATCGGCATGCCCATCTACGAGGGCTACGGACTCACCGAGGGCGGCATCGTGGCGTTGAATCCGTTTGGGCGGCCCAAATCAGGCAGTATCGGCAAACCGCTGCCGAATGTCGAGATGAAGCTCGCCGAAGATGGAGAACTGATTTTCCGCTCTCCGGTGGTGTTTGCCGGCTATTACAAATCGCCTGAAGCGACCGCGGCGGTCCTGCGCGATGGCTGGCTTCACACCGGCGACATCGCCGAATTCGACGCGGACGGGTACATCTTCATTACCGGACGAAAGAAAGAAGTGCTGGTGTCGTCCAACGGAAAGAAGATCTACCCGGCTCTGATCGAAACGCAGTTCAAGATGGAGCCGCTGTTCCATCAGGTATTGCTTCTCGGCGACAAGCAGCCCTATGTCGCGGCGATGTTCACGCTGAATCCCGCCGCGGCGGAGCAACTGAAAGGGATGGACGAGTTCAAAGGCCGGCCGATGACCGAGATCGCCGCCGCGCCGCCGGTGCGAGCCGAAGTGAAGCGCATCGTCACGCGCATCAACAAGCAACTCGCCCCATTCGAACAGATCCGGAAGCATCACATTCTCGATCGCGACTTCACGATCGAGGACGGAGAATTGACGCCCACCATGAAGGTGCGGCGCGCCCGGGTGATCGAAAATCACCGTAAGATCGTGGCCGAATTGTTCATGATCCGGGAAGATTAAACACTACCGACAACAGGAGGAGACGTGCCGGAGGCGCAACAACTTTGGGAGAATCCCGTCAAGAAGCAGTTGAAGGAGGGCAAGCCGGTCATCGGCGCGACGATCACCGTCGCCAGCCCCGATGTCGCGGCGCACGCGGCCAACATGGGGTTCGACTTTCTTTGGATCGAGATGGAGCACAGCCCCATCACGCTCGAGACGGCGAGATCGATGGTGCTCGCCACGCGTGGATTGAAGGCCGTGCCCTTCATCCGCGTTCCGGTCAACGAGTTGTGGACCGCCAAGCGCGCGCTGGACGCTGGCGCGCTGGGCGTCATGTTCCCGTTCACGGGCACGCCGGAACTGGCGCGCCAAGCGGTGGACGCCTGTAAGTACCCACCGCTCGGCCGTCGCGGCGCGGGTCCCGGCTTGGCAAGCTTCCGTTGGCAGGGACCGGAGGATTACTACGACTTCTCCGACCGCAACGCGATGGTCATCACGATCATCGAGGAAAAGCGGGCCATCGAGAAGATCGACGAGATCGCGGCGACGCCAGGCATCGACGTGCTGTTCATCGGTACGAATGACCTCTCCTTTTCCTACGGCCGGCGGGGCGACACCAGCCCGCCCGAAGTTCAGGACGCGATTCGCAAAGTCGTCGAGGCGGGGGCCAGGCACGGAGTTCCGGTCGGCCGGCCGGTGGCGGCGCCCGAACAGATCGAGCAGTACCGGAAGGAAGGTTTCCTCTTCTTCCAGGGACCGAGCGACCTGGTGATGATGTCCGGTGGCGCCAAGCCTCTACTCAACACCCTGGGCAAAAGCGGCATCGATCCGAAGAGGCAGCCGCTCTATTGAAGGTGCGCACATGGCCAAGAAACTGCTGCTGCCCGTCGTCGCTATTCTCGCGATCCTCTGTGGCGAGGTCGCCTACCTTTCGCTCAAGCCACCGAACATGGCGCCTCCCAGCGGCATCAAGGTGGAGCCCACTCCCGAACGGATCGCGCGCGGCGAGTATCTGGTCAACGTCACATCGTCGTGCGGCCACTGTCATTCGGTGACCGACGCGACGAAGTTCGGCGAGCCGGTGGCCGCCGGAGGAGCGTTGAAAGGCCACCTGGTTCCCAAGGAAATGGGCTTACCGGGCGAGTTCAGCGTCCCGAATCTGACGCCGGATCTGGAGACCGGCATCGGCCGCATGACGGACGGCGAGCTGATTCGCGGCATCCGCGAAGGCATCGGAGCCGACGGGCGCGTACTGTTCCCGTTCATGCCGTACACCGAGTTCAAGGAGATGAGCGACGACGACGTGCAGTCCGTGGTGGCCTACCTGCGAAGCGTCCCGCCGGTGAAGAACGCGCTGCCGGTGTCCAGGATCGCGTTTCCGGTGGGCCTGTTCATCAAATCCGTGCCGGAGCCGGTGCGCAACGTTCCGAACCCCGACCGCAACGATGCGGTGAAGTATGGAAAGTACCTCGCCACGATTTCGGGCTGCAAGTTCTGCCATACGCCCGTCGTGCGGGGCTCGCCCGTCGCGGGGCGCGAGTTTTCGGGCGGCCACGAATTCGGCGCGGGTGAGTATCGCGCGGTCAGCTTCAATCTCACGCCGCATCCGGAAACGGGCTTGGGCCGCTGGACCGAAGAGCAGTTCCTGAAGAAGTTCTACGACTACAAAGACTATGCCGCCAACGGGCCGCCGCCGGTCAAGCCGGAGTCGTTCACCGTAATGCCGTGGCTGAACTTCACGCGCCTGACGCCGGAAGACCTGAAGGCGATCTTCGCCTTCCTGAAGACCGTGCCGCCGATCGAGAACGCGGTGGAGACACGGCCGGGCGCGCCGAAGGATAATCGTAAATCATGAGAATCTCGATCCCGGTCCTCCTCTTCGTCTCGCTGGCCCCGGCGGCGGACATCCAGCCCGTGTTTCCAACCAACGCTCCCAAACCGGTCGGACCGTACAGCCCTGGCTTGATGGCCGGCGACTATCTGTACGTGTCGGGCCAAGGCGCGCGGAGGCCGGACAACACCTTCCCGGATTCGAACGAGGAGCGCGTGCGGCAGTGCTTCCGCAACGTCCAGTCGATCGTGGAAGGTGCGGGCCTCACGATGGAACACGTGGTCTACACGCAGGTGTATCTGCACAAGGACATCTCGTACGAACTGATGGGCAAGGTCTGGAACGAGGTGTTTCCGAAGAATCCGCCCGCGCGCGCCACGCTCGGCGTGCATCGCATGCCGACCGAAACCACCGTGGAAATGAGCGCGGTGGCCGTGAAGAACCTGTCGATGAAGAAGGCGGTCGTGCCGCGCGGCTATCCCAAAACCATCAACATCGCGCCGGGCGTGCTCACGCCGGACCGCCTGTACCTGTCGGGATTCCTCGGCCGCGACGTCAGCACCGGCAAGATCCCGGACGATCCGGCCGCGCAGGTACAACTCGCGCTGAACCGCATGAAAGAGGTGCTGACCACGGCCGGGCTCGGCTTCCAGCACGTCGCGTTCGTGAATCCCTATCACACCGATGCGATGCCCCGTCGCGTACTGGACGAGGTGTACGCGAAGCACTTCGAGTTCGGCAATACGCCGGCCCGCGCCACGATCCAGGTGGCCTTCCTGCCGCACGGCGCCAATGTCGAGTTCAGCGGAGTCGCCGTGCGCGACCTCGCCAAGCGGAAGGCCGTCCGCCCGAAGAACATGCCGCCCAGCCCGACTGCCAGCCCGTGCGTGTGGGCCGCGGAAGCATTCTACTGTTCGGCGAAAGCGGGTTTCATCCCCGGCGCCAACGGCGGAATCTTCGCCGACCGCGTGGAGGACCAGGTGCGCCAGACCATGCGGAATCTGCTCGACGGGCTCGAGGAGGCCGGGCTCGACTTCTCGCGCGTCGTCGTGAGCAACGTGTACCTGGACAATCTGGACGAGTTCCCCAAAATGAACGGAGTCTACGCGAAGTATTTCAAGGCTTCGCCGCCGACGCGCACCACGGTGTCTCCGCTCGCGCCGGTGGAACGGAAGCGCGGCGCCAACGACTCGTTCCCCAAGCTCGAGGAGATCTCCATCGTGGCGGTGAAGTGATGACGGCGCGCCGGGAGTTTCTAGCGGCGGCTTTGGCGGCTCCGTTGGCCGCCGCCCGCAAGCCGTACTCGCTCGATCACGCCGCGGTGGTGGACGGCGTGGCGCTCGCCCACACCGCGCAGTTCGCGTCCGGATCCGTCGACGACGCACTGTCGCAAGTGGACAAAGCGCTGAAAGGGGGAGGTTCGTCGCTCGATCGCGCCGTCAAGCTCCATTTCGCCATGGCGTCGGACGACATCGCGGCCGAGGCCGCCGAGGCTTTGAAGCGCCGCTATGCCAAGCGCGAGTTGAAACCCGCGGTGACGCTGGTGACGGGCGCCCTGCCACGCGCCGGACAAACGGTGGCCATCGACGCCGTGGGCGTGACATCGAAGGCGCGCATGCGCGATGCAGCGGTGGGAGTGCTCCCCGCGGGCGGACGCACTTATGTTTCGGGGCAGTCGGCGAACGGTACGATCCCCGAGGCCACGCGCGCCACGATGGAGAAGCTTCATCAGGCGCTGAAGCACCAGGGGCTCGACTGGAAGCACGTGGTGCAGGTGAAGACCTTCCTCGATCCCATTCAGGACGCGGCCTCGGTGCGTGGCATGATCGACGGCTATTTCAGCGGCCCGGTTCCCCAGGTGTTCGTCGAGTGGACCTCGCGCGGCAAGATCGAAATCGAACTCATTGCGGAGGCGCCCACCGCGAAAGAGGCGATCGAGTATCTGACCCCGCCGGGCGAGACCGCGTCGCCCGTGTTTGCGCGGATCGCACGGGTGGCGCATCCCACAACGATTTTCGTGAGCGGGCTCCACGGCGCCACTCCCGGCGATGGCGCCCGCCAGATCCACGATATCTTCGCGACGTTGAAGAACACGGTGGGCGCGGCCGGCGGCGATCTGGCGCACTTGGCCAAGGCCACCTACTACGTGGGCGACGATACGGTGAGCCGCCAGTTGAACGAGATCCGCCCTTCCTATTACGACCCGAAGCGCCCGCCCGCCGCCTCCAAGGCGCCGGTTCGCGGCGTAGGCCGCAAGGGGATGACGATCACGCTCGACATGATCGCCGTCCCTGCCCGGTAGGGGCTACCGAAGAAGATCTTCCAGTTGGATCTTGGCGTCCGTCTTGGCGTCCCTGTACTTCACGATCACCGGAGTGTAGAGCGACAGCCCCCACTCCTTGCCCTTGCCGTGCGAGATCGCGCGAGAGCCAGCGACCACCACCGCCTCCTCGGGAATCACCAGCGGACCATCCTCCGTCGCCGCGTGCACCACGCCGCGCACGATGTCGTAGACGGGCGTCGAGCGGTTGAGGATTACGCCCGATCCGAGCACCGCGCGCCGCTTCACGATCGCGCCTTCATACACGCCGCAGTTGCCGCCGATCAGCACCTCGTCTTCCACGATCACCGGCATCGCGCCCACCGGCTCGAGCACGCCGCCGATCTGAGCGGCCGCCGAGATGTGGCAACGCTGTCCGATCTGCGCGCAGCTTCCGATGAGCGCATGCGAGTCGACCATCGTGCCGTCGCCCACCCACGCGCCCACGTTGATGTACATCGGAGGCATGCAGGTGACGCCTTTGCCCAGAAAGCAGCCGTCGCGAATGCTCGATCCACCGGGTACGATGCGGACGCCGCTATCGGCCGTCATCTGGCGCACCGGATAGGTGGCCTTGTCGAACATCGGCTGGCGCTGCGCATCGACCGACATGTCGACGATCGCGCCCATGCGAAATCCGAGCAGGATGCCTTTCTTCACCCAGGCGTTCACGCGCCAGCCGGTGGCCGAGCCGGCATCGGGTTCCGCCGAGCGGATCTGGCCGGCGTTGAGCGCGGCTTTGAATCGCGCGAACAGCCCGAAGTGCTCTTCGCCATACTGGGCCGGCTTGTTGTCGAAAAGGGATTCGATGGCCTGTTGCATTATTCAGAGACCAGTCCGCAATCCACCAGCGTCCGCCGAATCGTGGCTTCGCTCGACGCCGATGGGGGAACCAGCGGCAGCCGCCAGTATGGCTTCAGCAGCCCCATCATCGCCATGGCCGCTTTCACCGGGATCGGATTCGACTCCACGAAGTTGACGTTCATCAGCGGCAGGAACTTCCTTTGAATGGCGCGCGCCGCGGGATAGTCGCCATTGGCGCACGCGCGGGCGAGTTGCGTCATCTCCGCGGGAATCTCGTTGGAGACCACTGAAATGATCCCGCGTCCGCCGAGCCCCATCAGCGCGATGGTGATCGAGTCGTCGCCGGAGAGCACGTTGAAGCTCTCCGGAACCTCGTGCAGCACGTTCGCCATTTGCGAGATATTGCCCGACGCTTCCTTCACGCCCACGATGTTCGCGATCCCAGCCAGCCGCTTCAACGTGCCGGGTTCGACGTTCACTCCGGTTCGTCCCGCCACGCTATACACCACGATCGGCGTCTTCTTCACCGCGGCCGCGATCGCCTTGTAGTGCTGATAGAGGCCTTCCTGCGTGGGCTTGGTGTACTAGGGCGTCACCGACAGCAGTCCGTCCGCGCCCAGGGCCACCAGTTCCTTCGCCAGCGCGATCACCCCGGCGGTGTTGTAGCCGCCCGCGCCCGCAAGCACGGGAACCTTGCCCTTGGCCTCTTCGAGCGTCAACTCCACCACGCGCAGATGCTCGGCCCGTTCGAGCGTGGGACTTTCGCCGGTGGTCCCGCAAGGCACCAGGAAGTCGATCCCCGCCTGGATCTGCCGCCTGACCAGCTTCCGCAGCGTGGGCTCGTCGAGCTTGCCGTTCTTCTGAAACGGCGTCACGAGAGCCGTTCCGCAACCTACGAACATTTCGCGCCTCCAAACAAAACTTCGGTGAAATGATGTACGCCTTTTTTGTCCGCCACCCATTGCGCGGCCTTCAGCGCGCCGCGGGCGAACCCCTCGCGGCTCCGCGCGGCATGGCGCAGCGTGATCGTGTCGGCGGCGGAGTCGAACCCGATCTCGTGCGTGCCGGGATGCGAGCCAGCGCGGTTGGAGCTTTCGCTCACCGGCCTCGAGTATCCCGCGCCGCGCATCGCCGCCACCAGTTGCAGCAGCGTGCCGGAAGGGGCGTCCTTCTTCGCGCTGTGATGAATTTCCCACGCCCACGCCTCGTACGATTCCTCGTCCTTCAGCAGCCGCGCCGCTTCCTCGGCCAGCCGCTGAAACACGTTGACGCCGATCGAGAAGTTGGCGCTGTACACGAGCGCCGAGCCGTGCTCGTCCACGGCCGCCCGCGCGCGGTCGAGATCCTTCAGCCAGCCCGTGGTTCCGCACACGGTGGGAACTCGCAGCGCGGCTAGCCGTTCGATGTTGCCCACCGCGGTCTCGGGCGTGGAGAATTCGATGGCCACGCCGGGGCGCGCCGCCGTCAACTCGGCCGCGTCCCACCCGATATCGAGCGCCGCGCAGACCTCGAAGCCGTATTGCGGCGCCAGCCCCGCGATCATCTTTCCCATTTTTCCGTAGCCGACGATGGCGAGTCTCATGAAGGGGTTTCGAAAACCTCGGGATCGAGCGTGGCGAAGAACTCGCGGTGCAGCAGTTCCACCGCTCCGGCGAGATCCTTACCGTTTACCACAAAGCTGAGGTTCAACGAGGACGCGCCGTGGCTCACCATGCGTACGTTGATGCCGGCGATCGACTGGAACACCCGCGCGCCGATGCCGGGAGTGGTCGCGATGTTCTCGCCCACCATGCAGACGATCGCTTGGCCGGATTCCACCGTGACATCGGCGATCTGGCTCAATTCGGCGGCCACCGCGTCGAGATTCCTCGTGTTGTCGATGGTGACCGACACGCTGACCTCGGAGGTGGCGATCAGATCCACCGGAGTCTCGTGGCGTTCGAACGCCTCGAAGATGCGGCGCAGGAAGCCGTACGCCATCAGCATGCGCATCGACCGGATGTGCACCAGAGTGATGTCCGGCTTGCATGCGATGGACTTGAACGTGTTCGAGCACGGGACGCCTTCGGCGACGATGCGCGTTCCGCCGGCGTCCGGGCGCCGGGAATTGAGAATCGATACCGGGATATTCTTCTCGATAGCCGGCGCGACCGTGGATGGATGGAGCACCTTCGCCCCGAAGTAGGCGAGTTCGGCCGCCTCGGCGAACGAGATCGTCTTGACGCGATGGCCGCCGGCCAGTATGCGCGGATCGCAGGTGAGCATGCCGTCGACATCGGTCCAGATCTGGATCTCTTCCGCGCCGATGCCCGCGCCCACGATCGACGCCGAAAAGTCGGACCCGCCGCGGCCGAGCGTCGAGGTGACGCCCGCTCGCGTGGATCCGATAAAGCCGCCCATCACCGCCACCCGGCCCGCCGCGAGCTGTTCGAGTTTCGCCAGCCTGTCGTACGTCTCGGCGTAGAGCGGGGCCGCTTGCGAGTGCCGTTCGTCGGTGACGATATAGTCCCGCGCGTCGGCGTGAACCGCGTCGATGCCGTGCCGCTGGAACAACTCGGCGACGACCAGGCTCGAAATGCGTTCCCCGTAAGCCGAGATCGCATCCACCGACCGCGGCGTCAACTCGCCGAGCACGGCGAGCCCATTGACCAGATCCGACAGTTCGCGGAAATGCGCTTCCACCTGGCCGTTGGCGGACGCTCCCTCGGCGAGCGTGTACTTCTCGAGATCGCGCAGTTGCAACCTCGCGGCGGCGCGATCGCCGGAAACGGCCGCGTGGGCGATCGCGAGCAGGCGGTTGGTGGTCTTGCCCATCGCCGAAACCACGACGACGGGCTTGCGGTGCAGGCGCGCGCCAACGATCGACGCGACCCGCGCGATGGCGGAGGCGGACTCGACGGACGAGCCGCCGAACTTCATCACGATCATGGCTTAGCCGAGCAGTCCTTCCGACTCCATCAGCTCCGCGTTGAGCACCGCCGCTCCGGCCGCGCCCCGAATGGTGTTGTGGCCCAGGCAGAGAAACTTGTAGCCGAGCACGGGGCACTTGCGGAGCCGGCCGACGAACACGGCCATGCCGTTCTCGCGCTCGACGTCGCGGCGGGGCTGCGGGCGGTCGCGATCGGTCATGTAGATCAGCGGCCGCGGCGGCGCGCTGGGAAGATTCCGCAGTTGGGGAAGACCGCGAAAGCCGTCGATCGCGGCGATCAGGTCGGCCTCGGACGGCGCCGCGGAAAGATCGACGCTCACCGCCTCGGTATGGCCGTCGACGACCGGCACGCGGTTGCAGTGGGCCGAGACGCCCATGGGATGCGGCTGGAACGCGCCCTGCGCGAACTCGCCGAGGATCTTCTGCGTCTCGCTCTCCATCTTCTCTTCTTCGTTTCCGATGTAGGGCACGACGTTCGCCGTGATGTCCATCGACGGCACTCCCGGATAGCCGGCGCCGGAAATCGCCTGCATGGTGGTGACCACGGTGTTCCGGATGCCGAACGGCTTCAATGCGGCGAGCGCCAGCGTTAGCACGATGGTGGAGCAGTTGGGATTGGTGACGATCTGCCCGCTCCAGCCGCGGTTCGCCTTTTGGATCGCGAGCGACGCCAGATGCTCCGCGTTGACCTCCGGCACCAACAGCGGGACGTCGGCCTCCATCCGGTGATTTCGAGAATTCGATACCACCGTGTGGCCCGCCTGCGCGAACGCGCGTTCGATTTCGGTGGCGACGGAAGCGTCCATCGCGGAAAAGACCAGCTTCGGAGCGTTGCCCGGCTTGCATTCCTCGACGGCCAGGTCCGCCACGCTCGCCGGCATCGCGCCATCCAGGCGCCACGCGGTTGCGTCGCGGTACTTCTTTCCGGCCGAGCGGTCGCTGGCGCCTACCCACGCGATTTTGAATCGCGCATGACGGGCGAGGAACCTGATGAAATGCTGGCCCACCATGCCGGTGGCGCCGAGAACTCCGACTTCAATAGGGGACTGCATACACTCCTTGCGTGGTTGTTCGTTACACGAGCAGGCTCGTCACCAGATGCTCGTAAATGTCGACGGCTTCGACGAGTTCTTTTTTCGGCACTCGTTCCTCGAGCGTGTGCGCGACATGGATGGTTCCGGGGCCGATCAGCAGCGGCTTGCCCCACGCTCCGCCGAACGCGGGGATGTCGGTGGTGTAGGCCACCACCGTCGTCTCGATCCCCGGAACCGATTCGAGCAGAATCGCCGGGATGCACAGCACTTCGCGGCACTCGACGCGGCCGGCGCAAGCCTTCTCGATGGCCGCCCGCGTTTCCGAGGGGTCGCACACCAGGCGGATCATGATCTCGGCTTTCGCTTCGTCCGGGATCACGTTGGGAGCGTGGCCCGATTTCAAGGTCCCGATGTTGAGGGTGCTGGGACCGAGGATCGCGTCGTCCGGCAGCGGAACGCGGCGGATGTCCTCGATCGTGTCGAGCAGCTTGAGCAGCGCCGAGTCGCCGAGTTCCGGATACGCCGAGTGCGCCGACCGGCCCCGCGCGGTGAGTTCGTAGCGCAGAGCGCCCTTGCTGCCGAGCGCCAGGCGGTTGCTGGTCGGCTCGCCATTGATCAGGAAGCGCGAGCCGCGGGGATGCTTGGCCGCCTCGTACGCGCCGGCCGAATTCCGTTCTTCGCCCACCACGAACAGCAGCGCGAAGTTGCGCGTGCCCGCGTTCAGCAGCCGCTCGGCGGCGAAGATCATCGCCGCGATGATGCCCTTCACGTCGCACGCGCCGCGGCCCCAGACGTTGTCGTCGTCTTCCCGCGAGGGAATGAAGGGCGGCACCGTGTCCTGATGCGTGGAGAGCGTGACGGCCGGATCGCCGAACGTGCACAGCACGTTGAAGCGCCGGTCCTCGATGGGCATTCGCTCCACCTTGCCGCCGTGGCGGCGCGCCAAGTCTCCGAGGTGGCTCTCGAGGAAGAGCCCCACTTCGTATTCGTTCGGCGTGGTCGACTCGATGTCGATGAGGCGGCGTGTCAGTTCGAAGATGGTCATGGCGGCGAGGATACCAGGACCGGAAGAGACCGCGCGGAGGGCGGACAAGCGCATGGCGCCGGAGCCGCATCTCGGATAGCGCTCCACCCGGCCGCTGGCTGCGGCCGAGTGACAGTAAGCCGGAATTAACCGGACTCACCAACCTCGCGCGCCGTTCGTCTCGCGCGGGATTTCGGCGGCAGACCCCTTTCGCCGGATGTCCGGGACTCGCCGGTACATCGCATCCGGGTACTGATGACTACCGCACCTCTTCCGGGAAACCTTCAGCTTATCGCGCCGCCGCCCTGGAAGTCAATTTCGCCGCGAGGTAACGGAGCTCGTCGCCTTCCTGGCGCGCGAGGTTTTCCAACCGGCCGTAGTCGCCGGCAAGCAGGCAGAGCTGCTCCAGTGGCGGGCAGTTGAGATACGTCCGGTCGGCGTCCTTGCAGTAGGTCTCGTAGCACGCCACCGCGTCCGCGTGGCGTCCCAGGCGCACGAGCATCTTGACCACGATCTGCGCGGGGTAGGTGCCGGTCTGCTCCCAGTCGTAGGAGGCGAGCTTGGCGTTGAAGTGAGTGGCGCAGCCGCCGGCGTCCTCGCCGAGGATCGCGCGGAGGAAGATGGCGTGATCGGCGTACAGGTCCTCGAAAGGCGCGTCGCCTTTGTATTGGAGCTCGGGCGCGAGGCGGCGGCCGTATTCGGTCAACTCGAGCGCCAGGCCCAGAACGGCCGGGTCGGTGGACTCGGGTGCGTAGCGGACGATGGAGCCGAGATGGGAGACATCCACGAAGTAGTCGTAGGGGCCGAACATCCACGGGCGAAGCAGTTCGGGGATGGCGTTGGTGTCCGGCGCGGCGCCTTCGGCGCTTTCGACCGCCCGCTTCAGGCTGGCCGCAAGGTCCCGGTGGAGCGTGCGGACCAGCAGTGCGAGGCAGCCGCCGCGAGTGGCGGTGTCGGGGTACTGGTCGAACAGCGTGATCGCGCGGCAGATGCCGTGGTGGGCGAGAAGCATCTCGAAGCCCTTGCCCGGATGGACCATCTCCTGGAGAGCTACTTCGATTGCCGGTTCGTCGCCGCAATCGATGGGCAGTGCCTCGATGGCGCCGCGCACGGGTCCGGGTTCGCCGATGGCACGGAAGTACGGCCATGCGCGGGCGATTTGGCCCGAATTCAGGAAGAGCGTCCCCGCTTCGCGCGCGGCCTCCACCACCGTGGCGTCATAGGCGGCGCGGGCGTGCTCGGGAGTCCCGTCCGATCCCGACGGGATCAGGGGAAGGCCGAGTTCGTGCCGCCGCTTCATCAGGCGCGCCTCGAAAAGGCGGGCGTGTTCGCCTCGGGAGCGGAACCGCTCGATCAGCGCGTCGAAGGCCGCCGGGCCGCCGACGTCGAGAAGACGGTCGATCGAATCGAAGGACGGCGTGGCTGCGTCGGACATGCAGCGACCATTATCGCCCGAGTCACGAGAACAGCACGCGGAAAAGCGTGAGCCCGAAGTAGCCGAGCAGCCCCATCTCCAGCGCCACGACCACCGAACGCGCCTTCTTGCCGAGGAACTCGAATCGCAGGAGGGCGGCGGCGCACAATCCGGCGAGCACGACGTTGAAGTGGAACACGTCGTCGAAGCTCTGCGAGAACCCGAACAGGAACACGTAGAACACCAGCGGCGTGTTGCTGGTGTCCTCGAACCGGAAGCGGGCGAAAATCTGCCAGCCGACCAGGGCCAGCATGACGAACGTGGTTACGTTGTCGGCGCCATAGCGCACGGATCACCTCAAAAGGCAAACAGCAGACTGGAATATAACGAGTGAGCCCGGTAGCCGGCGGCCCCGAACTCCTCGTTGAAGTGGTAGAACTGATACCCGAGATTCCAGCGTAGCCGATCGTTCAACCGAACGGTGACCCGGCCGAGCGGCGACTGATAGGTCAGCGGGTACGTTTGCGCCAATCGCAGGGCGGGGAGCGCCGATCCCCGCGAACTGGCGCCCGCGGCGGACCGGCCGTCGCCGGTGTCCTGGACCCGCGTGAACCCGAGCGTCAGGTCGACGCGATTGCGCGTGCTCCAGCGAACGCCAACGTTCGTCGTGTGGATGTTGCTGACGTAAACCGACGTCTCGTTTCCCACCAGCCGCGCCGAGGCGAAGTAGGCGATTCCGGTGACAGCGTCGAAATGCAGGTGCGCGAAGCCGGCATCCACCGACAGATTCCGGCGCGGAGTCCACGAGCCGTCCAGCGACTGCGTTCGCGACCGCGCGCTGTGGGTGAACAGGTTGCCTGAATTCACGTTGTAATTGGCGCGGCTCAAGGCCGACACCTGCCAGTCCCGAGTCTTGTATTGGAGCCTGCCGCCGAGAATGTGGTAGTTCTTCGGCGCGATCGGCGTGAAGGGCCGGTCCTGCCGCGCGACCTCGGCGTCCAGCACCAGGCTCAGCGGCTTCATGGGTTGCAGCCGGATGCCTCCGCCGGCCGAGTGCTGCCGGTTGCTCTGCGCGAAGGATTCGCCGAAGGTGTCGTTCTCCACGCGGTCGCCTTGGGTCGATCGGATGCGCCGCGAGGAGAACCGGTACGCACCGAACAGGCCCAGCCATCGCGCCGCCCGCCACGTGGCTTCCGAACTGTTGAGAATCGTGCGGATGCCGAGGTGCTGGAAGCGGAACACTTCGCCGAACTGGCTGGCGTTGTTGATCTCCCGGTAGGTCGAATCGCCGTCCATCCCGATCTGGTGGAACGCCGTATGATTGGTGATCGTGACGCGAGCCGAGGGGAACAGGCTCGCGGTGAGTCCTCCCGAACTCAGCGGACGCCGTCCGCCCCCCGCGACCAGCACCTGGCGGTTCCGGTTCGTGCCCAGACGGTCCGTGCCCGCCGACAGCTCGTCGAACGTGAAGGCGCGGCGTCCGCCGGCGTAGGAGAATCTGGCGTTGATCGAGTAGTTCGACTTGCGGTCGCTCAGCAGGTTGCCGCGCCAGAACGGCGTGGAACCGGTGTAGGGCTCGGTCCGGCGGAAGCTGGTGATCGTGGTGCGATCGGCTGGATTCGCTCCCGGATTGAAGCCGGGAAGGCTCGAGCCGGTGCGCTCTTCGAATTGCTGCCAGCCCCTGGTGACGATGAGCTTGAATCCGGCCGCCGACGCCTCTCCGCCGAGGCGGTAGTCCGTCTGCCTGCGGTCGATATTCGCGAAGAGCGGAAATTCGTCGCCCCTCGAATCGAATAGTTGGATCGACTGGAGGCCGGGACCGGTTTGTGTGTTGCGGCTGAATCCGCCGAAAACCTTGACCCGCGCTTGCGGCAGCAGTGTGAAGTCGTGGTCCTGCCAGTTGCGCGCCGTGTTCAGGAAATGGCCGGCGAGAAGCCCGCCCGGAAGACCCGGATTCAGGTACTCGTTGGCGCGCCAGAATCCGTCGTAGCGGTACCACTTGTTCTTCTGAATCCGGAAGTTCGCGAACCGGTAGGGATCGCCGAATCCCTGGGTGTTGAGGACCACTTCGTCGAAGTACTTCCCGTGGCCATCCTTGGAATGCGCCGTGAAACTGCCGCCCAGCAGACGGACTCCGTTGCCGAAGTTGACATCGCTACGGAACCGGGACTCGTTGCCGCCCACCGAGGTTTGCCGGAGCCCCGTCTCGACCGTTCCGGTGACGTTGTACTCCGCGACCTCCCGGCCTTTGCGAGGCCCCGGTGGATCGATACTCGGCGCTACGGTGGGTTGGCACCATGCCGCCGAGGCCATGAGAAAGAGCGGTGCGGAGTGCTTGATGCTCATCTCCGCTTACCTCAGGAACCTCTGATCGGCGTTCGACCCATGGATGCGCACGTGACACGCCGTACAGTTCTGGTAGCGAGGATCGGCCACATTGTGCGTCCCCGATTGAGTGGGGACTCCGTCGCCTTGGCGTCCGAACCCGGGCGCGCCATTGTGGCACTCGAGGCACAGCGTCATGACGGTGGGCCGCCTCAGAAGTCTCGGATTGGTGGAGCCGTGCGGAGAATGGCAGCTTTCGCAACCGTCCACGCGGACCGCGGCGTGTTCGAATGCGAATGGACCCCGCTTGTCGGTGTGGCACCGAATGCACGCCTGCTCGCCGTCGGCTCCGGCCGATACCATCCGCGGATGCGTCCCCATCCGCCACGAATTCGACTGCGTCCCGTGTGGATTGTGGCAGTCGGTGCAGTTCACCGAGCCTTCGTTGACGCGGTGCTTGAACGGCATGTTGAACTGCGCCCGGACTTGGTTGTGGCAGGAGTAGCAGAGGTTCGTCTGGGTCTTGGCCAAGAGGAACTTCGGCGTCTGCGACTTGTGGATCGAGTGGCAGTTGGAGCACACGACATCCGCGGTGGTGTGAACCGATCGCCGGATTTCGCCGCGGGAGACATCCTTCGTGTGGCATTCCAGGCATGTATCCAAAGCCCGGCGTGGGGTCATCAGTGAGAAGGCTCGCGGGATGGTGGTCTTTCCGCCGCGCGCGTCCACGTGGCCCTTGCCGGGCCCGTGGCAGCCTTCACACCCGGTTTTGGCCGGAACTTCGACTCCGGACGCGATGCTCTTGTAGTGCGGATTCTTATAGAAATTCTGCCAGACGTCGGGATGGCACGCCCGGCAGACGTTGCTGCCAACGTAGCCGCCATCGGCGGCGGACGCCGGAGGACTTGACAGTCCCAATAGCGCCAGCGAGAACCCCGCGAGACTCACCCTGGACCACACTCTCCCACTATAAGAGATCGCGTTCGTCAAGAATGTAAAAGTACTGTAGAAGCGCGCGCTACTGGAGCAGGTAGCTGATGCCGAACGTGGGCGTGATGTCGTGGAACCAGCCGCCAAGCTTGGCGCCGGGCGCGGGCAGGATCACGTCCGTCGGGACCTGCGTCAGGTAGTCGCGAACCTCGGCCCGCAGCACGATCCTCGGAGAGATGTTCCATTTCACGCCCGCGCCGAAGCTGATCAACGGTTTCCATTGCGTGGTTTTGGTGAGGATCGCGATGTTTCCGAGTGGCTGGAACGCCCGCTCGGTTCCCGTGCCCTGGTAGCCCTTCATGCCGCCGCCCACGGCGATGAACGGGCGTACCGCGTCCTCGATCGAGTTGGCGTGCAGCAGCAGGTCGTAGTGGAGCGCGTGGGAGTGGCCGCCGAACGTGTACGTGTTCGAGCCGGACGTCACCCGCATGTCGTTCTTTTGGAACAGATAACGGATCTCGCCGCCCAGCCGGCCGGTGGAGTTGTGCCCAATCCAGCCGCCCGCCGCGAGTCCGGGCTTGAATCCTACGTTCCCCGACCCGCGGGGACCGCTGATTCCGCGGTTCATGTAGAATCCGCCGCCACCGAGTACTCCCATCTCCCATTGTTGGGCGCAGGCCGGAACCGCGAGAACGGCCGCGCCGAGGAACAGTCTGACGAACCGGTTGTGCACACGCATGTTGGTCTTCTCTCTTTTCTTTCGCTAGCCGCTAGTCGACGACTCGGACATCCACGCTTGCCGAACCCGAGCTTTGCTGCACGGTGAGCGGCAACTGGACCCCCAGCGGAACACCCTTGGGGACTTGGGCGTTGATTTGGTACACGCCCACTTGGCCCGGCGCCAGTCCCGCGAAGGTCACATTGATCGGGAATCCGCCGATCGTGACTTCCGGTTGGCTCACCGCCGACGCAGGCGGATTTCCGGGGCCCGGCACTCCAGACTCCACCTCCGGGAGGGTTCTGCCCATTCCGGTAAGGTAGATCGTGACCGTGTCGCCGCGGTGGACCGGGTTCGACAGCGTCGCCACTTCGTTGTTTGCCGTCCGCACGACCAGCGGAGTCTCCGAGCGCTCACCGGTGCCCCGAAAAACCGCGGGAGCGTTCGGCCGGACCACCAAATTGTAGTTGTCGCTCACGCCGCCGGGTGTACGAAGCACCATCGTAGTGTTGCCCTCGACGTTGAAGGGAATCTGCGCGTTGATCTGGGTGGGCGAGACGAAGAGCACGGGCGTCGGGAGCCCGTTGACGGTGAGGCAGCTCTCGCCGAGCGCGGTCGGCAGCGGGAGTTCGCGGCTGGCCACGTTGGTTGGGCTGAGATTCGATCCGGCGATGGTGATCAACCCGCCCGTGGCGACGTTGGCCGATCCATCGGCCGCGTTGGCGACCCGGCTGATCACCGGTATCGCTACGCTGGCGTCATACTCCCAGGGGATGATGGTGACGCCGGAAACGGTGAGGAGAGCGATCGCGTTCCGGCTGTACAACGGCGCCACGGTTCGGGTGAACGGGAACTGCTCGGAGCCTTGATAGGGAGCCTCCGCGAGACGCGTGGCCCGCAGGCCTTGCCCCGCCGACAGATCGAGCCTCTGAATGACGCCGGCGGGCAGGGGAGGCGCGGCGGTCGACACCGGAGCCGTGGTCGGAAACGGATTGGCCCCCCCGATGGTGATGGTGACCGGAGTGCCGGTGGTGGTGGTCGCGACCGGGATCTCCGAACTGACGCGATAACCCGTCTGATCGATGAACGCAAATCCGAAGGTCCTGGTGTTGGCGCCGCTCTCGAAGGTTCTCGCCGGGACCAGCGAGGAGTTGAGCAACTGGCTGCCGATCACGAATTGGTCGAAACTGGAGGCCGCGTAGGCGCCGCTCAGCTTGTCCGCGATCTTACGGGAGACGGTGAAGGTGTCCGCGTTGGCATCGTAGAGCATGACGTCGCCGTTGCCTTGGGCGATCAGGATCTTGGATCCGTTGGGAGAGGCCGTCAACGTTGCAATCGTGTTGAGTTGATTGGAGAAGATACCCAGGGATGGAAGGAGCGTCGCCGTGCGGGACGCGATGTCGATCCGGTCGATGAGGGTCACTCCTCCGCTGCGAACTCCGGCGAGGATCGCCTTGCCCGAAGCCGCCACCGACCGGGGGTAGTGGCCTCGCGGCATCACCACCGGCGCTTGCTGCTCGAGCGTCTCGAGATCGTACACCGTGACGATCTGCGCGTTCTCGTGTCCGCACAAGAGGTACCGCCGGTCGAACGTGATTGCCATTTGCGTCGGGGTATTAGCGGTGCGAAGGCGCCTCAGGAGCCCGTAATTGTTGGCGTCATGCACTAGAATCTCGTTGGTGTCCTGGCGCAACACGTAGAAGCGGTCTCGCCCGGGATCGGCGAGCAGGTCCACGAGCAGACCGGGGCTGTTCAACACCGTGCCGCGCTGGTCGGGCTCCCGGTTGTTGAGCGTGACTCGAATCGATCGCGTTTCGTTCACCGCTCCCGTCGATCGCAGCGCTATGGTCGCGGTCGCCGTGCCCTTCAGATTCTGAAAGTAGGACGGATCCACCGTGATTCGCACCGTTGCGGGCGTGACTCCGGCCGCCGGCGTGACCCGCACTCCCGGCGTGTCGCTTGTCAGCGCGAAGTCCGTCGCGATTCCGCTCGGGCTGATGATGCCGGCCTCGTAGGAGGCGACGCGCCGGTCGCAGAAGTTGCCCTTGATGAAGATGTCCTCTTCGGTGGCGGCCACCCTCTGCGCCCGGTCGAGGGCCCCTACCGGCAGAATGCTGACTCCGCTTGCCGACGCCGCGTAGAGAATCGTCTTGTCCGCGTTGAAGACAGTCTTGCCCGACAGCGTCTCGGGGAGCAGGATCCGTTCGCGGAGGCGCAAGTTGTCGGCGTCGCGAATCTCGAGGATGGTCTTCTGCGACACTATCGGACCCAGACTGAGCCGCGCATACTGGGTGTAGATGAGGTTCCGTTCGGAGTCGACCGCGTTGGCGCCGAAGTCGAGCGAGCCCTGGATATCGGTCAACTGGGAAAAGTTGGATCCGTCCGCGTTGTGCAGCACCCATCCGGCCATGAAATACGAGCCGTCCCGGCTCACCGAGAGGGAACGCGGGCCCAACGCGGGATCGGAAATGTAGTTCTGAACTCGAATCGACTTGGTGTTGACTTCGTACCGGAACACGAACGTGTCGGTCATTCCGAAGACTCTCCGCCCGTCCCCCGAGGCGGCCACCGACGCGGCCACGATCGCCGGCGGAGCGGGAGTGCCCTGGGCTGGAAGCAGCGACGCCGTGACGTTGCTGACGGTATCGATCAAGTCGAAGCTTCCGGAAACCGGGTCGAACAATTCGAACGCGACCGGAGTGACGATCAGCGCCCGCCCGTCGGCGCCGAACGCCAAGCCGAGCACCGGAGCTCGCGTGGCGAACGTCTGCCGCGACCGGGTGTTGAGGTCGATCACCGTGACCGCGTTCGACGACGCCCCGGGCGCCGTGAAATTTCCATAGTGGCCGATCACCAGGTGCCGGCCGTCGGGCGAAACGCTCAGCGCGCTCGGCTGCGACGCAACGTTGATCGAGGTCTGGATCGAACCGTCCTGCAAGGACATTACCTCGACGCGGTTCGCCGTAAAGTTGGCGACGTACAGCACGCCGCGCGCCTCGTCGATCGCCAAGTCGGACGCCTGCCCTCCGATCGGCGCCACACGGCCGAACGTGCCGCCCATCAGGGCTGCGGGGATCGCGAGCCAACCCGCCAACGCGGCGGCGCATCGCTTCGATGAACGCTTCCTTGCCATAATTACACTCACTCCACGAAATTCTTGCCGGACAAACTCTCGAAAACTCAGGCTCCGGGCCGGGCCCGGAACCGGTCTCGCGACCCGCTCCAGGCCCGTCCCCGCCTATTCCGCGCCCTTCTTGCGGCGCAAAACGATCAGTCCCAACAACGCAATCGCCAGAACCGAACACACCAAACGGACTATGCTGCTATCCATCGCCTCTTCTCCTTTCTGGGGTTGAAATCGCTCAAATGTTATTCATCATCGGCAGGAGTTCGCGGATGATCTTGATCACCATCGGCCCCACCGTCACTACGAACAGGGAAGGTAGAATGCAAAAAAAGATCGGAAACACTAGCTTCACGCCCAGCTTGGCGGCCTTCTCCTCCGCCGTCTGGCGTGCTTGCACGCGCATGAAGTCGGCGTGCTGGCGTAAGCTTTGCGCCACGCCCGTGCCGAACCGGTCGGCCTGAATCAGCACCGCAACCAGCTTCTTGAGATCGTCCACGTTGCTGCGCTCGGCCAGGTTGCGCAACGCGTCGATGCGCCGCTTGCCGGCCTTGAGCTCGTAGTTCACCATTGCGAACTCCTCGCTGATCTCGGGGTGCGCCGCCTCGAGGTCCTTCGCCACCTGGATCACCGCCTGATCGAGACCCAGTCCGCTCTCCACGCAAACCACCATCAGATCGAGCGCGTTCGCCAAGCCCGTCTTGATCCCCTTCTGCCGTTTCTTGGCCCGTAGGTTCAGGTATTCGTTCGGGGCGAAGAAACCCGCCGCGACCGCCGCCAGAATCGCGACGATCTTGTTGGAAGTGTCCGCCTCGGACCCGGCTACCAACGCCGTCATGAGCAGCGGCACCCCCACGCCGAGCATCACCTTGGCGCCATAAAAGTACTTCATGGCGTTGGGATGGCGTATGCCCGCCCGGACCATGCGGCGCTGGATGACGCCGGCGTCCTTGGGGTTCACCGGCATCATCGTGCCCAGCTTCTGGACCAGATCGTGGAAGACCAGACTCGGGTGAGACGGCAACTCCTGCTCTTCGCGGCCTCCCGCCACTCCCGCCACCCGCTCGATCGCCTCTTGCGGCCGAACCCACCATTTCAGGCCGATAATGGCGCCTGCCGCCATAACCAGCAAGAAAAGCGTAGCCGTGATGAAAAGTGCCATCTTAGACCTCGATCGTCACGATCTTCTGAATGACCAGATATCCGATCGCTTGTAGCCCCAGCGCCGCGCCCAGCATCATGTTGCCGACCTCGTCGTCGATAAAGAACGAGACATAGGCCGGGTTGACGTAAAACATGAGTAACGCCACGCCCAGCGGAATGCAGGTGAGCGCCATGCCCGTCATCTTGCCGTGAGCGCTGATCGCCCTGATCTTCCCGCGCAGCTTGAACCGTTCGCGAATGAGATGCGCCAGCTTGTCCAGGATCTCGGCGAGATTGCCGCCAGTCCGCTTCTGCAGCAACACGGCCGAAATGAAGAAGTGCACATCGAGCGAGGGCACGCGTCTGCCCATCTTCAATAGAGCCGTCTCGAGCGGCGCCCCCAGGTTGTGTTCGTCGAAGGCCCGGCGGAACTCTCCACCGAGCGGTTCTCCGAACTCCCGGTGGATCATCTCCAGCGATACCGAGAACGCATGTCCGGCGCGCATCGAACGCGACACGAATTCGAGGCTTTCCGGGAACTGCTCCTCGAACTTGGCCAGCCTCTTGGTCCGCGCTCGCATCACCGCCAGAAGCGGCAGCACCGAAAGCGCGACGCCGGCCCCCAGTTGCACGGTCAAGTTCAAGCCGGCGATTCGAGCGGCGATGAAGCCGCCTCCGCACAACGCCATCGACGTTTGCGCGATGTGCACCGGTTTCCAGCGCAGGCCACTCTGGTCGAGCAGGGTCTGCAGTTTGTCCTGAAGGTCGAGCGCGCCGAGAATTTGCCGCAGGATCCTGCCCGCCGACTGATCCTCGGAGTGAATCAACTGCGGAGCCGCCGCGGCCTTCTCCTTCTTCGCCTCCTTGGGGCGGTCGAGAATGCGGCTCTTCATCTTGTCAACGTCGGCGTTCTTGAACGCCTTCGTCGCGATCAGCCACACGCCGACCGACACGAGCCAGACAATGCCGAAAACGATAGCGATGGTCATCGGCTCAAACCTCCACTACTTCATCGAAAAGATCGGCGCGGACGCGAATCCCCGCCGCGAGCAGCTTTTCGTAGAATTTCGGCCGGATGCCGGTCGCCGCGAAGCGCCCCATGACCTTGCCTTCCGGGCTCAGGCCTCGCTTCTCGAACACGAAGATGTCTTGTAGCGTGATGATGTCGCCTTCCATGCCGGTCAGCTCGGTGATCGAGATCACGCGGCGCGAGCCGTCGCTGAGGCGCATCGCCTGAACGAGCAGGTGAACCGCGCTCGAGATCTGTTGCCGGATGCTCGTCAACTGCATGTTGGAGTTGCCGAGCGAGACCATCACCTCGAGACGGGAAATCCCGTCGCGGGGGGAGTTGGTGTGGATCGTGGTCAACGATCCGTCGTGGCCCGTGTTCATCGCCTGGAGCATGTCGAGCGCCTCCTCGCCGCGGCACTCGCCGACAACGATGCGGTCCGGACGCATGCGGAGGCAGTTGATCAACAGTTCCCGCTGGCGCACCGCGCCGTTGCCCTCGAGATTGGGCGGACGCGTTTCGAGACGCGCCACGTGCGGCTGTTTGAGCTGCAGTTCGGCGGCGTCCTCGATCGTGATGATTCGCTCCTTCGGGTTGATGAACGACGATAGTGCGTTGAGCAGCGTCGTCTTACCGGAGCCGGTGCC
>SXGS01210968.1_pt1 | contig 30251 bp, 24 predicted proteins | sample 3174681 | NCBI WGS metagenome assembly SXGS01 (sample SAMN11356861, study PRJNA531348) | freshwater metagenome | isolation source: freshwater sample F1-80 | place: China: Fuxian Lake, Yuxi | collected 2017-12-25 | reverse complement strand
CGTTGCAAACCCGCTTACATCGTGCGCGGCTCTTTCGCATTCATCATCCGATTCAGCACAAAACAAGCTCTCTCTATTTGCCGAATTCAGTTTGCGCCGACTAAACCCTTGACATTCACGTCATCTCCGCTGAATGTAAACCCTAAGAACTACTGCGGACTACTCTGTCGCCAATCGAAAGGGCCGCCATGCCTCGCCGTCTCGTCGTCACCGCACTGCTGCTGTTTGTCGCGCAACTCTCCCACGGCCAGGAAGCGAAAAAATGGCCGATTCCGAGTAAAGAGGCACAAGCGCGCGTCGAGACCTTGCTCGATGAGCTCTACAAAGACGATTTCGCCAAGGCCCAGAAGGACCCGATCCTGCGCAGCCGGCTCGCGCAGACACTGCTCTTTGAAGGCCGGGAGACGAAGGACGACGCCGCCGGACGTTACGTGCTCTTCTCGAAAGCACACAGCTTCGCGGCCCAGGCCGGCGACGTCAACACGGCGTTGCTGGCGGCTGACGAGTTGGCCAAGGATTTCGTCATCCTCCCCGCGACAATCTTCCGCATGAAGATCGCCATGCTTCAGCAGGCGAGCAAGGTCGAAGGCGCCCCGGCCGACGCCTATCAAGCGGTGATAGATCGCGCCATGGTCACGCTCGACGACACGCTTGATGCCGACGACTATACGTCGAGCCTCGATCTGATCGCCGCTGCCGACCAGGCCGCCCTCAGGCTCAAGAATGTGGCGCTGGTCGTGACGATACGTAAGCGTCAGGAGGAGATTGCGCGGCTGCAAAAAGAATTCACGCGCTGGCAGCCGTTCGCGGATAAGCTCGCCAAGAATCCGGCTGACGCGGAGGCGAATCTCGAGTTGGGCAAATATCAAGCACTCATCAAAGGCGATTGGGACCGCGGCCTGCCTCTTCTGGCACGCGGCGCGAAAGGCAAACTGCAAGCGCTAGCGCAATCCGATCTCGCGGCGCCGACCGCGGCCGCGCCGCGCCGGGTCGTCGCGCTTGGCTGGTATCTATTCGCGACGGACAAGACCGTCGACCCCGCCATGCGCACGCACGCGCTGTTGCGGGCCTATCACTGGTATCAGGAAAATCTCGTGGATGCCAGCGACAAGGACCGCGCCCTCATCGACGGCAAATTACAGGAAATCATCAAGCTCTTGCCGAGCGAATTCCGCATGGGCGAGATCACTTCGGAGCTGAAAAAATTCGACGTCCCAAGTGGTCCCGTCTACGGTTCCGCGTTTGCGCCGGACGGCCGACGCTTCCTTTCCACCGGCTACGACGGCGCCCTGCGTCTGTTCAGCACCAAGACCGGCAAGGAGTTGCGCCGCCTCGACGGGCACGCCGGCAAGGTCTGGGCCGTCGCCTTCGCTCAGGATGGCCAGCGCGCCGTCTCCGGCGGCTTCGACAATTCCGTGCGCCTGTGGGACCTATCCTCTGGCACCGCAAAGACCTTCGATGGGCACAAGGATTACGTCCGCTCTGTCGCCATCTCCGCGGACGGCAAGTGGATCCTTTCCGCCGGCGACGATCGCACCGTGCGTCTCTGGAACATCGCCACCGGCAAGGAAGAACGCACGCTGCCCGGACACGACCACACCGTCTGGTGCGTCGCCCTCTCACGCGACGGCAAACGCGCCCTGTCCGCGAGCCTCGACAAGACCGTCCGCCTTTGGGACTTGGACAAAGGCTCACTCATTAAGCGGCTCGATGGCCACAAGGACACGGTCCTGTGCGTCGCCTTCACTGTCGACGGCCGACACGCCGTCACGGGAAGCACCGACAAGACGCTGCGGCTCTGGGACCTTACCACCGGCAGCACAACAATGACGTTCGAGGGGAGCGCCGGCTACATCCAGTCGGTCGCAATTTCCCCTGACGGCCGACGCATCCTCTCGGCCGGCGCGGACGGCGTCGTGCGGTTATGGGACGCCCAGAGCGGCCAGGAAATCCGCAAGCTCGAAGGCCATCGCGAACAGGTCTGGCACATTGCCTTCTCGCGCGATGGCCGACTCGCCGTCTCCAGCGGCCAAGACAACACGGTACGACTGTGGACCGGATCGCGCTGAGTGTGACCACGCTCCCAGTGGACCGCGTCATTTCCACCGGTTCTTGCCGTTCGCGACTTCAAGACCCAGCGTGAAAAACTGCGGATAGCGCGTCGCCGCGTTTTTCGCGTCGCCCAGCACCGCCGACAGGATAACCGCATTCGCGACCGAATTGGCGCACATGTTCGGCGGCGGCGGCAACTCGGCCTGACCGGCGGGCGCGATGCTCCCACTCGAAAAGAACACCGCCATACCGATCTGACCTGCCGGGTTGCCGAACTCCGCAGCCTCCGCAAGCTTGAACGCCGCGCGCCGCTTCTCGTCGGTCGGCTGCGCCACCCACGCGTCGGCTGCGTCAAGCACGGCCGCTTGCTTCGGCGGCGCCGCGGCTCCATATGACATCCGCGCAGAGACGCACGCCCACCAGATCGCCTCGCGGCGCGGCAACGCGTGCGCAGCGAGATGGGCAGCATCGACGTAGTGCTTGGCCGCAATCAGCCGGTCCAGGAAGGGACGCGGCAAATCGTCCGGCTTCAAGATCGCTTGCCCCTCTTCGCTCAGCTCAAAGTTCTTGCACACATCCGCCGCGCGCGTGACGCTCATTTGCTGACCTCGTAGGATCGTGGTGGCAAGAATCCGATCTTGCCGAATTGGAAAGACGGCTAGATCGAAATCATGCCGCCACGTGTGTAGTCTTACAGCGACAATCCGCGATCCGCAATCTGCATTTTTTTTGCGCGCGCCATAAATTGAAGGTCAACGCGATTCCACGTCGGGAGAATCTCATGGCCACGAAGGTGTACACTCAGGACAACCGTCCGCTCGCCGTCAGCACACCACTCGGCAAGGACGCGCTCCTGCTCGAGAAATTCAGCGGCAGCGAGGCGATTTCGACACTCTTTCGCTTCGATTTGCAAATGCTCGTCGAAGGGAAGGAGAGCATCGCTTTCGACAAGCTGCTCGGCCAAAACGTCTCCGTCGTCGTACGTCCACCAACCCTGGTGCCACGTTACTACCATGGCATCGTTAGCCGGCTGTGCGAGGGAGTGCGCACCATCGGCTCCAATGGCACGTCGTTCATCCGGTATCGCGCCGAGATAGTGCCGAAACCTTGGCTCCTCACGCGCGGCGCCCAGAGCCGGATTTTTCAGCAAATGACCGTGCCCGATATCCTCAAGGAGGTGTTCGCCGATTTCACAGTCACCTGGGATATCCAGGGGACGTTCGAGAAGCGCGACTACTGCACGCAATATCGGGAATCCGATTTCGATTTTGCCTCGCGTCTTATGGAGGAGGAAGGCATTTTCTACTTCTTCAAGCACGAGGAGAGCAGCCACACGATGGTCGTGGCCAATACGGCCCAAAGCTACGTGAAAACGGCGGGCCCTGAAACGATCAGCTACGACGAATTATTCCGCGGCCCACGTGACGCGGAGCGCATCAGCAACTGGTCCAAGAGCCAGGAAATCCGCGCCGCCAAGGGGACGCTGTGGGACTACTCCTTCGAGATGCCCGACAAGAACATGGAATCCAAGGAGAACATCCTGGAGTCGATCGCGCTCGGAACCGTGACGCACAAACTCAAGATCGGCGCCAACGAGGCGCTCGAAATCTACGACTTCCCCGGCGCCTTCACGCAACGCTTCGACGGCATCGACTCGGCCGGCACCGCCCAGGCATCGGAATTGGAGAAGGCGTTTAGCGACGGCACGCGCACCGTCGGCATCCGCATGGAGGAACAGGCCGCTGTCGGTTTCGCCATCGACGCTTCGAGCGACTGCCGTTTGCTGACGCCGGGGTACAAGTTCACACTCGACCAGCATTACAACGCCAACGGCGACTACGTCCTCCTGTCGATCCAACATGAATCAAGCATCGCGGGCGCCTACACCGAGGATCAGCCCCGCGCGCTGCTATATCGCAACAGCTTTCAATGCTTGCCCGCCGCGCTCGCCTTTCGCCCGCCGCGCAAAACGCCGCGGCCGCGCATCGACGGCACGCAAACGGGACTTGTCGTCGGTCCGTCGGGCGACGAGATCTCCACAGACAAGTATGGCCGCATCAAGGTGCAGTTCCGCTGGGACCGCGAAGGCAAGAAAGACCAGGCGAGTTCGTGCTGGCTGCGCGTCGGCACGCCGTGGGCGGGCCAGCAATGGGGCATGATCCACATCCCGCGCATCGGCCAGGAGGTGATCATCGCCTTCGAGGAAGGCGATCCCGATCAGCCGATCGCCATCGGCAGCGTCTACAACGCCGACATGATGCCGCCTTATGTGCTTCCCGACAACAAGACGCAGTCAGGCGTCAAGTCGCGCAGCACGCTCAAGGGCGAGACCGACAACTTCAACGAGTTGCGCTTCGAGGACAAGAAAGACGCGGAGGAAATCTACTTCCACGCCGAGAAAGATTTCAATCGCGTCGTCGAAAACAACGACACGCTCAAGGTCGGTTTCATCAAAAAGGACAAGGGCGATCAGACCATCGAGATCCAGAACAATCAAACACTCACCGTCGGCAACTCCGAGTCGGACGACGGTAGTCAGACGATCACCATCTGGAAGAACCGCACCGAGACGATCAAGGAAGGCGACGAAACGATCACCATCGAAAAAGGCAAACGCACCGAGACCATCACAAAAGGCGACGAAGCCGTGACGCTGGAAGCAGGCAGCCGAACTCACAAAATCAAGAAGGACGATTCACTCACCATTGAGGGCAAACAAACCATCGAGGTAACAGACGACCGCACCATCACCGTCAAACAAGGCAACGAGACGATCGAAATCTCCACGGGCAATCGCTCGGTCACCATCAAGACCGGCAACGACACGACCAAAGTCAGCGCCGGCAAGAGCAGCACCGAGGCGATGCAGTCGATTGAACTAAAAGTCGGCGGCAACAGCATCAAGATCGATCAGTCCGGCGTCACGATCACGGGGATCGCCGTCAAGGTCGTAGGCTCGGCATCGGCAGACGTCCAGTCGCCGGTGACGACCGTCAAGGCGGATGGCATGCTGACGCTCAAAGGGGGCATCACGATGATCAATTGATGGGATCCTGGTCGCTTGCGGTTTCACACCGTCGCCCCGTGAATCCGTAAGCGAGGATTTGAAAAAATTGGCTCTACGCCATCCGTGCGGGAAAAGTTGTAGGGTGGGTCGAGCGTAGCGAGGCCCACCCTACAAGTCCACATAATTGGCGCAGTGGCAAAAAATTGTCTTCACCTTGCTCCTCAGCTGACCGTTGCCGTCACGCGAAATCCGGTGTACGCATCGCGATTATACGGCACGAGAGCATTGCGATACGCCGAACGGCACGTACCCGCTTGATTACGCCATGAGCCGCCGCGCACGACGCGAAACTGCCCCCCAGCCGGGCCGCGCGGATCACGCGAGGGGTTCTTTGGGTAGTACGTCTCGCCGTACCAATCCGCGCACCACTCCCAGACGTTGCCGTGCATGTCGTACAGTCCGAAGTTGTTCGCAGGGAAGCTGCCGACACGGGTCGTCTTCTTGCCGTCGATCGTGCCCTGCCGAGCCGACAGCGACGCGCCGAAACTAAACGGCGTGATCGTGCCCGCCCGACAGGCGTACTCCCACTCGGCCTCGCTCGGCAGGCGATAGGCTAGTCCATCGGGCAGACTGGTCAGTTTTTGGCAGAATGCGAGCGCATCCTCCCAGGAGACGTTCTCAACCGGATGCTCCGGCCCACCGCCATTCTCGCGCGTGAAGTAGGCGGGGTTCTTGCCCATCACCTTCTGATATTGCTCCTGCGTGATCGGCATGACGCTCAGGTAGAACGGTTGCACCAAGATCACTTCGTGCATGGGACCTTCGTTGAGCCGATGACTTGTCTCATTGGGCGGCGACCCCATCGCAAACGTACCGGCAGGAATGAGTGAGAGTTTGACGCCGGCCGAGTTAGTGCGCATGTTCGCCAGCTTCGGCGCTTCCTGCTGAAGCGTGTCGTAAAGCTGATCGAGCTGTAGGCCACGGCCGCGTTTGCGAGTCGGGCCAATATCATCTTGTGGATTCATTGAGTACCTCTGGAGTCCCGTAATCGAGCATCAACGGTGCGTAACACAACAGTCCAAGGCAACGCCAGGATATGCCCGAGCCGAAGTAAAGCCCTGAAGAGACGCAACACAAGCTGAAAACGATTGTTGCGCCCTTCCAGGGCCTTAGCTCAGGACGGACTTTTTTCCAGGGTGTTTTCCCGGGCTGTCATGTTACGCACCTTCGGTGGCCAGAACACTTCGACGCTGATTATTTCGTTTCACTTTTCGCCCCATGCCTTAACACCCGCCCCGCAAGCACGTCGGTCGCCTTACCATTGTCGATCGCGAGTCGGCCGTTGACGAAGAGATAGCGCACGCCGGTCGAATACTGGTGCGGCACGTCGAACGTCGCTTTGTCGCGGTAGGTCTTCGGATCAAAGACGACGATGTCCGCGTAATGACCGACTTTGAGGTAGCCGCGTTCGGGCAGCCGCAGAATGTCTGCGGGCAATCCACTCGCGCTGCGGATAGCCTGTTGCAGACTGATGACCTCATCCTCGATCGCGAAACGGCCGATCTTGCGTGAAAATGTGCCATAGCTGCGCGGATGTGGTACGGTGGCGGACGGGATCATCGCGCTGCCGTCGCTGGCCGTGGCGACGTACGGTTCCTTCATGAAGAGACGCATCTCTTCGTCGTTGATGCCAAAATTGACGATCTGGGCCCCGCCGCTGCGCGTGATGTCGAGGACGATGTCGAGCGCGGATTTCTTCTCCAGCTCGCCGATCGTGAAGAGGTCCTTGCCCTGCCAGCTCGTATTCTTGACGTAACGGGCGATCTTGATGCTCTTGCCGCCGAGATGGCCGTCGAGGCGGTCCGCGATGGCCTTCTTCATTCTGGGGCCGATTTCGGGATCGTCGAGCCGTTGGATCATGTCCTTCGTCGAACCCTCGCGAAACTTGGCCGGGATCACCGTCGCGGTCAGCGACGTGCTGCTTGCGGTGTACGGATATTGATCGGCCGTGACGTCGATGCCGTCTTTGCGCGCTCGGCGCAGCCGCTCGATGACGTCCGGTCCCTTGCCCCAGGCGCGACGGCCAGAGACCTTGATATGTGAGATGTGTACGCGTAATCCGGCGCGGCGCGCGATCTCCAAGATCTCCTCGATCGCGGTGAGGACGCCAGTGCTCTCGTCGCGGATATGGCTGGCGTAAAAGCCCTTGTGCTCGGCGGCGATCTTGGCAAGCGCGACCAATTCGTCGGTCTTGCAGTAGGTTCCCGGATTATAGATCAGTCCCGTCGCGAAACCGTAGGCGCCGGCCTTCATCCCCTTGTCGACGAGGTCCTGCATCGCCTTGAGTTCCTTCTCCGTCGGATCACGGTTGGCGTTGCCCATGACCTTCTCGCGGACGGCGTTGTGCGGAACCTGATGAATGACGTTTGTGCCGACCCCGATCTTCTCGAGCTTCACAAAATACTCGGCGACGTCGGCTGGCCCGAAGCCGCAGTTGCCAGTGACGACGGTGGTGACGCCCTGCGTTTGATAGTTGTAGTTGGCATTGGTCTTCTTTTCTTGCAGCGGGAAATCGGAATGGGTGTGTAGATCGATGAAACCGGGCGCAATGACGAGGCCGGCGCAGTCGAGTACGCGCGGTGTGCCTTTGACCTTGAATTTGCCGATGGCGACGATGCGATCGTTTTTGATGGCGATGTCGCCGACTTTGCCCGGCTGATCGCTGCCGTCGTAGAGCGTGGCGCCGCGTAGAACGACGTCGGCTTCTACTATGGCGTCGGGCTGAGCGGCAACTTCGAGGGGAACGTCAAGCGGAAGGAACAAGAGAAGCGACACGGACGCGAGAATTAAAAAACGGAACATGCCTGCGACTCCAGGAAGACACGATCGACATCAGGAGATTGATCGTATCCCAAGGAAGGCGGTGATGCAAACAGATTCACGTCACGCCTGGCGCGGCGGACGATGACGCAACTCGCTGAGCCGGATGTTTAGCGAAATGCAATCGAGGCAAGTGCCGGGGATCATGGCGATGGGATAGTTGTGCACGAAAAGGACCAACATATCGGAGCACGGACAATGACCTAACGCTGGTTCGGTTTCAAGACGTGGATCGAGAATTGACATTCGCGTGGCCGGCAGATACACGCACAGCGCTCGCTTGGGCGGCGCGCTTGCAGATTCGATTTCGGCAATCATCCGCGCTCCTCCGCACTCGGCAGGCGATTAAGACATCGCGACCATTATCAGCTAACGGGATGCCAAGCACGCGAAACTGTCGAACCAGGACGCGTCGCTGGCCGGAAGTCCTTGTTGCAATTGCCTTTGCAATTCAAAACTGATTGGCCGCGAGAGGTTCATTGACTTACAACTGCGCGGCAAGAAGCAACAACCACGGTGAAAATTGCAACTCCGCAGGGACCGCGCGAGCGTTAAACGTGATAGCGCGTCGGATCGGGCATCCCGATGTCACGAAAGGCATCGCGGCGTTCACCGCACTTGCTGCAACGGCCGCAGTGTATGTCGCCGACCGGACCGGCACAAGAGATCGTGTGCTCTAACGGCAAATCTTTGCCGAGCGCCATCACCGCGACTTTTTTCATGCCGCCGAACGGCAAGCGCACTTCGACGTTGCCTTGCAGAGCTTGATTGACGAGCCCCTGGAAGCCGCGAAAGAACGCCGGCGTCGCGTCGGGAAACGGATTGGTTTGCAGCGACCCCAACGCCAGGGCAGGCACGTTGTTCAGGTGACACCACAAGAGCGATTTCGCGAGCAGCAAGACGTTGCGGCCGGGCAGGAAGACGGCTTCCTCGGGCGTGCCGATCAGCGGTACGTCTTTTCCCGTAATGCTCCAGTGCGGGCCATACACGTCGACAATCGGCTGCTCGAGGACCACCAGCGACTTCAAGGCGGGGCAGCGCAAGGCGTCGAGAAAGCGACGAAGATAGGCGAGCTCGACAGGCTCCCAGTACAGGCCGCAACGCATATAGATGGGCACGACGACTGCGTGACGGCGTAGCGCATCCCCCAGGAGGATCGCGCTGTCGAGGCCACCGGAGATCAGGACCGCGAGGGTGTCGTTGGACATGGTGGGAGTTTCCACTTGCGGCAAAGCGTCAGGGAACGACATTCCAATCGCTAAGCCGCAAGCGGCGATTCGTTTTCGTCAATCCGAGCCGCCGAGCGCGTCCATGGCTTCTTGACGATTATCGTAAATCGCCCACAGCGTTTCGAGGTCGAGCAGCTTGAGCAATTCGCGCGCCGGTTCGCTGGCGCCGGCGAGAACGATTTCGCTGCCGTGCTTGCGTGCTTGCGAATGGCAGCGCAAGAGGAACGACACGAAAACGGAGCCGAAGTAGGTGACCTGGCTGAGATCGACGACGATGCCCGACGGCGGATCGGACTTGAGCGATTGGATGACCATGCGCGCGGCTTGCTCGATCATCGTCTCGTGCATTTCCTCGACCTTGGCGGACGGAGTGACGACGGCGACTTCGCCATGCCGTTCGATCTTGAAGGACTCGTGACCGGTTTGGGTGCTCATGGCTGGGTCTCGCTGCGGGTTGCGATTGGGTGCGCTGGGAAACCGTCTAGCGATCGCATGCGTATTTGCGAACGCTAAACGAATCCCCGCGCTGATATTATACAACATCCATGGCGGTGGTTTACTTCTTTTGCACACGCACCGTAAATGCCGGCGAGGCATTCGTCAGGTTATTGAGCGCGGTGGCGATGCCCGAGACATCCACGCCCGCAACCTCTGCGGCGGGAGCGGTCGGCAACACGGAAAGCTCGATCTCGACCGAGTTTTGATTCTCGGCGATGATCGCTTTGCTGGCCGTAACCATGGCCGGCAATTTGCGGACATCCATGGAGATCGGCCCCTTGTAGCCGCCCTTGCGAATCGCGGTCACTTTCAACTTTGCCTTCTCCCCCGGCTTGAGCGACACCAAGGCCGGCTCGACTTGCAACTCAAACGGCAGACCCAGCACCAGCATCAATGGCGGCGTCGCGGCAGAGTATTCCTTCCCCTGGTGCTTCGTCTTGGCCGACATCAGCACGAAGTACTCTCCCATCGGCGTCTTCACGTTCAGATCAAGCGGAAAGGTGATTTCCGTCTTGTCCTTCGCAATGGCGCCGAGCTTCGGCACCGGGATCGTCGCCGGCAAACCCACCGGCGGGTTAAGTGTGATCTCGTCCACGAAGCCCGGATCGCGCGTGGCCGTGATCGTGACGTTGGCTTTCCCGCCCGGCACTCCCTCTGGCGGATCCATCTTGATCGCCAGGCTGAACGGAGCTTTCTCCTTCACGGCCAGCGACACAAAGGTTTGCAGATGCATCGGCGGGAAAAGCAGGCCATTGAGCGACGCAGCGATCATGGCCTTGGCATTCGCGGTTTGCACGCTCGGCTTGCCGTCAACGGTTGCCTTGGCAATTACCTGGAATTGATAGGCCCCCATGGGCAGGTCTCCTTTGGACACGACCATGAGCACGCCGGCGTTTTGTCCGGCCTTGAGCGTGACGGTTCCGCTCAAGCCCACTTCGCCGCGGGTCGACAGCTCGATGGGCCCGGTGTAGCCCTTGCGCACGACTTGCACGGGAATCGCGGCCACGCCGCTGGGCGAGACGTCGAAGCGTTCGTTCGGCAGGTTGATGTCGAAACCCGTCGAGGGGCTACGCAGCGTAACGTGGTACGATTCGCTGTGTCCGCCGTAGAAGTGCAAGTGCTGGACTTCGAGGACGAAATCCGCATCTTCGCCGGCGGTGAAATCGATCTTCTGGTCCGCGCCGCCCGGCGCCTGCGGATTGCTCTTGGCGAGTTCGGCCCCGGTCTTGCCGTTCCGCACGTACATCTGCACCAGCGACGGCGAATAAAGTTCAAGCGTCTGGGCTTCGATGGTAAGCTTCTGCCCTTTCTTGGCGGCAAAGACGTAGCAATCGACATCATTGCTTTGCTGAAATCGTCCGGAGACGCCGCCCGGAACGATGATGCGGTTGGCCTTCATGGGCTCGTCGTTCGGCTCCTGCTCGACGGCTTCGTCCAGGTCGCTCAGCGTGAGCGGAACGGCCCAGCCGTGCAGCCCGGCCGCGCCTTTGGGCGCGACCCAATGAACGCTCAACGCCGGATCGTTAGGCACATCGACGTCGACAGCCGCGGCGCCTTCGATGGCAGGGCCGGCGAACGCGATCTTCGCTTTCGTGCCGCGCTTGGCGGCCAGAGGCATCGGCGTGGTCGCGAGCGGGAAGTCGCCGACGCGCAGGCGATAGAAAAACTCGGCGCCGCCGCGCCTCAAGACATCGTTGACCTCGACGAGATAATCCCCGGCGTCCTTGAAGGTGTAGGTGATGCGCGGATCGGATTGACAGCCAGGCGAATCGTTGTCGTAGGCGAGTTCCCGCATGCTCTTGGCGTCGTAGACGGTCATCTGCGCGTCGATGACGCTGCCGAGCCGGCGCGCCTGACAATCGAAGCTGAGCCGTTGCCCCGCTTTGACCGTGAACTTGTAGAAATCACCCAGCTCGGCAACCACGGCTCCGGCCACCGCGCTCGGGACTACGATCGCCTGCGCCATCGCGCGGCTGCGATTGGTGTTGTTGCCGGTGAGCTGCGGCACATCATCGACGCACACGATACGCAGATTGGATACGCCCTTGAGCGTCGCGTAACGGAAGGGGTACCAGCCGATCGGCGTGTTCGCGGGAACTTCAATGCGGACCTTGCACTTGCCCGCGTCGGTGCCGTTCTTGTCTTCGGTGGGAATCGTCACTTTGGCTAAGCATCCCAGGGAAACCCCGGTCGGACTGGCGAGATTTGTTCCGGTTAGCACGATCTCCGTCACGCTACCCCGCTGAACGCCGGCGGGCACCAGCGGGTTGATAGTCGGCGCCTGCGGATTGGCGGGAGGCGGCGGTTTTTGTGCCCAACTGTTGGATGGACTTACCACACAGAACGCAAGAGCCACAATGCCCGTTGCGCAGGTCAACATTAGTCGTGCAAATTTCATGTCCGACCTCAAAATGGAGGATTGGGCTAACAATTATCAGGCGGGATTTTCCGAGCAATCGTCTTCTTCAACATTATAATGAATCCGGAACCTGATTGGAAAGGAAAATAAGGACCAAGACGATGGCGGGAATGCTAGAAGGATTTTTCCTTAATTCGATCAGGTAGGTATTTCCTCTTCGAGGTATAATGGTCGTGGAATAAAGTCCCGCGCGCCTGGGCTTTCGGAAATATCGCCATGAAGGAAAACAACGAATTGGCCACCGGGAAGCTACGACTTCGTTTGCGCGGCATCAACGGCAACGTCGAAGGTAGGACCTGGGAATCGGACACGATCATGAGGGCTGGCCGACTCACCACCCTTGAAATCGTGCTTGACGACACCTCGGTCAGCCGTCGGCATGCGGAAGTCCGCCCCACAAACGACGGTTGGCACGTGCGCGATCTGGGCAGCACCAACGGAACCTTTCTCAACGGCACCCGCATTGGGCCCGGCGAGTGGGTGGTTCGACCTCATGACATCCTCCGCTTCGGCAACGTCACGATCGTCGTCGACGGCCTGCGCGGATCTGAAAGCTCGGACTCCGACTCACCCTCTCCGATCGAGGCCATGCAAGTCGCCGCCGTAGGCAATAGCAGTTGGGAGGAAGCGTTCAGCTTAGCGTTCGTGGGGGAAGAAAGTTCCCGACCGCGGTCCGGCGAGCAGTTGCAAGCTTTGCTACGGGCGGGCCATCATCTGGTTCATCTCGAGAGCGAAGAAGATCTGCTGCACACCATCCTGCGTGACGCTGTCAGCACGCTCAAGGCGCAGCGCGGGGCCATCGTCCTCGCCGACGGCCCCGACGGTCCATTGAAATTGCGTGCCCTCGACACCGGCACTAGCCAGATTGCTAATCGCACGGCCTTCAGTCAAAGCCTCGCCCAACGTTGCTTTGCGCAGGGACAATCGATCCTCTGTTGCAGTGTAACTGAGGATCCCGAACTGCTCGGCGCCAAGAGCATCGCCGAAGGAACGATGTCCTCGGTGCTATGCGTACTGTTGCGCACGCCACGTAAGCAGCTCGGCGTTCTGCACCTTGACCGTGGGCTGCTCGATGAGCCATTCACCAAGGACGACATGTATCTGGCGGATGCACTCGCCGCACACGTGTCGGCCGGCATCGAAAGCTCGCAGCTGTTGAAACGGCAGCGCGAGCTGTTTTACGCCACCGTGTCCGCTCTGGCCCAGGCCGTCGAAATCCGCGACCCCTATACCGGCGGCCACACCGCGCGGGTCACCGCCTACTCCATCCTGCTCGGCCAGCAGCTAGAACTCCCCACCAAGGAAATACACCTGATCAAGATCGGCACGCCGCTGCACGATCTCGGAAAAATCGGCATCGACGACCACATTCTCCGCAAGCCGGGCAAGCTCACGCCGGAAGAATTCGAGATCATGAAGACGCACACCGTCAAGGGCGCCAAAATGCTCGAAGGCGTCATCGAGTTGGCCGAGATTCTCCCGATCGTTCGCTCCCACCATGAACGCTGGGACGGCAGCGGCTATCCCGACGGCACCGCGGGGGAGAAGACGCACCGGCTCGCCCGCATCGTTGCCGTCGCCGACGCCTTCGACGCCATGACCTCCGACCGCCCCTACCGCAAAGGCATGCCTATCGACGCTGCCTTTGCCGAGGTCGAGAAGATGCGCGGCAAGCAATTCGATCCGGAGTGCGCGTCAGCATTCCTGGCCATCAAACATCGCATCATGCAAGAGATGCAATCCGAGACGAAGAATATGAATATGCAGGCGCTCGGCTTGTTGCGCCTGGCGGCGGTGGTGTGATGCAAGTGCAAATTCCCGCGCGTCAAAGCGCCGAATCACTCGGCGTTTTTCTCATGAGCCAATCCGCAAACGGCTTCGTCGATCTCCACACCAAAGCCGGGGCCAGACGGCGCTGCGATCAATCCATCAACGATCGCCGGCTGACCGCCGACCCAAGTCATCCACGGACGGCCTGATTCCGCGAGCGGCTGCGGGTCGAGCGTGGCAAGAGCGTGCAGACCCCAGATCTCGGCGCCGCGATGAGGGCAGACGCGGACGCCATGCGCCTTCGCCGTGCGGTAAATCTTGACCAATTCGGTCATGCCGCCGCACCAGCAAACGTCGGGTTGCACGATGTGATGCAGTCGTCGCTCGATAAGCTCGGCGAACGCTGCCGCGGTGAATTCATGCTCACCACCGGCTATGGGGATCGGGCACCGTTGCACCAGTTCCGCATAGCCGGCGAAGTCATCGGGGGACAACGGCTCCTCGATCCAATCGAGCTTCAATGAGGCCGCCCGTTCGGCAAAGCGCAATGTGAACGGCACGTCCCACTTCATCCAGGCGTCGATCATCAACGCGACATCCGGTCCGACTCGATCGCGCGCGCGTTTCATCACATCCACGAAGGAGCCGACGTCCGCCGCATCGGTCATTTTACCTAGATGAATCTTGAACGCCCTATGCCGGCCAAACTGCGCGGTGGGTATGTGGTCCCACACAGTCGTATAGGTCGGCATGACGGCATGAATCGGTCCGCCGAGAAGCTGAGCAACCGATTTGCCGGCGACCTTGCCACGCAGGTCCCAGAGGGCGAGATCGACGCCGCTGAGCGCCATCATGGCGACGCCCTTACGGCCAAAAGGGAGCGTGGCCTGATACATATCGTCCCAGATCGATTCGACCGGTTCGGGCACTCGGCCAACGAGGAGATCGCTCAAGACAGTGCGAACGATGTGGATGCCCGCCGCCCCGCCGCCGCCGACGCCATAGCCCGTGATGCCGGCGTCGGTGTCGATGGCGACAAGAATCTGTCCGAGAGAGGTGCGCCAATCGGCAGGCGAGTTGCACGGCGGCTGACAGGCGCGAATATTCGTGATCTTCATCAGGTAGCCCCGTGATCCGAGCACCATGCGGCACGGTCAAACGGGCTGATTCTCGGGCCGCAAGTAAACGAAGCTCTTCCCTAGCCGCCCGCCATAATTACCGGCGGAGATCTTGACGAGACCGGGCGTCTCCATCGATGCCGCGATCGCCGCTTGCGTCGCTTTGGCGATGGTCGGCAAATCGCGGCCGTTGATGATGATCTCCTGAATCGCGGCGACGCCGGGCGGCACTTTCGATTTCTCGCCGAGTTTGTCGCGCAAGGTCGGGCAATACGCTTCATAGGTGCTCGCGATCGCGAACTTGTATCGGCTCCCGGCTTTCGATCCGCTCGACGCGACTCCGCCCGGAAACGGCAGGATCACGCCGGGCATTTCGCTGGCCGCGTGCGCCGCCCTCTCCGCAGCGAGTAGCGCGGCATCCGGGCTCGCTCCCATGAACCACAGGTTGCCGCCCATCAATCCATCGCGATAGCCGAAGCGGCGATCGAGTACGAATTCACCGGAAAGGATTGGGATCACCCACACCTTGCGGCCAGAACGTTCAGCACGAAATTGATGGCCATCGCCGAAGAACGCGATCTTGCGGCCCAGCTTAAAGAAGGTTGGCTCGTCGAGAAGGTTGAAGCACGCCGTCGTCGGGCAAGTCAACACGTTCTGGCTGAGGCGAACCAACAGTGCGCGTTCGAGCCGTTTGTCGCGGTCTTTGTGAAAGCGCGGCACATGAAATTGGACGACGGCGCCGGGCCGATGGTCGGGCGTGGCGTCAGAGTCGAGATAGCGATCGAGCCCCGCCTCGCAGTCGCACAGAATGCTGCTGGATGCGTTGCCTGTGACCGCGTTGAGTGCGTGGCCGAGCCAGACGCGATCGCGCGCGGTTATCAGCACCTCGGCGTAGATGCTGCGAAACGCCTCGGCGTAAGTGTCGTCAATTTCAGCACGCTGAGACATGACAGCTTCCCTGTGTTGCCGCTTGCGGCTTAGCGCTCGCGCGACGCCACGTTAACGCATAGCCGCAAGCAACGTCAATGTGCGCGTCCCTTGCCTTGGTAGTTGGCCCGCTCTGTGATGACCAAGTCCATGTAGATATCGTGCGCCGCCGTCGGAATCTCGTCGAAAAGCTGGCATTCAAATGCCAATGCCACCAGCGGCGCATCGAGCCGGGCGTGCTGCAACAGCTTGTCGTAATAGCCTTTGCCGTGCCCCATGCGAGCGCCGGCGCGGGTGAACGCAACGCCAGGCACCATGACCAGATCCAGGTCGGCCGCCTTGACCTGCTTGGCAGGCAACGAACGAAGTTCCTGTTTCGGTTCGAGAATCTTGTACATGCCGATGGCGAGTTCGTCCATGTTCTCAAGATGAAAGAGTTCCAGTTCACCCTGGTCGTTGCACCAGGGCACGACGATCTTCTTGCTCTGCGTCAGCGCGTCGGGCAGGGCGAGCCGTGTGCGCACCTCGCTGCGAACGTCGATGTAATACATCACGATTTTGGCGTGAACGAATGCCGGCAAGGCGGCGAACTTCGCGCAGATGTCCTGGCTCAACTCGTCCTTGTTCGCCTGGGCATTGCGATTGGCATGCGCCTGCTCGCGAATTTTCTTCTTGCGTTCCTGGATCGGCTCGGCTGTTTCGTTCGGCATGAATTACTCTCCCGGACCGCGATCGCTTGGATCTTGATCTACCCGGCGATTGCCTTACTGAGTCATTGATAGCGTCGCCAGACGCGACTGTCTCGTCTATATCAACAATCGCTGACGCGACAATTTCAACTGGAGCCTGAGAGTGCCAAACACGACACGCGATGGATTCCTGTGGGGCATCGCGGCATACGGCTGGTGGGGCCTTGTGCCGATCTACTTTCATTGGCTAGGCAAGGGCATCTCTCCATTCGATATCCTGGCGCATCGCATCGCGTGGTCGGCGGTTTTTCTCGCCTTCGTGCTGACCTTGACGCGCCGCTGGCCCGACACGGTCCGCTGCCTGAAGACGCCCACGCTCCTATGGCCGCTAGCCGGCTCGGCGCTGCTCGTCGCCTACAACTGGCTCATGTACGTGCTAAGCATTCACTTTCAGATCATCGTGCAGGCGAGCCTCGGCTACTTCCTGCTCCCTCTTGTCAGCATTGCCCTGGCGCTGTTGATTTTTCGCGAACGCATGCGCCCGTTGCAGCAAGTCGCGATCGTCTTCGCCGGCGCGGGCGTCGGCCTCTTGACGTGGGAGGTCGGCGAGTTGCCGTGGCTGTCGCTGGCGATCGCGATCTCATTCGGCGTCTATGGCATGGTGCGCAAACAAGTCCCCGTCGATGGCTTGACGGGCCTGGCGATCGAGACGATCGTCTTGTTGCCTCTCACACTGACGTATCTCGCCGTCAGCTACGTTCAGCGCGGCGAAATCGAGGACGCGCCGCTCCTGTTCAAGCTGTCGCTGAGCGGCATTGTGACAGCGGTGCCGCTGGTCTGTTTCGGGCAGGCAGCCCGGCGTTTGCCGCTCGCCATGCTCGGCTTCATGCAATACACGTCGCCGAGCGTCCAATTCTTGTTGGCGGTTTTCCTGTTCGGTGAATCAGCGCGCGGCGGCTGGTGGAACTATGGCCTGGTATGGACGGCGCTGGTGATTTTCTCCATCGATTCGTACCGTTGGTATCGCCGTGAACACGCGGGAACTGGAGCGGCGACGATCGAACCGTGAATGGATTTGCCGATTCTGGGTCTTTCCTGTTGACACTCGCGTGACGCCGTCCGTAAACTTCATTTTCCTGGTCCACGTTCCAATCCGCACCGCTGGTTCTCACGATGAGCGAACCCACGGCCGACTCCATTCGCTGGCAAGCCTTTTTTCAACAATCGACGCAGCCGTTATTTCTGGTCAATCGCCGCCGGCGCTTGTTGTTTGCCAATCGCGCGTGGGAGGCGTGCAGCGGCTTGACGTTGGCCGAGGTGCGCGGCCGCGTATGTCGGCGGCGGGCCGTGTCGGCCGGCGAAGAGAAGGAGGAGGCGATCCTGGGCGCCTGCGCGCCGCCGACGGATGCGCTTGCGGGACGGGTTTGCCTGGCACATCGACGCGTGCCCGGCCGTGCCGACTGGTGGGAGATTCAATATTTTCCGCTACTCGGCCCCCAGGGGCTCCTCGGTATCCTCGGCGCCATTCGCGTGCTGTCGGCGCCGACCGACGTGTCGTTCAAGCTGCCCGTCAAGCTGACGGCGCTACGCGATCGCAAGGCAGCGTGCTATCATCTCGACGAAGCCGCGACCGCCAGCGCCGCGCTGTCGCGCGTTTATGAGCAAGCACGCCTGGCAGCGCAGACGCGCATGCCGATCACGCTCCTGGGTGAACCCGGCGTCGGCAAGGAATGGCTCGCCCGCGCCATCCATCAACGCAGCGAGGAACGGCTACGCTATTTCGCCCGCCTCGACGCCGACAAGCTGCCAGCTCCCCGGCTCGGCGAACTGCTCTTCAATCCGCGCAACCGGGCGACGGGTTTGGGCGTCATCTACCTCCACGATCCGGCAGCGTTGCCCACCGAATGGCAGAGCCGGCTCGCGGACACGGTGAAGCTGCGCGAAAATCCCGATTTTCCGCGCCTCATCGTCGGCTTCGGCAGCGATCCGCGCATCGACATGCAATCGGGACGCCTGCTCGAAGAACTCTACTACGCCGTCAGCGCCGTCACGATCGCGATCCCGCCGCTGCGCGAGCGCCTCTCCGAATTGCCTCGCTTCATTGATCTGTTCCTTGGTCGCGCGCGCACGTTACAGGAGCACACGGTCAACGGCGTCGGCGGCGAGGCCATGAACGTCTTGCGCGCGTATGCGTGGCCGGAGAATCTGCGTGAACTGCAAGCGATGCTGCAAACCGCTTGCCGCCGCGCCAAGGGAGAGCGCATCGAGCTTGCGGATTTGCCGTTTCATTTGAAGCATGGTTCGCTGCCGGTGGAACGCCGGCTGCCACTCGATCGCCTGCTGGAGCAAGTCGAACGGCGGCTCATCGCTCTGGCTTTGAAGTTGACCGATGGCAATCAGACGCGCACGGCCGAACTGCTTGAGATCTGGAGGCCACGCTTGCTGCGCCGCGTGGAGAAACTTGGACTCGGAAATACGGGAAGTTAGCCGGACGTGCAAGCGACGGATCATCGATTCCGTCGCTTACGCGTCCGGCGAACAACGACTATGCAACAAACGCAAGTCATCACCTTTGGCATCGACGGCGTTCTCGCGGATCGGTTACGCGAGCTAGCGGAGACGCGGCGTTTCCGACTGCGTGAGACGAGCCAGTATGCCGCGTGCCGCAATCTCGTGCAGATGGCGCCCCCTAGCGTTCTTGTTCTGACGCTAGGGCGCGATCTCGAACGCGAATTGGTCCTACTGGACGAGGTGCACACCTGCTTGCCCGCGACCGCGACGATTGTCATTGGCGAAACCGACAACCCAGTGCTCGCGGGCCTGGCATGGGACCTGGGCGCGACGTTTGTCCTTTTTCCTCCGACGCCGCTCGAGGGTATCACCGAGATCATCGATAGGCTCTTGACGACGGCAACGACATGAGCAAAACGCACAAGAAACGTGTGGTCGAGTCTCTATGGCGGCACGTCGAGATGCCGGTCGTGGATGAATCGCTGTGTACTGGGTGCGGTTGGTGTCCGCAGGCGTGCCCGACGGATTGCCTGGCGATGGGCACTCACTTGCCATGGTTGCCGCGGCCGCTCGATTGCGTCAGTTGTGGACTTTGCACACTGATCTGCCCGGCGGAGGCGATCAAAATGGCAATGCGGGAATAATGAGTGAGGCAACGAAGAGAACGACCGCGACGATCAGCATGAAGCCGAACATGCGAATGCCCCAGCGAAATGCCTCGATCAGGATTTCGTCCCACTGCTCGTGGCGGGTCGCGCTATAGACGAGGCTGATGACAAGGAGCATGAGCGGCAAATGGAGGTAGATCGCCATCGCGAAGAGCATCACGCTACCCCTTCCTTCTTCGCTTCCGCGGACGCTTTCGCCGACTCCTTCGTCGTCGGCTTAGGTACCGTGAAAATGACCGGCCCCGCGTAGGCGTCGTACATGACGAGGATATTGAGCATGCCGGCGACGACCGTGTAGACCCAGCCGAGGTCGGGCGCCTTGTCGCTATTGCTGAAGAACTGGTTTAGCTTGCCTTCGTCGGGCATTTTTTGGTGATCGCGGATGACCTCCGGCAATGGCACCTTGAAATGCTGGGCGAGCGCCGGCCAGGCTGCGGCGCCGATCCAGAACTGTCCGCCGTAGTGCCAGCGCATGACCAGGGCGGAGAAGCCGCCCCGACCTCTCTCGTCCACGGAATGAACGTAGACGTTCTGCCAATTTCCCATCGCCTGGCCGAGGAAGAACATGCCGAGCAGGGAGACCATGAAGAGCACGCCCTTGCCGTAGCGGCCCTGATAGATTTGGCCGAGACCGGGTATGATGTAGCTGAGGACCGCGCCCAAGGGGGAGGGTTCGTGTGGGGAAAGGGGCCCTGAGGCGGACGGCGCCGAACTCATGATCGTGGCTGCTCCGTGGCTTCTTCTTGTTCGCACGCGGCGGGCGAGCATTTTACATGCTCAAGTCGAGTTATCTTATGGAAGCTCACTACCAGTGCCAGCCCAGCAGGTCCTTCACAAGCCAACCTGCCGACCCGGCCAGGAGCATTACGCCTGCAATTCCGAGCAAGGCTCGACCGCCGGGGCCGCGCAGCCATTCGCCCGCGCCACCGAAGATGCTCGACGTGCTGTCGTAAAATTGATTGGTCCCGACTAGCATTCGATAGACCCAATGGGTCGTAACCTTCGGCCGTGGATCAGGGATGTCCGCCAGCAACGGTTCCAGTCGCGTCAGCAAGCTGGTCGGCGTCACGTCGTTGTTGAACGATTCCGGTTCTGGGTCGGCGAGCTCGGGTTCGAGAGCCGGCATGGGGCGATGAGGCGGATTCAGACGCGCGTGCGGCAGCGGGGAGGACGCTTCGCCTTGCTCTTGAACCTTGGATTCGGCCAAGTACTGCGCCAATTTGCTTTTCCGCGGCGGCTTGTTCGCCGGCGTAATTGGGGCCAGTGGCGGCAGTTTTTCCACCTTCGGAGGAGGAGGTTCGACGTGCGACGGCGCCGTGGCCGACTCGATGGGCAGCGGCGGCGCGTTTTCGAGATCGTTGACCGGCAGCGTCAGCATCCGTTCCATCAGCGCGTCGAGTTCGTCAAGCATCTGTTTCGTCGACTGAATCGGCGCATCAAGTGACTTCTTTGACATGAGACTCCATTCCTCCTCTCGCCCCGGCGACCTTGGCGGCGTACTGTACCATAAATGTCTGCACGATTTTATGTCAATTTGCCGCTCGCCCCAGGGCCGTTCCATCTCGATGGCTCGGAAGCTCACCATCTTGCCACGGTATGCCGACTTCGCCCGGGCGCCGAGGTCTGCCTCTTCAACGGCGACGGCCGGGAATACCCGGCGTGCATCACGCAGGTCGAACGCAAGCAGATTACGCTGGAGATCCTCCGCGTCGAGCAGCCCGAACGCGAACTGCCTTTCACGCTCGAAGTTGGCGCGCCGGTTCCGAAGGGGGATCGCTGTCAGTTCCTGCTTGAAAAGCTGACAGAACTCGGCGTCACGGCATTCGTTCCGCTCTTGTGTCAACGCTCGAATACACATCCGCGCGAAAGTAAACGTGAGAAACTGGAACGTTACGTCATCGAAGCGAGCAAGCAATGTGGCCGCAATGTGCTGATGCGCATCGACGAACCCATGGAATGGGCGATCTACGCAAGCCGCACCCATGCTGCGGAAATGAGCATCCTGGCTCATCCTCATCAAGCGGAGCAATTGACGACGTTGGCGAAGCGATTCAAGGAGGCCAAGGTGATCCGCATCGCCGTTGGCCCCGAAGGGGGCTTCGCCGATGACGAAGTGGCACTCGCCGTCGAACACGGCTGGCAGACGGTCAGCCTTGGACCGCGAATATTGCGCGTCGAGACGGCAGCGATCGCGCTTGCAACGATCGTCTGTGGCGTCTAGAGCTTGGGTGGCGTCACGCAAACGCTAAACGGGGAGACGTCTACTGCAAGCCTGCCAGGAATTCCACCAGATCGCGCACTTCCGTGCGTGACAGCTTTTGCACGAGGTCGCTCGGCATCGCGGACGGACCACGCGTACGGTCGTCGATCTGCGCTTTCGAGATGGTAAGCGTCTGCCCTTCCGCGGTCATCAGGCGAATCTCCTTGGCATCCTCGCTTTTGACGATACCGGTCTTGACGAGGCCATTCTGCAAGGTGAGCACCGTCGTTTCATAACCTTTGGCGATCTGCTTGTCGGGATCGACGAGCGCTTCAAGCAGGTATTCACGTTTGTATTTCTTGCCGATGCCCGTCAGATCGGGGCCGACGTCGCCGCCATTGCCGGTCACCTTGTGGCATCGCAGGCAGGAGACCTCGGTCTTTTCGAAGTAGATTCTGCGGCCATTTTCCGCATCGCCGCCGACTTGGGCCTCGCGAAAAACGGACAGCGGGTTCTTGGCGTCGCGCGTCATTTCATAGGCGGCTAGCTTCGGGTTGCCGACGAACCGCTTGCGGCCATTGACAGCGAGCAAAATATCGAGATGGATCTCGGCGGGGGCCTTCTTCGCGAGCATCTGTTCGAGCCAGTGTTCGAGCAGTTCGTCGGCCTCGGCGGACGGGATGGCCGCAAGCAAAGCGAGGGCGCCCTGGCGTTCAACGAGGGCGCCGCCGTCGAGCACCGTGGCCAACGTCTTCACCGCCTCGGCTTGCGACGCCTTCTTCAGAAGAATGCGGCGGGCTTGATGGCGCAGGCGCGCGTCAGCGTCGGCAAGGGCGGTCTGGGCGGTTTGTTCGAGCTGCCCATCCTTGAGCGATTCCAACGCCTGCAGCGATTCGATGCGCACGCCGGACGGGCGGGCCTTGTCGGCGACGAGTTGCCGCAGCGCCGGGCCGATTTCCTTCATTCCGTGCATGGCAGCGAGCTTGGCGGCTTCGGTGCGCACCTTGTCCGGCCCCGTCATCAGCGCAGCGAGGGCTGGACGCAATGCGTTGGCGACATCGCTTGCTGGCCGTGTCGGCAGCGGCCGCCAAAGACCGACCACCCAATCACGGCCCGACGGTTTCTCCCACGATTGCAGCATCTTGAGTGCGTGTTCGCGCGCCGGCATCGCCACATCGGAGCGGGCGGCGACGCTCAGCAATGCACGAACGCTCGAATCACCGCCGATGCGATAGTTCGCGGCGAGCACGCGCAACACCGCGGGGGCGGGCATGTTCGTGAACGATTGCCGCGCAAGCTCGGCCAGCTTGGGCAGCGCCGCGGGAATCGGCACATCGTAGATGGCGCGGGCGGCTTCGAGGACGATCTTCGGGTCCGCATCGTTCAGAAACGCCGCGATCTCCGCCATCTCCAGGCGGCGCATCGCCAGCAGCGCGGCCAGACGCACCGACGCGGATTCGTGCCCGCCGGCGCTCTTGATCGCGCTCTTGTCGTTGATGCCAACCAGCGCCATCACGCCGGCGTGTCGCAGATACGGATCGGCGTCGTTGTTCTCTTTGAGCATGTTGAGGACGTCGGGCAAGACTTCACGGCTGCGAAATTTCCCGGCTGCCTGGGCCGCGAAAAAGCGTACGCGCGGCTGCTCGGCCTTCAAGCCGCGCCGAAGCGCCGCCGCGCCGTCGGGGACGTGCAATTCGCCCACCAGTTTCAAGGCCTGGGCGCGAACCTCCGCGTCCTTGTCGTCTGCCAAGGCGAGCGCGATTTCGCCCACTCGGGCGTTCCCCCTGATCTGGCCCAAGGCCCATATGGCGTGCAAGCGTGCCAGTTGCGGGCCGTTTTTGGCAACCTCGGCGAGGCGATCCGCGGCCGGCCGATCTTTGTCCACGAGCGCGAATTGAGCCTCCTGGCGCACGCGCTGGTCTTTGTGCTCCAGCAACTTGGCGAGTTCATCAATCGAGCGCTGGCTGAATCCCTCCGCGAGCAGCTTCTTGACTTCCTTCACCGTCGCGTCATCACGCTTGCTCGGATCGCCGAGCTTGAAGATGCGGCCCTTGTTGGGCATGCCCCAGCCTTCGTGCCAGTCGCTCAAGTAGAAGCCGCCGTCGGGGCCGAAATCGCAATCGGTCGCCAGGATGGCGGAAGCGAAGGCTTGTCGATTGGTCACCTCGAAGGATGCGCCCTTCGGCTTGGTTTGAAACGCGTGAATGGAGCTGCCGCCCGAGCCGCCGCGGAAATCGCACAGGAAGAAATGGCGTTCATACTTGGATGGCAGCAAGCTCGCGCCGGGATGGTACGTCAACCCTGAAGGTCCGCTGCCGATGTGGGCGAGCGGCGGGAGCAGGTAAAAAGCCGTATTGGTCGGCTGCGTGTGCCAGAGTTTTTCCTCGTTCCAGACGCCGAGGCCCTTGAGTGATTGGTAGCCGAGTCGCCAACCGGAATCCCCGCCCTCGACGAGATGGACCCAGCGTGCTTGATCGCCGCCATCGGCATTGTTGTCGCCAGTGAAGAGGTTGCCATACTCGTCGAACGCGAGTTCTTGCGGATTGCGCAAGCCGGTCGCGAACAGTTCCAGTTCCGAGCCGTCGGGATTGCAGCGCAGCACCGAGCCTGTGTCGGGAGCGGAGATCGTCTTGCCGTCGGCTTCGACATGCAGACCGCGATCACCGATGGAGAAGTAGAGTTTGCCATCCGGTCCGAAACGCAGGCCGTGCATGTCGTGGCCGAGAAAAGCGGTGTGCACGCCATAGCCGGTGTGGAGCGATTTCTTGACATCGGCGCGGCCCGTTCCCTTGGTGTCTTGCAGCAGCCAGAGATCGGGGATGCACGTGTACCAGACCTTGCCGTTGCGCGCCAGGACACCGGAGCCAAGCCCGTCGGCGGCGTTCTTGAAGCCATCCGCGAATACCGTGGCCTTGTCCGCCCTCCCCTGCCCCATCGTGTCCTCGACGAGACGCACGCGATCGTGGTCGACTTCGTAGCTAGAGAAAGTTCCTTTCAGATGCTTCTTGTACATGGCAACGCGGTCCGCCACCGTCCGACACGCCAGTTCGTCATCCATCCAGCCCGCTTTGCCCGCGTGATTGCGATTGTCGGTCACGCCCTTGTGCAGGCGAAACGTCTCGGCGACGTAGCAACGCCCTTTTTCGTCGAAATGAAATGCGACGATGTTGGCGACGTGCGGCTCCGCGGCCCATAAGTCGGCCTGAACTCCCGGCGGCAACTGCATGCGCTTCAGCGACTTCTTCCACTCCTCCGACGCCTTCGCGATCTTGCTCGCATATGGGTCCGGCTGCGCTTGCAACGTGGCAATCAGCAGAATGGGAAGCAACATGGCGACGACAATCGATACGAGACGGTGCAACATGGAAGGCCCCTGAGTTAATCCGTTTTGCGCTCGCATGGTCCTGCGAGCGCAAAACGAATACAGGGTTGTTCTACACCTTGAAGAAAATTCGGCGACGATACAGCCAAAAACACAACAGCCAGAATATGAACATCACCAGCAACGCAATGAACAGCGGCCGCAGCGTGTTTGCGAGCGCCGGCGCCGTCGGCAGCACCAGTCCCGCCGAACGCTGGGCCCATTCGTGAAAGAGCCGATAGCTGACGTAGACAAAGAGCGGATTGCGCCCGATGACCGCCAAAGGCACGGCCCAGAACTGCACTCCGAACGCGTCCATCAGAAGATAGAAGTAGGTGAAGAACAGCATCGTCCAGCCGACGGACGTCATCGCGAAAGTCCAGGTGACCAGACGTCTGTTCATGGGAATGACGGCAAACCAGGTGACGTCGATCACGCCGCCGCCGCCCGACAGCGCCCAACCGAGGAAGATGAGAATAAAGCTCAGCGCGGTCATGATCGCGACCTTGATACCGGGCACGACGCCGCTCTTGATGAGTCCGCCAACCAAAGAACCGCACAGGATGACCGCGGCCGAGGAGATGACGCCGAGCGTGATATGGTGCCCCGAATCGGGTCCAAAGCGCATCAGGCCGTCGAGCACGGTGTCGATGTTGTTCGCCTGGATCCAGAGATCGTTCCCGGCGGCGAACGAGTGCAAGACGTGAGCGGCCGTGTGCCCAATGAGAAAGAAACCGACGCTCACGCCCTGCGCCGCCAACCCCAAGGGCACAACGAGGAATGCCAAAAGATAAGCGAGGCCAATCTGCTGCAAGTCGGAACGCAGGTCGAAGACGAGCTTGTTTTTGTCGTAAGAGTCAAGATAGATGCCGATCAAAAGGAGCAAGCTGGCGCGAATCAACGCGTGCAGAAATTGCCAGGGCCAGCCCTGTCCCTTGGCCTGGCGATTCGCGTAGGAATACGGCATGCCGACGCCGACGCAGAAAAGCATGGCGGGCAACAGCAGACTCCAGAGAGTGCAGCCGTCCCAGGGGCGGTGGTCCCATTGGTTGGTGACCCAGTTCCAGCGCGGATCGCGCAAGATCTCCTTCATTCCGAAGCCGGCGCCGATGAATAGCAGCAGGATAACGCCGCGCACCGCATCGAGGCTGGAGAGACGCTCAACCTTGACGGGCTTGTCGTTTTCGGGCCTGTTGTCGCGAAGTTTGACCATGAGGAGTTCGTCCTGGTCCCGTCTTGTTTTGCTCTCGCGGAGGTGCGTTACGCGATAAAATCCTGATTGTGTGCGCAAAACGGGACGCGGCCAAGGTCCATTTCAACAGAAGATACACAAGTTCGGCAAGCACTATCAAAGAAAAGGCATGCTCGGCAAGCCTCGTGTGCCTGGTAAAACTGCTAAAGTCCGCAACATTGCGAAGCCGATTAGGATGATTGACGGATTGATAGCTTACGGCGCTCGCGCCAACTCGGCCGCGACCGTTCACCAGGAAAGGGTTATCCCATGAACACCATACTAAGCGGCAGCCTGTTGGCAGCCTCGTTGATGCTGGCGCAGCCGGCGGCTGTGCCGAAATTGACGCCGTTGGGTGAAAGCCGAATCAATATCGAGGACACCGCGCCGACACCATTGCAGCAAGTGCAGGCCAAGACGCCTATGCCGGGGCAACGGCCGTTCGTCGGCTGGTTCCAGCGTGAAGAGAAGCCGATCCTGTCGAAGATGCAAAACTGGTTCAAGCCGTACCAGCCGGATCGGAACGGACCGGCGCCGACGTTCCTGCAACCGGCACGCGGCGGCGTCATCCGCGAGACGGCTCCCACGCCGATCGTGCCTGCGCCACCGATCAACGATTTCCCGCGCAAGCTCCCGAATCCGGCAACCCAGCTCAAGGCGCAGCCGACTTCGATGGCGAGGGACCTTCCCTACACGCCGAAGAACGTTCAGCAGACGACGAATTATCAACCTGGGTATATGCCCAAGAACATCCAGAGCCCCATCCATCCGCAATTCGCCGACAAGATCGGCCGCGATGATCGCTTCGAGTGGATCACCGGTCAACTCGAAGTCGAGAACAATAACCTCGTTATTTACTACGCGACTCCCGAGACCGTGGATAAATATCACGGCCGTGTCTTCCTGATCCCCCAGAAAGACGAGCTGAACGCGTTCCGGCGCGGCGATCTCATCTCGGTGCGCGGTCAACTCCTGCAGCGGCCGACGGCACAGGGCATCGTGCCCGTCTATCGCGTTGAGCAAGCGCATCCGATCGAACGCCCGCGGCAGTGAGTGCGACGAAGCGCGCAATGTTACTTGTCCCTGTGACAAAAACAAGCGAAGTCGGCTTCCTCAGAACAAGGAAGCCGACCTCTTATTTTTCGCGAACAACTTACGCGATCGTTCAGCCCCTTCTCCACCTGTATTCAGGGGGAGAGGGGGGAACGGTTCCAATTTTCACTCAGCTATTGCCCTTTGGAATGGGCAGGGCATGCGGAGGCAAAGTGGGCGCGGGCAAAGGCGTCGCCACGGGGGGAGCAATACGGTCACCGAGACTCCAACTCCCCGTCGTGACCGGCCCATTGCTCGGCGGCGACGGCGGCGGGACGATCGGATCAAACTTCGGCGCCGGCAGCAGCACATTGCCTGGACTCGGTGACGCCGACCCATTCGGAACGAACGACGGAATCGGCGCCGGCGCTATCGGCTGCGCACTCACGGGCGCGGGCGTTGGCGTCGGTCCAGGCAGACCCACCGGCGGAGGCACCGGCGGCAAACTCGAAGGCGCCGCCGTGGGCACGCTCAATCCATCATCACTGTAGATCCGCATGCTCTGATCGCGCAGAACCGGATCTTTCAAGCCGTCCGCGCGAATGCACGTTCGGAAACGCACGTCTCCCGCCGCGATGCCGCGCACCTGTACGCGATAAATCACGTCCGCCTTCGGGGCCAATCGTGCCAGCGGCTCAAAAATCAGCTCCCGGCCTTCTTGGCGGCAACCTAACGTCGTCGAACATCTGGCCCCCTTGAACTCGAGCTGTTCCGGGATTGTGCAGATGATCTGCACGTTGGTTTCCGTCTTCGTTCCCGTATTGACGAGGCGAATCTCGAACGCCGTTTCGGCCCCAACCTCGATCGGGTCATCGACATGGCCGACCTCGATCGCCAAGGACGGCAGACCCTCGACCTGCGTGCGAACTTCCGCTTCCGACTTGAGCCCGCGCGTGGCCTTCGCCATCGCGAGCAACCGATGCTCGCCGGTTTCGATCGGGACGAGATTGACGGTGACTTCCTTGGCTTGACCAGGCTGCAATTCGCCGAGGTTCCAGGTCACCAAACGCGTCGATTCCTGGAAACGGCCGTCGTTGCTGGCCTGATGAAACTTGAAGCCGGTGGGGATCAATTCCTGCACCTCGACCTGGTTGGCCGGCGCACTGCCCGGATTGGTCACCTTTAGAGTGTAGGTCGCGGGGCGATCGAGATAGCGCAGCTTCGGTCCGCTCATGGCGACGTTGAGACTGGGCATCAAGATCTCGAACTTGCACGTGTCCTCGGAGTTCAGACTGCCGTCTCCCGTGGCGACGACCACGCACTTCTGAGTACCCTGCCCCATCGCCTGGCACACGAGCTGCATGGTGCGGATCTCCTTGGGCGCGAGACTGCCGACGTCAAGCTCCACGACTTTGCCGCGCGCGTGTTCAACGCCATCCGGCAAGATCGTCTTGACTTTGACCGCCTCGGTGATGCCGTCCCCCGGATTGCTGATGGCGTAAAGGAGTGTGACATTTTCGCCGGCGACGATTTTCTCGGGTGCCCGCACCTTTACGACAAGCTGTGGTTCGCGCACTTGCACCTGATGGGCAGCGACGGCAGTAAAGGTCACACTCGCCTGGCAATTGAGCGGACCGCGCGTCGACGACTCCAGATGCAGTTCAATGCGGCGGGTCTGTTCGGGCGCCAGTGTCCCCAGTTGCCAAACCAATTCGCCGCCGTCGTTGACGGCTTGTGGCTCGCTGAACTTGACCGTGACACCCTGGCCGAGCCGATGGCGCACGACCACGTTTTCCACCGTCGTCGTCGAAGTGTTCTTGACATGAAACTGCGCGGGCAGCTTCTGATTGACACGAATCGTCGGCGGACCCGTCCACTCGATCGTGAGCGCCGGCTGCTGTTTACCCGAGCCCACGACCGACGACGCCATCGGAAGCCCTGGCAAATCAATTTTTTGCGTCGACAATGCTTGGGATGGTTCGACCTGGATCCGCGCGGGATTTAGCTGCGCCGGCAGTGCCGGATTCGTCGGCTGCGTAATGACCATCGTCGGCGCGGCCGGCTTCTCCAACGGCAACCCTGGCGGAAACTCTGAAATCGGCTTGGGCGACTCCGACCCCTTCGGCTGATCCGTGGGTTTGCTCCCCACGTCAATCACGGTCTGCGGTTCCGGCAAAACGACGAGCAGCGCATTGGGCTGCGGCCCTGATGCCTTCTTGTCCGGCTGCCCCAAAACGCTCTGACCCAGCAGAGCAGCCAACAATCCCGCCGCGGGAAGGCCCAAGATCATCCACCATTGCATTCGTCGCATCGGTCCCCCTCCGTATAGACCCTCCTCGGCGCCCCGGGGCCGAGGATCTTTTGGGTCTTTACTTGTGTTTTTCGGACAATGAGCCAGGAGGTATAGCGTGGTTTTGCAATCGAGCAAGAGGAAATTGGCGAGAAAATGAACGCGCGGGGTTAGTGAATTTGCGGCGCTCGCGTCGTCGTCGTGGTCATCACCGGCGGCTTCTGGAGCGTCTGATAGATCACGCAATAGCGCTTGGTCAGCTTGATGAGCGTGTCGATCTGTTCGGACGCCGCGTCGGTGTCAAGGTCGATGAACAGGCGGATCTCCTTGAAGCCGATGTCCACCTCCTTGGCGACGCCGAGCGTGCCG
>SXGS01086854.1_pt1 | contig 30255 bp, 18 predicted proteins | sample 3174681 | NCBI WGS metagenome assembly SXGS01 (sample SAMN11356861, study PRJNA531348) | freshwater metagenome | isolation source: freshwater sample F1-80 | place: China: Fuxian Lake, Yuxi | collected 2017-12-25 | reverse complement strand
TGCGCTTGAGGCCGTACTGCAAGGTTCGATCGGAGGGGATGGAGGGTTTCATCTGGGAGTGCCTTCGGTGGTGGGCTGTGCGCCCGTTGATGGGTCGTGTGGGGGAGCTGGCAGTCGAGCCCACCTGGGACGCCGCGCTCCCGGCGCTCCATACCAGCGCCTCGTCCTCAGGATGGGCGCGCTGCGCCTTGAGCTCCCCGCACGTCCTCTTTATCAACAGCCCCACAACAAGTCGATAATTTTAACAAAACCTGTTGACTCTGAGGGGGGGGGGCGATTAACCTCTCATCACCAACAGAGGAGAGCCCCCAGGGAGAGCGCCTGGAGAGGGTCAAGACCATGTCAGAAGCTTCCTTTGATCGCCTCCAGGCGATCCTGACGCCCTTGAGACCGCAGCGCCGACAGGCCACGGGCGGGTCCGAGGCGTGCGGCTGCAACCCGACCGCGCGGGGTCTGGGCCCTTCGGCGGTGACAACGACGATACGAAAGCGCGAGGTGAGCATGGCGACCGAGACGATCGAGATCCTGCCCAAGACGGCGCTCAGGGCGGCGATGACGCAGTCGCCCGAGCAGGCCATCGACGTCGGCCAGCACAAGACGGGGCTGCTGCAAGCCTGGGTCGATGCAACGGCGGGCGACACGGTGGCGCTGGTCATCCAGCAGGCCAACCTCAACGAGGACAGCGCCTTTGAGGACGTCGCCGGCATGACCCTGAGCCTGGACAGCACCGAAGGCTTCGCGACCGCAGGCGAGAGCCTCGGCGTGGCGGTGGCCGGCCGATACATCCGCTTGAAGATCACGCCCACCTACGCCATGGGCGTCAAAGGGGTCAACGTGCGCGCGGTGCTGCACCTCAACCGAGACTGAAGGAGCTTCCCATGGCTGATTCATGGCAGGTCTTGATGCCCAAGACCCAGATCTTCCGCAGCTTCACCCAGAGCACGGGTCAGGCCATGGCGCTTGACCCGGATCGGCGCACCACCTTGAGGTTGCGGGCCGAGTTCGAGGATGTCGGCGTCGATCAGGCCGATTTGACGATCGAGGTCGAGGAGGCGGTGCTCAACGAGGAGACGGCCTTCGTGGCCAGCGGCACCGCGCCGGTGGCGCTGGGCAACAACGCCGCGACGCCCAACACCCAGGCGGTCCAGCCGCTGGCCTTCTCGGGGCGCTTCGTGCGGCTGAAGATCACGGCGAACTTGAACACGACGACGTGGGCCAACATCCAGGCCGAGGTGCTGGTGCAGTGATCCCCGTGGGTGTCGGCGCAAGGCCAGGGGCTCGATGAGCAGCGAGCAGAAGGACGAAAGGAGAAGGACGAGATGATGACCTGGATCGACATCTTCCCCAAGGCGCAGATGGCCGGCACCTTCGCCCAGAGCGTCTATCAATCGACCGACACGGGCAAGTTCAAGACGGCCACCTTGCAGGTCTGGGCCGACGGGCTCGGGGCCATGGACACGGTCGAGGTCGTGGCCCAGGATGCGGACTTCAACGAGGAGCGGGACTTCGGCGCCAGCGACAACCCGACCGTGAAGTTGGTCGCCGACGGCACCAGCCTGCTGCCGCTGGCCGTCCCCAAGCGCTTCGTGCGCCTTCAGATCGTCCCGACGCTGACGACCGCGGCGGCCATCAACATCCGCGCCCGCCTCCTGCTCCACGGCTGAGGATCGGACCCAGGACCTCAAGGAGAGACGCCGTGGCACTTCACGAGATCACACCCCGCGATCTGACGCCGACGCTCGATGCGCGACTGTCGGCCCTGTTGGACGAGATCGGCGCAGGCTCGGGGACTTTGGCCTTTGGGCGCGGGACGTATAGAATCGAGGGCAGCTACACCGTGGGGCCTTCGGTGTCGTGGTGGTTCGAGCCTGGAGCGGTGCTCGACGTGCAAGGTGAGTTGACCATTCAGGGGGCGATCTTCGCGGCACCCAAGCGCATCTTCGCCACGCGGCTGATCGGAGAGATGGCCACGAGTTCGGTGAACCTTGATGCTAAGAATGGCCAGAAGATCGCGGAGGTCCTGCCCGAGTGGTGGGGAGCTGGACCCCAGCAGAGCAGCGGCCACGGCCTTCAGGCCATGGCCGCCAGCCTTCGGGGTGCCGGTCGCCTGATCATCTCTTTTGGGGCGGAGTTTTACAGCGCGCGCCCGATGCGACTTAACGTCGGTCAGCGCCTTGTATCGTCCAGGGGAGCGACAATCCAGGCCTTACTGACCGATCAGCCGCTGATTGAGTTGAAGCACGAGGGAGCGGACGAGGCGCCGAAGACCTCCTTTGAAGGGTTGGGCTTTGTTGGGGCTGCACACCCGTCACCTGATTCGATGAAGCCTCCGTCAGATCTGGTGGTGGTTCAGAGCTCACAGGGCGCGGTGGTGCCTTTGTCGGTGGTGGACTGTTCGTTTTCGGTCACACGCGGCAGTGGCTTGGTTGTCCCAACGGGCGCGATCATCCAGGCGACCGCGCTGAGCGCGTCGGATTGTGGGCGTGCTGGTCTTGAGTTTCGGCCGTCTCCACAAGAGACCCAGGAGACTCCTGTGACGGTCCTGCAATGGTCCAACCCAACTCAGGGCACAACCCCCCCCTTCGACGCCGCTGTTGTGGTCAACGCCCCTGGCAAGACAGCCATCGTCCAGCTTGCCGACGTCAAGATAGGTGGGCGCCTGGAGATCTCCGGGGACAGCGCCTCGCGCGTCACGCTGGTGCGTTGCAGTGTCAAAGGCGCGCTGGTCTTGAACACGCCCGGCGCCCAGACCATCGCCACGGACAGCGCCTTCAACATGGCTCGCACCAACGCTGATGCCATCGGGATCAAGGCCCCTGCCGTGTCAATATGGAGAGGGTGCTCGGCGGAGGGCTCTTGTGCACAGACAGCCCAGGAGGGGCGAGTCCAACCGACGGCGTCGAGCTTGCCATCCTTGCTCGGGTTTTCGCGTGTCAGGATCGATCAAGATGCCGAAGAGCTCTCCAACGCGTGTTCGGCTCTCGACATCGATTGGGAGAATCGGGCTGGGGCCGTGCTCGTGGCCGACACTCGATTGAGAACGATGCAGGAGCAGGCAAGCAGTGTTGGCATCCACTCGCGCGATGGCAGCGGACCGGCATCGCGTCTGATGGTTGATGGGGCGCGCCTGGAAGGTCAGGAGACAGGGATCAAGCTCAACGATGGCGCCAGTCTCTTGGCTCAACGGCTTGGCGCGATCCCTGAGCGTGCGCTGGCACTGGCTTCTCTCGATGACAGGCCCAACCCTCGCCTGCTGAGAGTTGTTGCTGTGGCGCAGGTGGAGGGCGTTGACGCCCTCGGGCTCAAGCTTCGAGGCGATGGTGCGCTCTCATCGGTGAGCTTCAAGGGTGTGGCCATTCCAGTCTCGGAGGCGCCGCCCCTTGAGTTTGACGCCAGTGAGCAAGGGAGCGTCGTGTGGGGTGGTCGGCTGTTGGCGGCCTCGGAGGCTTTTGCGTTGGCGCTGGGGCGCGGCGAGCTCGACCTGGGTGGCCTGAGGGGCGATCAGATCGTGGTGGACGGTCGCCCGGTGTTGGTGTGCATCACCCCTGACGCTCGACAGGCGCGCTGGCGCCTGGTGGGCTCGGGGGCTCTGGGGCCTTGTTGACGGAGTGGATAAAACGCCATGGCACAGCGCAAGATACGCTGGTTCTTGTGGGTCGGGTGGCTGCTGAGCTTGCCGGCCTGCTTGAGCGATGATCTTGAGCCCTCAAGTCAGATCGTGGGTCTGGACAAGGACTCGGGCCACCCTGAAGAGGACCTCCCCGGCGCAGATGCTTCAGCCTCGGATGCCCTGCCCGACGATGCCACCATCGACCCCCCCCTCATCGATGATCTGGGGACACCCCAGGACGCACCCGAGCTGCTGGCAGATGCCGATGAGCCTGCCCTTGAAGATGCTGGTCTTCCTTCGGACGCTGCCCTGGACGCCCAGCGCACGGACGACGCGCATGTGGACGCTGAACAGGACGTCGCCCCGGTGCAAGAAGATGCCGCCGAGGCCGATGGTTTCGGATCTGACGTCTCTGAGTCTGATGCCGCCCAGGATGCCGACGATCCTCAAGACGCCAGCAACGATGACGCCTCCACAAGGCAGGACGTCCGGCTCGAGGATGTCGAGGACGCGCCCCTGGGGTGTCAGAGCGACGACGATTGCGCCTTGGGGTTGAACTGTTGCCAGGGCCAATGTGTCGACACCACCAGCGACACCGACCATTGCGGCGCTTGCGCAGAAGTCTGCCCCATCGAGTGTGTGCAGTCCGAGTGTCTCAGGGCCGTGCAGATCTGCACCGGGGACTGGACCACGTGCGCGGTGCTCAACAACGGCACCATCCGCTGCTGGGGAGAGCATGTGGGCGCAGAGACGGAGCAGAACCAAGGCAGCAACACGCCAGTGGAGGTGTTCGGGATCGATGACGCCGTGATGGTGGCCTGCGCCCGAGGGCATGCGTGCGCGCTGCATCAGGATGGCACGGTGTCGTGTTGGGGCAACAATGAAGCGAACAACCTGGGCCGACCCGGCGACTACGACATGCGCAGCTTCATCCCGGTTGGGGTCGAGGGCGTCACCGAAGGGGTGTTCATCACGGCTTCGAGCAACGGCACTTGCGTCGTTCTGGAGGATGGCGGCGTGATCTGCTGGGGTCAGAACCAGGGTGTGCGCTTTGGACTGACTTCGGATGGGAGCGTGAGGAGGATAAGAGAACACAGCGATGTCGTCGGCCTCTCCTTGCACCACAGCCAGGGCATCTGGCTCCACGGCGACGGAAGCACCACTGTGACGGGCGCGCTGACCTTTCCACCTTTTCAAGCCTGGACGCCCGTCCCCGGTGCCAGCTTCGAAGCCGTGCTTGTTGGGGCCGGCATTTTTCATGTGTGCGTTGTCGATCGACTCGGTGATCTGTGGTGTTGGGGTTACAACCATCATCATCAGGTCGGCCCATCCTGCACCGATGGTGGCTTCTGTCATGTGCCTCAGCGAGTCCCAGAAGCCACCCAGGTCGTCTCCCTCTCTCTGGGTGACGAGCACACCTGTTTCGTCAATGAGCAAGGACAAGCCTTCTGTTTTGGAAACAGCGGAGGGTATAGAACGGGTTTCAGTACTCCGTCTGAAATCAGAGGGACACCCAGACTGGTTGAGAATCTCCCTGAACCCATATCACATGTGTCGGCTACACAGAGTTACTCTTGCGCCTTGTCGTTCACAGGGCAGGTATATTGTTGGGGTGCCACGCCCGGACCCCGCACTGGCCTGGCACAACCGATCGAATGGTGAGACATGTCTTCGACTCTGTCATACGAACCCGGTCGTGTCCTGAATGTTCTCACACAAGCACCCGCGCTCGCAAGCAAAATCAACAATCCAGAGCAGGACTGTGGTCCTGAACTGCGCTTTCTTATCAGCCTTGAAGAAAGCCGCGACGAGCAAGAGCGGAATACAATTTTCTACTTTGCTCACGGTGACTACTATATTCATCTCGTCAAAGATGCTGCGGACTTTATCTTCCCCGAATGGCTTGGTTTATTTTTTGAATCGTCTGCGCGTTTGATTCCAAGAGCGGTTGAAATTGATCCAGATACCGAGATGCCTTTGGTGTTGACTCGTAGTCGAGTCCATCTGTTGTGTAGTACTGGTTGTTGTGATGTCGAGGCCAATGCCGAGCGCAATGATCGAAACAATGATGCGACAGAATACAGGGAGTTGCCGGCGGCGTTCAGGGTGATCATCGAGGGTCAGGTTGCCGCAGGTCTGGAGCAAGTCTTTGTCGTTGACGCCTTTCGAGAGTTTTGCCGGAAGACCATTCATATTCCAGTGGACAACAACGACCCCGTCATCCAACGTCAGGGGGGGCAATGCATCAACCCGACCGCAAGTATCTCGAACACCCAACGAACAGTGGCCGTGTCGGCGATCGTGGGACCCCTGGCAGAAGAGATCATCTACCCCCACTGGTGGGGTTCGTCGCGGCATCGTCAGGAGGTGGATTACGACGAGTATCTCCGGTTCGAGGGCTCCAAGAGGATCTGGGAAGTCTACAACACGACCCCTGACAACAAGGCCCTTGATGCCTGCTTGCTGGCATCGAGACCAGGGCAGACCGTGCGCTTTGTTGGCGAGCATACGCTGATCAGGAGTTATATCCGTTCAGGTCGGGAGTTGGAGGGGTATACCGCCACGATCACCCGTCCATCGTTGGAGCGCTTGGATGAATCCCTCAATGTCTCCACCTCGACCCTGGACCAGATGTTGGTCTCGATCAACGCCCTCAAGGCGTCCTATCAGCGCCATCTGCGCACTTTTGCCCGAGGCACACAGAACAGAGCTGCCCCTGCCGTCCACCAAGCGCTCCCGCCGCCCTTCAAGAACACGCGTATCAACGATATTGGTGTTGACTTTCCGTTGGCTCGAGATCTCAACCAGGCTGTTTCGCTGGCCAATGAGCTCCTCGCTCAGTTCCTGCGCCACCGCTCGAACAGGCATCATCATCCTCTGGGGCTGAATGTCATTGTGGATGACTCGGAAGCAGAGATCGAGCGTCGAGTTATATCTCTTGACATCCCCGATCAAGAATTGAGAAGAAGGTTGGTTCAGGCGATCAACTTCATGCTGCGGTCATTTGTTGTACATTTTCTGGACACAGATGTTCACTTTAAAGCTGACATTAACAACCTGCCTGGCTTCGTACCTCAACAGTCTGATCGCACCTTTACGACCGAGGAATTTGCGCGCGATACGCCTGCGTGTGATGAACGCGGTCCAGAGAGAGTTTCCTTTCGAGGGTTCACTTTTCAAGTTGATCCCCTGAGTCAAGGACCTTTCAATGGGTTTGAACTTGAGCAGGCGCCCTGGATCTTTCTTGGCGCCTCAGCCAATACCCAGGGGGTCTTGACGGCCAAGGTTGAAGATTGTACCTTCTCAGGCTCACCAAGCGATGGGGTTTCTGTTCACAATCATGTTGTTGCTGTCATCAGTCGATGTCACGCCAAAGATTGTTTTCGGGCCGGATTTACCATCACGAGCGGCAACTCCAATGTCAAAATATCTGAGCTTCTGACGCAAGGTGGACCAGAGCTTCGGAGTGGCATTGACGTGGAGGTTGATCAGTTCAAGAGGGGTATACGATTTTTGATCGAGCGCGATGCTCCAGGCCCTGTCGATTCAACCTACACTCTTGTTCTCCGCAATGTATATCTGTCGCGAAACCTTCAATTGACAACTGCTAATGGCCTCGACACTCTCAGCCAACCTTCATCGGTGAACGCTGAAGGGTTGGTCTGTGACGCAGGTCCCTACCTCATCGAAGGGACCCATACTCGAATGAGCTTCGTGGGGTGCAAGCTGACCAACAATGAGATTCTTGGTGAATCTTCTGCAAGCAGCGGCGGCACCAGGTTGGGTACCCTCTTCTTTGAAGCGGATGTCCCAGCTCAACCGATCCTCTTCGATGCGTGCATTCTGTCCACGCGGCCTATCGGTCTGGTTCAGGGCAAGGGTATTCCTGCTTCGCGTTTGACCCCCGACGATATTGAACAGATCCATGAGTATGGAGCGCTGACCATCTTCATCAATCGTGCCACCGAGATCGATGTCACTGTGCGCCATTGTGTCTTCCACGCTGATGACGTCAACGCGGTGGCAGACAAGGCCCACAATGACCTCCGTGCCGATGTGGACTACAGCCGATTCTTTAGATTCGATGGGGGGATTCCAGCTCACAGACGGCTTGGGTCAATGTTTGAGACTGCTGGCCTTTCCCCTCCGAACTTTCTGCTCGCAGGTGTGCTGTTGTTCCCACCACTTCGTGGCGTCCGAGCCACACGGACTCATTTTCGCGTGGTGGTGGATGGCTGCCTGATCACCTCCTCGTTCAACGTTGGCGTCCTGAGCGTCGATCAGGCCGCCGTTGAAGTGCGCCACACCTGGATTGACAGCGCCGTGAGCTTCGTCTGGGGCGGAAGAAACAACCCTGGGCTCGATGTGTTGATTGAGCAGGTCAACCTCAACGCCGATCGCTTCATGCTCGTTGATCTGTCGGGTGTTGGTCGGCGCACCATCGAGCACAGGAACGTGGAGTTGACCGCAGGCGACGCGACGTGGTCCTGGTGGACCGATCCGCGCTTTCAGCCGGGCACCATCAACTATGCAGGACACCGCACCCTGACTGGCCCGCTGAGCCCTCGACCTTGCGATGTCGAGGCGGACCTTGATCGCGGCTCCGATCGACGTTTTGGCCTCCAACTCGGGATGCCCGGCGATCAACTCAAGGTCGTCGATCCAGCAGCCCTTCAACCTGCCGTCTGGCTCAACACCCAAAGCGGTGAGCCCTGGATGCCGAGATTCTTCCCAGACTGGCGCCTGCTCTGGGTGACCCGATGATCCACACGGCGTCCCCTTCAACTCTCGTTCGCCCTCTCGCGAGTGTAACCATTCACCCTCCCTTGGACCTTGTCATGGTCGGCCTCGACGCCATCGTCATCCCAGCCCTCCGAAGCAATGATCCTGGTCGATCCCGATGAACACGAGGCGCAGACGATTTCGGTCCCGTTGAACTTGACCGCTGAGATCCATCATTGATCCCCTTTTCATCGAGATCGAGCAGGGGTCGGATGGTTATCTTCAGAGAGCTTTTCGAAGTCTTCACCTCGCCTTCTGAAGTCCGCAAGCCACCTTCGTGAGGGCGCGGGCCGATGGCGGCGTGCTTGGAGGCGGCGATCGGGGGATCGTCGAGTTGGCGTTCGGCTGGGTCTGCCCGGTGATCAGCTCAAGATCACCGATCCGGCCTCTGGAAGCCCTCTGGTCTGGGTCAACGCCCAGTCAGGACAGCCCTGGCGCCCAGCCCTCGATCCCGACTGGCGCCTGCTCTGGACGGTCCAATGACGGCTCGCGCCCTGGCTTCTCGGGGCGCCTCTCCGCTCACCGTCACCCGCTGGATCTGCCTCACGAGCTGCCTGACTGCGGCGCCAGAGCGCTCCGCCTCTTCGATCCTCATCCACCCGTCCGCAGGCCGAGGTGGGATCAAGGGCGGGTGAAGGTGTGGGGGCTCTCCCGGGCGAGTCGCCCGATCGCCGCTTCAGGCTCACTCGGAGGCGGGGATCGGCGCCTGGACGTGGCGCTCGACGCGGTCGGTCCAGGGCAGCGCGGGGGCGACGTCCAGGCGCCACATCGGGCGGTCGCCCCGCAGCGGTCCGCCCCGAAAGGCCTCCTCGCCGGTATCCGAGACCAGCCGCAGGGCGACCTCGGAGTCGGCCGGGCAGGGCAGCGCGACGATCGTGGCGAAGCCCTTGGACAGCAGCCAGCGGCGCAGCTCCTCGACGTCGCGCCCCTGGACCTGGGTGACGATGAGATCGAGGTCGGACAGGGCGACGAGCGCGACGCGCGCGGGCGGCGGCTCGGGCAGGTCGACGCTCTTGCCCTTGTCGGCCAGCAGGGTGACGGGGACAGAGGCGTCGGTCGGCCGATCCGAGCCCTCCTGGGTCGGCGCCGAGGGGTCGGCGGGGCGCAGGGCGCCGAGATCGTTGAGGGCGAGGGACATCCGGTGGCTGGCGGCGCCGGGTTCGAGGTTGCCCAGCAGGACGGTGTGGGGCTGGGTGGGCGGCGGGCCGCCAAAGGGCGGCAGCAGCGCTCCCGAGGCGCTCTGGCGCGGCAGGCGGGTCAGCTCGGCGTGGGACTCGCCGCCGCCGAGGGTGATGTCGGCCACGAGGACGCGGGCGGGCTCGCCGGGGGCGGCGTCGCCGTCGTGGCCGCTGCCCAGATCGGGGTGCCGCCAGGAGAGGCCGGTGAGGTCTTCGAGGCGCTCCAGGGGCAGGGCGCGGTGGGTGAGGTAGAAGAAGTCGCGGGCGTCGCGCTGGATGTAGCGCGGGAAGTTCATGTGCCACATCTTGGCGATCATGCGGGCGGCCTTGAAGTCGCGGCCCTCGATGTCCTGGACGTTGTAGAATTCGAAGCCGGAGTGGCCGGCGTTCATGTCCAGGTGGATGCCGTGTTCGCAGTGAAAGGCGAGCATGGCGGCGCCGAGCATCTCGGCCGAGACGCTGGCGCCGAAGAAGTAGGCCATGGCGCCGCCTTCGAGCAGGCAGACGCCCGTGCGGACGGTGAAGACGCCGTCGGCGGTCGAACCGGCGGTGCTGCCCCACTTCAAGCGGCGGGCGGGGTTGACGCGGCCGCCGTCGACGAGGGGATCGAGGTTCTGTCGCATGCCGAAGACCCAGCCGGGCACGGCGGCGCCGGGGGGGCGCATGTACTGGTTCGGCGGCGGCCCCCCGGCGGGCCAGGTCCCCATCAAGGCCCGCCCGTCGTCGGTGGCGACGAGGGTGGCGGCCAGCCCCATGGGCGGCGAAATCACGGCGCGCTCCTCGATCATGCCGTAGGCGCCGTGCTTGCTCTGGAAGCCGCCGTTGAAGGCGCCGATGAGGCGCGGGGTGATCTCGGCGCGGCGCGGGATCTGGCCGGTGCCCTTGAGGCCGGTGCGGCTCTGGGGTTCGCGGGTGCCGCCGACGACGCCGATGTGGACGCGGCTGGTGTCCCAGGCCGTGACGCTGACCTGGGCGTAGTGGCGGGCCTTGTCGGGCCGTATCCAGCTCTGCACGAAGACGATGGAGCCGTCCGCCGAGGGGTTGATCAGCGAGGTCATCGGCACCCACTGGCCCTCGCCGGGGCCGACGTCCTTGAAGATGGGGGTCGCGGCGCGGGGCGGCCACAGCCTGCCGGGGCGGCGGTCGGCGGTGGGGCGCCAGCGGCGATCGCCGTCGGTGGGGTTGAGGGCCAGCAGGGCGGCTCGATCCTTCTCGGGGTCGGCGGCGGCGGCCAGGACCGGGGCCTCGACGGGCGGCTGGCCGAAGATGGCGGCCTGTCGCTGCTTGCCCCAGTCGAGGAGATCAAAGGCGAGGTCTTCCAGACGGGCGATCTTGGCGGGGCCGACCCAGGAGAGATCGCGGACGGTGTCGACGAGCCAGCCCAGGTGAGGCCGCTGCCCCTTGACCTGGGCCAGGGCGTTGGTGGTCGGGGCGCTCTGGCGGCTGGGCAGGAGGCGAGGGTCGCCGTCGAGCAGGGGGGGCAGGTCCAGGCGCCAGAGGGCGCCCTGGTCGTCGCCGAGGTTGAAGGCCCGGCCGCCGAGGGGGGTGGCGTGGAGATTCTTGAGGGGGGGAGAGAACATGACGCGCAGGCGGCTGATGCCCTCGGCCTGCCCGGTCTCCTGCCAGTTGCTCACGCGGTTCTTGGCGCGGTCGAGCGCGCCCCAGCCTTCGACGAGGCGCTCGGGCTCTCCGGCGAAGTCCAGGGCGACCAGCCCGATGATCTGGCCCTCGTGGCGGGTGGAGATCAGCGCGATCTGGCCGTCGAGGCCAATGAGGCGCTCGTCGGCCTCCTCGGTGCCGGTCAGGTCGAAGACCGGCCCGACGCGGGTGGGCTGTCCGCCGGGGGGGCGCTCGACGGTGACGCGGAGGATCTCGGCGTCCTGGGCGGAGCCCTCGGCCAGCGCCTCGATGATCACGGCGAAGCGCCCGGCGGCGGCGGGGTCAAGGTCGTCGAGGGGGATCGCGGTGGGGGCGCCGCGGGGGCGCCAGCCGGCCTCGGCGACGGCCTGGGCGGCGACGGCGCGGACGCCGCCCAGGCCGTCGTCGGCCTCCGGGGCCTGGTGATCGGCGCCGCGCTGGAGCCCGAGGCCGACGCACAGGGCCAGGGCCGCCGACAGGGCGATGAGCCGGGCCCGCGCCCGGCGTGGTTGTCCTTCCTTCCAGTCTCTCATGGGCCTCTGCTGCTGGGCTCTGCGGCCGCGCGGCGCTGTTCCAGAACGCTGATGGGTTTGACTCCCGTCGGCCAACGGGCCGACAGGGCCGAGGCCGTTGTCGCCGATGCTCGACGGGCCTATGGGCCCGCCTGCGCTCGTCTCCTATGCCTCGGCCCTGTCGGCCTCGTCGGCCTCGGTCCCTCAAACCGATCAGCGTTCTAGCGCAGGCGGGCCCGCCTGACCATCCCCGGAGGGATCTCTCAAGCGCAGAGGGTTTCTATCATTCCAAGCGGCCTTCGAGCGAGGGGATGGACGCCGATCTCATCGGCGATCCCCTCGGTGACCTTGTCGGCGACCTTGTCGGCGGCCTCGGCGGGCTCCGATCGGCCGCCCCGTCGTCGCCGTCGGGAGCTGGAACGGATCGTGGAATGAAGGTCGGGGGGGGGCGTCGGGCGGTTTGAGCGCGGCGGCCCAAGAAACCTCGGGGCTGGTGCGTTGTCTCAGTGAGGGCGCCGGGTTCGGGAATGTCGTCGCGCAGGCGGCGACGTTCAAGAGAGGCGGCCTGGGTGGGCTTCGAGGGTCGCGAAGAAAAGTTAGATCGCCGGTCGACGCGGGCCGTTCTCAGAGCGGACTGCTGGACAGAAAAGTTGTTGTGGATCAAGCAAGGGAGAGAGGCCGTGAAGGGGAACAAGACGCTCGCAATCTTCGGTGTCGCCGTGTCGCTGCTGCTGGCCGCGATGGTTTTTGGGCTCGCCCGCAACAAGGGGACGGCGGTCAACGTCCCGACGCCGCCTGTGACGCTGCCGACGCCGCTGGTCGAGGTCGGCGCGCCGCACTCCAGCGGTCAGGTCGGCGAGGCGCTCAAGATGACGGGGCGGCTGAGCCACGGCCACCTGCTCAAGGGCGCCGAGAGCAGCACGGCCTTCCTGCTGGTGGACGTGGACGCGGCCACCGAGGCGCTCAACAAGCAGGTGCCGCTGGATCTGGCGATCGTCGTTGATCGCAGCGGTTCGATGATCGGGGACAAGCTCGACGAGGCCCGGCGGGCGGCGCGCGAGCTGGTCGGGAAGCTGCGCCCCGGCGACAGGGTGGCCCTGGTGAGCTACAGCACGAACATCACCATCGAGGTGCCGCTGGTCGACGCCGAGAGCGGGCGCCAGAGCCTCCTGAGCGCGATCGACGGGTTGACGGCGGTGGGCGGCACGCACATCTCGGGGGGCCTGGAGACGGGCCAGCAGATCCTCAAGGGGGCGCAGTCTGGCAACCGGGTGCGCCGGATCATCCTGTTGAGCGACGGCCACGCGACGGCGGGCCTGACGGAGCCCGCCGAGCTGGGGCGGCTGGCGGCGCAGGCGCGGGAGGCGGGGATCACGATCACGTCGATGGGCCTGGGTGTGGATTACAACGAGAAGCTCATGGCCGAGATCGCGCGCCAGGGCGGCGGCAACTATTACTTCATCGAGCGCAGCGCGAGCCTGTCGGAGACCTTCGACAAGGAGTTCAGCACCTTGACGGCCAGCATCGCCCGGGACGCGGCGGTCGTCGTCGAGCTGGCGCCGGGGGTGGCGGCGCGCCAGGTCTTCGGCTTCGCCCACACGATCGAGGGGCGGCGGATCACGGTGCCGATGAGCGAGTTCTACGCGGGGCAGAACAAGTCCCTTCTGGTGGAGTTGAGCGTGGCGGGGGCGGCCGAGGGGCTGGTGGACGTGGCGAAGCTGGAGCTGGCCTACCTCGATCTGAGGAGCGATAGCCCGGCGCGCTTTGAGCTGTCCCTGTCGATGGCGACGGCGGACGACGCCGAGGCGGTCGAGGCCAGCCGCGATCGGGAGGTCTATGTGAGGCGCGAGCAGATCCTGACGGCCTCGGCCTACGAGGACGCGATGCAGCGCTACGAGTCCGGCGAGCGGGAGCAGGCCCAGCAGATCCTCAGCGAGCGCAACCGCCAGATGCGCCAGAGCAATGTGTGGCTCAAGTCCGAGACGCTCGACGCCGAGGCGGCCTCGGCCGACTCGACCCTCGGGGATCTGGGCAACTTCGGCAGCGGCAGCGCCGAGGGCAAGGCCGCCATCAAGTCCAACAGGGCCCGCAGCCTCAAGCTCCAGCTGGCCAAGTGATCGCCTGGGGGCGCCGCGGGGCGCCCCTTCGTGTGTCGACAGGCTCTCAACCTCAGGGACGAAGAAAATCATGTTGGGTCAGCTCCACTTCGACGATCACACGGGATTCCAGCGCAACACCATCTACTGGACGATCGCGGGGGCGGCCGGCGCGCTGCTGGGCCTCGTGGCCAGGACCTGGATGGTCGAGGGCTTCGATTACGCCTGCCTCATGGCGCTGACGGGGGCGGGCATCGGCGCCGCGGCGGGCCTCTTGCGCAGCGATTACAACAAGATAGCCGTCGGCGCCATTGCGGGCGGGGCGCTCGGCGCGCTGGCGGGCGCGGTGGCGACGATCAGCGCGCTGGGGGCCACGGCGGCCTTGACGGGCGCGGCGCTGGCGGGGATCGGGGCTGGCCTGATCTGGGGGCCGGAGGCGGCCCCGAGGCCGGCGCGGGCGGTGGCCTACGGGCTCATGGCGGTCATCGGGCTCTTCGTGTCCACGAAGCTCTTCCTGACGGCGAGCCCGATCTTCGAGCTGTTGGGGCAGCCCGGCGCGCAGGACGCGGCCACGGGCGCGACGCTGGGCTTCTTCTTGAGCCTGGGTGGGACGGTCGGGCGGCTGACCCTGGATCGCGACGAGGTCAAGCACCTGTGGAGCGAGACGCGCGAGTCCCTCAAGGGGGACATGGCGGAGCTGGCCCAGCAGGGCGTGACGCTCTACGACGAGATCATCGGTCGGCTCAACCGGCGCAGCAAGGAGGGCAAGGATCTGGCGATCCTCGACGAGGCCCGGCGCGTCTCGAGCGAGACGACCCAGCGCTTGATCCTGCTGGCGAGGCGCTGGTGCGAGATCGAGGGGAGCGTCGACGGGACCGCCCGCCCTCGGCTGGAGGCTCGGCGCGAGGCCCTCGAGGGGAAGATCGCCACGGTCAAGGACAGCGTCATCCGGGCCGAGTATCAGGCGGTGATCAAGACCCTCGATGAGCAGCTGGCCGGTTTTGACAAGATCGACATCGCCCGCGAGCGGCTCGTGGCCCGGATGCACCGCTGCCTGGCGAGCCTGGAGCGGGTCAGCCTCATGGTCCTGCAGCTGTCCACCTCGGACGCCCAGGACGCCTCCTTGTCGATCAAGCCCGAGCTGTACAGGCTCGACGAGATGAGCGACGAGCTGTCCTGGAAGACCTTGAGCATCGACGATCTGTGCGGACCCGATGAGGCTTCGCCCCCCGAGGGCGTCGAGGCCCTCGATGGCCTTCCTGCGGCCGCAGCGGCGACCTCGGCGGCCGTGGCCCCGGCCGAGCCCGCCGGCGAGGTGAGGGAGCCGACGCTGGCCGCCGTCGAGGCGGTCGATGAGGCGGTGGAGCAGGAGGCCGTGGCCGAGGAGCGGGCCTGATCCGAGGGCTCATACCCAATCACAGCCGAGAGACTCACTTTGTGGCCGGTCCAGGCGGCGGCCTGAGCCAGGGCCTTCAGTCGGCGGTGCGGTGCACCAGCCTCGCTCAGGCCCAGGCCCAGGCCATCCCCCTGTCCTGGCCCACAAAGCAAGCCCTTCGTCTGTGATTGGGTATCAGAGCACGGCGCGCCACTGGTCCTGGGCGCTGTGGAAGAGGGCCTGGGCGGCGAGGTGGACGAGGGGTCGGGTGGCGGAGACGCCGAGGATCTTCAGGTCGGTGTTCCAGGCGGTCTGATCGAGGCGCTTGCCGAGGATGACGGGCGCGGAGGGCTGGCGGATGGCGGCGGCGTTGGCCTCGAGGATGGGCAGCGCGACGAGGTCGATCCCGCGGCTTGGGGCGATGACGGCGGTGCGCCGGTCGGGGAGGCGGACGATCGTGCCGGGCGGCGTGGGGCCGAGCCAGGCGGCCAACTCCATCAGGTGAGGGCGTTCCCAGGAGAGGCGCTCGGAGACTCTGTCCAGTCGGCGCGAGAGATCCTGGAGGGCGACGGCGGCCGGCAGCGGCGCGTGGGGCAGCTTGCCGCTCATGGTGCCGTCGATGTGCCCGGCGAAGTCAGCGGACAGGTGGATGAGCTTGGACATGGAGGGGGTCTTGAGGCCCTTGAGCTGCTCCTGGTCGGTGTTGGCGCCGACGAGCGCGGCGGTGTGGATGGCGCGCACCTTGAGGGAGGTCAGGATGGGCTCCTGGGTCAGCAGGTGGAGGATCTCCCAGTCGCGGCGCTCATCGACGCGGACGAGCTGGGTGAAGCGCTCGCGCAGGCCGTAGGCGAAGGCGGCCATGCCGATCTCGGCCAGGGCGCGGCGCCGGGCGCCCTGGTGGGTCGCCAGGCCCATGGCGGTCAGGACCGTGTGGGCGATCCGGCGTGAGGGCGAGGGGTCGCGTGCGGCCAGGAGCATGCAGGCCTGAAGGAGCCCCGTGTCGGTGTCGAGGCACTGAGAGATCTGCTGGATGCTGCGCAGCAGGGCGAGCGTGGGCAGCGGCCTGACCCCGGCGCGGAGGTCGGAGCTTGCCCGCACAAGTCGAAGCGCGGTCGAGGTCAGGTTGACGTAGCTGCCCAGGCAGGCGCTGACGCGGTCGCCGTCGGAGACCTCCTCGTCCTCTCCAGGGAGGGGCTGGGTGCCGATCCAGCCCATGCCGAGGTCGTTGAGCGTCTCTTCGAGGGTGGCGCGGACGCCGAAGCCGCTCAGGAAGCCAGGCTGGGAGTCCTGAAGCTGTCCCGGGACGCCGAGCAGGAGCTGAATGCCGTTGTACTGCGGGCCGTCGGGCAGGTTGACCACCTCGCCGGGCTCGCCGAGCTTGTGGACCTCGGCGGGCTCCATCGCGACCAGGCGCCTGAAGAAGTGTCGGATCTGGTCGGCGTCGGGGATGAGGCGAAAGACGATCCCTGCGATGCCCTTGCCGCCGAGGCGCTCGCGGAGCCTGAGCGAGGCGTGCAGGATCTCCTTGGTGTCGGCCAACTGCAGCTCGTTGACGGTGGGCTGCTTGTTGAGCCACTGGACCGAGATGCGGCCGCCCTCAAGCTGGAAGAGGCCCGTCAGCGCGCGCAGCAGGTGGGTGATGGCCTCGCGATCGCGCGTGTAGGTGTTGTTGGTCGGCTGCGAATCCCGCTCCTGGGTCATTCGTGCCAGCGACAGGATGAGCTCCTGGGCGGCGGCCATCTGCCCGTGCGGGACGAGATCGGCGCGCTGGGGCGTGTCTTTGTCGCGCGGCGGGCTCATCAGTCCTCCTCCGGGAGGCCCGATGAGTCCTCGTCGTTCATGAGATCATCAAGAAGTTCAGACACTTCGCCGTCAAACTCGGGATCGTCGAAGGCCTCCATCCAGGAGGCCTCGGCCAGGAGGTTGAAGGTGCTGTTTTCGCCGCTCGCGCCCTTCAGGCCGCGGCGAGAGGGCTTGGGGCCCTTGGCGTCCTTGCGATGTCCTGCCATGCGCTCGGCCTCCTTGGCGCTGGGGGTGTCGGGCCTGGTGTGGACGCCGCTGATGGGGGGCTGCGAGGGTGCGTCGAGGGCCGGGGCGGTCGGCGGGGTGTCCGCCTTCGTCAGTTGGGCGGGCGCAGTGGGGTGGTCTCCAAGGGGGGCCTTGAAGAGCATGGAGATCTCGGCGGAGGGCATGGCGCTGTCGGGCATGGCGCTGTCCGCGGTCAGGAAGGGGAGCTGAGAGGGTTGTTCGACCTCGTCGACGATCTGGAGGAACTCGGGCGAGGGATCCCAGAGCCAGCTCTGGGATCCCTCGTCGGTCGAGGCTGGAGCCACGGGTTGCGACTCTTCTTCCGAGTGCTCTTCAAGGATGGTGGGCGGGGATTCGAGCGGTTGCAGGGCGTCGAGGTAGGGGTCCTCCGGATCGAGGGGCGACTCCTCCAGCTGGCTGGGACCGGAGTGCTCCAGGTAGGCGTGGAGGATGGCCTCGACGTCGATGGGGTCGCCGACCTTTGAGTGGGGGGGCCAGGGGAGGTCTTCGGGGGAGGGGGACGAGGACTTCTGCCAGACGATCATGGACTGGAGGGAGGCGTCCTCGTTGAGGTAGGCGCTCAGGAGCTCGTCGATGTTGCCGTTGTCCTCGGAGGAGGGGTCGACGGAGGGGACGAGGGGTGGCAGGGGGTCGATCTCAAGGCGAAGGGGCCTGGAGGAGATCAGGCGAGGGGAGGAGGCCTCGGGGGGCTTGGGCGGGGCGAGGTTGAGGTGCTCGATGGCCTTGGCGTAGGCGGGCCTGAGATCTGCGGGGGCGTCGGCTTCGCGGCTCTCGATGAGGTCCTTGACGTTGGGGTCTTCGAGGCGAGCGAGCGCGATCAGGATGCAGGCGCCGAGGCTCTTTGCCGCGTTGATGTCGTCGTCGTTGATGTCGGGATCGCGCAGCGCGGCTTCGACGGCGCTGAGCTGGTTGAGGATGATCTTGAGGTAGCGGGTGCCGCCGAGGCGGACGAGGTTGGTCACCAGGGACTCTTTCTCGGCAGCGGGCATCAGGGCGAAGCCGGCGCTGCGGAAGCGATCGACGAGGAAGATACCCAGGGCCGGGTCGTCCATCTGGCCGAGCCGCTCAAGGGCTGCGACGCGGACGGCGCTGTCGGGGTCTTTGAGGGTCTCGACGATGATGGCCTTGACGCGCTGGTCGTGGGCATCGGTCAGGTTCTCGATCCCGATTCGGCGGACCTCGGCGCTGCTGTGGGAGAGGGCCGAGAGGCAGAGGGCGTGCTTGAAGGCCCCGTTGGGCGAGGTGGCGCCGCGCTCAGGGTGCGGGGCTTCGGGGGAGATGGCGTTGGCGTCGAGGATGAGGGAGAGGACCTCGGGGGCGACGTCTTCGGAGAGGGCCTTGATCTGCGCGGTCCAGAACTCGCTGTTGGCGTCTTCGAGGCGCCAGAGGGTGCGGGCGAGCAGCGCGATGGCGGCGTTGGTGAGGTTCAGGGTGAAGAGGGGGGTGAAGTCGCTCGACGGGGCGCGGGTGTGCTCGCCGAAGAAGGCCGGGACCCACTCGTAGGCGGCGGTGCTGTGCCGCCCGCTGTAGGCCAGCAGGAGGTGCCGGAGGGACTGGGGGGAGGCGACCTCCTTGATGACCTGCCTGAGCAGGGCGCGCCGCCCGTGGTCGTTGAGCGCGGGGCTCTCGACGAGGGCCTTGAGCTCGTCGAGCTGCTGTCGGAGGGGCTGCTCCTCGTCAAAGACGAGCAGGGCGCGCAGCAGGACGAGGAAGAGGGCGACGATCTCGTCGCTCTGGACCTCCTGCCCGCTGGAGAGGACGACGGCGCTGAGCAGGGTGGTGAACTCCTCCAGCGCGACGCGGGTGGACAGGCGCGAGGCGTCGGTGCCGCCGTCGTGGGCGTCGTGCCTGGAGTTGACGAACATGGGGTCGCTGGGGGCGTCGTGTCCGGCCTTGAGGGTGTTCCAGAGGGTCCCGAGCTCTCTGGGGGTGTAGACCAAGGAGATGTCCGAGGCGCCGGGGCCGACGCCGGTGTTGAAGAAGACCAGGGCGTCGGCGGCGCAGGCGCGCAGCTGTTGGATGTCGTTGTTGTTGGGCTCCATGAGCCTGAAGGCGTACCAGGCGCGGTCGGTGACCTCGATGGCGGGCAGAGGGGAGAGCCAGAGGCGGGTGGCCATGTCCTCGCCGAGCTGCTCGCTCAGGCCAGGGGGGACAGAGAGGATCTCGACGAAGGCGGAGAGCTGATCGATGGACAGGCCCTTGCGGAGGATCAGCGCGCCGATCCCGTCGCGGAAGAGGCGAAAGGCCAGCGACTCGGCCCTGTCGGTCTGCTCGTAGACCATCGCGTCGTCAAGGAGGAGGCGGAAGGGCTCGACGTCCAGGACGATCCGCTCGTAGAGGTCCAGGACGGGGGAGAGCAGGGCGAGGATCTCCCCGAGGATCAGGGCGCGCCTGGCCTCAGCCCCGGAGGTGAGCCTGAAGGTGCGCGCGGCGTGGGCGAGCTTCTCCAGGGCGTTCGCCAAAGGCTGCAGAGCTCTGTGGGTGGATCTCCGGCTCATGACCTTGGTTCGACCAGAATGACCTGACTGGAATACCACGGACTGATGAACGGAGGAAGCACTGCGGATTCTGGGGCGCTCGACGCGGTCAGGGAAATCAGGTCGTCGGCCCGTGGGCGGTTCAGCGCACGGCCTCGATGACCTTGGGCTCAAGGGTCATGTAGTTGTCGTCGACGTGGCGGACGAGCTCCATGATGGCCTGCTGGAAGGGCGGGCCGGGGGTGGTGCCGTCGGGGTAGAGGGCGTGGTCGGCGTAGAAGGTGCCCTGCTTGCAGTCGCCCTCGCTGTCGTCCAGGGGGGAGGTGCAGCCGTGGTCGAGGCGGCCGCCCTCGGCGTCGGTGCGGCCGTCCTGATCGTTGTCGACGCCGTCGCTGCAGCCCGGGATGTCCTGGCCCGACTCGCTGTTGGAGGTCCGGCAGCCCTCGTCGCGCCTGTCGATGGTGCCGTCGCCGTCGTTGTCGAGGCCGTCGTTGCACTGGGTCACGGCGTCGTCGCCGCAGAAGCCGTCGGGGAAGACGAGGATGGCCTTGGGCCAGAAGCCGCCGGCCATGTAGCCGGACAGGAAGAGGAGGCTGGGGCGCAGGTCCTCGGGGGACTGGCCGTAGCCGTGCAGGACGTAGATGACGGGGAAGCGCCGCGCGGTGAAGAACTCCGACTCGCTGTCGTCGTCCGGCGAGGCGCAGCCGGGGTCGTCCATGTCGACGAGGCCGTCGATGTCGTTGTCGTTGTTGAGGCCGTCGGCGCAGCGCGTCAGAGGCTCCGTGCCGCCCTCGTTGCTGTGCTCGCCGGAGACGCAGTCGGGGTCGAGGCCGTCGACGATGCCGTCGCCGTCGTTGTCCTGGCCGTCCATGCACTGGGTCGACTCGTAGCCCGGCGGCAGCGCGATGGAGTACTTGAAGCGGCCATCGAGGGCCTCGGACTCCATCCAGTAGGTGCCGCTGGGGCTGGAGTAGGGCGGCTGGAGGATGGCCAGGTCGTCGCCGGTCGGCAGGCGGTTGATGATGAAGCCCAGCATGATCAGCAGCCGGTTGATGGTCTGGAAGATCTCGCCGACGTGCTTGCCGTCGCCCAGGCAGACCGTCTCCTCGTCGGCGGCCGGATCGCCGTAGCGGACCATGACGTGCTCGCCGACGTTCTTGTAGTCGATCTGGGTGACGTCGATCTCGGAGTAGGTCGAGGTGCCGGTCAGCTCCGTGAAGTCGTCGTAGACCCGCATGTTGCTGCCGTGGCCCTGGACGGCGCCGGCGAGCTGGTTGGTGGCCACGGCGAAGTTGAACAGGTCCCGGATGCCGCCGTCGGCGTAGAGGGTGGTGTTGCCCAGGACCTCGGCGACCCGCTCGGGCGACATCGCGGCCAGCACGTCGCGGGCGTTTCGCGCGTAGAGCGACTCCAGGTTCGGGTTGGTGTCGTGGACCCCGTTGCCCTCGCCGAAGTCAAAGCCCCCGGCGCCGAGCTGGGCCGTGCCCTGGACGCCGTCGAGGCCGAAGTCCTCGTAGGGCTCCCCGGCGTCGTAGCGCCAGTTGCCCTCCGTCCCGAAGGGGTTGTAGGCCCAGTGGTAGTCGTCGCCGGCCGGATCGGGGTTCAGGATCGCGTCAAAGCCCGCCTCGACGGCGCTGGCGACCCCGTCTGCGCCGCTGTCCTCGTAGTTCTCCCAGAAGTTGCGGATGACCGGCTCGCCCCGATCCCGCTGCCCATTGCCGTTGTAGTCGACCGCCAGGCCGATCTCCATGGGCTTTCTCTGCGACTCGCCGTTGGGGTAGTAGCCCCGGTTGGGCTCGTCCGGGACGCCGTCCTCGGGGTTGATGTCGCAGTAGCGATCAAAGGGCAGCGTGCGGTCCTCGTTGTTGGTCCCGTCGCAAAAACCGATCACCGGCAGCATGCCGTCCGGGTTGTACTCGTCGTCGAAGAAGCCCGCCTCGATCCGCACCCCGCCCGTCGGGCATTGCTCGGCCAGCGGCACGTCGATCTGCGCCATGGTCGTGCCGGCCGGCGAATAAGGGTTGTCGGTGTTGTAGTTGGCCATGTTGCCGAAGGCGAAGGAGAGATCCTGGAAGATCTGCTGGTACTCAGCCCGGTCGAAGTTGCCGCCGGTCCCGTCGCCGGTGGAGAAGAACCAGTCGTCGAACTGCATGCCGTGCTCGAACTCCTGATCCGGGTTGTAGTTGTCGCACTTCCAGGTGTCCGGGTCGCCGGGGTCGGCATTGGGGCAGAAGCCGCCCATGCCGGCGTCGCGGATGTAATGAACCAGGTAGGTCCAGTCCGCGGCGCCGCCGAGCGCGCCGATGATGTCGAAGTCGTCCGGGTGGTTGAAGCCGATCATCGCCGCGGCGCCGCCCCCCATGCTGACCCCCGTGATCGCGCGAAAGACGTGGCGGCGCGCCACCGGCTCGCCGGCGCCGACGGCCATGGCGACCTGATAGACGCCGAAGACGTGCGTGTCGAAGCGGACTCGCCCGGCGCCGAGATCCTCCTGGGTGTCGACGAAGCTCGGCGCCCTGACCTGCCCGCTCGAGGCGCGCACGAAGATCCGCAGCGACGAGGGCGTGGCGCCCTGCGGCACCTTGCCGGGCCGGAAGGGCAGCACGGCCTGGATCGCGCCGCCGCGCACCCCGCCCGGCCCCTCGATGGCCATCGCCGGCGACAGCGCCACGAAGCCCTCCGGCACGATGTCCTCACCCAGGCAGCTGACCTTGAGGGTCGTCCCCTGCGGCGCGACCCCCGCCCCGACCTCGAAGATCAGCCCGTCGAGGTCGCCCTGATCGGCCCCGGAGACCTCCAGGCGCCCTCCGTCGGCGCCGAGGTCGATGCTGGCCCCCTGCCCGCAGGCGAAGGGGGCTTCGCCGTTGTTCGGATCGTTGTTCGGATCGTTGTTCGGATCGTTGTTCGGATCGTTGTTCGGATCGTTGTTCGGCGGCGTGTCGTCCCCGGGCTGGGGGTTGCCCGCGTCCCCGCAGCCGCCGACGGCGATCCAGAGGGCGCTCATCAAGAACAGGAGGGTGGCCAGAGGGCTGATTCCTGCGGTGTGTTTGCTTCTCATGCGTTCTCCTTCAGCTCCCAAAGCCGACCCACTCGGCCCCATCAGGCCCGATCTCCTTCTTCCAGATCGGGACATCCTCCTTGATCCGCTCGATGGCGTGGCGGCAGGCCTCGAAGGCCGCCGCCCGGTGCGGTGAGCTGACCGCGATGACGACGCTGGCCTCCCCGATCTCCAGGCGCCCGTGGCGGTGCTCGATGGCGACGGCGCTCTCGGGCCAGCGCTCGCGCACCTCGTCGCAGATGGCGTCGAGCCTGGCCAGCGCCATCGAGGGGTAGAGCTCGTACTCCAGCGCGGATACGCGGCGATCGGCGGTGTGGTTGCGCACCACGCCCCGGAAGATCACCACCGCGCCGGCCTCGTCGCGGGCCACCCGCGCCTCGATGGCGGCTTGATCGATGGGGTCCGTCGTCAGGCTGCAGGTGGACGCGCCGCCGGCCACGGGGGGGATCAGCGCGACCTCGTCGCCCTCCCCGAGGGGCAGGTCGTCCGAGGCGAAGTCGCCGTTGACGGCGATCCGCAGGTGCCTGCGCAGGGGGCCGAGCGGCCCATGGCGGTCGCAGAGCAAGGACCACAGGCCGCCCACGGTCATCGGCGAGTCGACGTCGAGCTGCTCTCGATCGAGCCCCAGGCGCTCCCGCGTGATCGCAAAGTAGAGGATCGTGATCTTCATCGTCTCCCTCGCCCTCCAGCGCGTGGCCGGAGGAGGCGGGCGGAGTGTAGCAGAAAGGGTGCCTCGACCCTACTCTGGATCGTCGAGCTACGCCCCGGCCCGCAGGTTCGCTCAGTGAAGGTTGCGACGCCCCACAGGTCACGACCGGCCCGCCCCTCACCACCGCAAGCTCCTCGATTGACCCACGCTCCACGGACGCCCCACGCTCCACGATAGCCCCACGCTCCTCGATTGACCCACACTCCACGGACGCCCCACGCTCCTCGCACCCCTTCGGGGGCTCGTCGGGTGGGGCTAGAAGCGCGGGTGGGCTGCGCCCTGTCGGTCGCAGGCCAGCGGGCGGACGAGAGCGGATCGCAGGGCCGGATCACCGCGTCGAAGTGGGTCCGTGGATTGGGTTTTTTGCTCCCCTTGTGTCGACCTGGGCCGTTCGCGGGCCTGCGACCGAGAGGTCGCAGCCCACCCTGAGTTTCTAGCCCCACCCGACGAGCCCGTCCCCCGCAGGGGGGCGGTGCGAGGAGCGTGGGGCGGTGCGAGGAGCGTGGGGCGGTGCCAGGAGCGTGGGGCGGTGCCAGGAGCGTGGGGTGCTCGTGGACCGTGGGGCGCTCGTCGAGCGTGGGGCGTTGGTGGGTCGTGGAGCGTCGTGGGGCGTTGGTGGGTCGTGGAGCGTTGGGGGGCGTCTGGGCGGGACAGCGCCTCGGTCGGCGGCTATAGTGGACCAGGGAGGGCGCCGCGGCGCCTTGAAAGGAGAGGGGGAGGATGACCTGGGACTTTGAGGAGGTGCTGGCCTACTACCGCGAGACGCTCGGGCACGAGGACGACGCGCGCCGGGTCGCGTGGAGGTCGCGCTTTGACCAGGAGCTGCGCTTCGAGAACCTGCTGGAGGCGATCGATCTGGAGGGGATCGAGATGTTCTCGGTCCTGGACGTGGGGTGCGGCCTCGGGGATCTCTTCGGCTACCTCCAGCGGACGGGGAGGGAGGTGGATTATCTCGGCGTGGACGTCGTGCCTGAGATGATCGAGGAGGCGCGGCTGCGGCACCCGGAGGGGCGCTTCGAGGTGCGGGACGTGCTGACGGAGCCGGGCTTCGGCCGGCGCTTCGATCTGGTCTTGTGCTCGGGAGGGCTGACGGTGCGGGTCGAGCGGCACGAGCGCTTCGTGCGGCAGATGCTGGGGCGGATGCTGGAGCTGTGCGAGCTGGCCGTGGCGGTCAACTTCCAGTCGACGCGGGCGTGGGGGGCCAGGGCCGGCGCGGCGCTCAACGACGCCGACCCGCTCTACCACGCCGATCCGCTGGCGATCTACGCGGTCTGTCGCCAGCTGTGCCGCTGGACGGTGTTGCGCGAGGACATGCTGGCGACGGACTTCACCGTCACCATGACGCCTGGTCACTCGCGCAGCCTGTCGCGCTATCGGCGCCTGCCGAGCCCGCCGCCCGAGGCTGTCGGGGTCGGCTGGCTGCTGCTGGAGCGGCGCCTGCCGATCCAGGCCCTGGAGGCGCTCGACGGCGAGGCGCCAACGGCCGAGGTGCTCAACCTGAGGGGGATGGCGTGGCATCAGATCGGGGAGTTGAAGACGGCGCAGGGCTTCTACAGGCGGGCGCTGGAGCGGGACGGGGGCTACGCGCCGGCGATGGTGAACCTGGAGACGGTCTCAGCGCGTCTGGAGGGGGAGCTTGGGGGGCAGGTGGAGGGTGAAGGTCGAGCCGCGGCCGAGCTCGGTGACGACGCTGACGGCGCCCCCGTGCAGGCGGGCGAACTTCTTGACGATGGACAGGCCAAGGCCGATGCCGCGTTTTTCGAACTCAAAGTCCCCCGATGAGTGGTGCTTGGAGTCGAAGGTGCCAAAGAAGGTCTGGAAGATCCGGGGCAGGTCCTGTGGGCGGACGCCGATCCCCTCGTCGATGACCATCAGGCGCAGGCAGGCAGGCGAGGGGACGGCCTTGAGGGTGATGGTGCGGCCGTCGGGGCTGAACTTGATGGCGTTCATGACGAGGTTGACCAGGGCGTCGACGATGAGCTGGGCGTCGACGAAGGCCAAGAGGCCCTCGGGGCAGTCGACGCGCAGCTTCTGGCGCCGTTTCTTGATGAAGGGGGAGACGGCCTCCTTGACGCATTCGAAGAGGGCCTCGATGGGGGTGATGGTCGGCCTCATGAGGGCCTGGGGGGGAGCCTGGCTCTCGAGGACCTTGAAGATCTTGTGGGTGATGTTCTCCAGCCGGTGGGTGCTGGACTGGATGCCGGCCAGGGCGAGCTTGAAGGCGGGCGCGGGGCGCGGGGGCATCTCGCGGCGCAGCAGGAAGGTGTAGCCCTGGATGATGGAGATGGGGGTGTTGAGCTCGTGGCTGACGACCTCCATGAAGACGTCCTTGAGCCGGTCGAGCTCCTTGAGCTTCTCGTTGGCGACCTCCAGCTCCTCGTTGCGATCCTCCAGGGCGGCGTTGGTCTGGCGAAGCTGCTGCATGAGCCGCTGGCGCTCCATGGCCAGCTCGTAGTGGCCGGAGGCCTGGCTGAGCATGAGCTTGAGCTCCTCGGGATCCCAGGGCTTGGGGACGTAGCCGTAGACCTTGCCGGAGTTGATGGCGTCGACGGCGGAGTGCAGGTCGGTGTAGCTGGTAAAGAGGATCCGGACGCAGTCCGGGTAGCACTCCTTGACGAAGGTCAGGAACTCGACCCCGCTCATCTCGGGCATGCGCTGGTCGCTCATGACGAGGTGGACGGCCTGGGATTCGAGGATCTGGAAGGCCTCGTCGATGGAGCTGGTCGTGAGCACCTCGTACTGCGGCTGCATCAGGCGCTTGATGGACGTGAGGATGGGCTCCTCGTCATCAACGACCAGCAGGGTGTGCCTTCTTGTGGGCTGCTCGGAGGTCATGGAGGAGTGCGCGCCTTGCCTGAAGAGGCCCGCGGAATTAGACCGCAGGTCGGGGTCATTCTCTTGAGGCTCCGGCGGGGCGAGTTCCCCGCTGTCGGCCTCGGAGTGGGGTTGTGTGGGAACTTGGAGCCTGGCTGGTGACGGTGAGGCTCGTCCGCAAATGGGATTCGTCATTGAAGATCACGACGATGGGCATTATACCGACGCGGCCAGGGTGCCGCAAGGAACCTTCATGAAAGAGCGCGGGCCGTCGGCGGGGCAGGGGCTGCCCTCGGAGGAGGTCGCGCGCCGCCTCTCGATCTATGTGGTGGTCATCGGCGGGCTGCTGATGGTGCTGGCCCTGGCGGCCACGATCGCGCTGGGGTTTTTCTGGATGGCCTCTCTGGAGCCGGTGCCTGACGGCCGCCGGGTGCTGGAGGTCCAACGCGAGGGCCCCATGGCCCCCGACGCGCATTGACAGCGGGCATGGGCGCTGGTAGGTCGTCAAGACTCTGGTCGCCTCGCGGCCTGAAATGGGGCCTGGGCCCCCTTCCTGAAGAGGATCATCATGTTGACGCTGGAAGATCTCAAGTCATCTCGCCTGGACCTTCGAGAGCGCTTTGTCGAGCTGCGGAGGTATCTTTGACCCGGCATCTCGGCAGGATCGGCTGCGTGAGCTCGATCAGATAAGCTCCGAGCCGGGCTTCTGGGACAGAGCCGAGGCGGCGCAGAAGGTCATGCGCGAGCGCAGGGGCCTGTCGGGGCAGCTGGAACACCTGGCGCGGATCGAGGCTGGCCTGGACGACATCGACCTCTACATCGAGATGGTCGAGGTCAGCGACGACGACGACGAGAGCGCCGCCGCGCTCGGCGAGGCGCGGGCGGCCTTCTCGGCCTCGCTCAGGATCATCGAGGGGATGGAGACGGAGCGGATGCTCGGCGGCGAGCACGACAAGGCCGGGGCGATCATCACGGTCAACTCGGGCGCCGGCGGCACCGACAGCCAGGACTGGGCCGAGAAGCTCCTGCGGATGATCCTGCGCTTTTGCGAGCGCAAGGGCTTCTCGGTCGAGCTGACCGACCACCAGGATGGGGCCGAGGCGGGGATCAAGAGCGCCGAGGTGCGGGTCGACGGCCTCTACGCCTACGGGCTGCTCAAGGCCGAGATCGGCGTCCACCGGCTCGTGCGGGTCTCCCCTTTTGACTCGGCCGGGCGCCGCCACACGGCCTTCGCCTCCATCCATTGCATCCCCGATCTGGACGACGACATCGAGATCGATCTCGACGAGAAGGACATCAAGACCGACACCTACCGCTCCAGCGGGGCCGGCGGCCAGCACGACAACAAGACCGACTCGGCCATCAGCCTGACCCACATCCCCACCGGCGTCGTGGTCGCGTGCCAGAACGAGCGCTCGCAGCACAAGAACAAGGCCACGGCCATGAAGATCCTGCGGGCCAAGCTCTACGACCTTGAGGTTCAGGCGCGCGAGAAGGAGATGGACGCCATCAACGCCCAGAAGCGGGAGATCGCCTGGGGGAGCCAGATCCGCTCCTACGTCCTGTACCCTTATCGGCTCGTCAAGGACCTCAGGACGGGGGTCGAGCGCACCGACCCCGAGACGGTCCTCGACGGCGATCTGGATGGCTTCATCTCGGCATATTTGCTGCAGGAAGGCGACAAGGCCTCCGGCGCGGAGGCCTAGCCGTGGTCATGGGTCAGGGCGCAAAATCCGGGCTGCGCGAGCTCCGAGGCCCCCGAGGGGCGCACGGGCGGCGGCTCACAGTGTGGCGACGGCGACCCGGCGTGTCCTGCGACGGGCGGCGGTGAGGTTCGATGGCCTACGAAGTCTTCATCGGTTTCCGCTACTTGATGGCCAAGAAGCGCTCCAACGTGCTGTCGGTCATCACGCTGATCAGCGTCGCGGGCGTGGCCGTCGGGGTCATGGCCATGATCGTCGTGCTGTCGGTCATGGGCGGCTTCGAGAACGATCTGAAGACCAAGATCCTCGGGACCAAGACCCACATGGTCGTCTCGGGGCAGGATCAGCGGCCGATCAAGAATTACGGCCCGCTCCTTGGGGAGTTCCGGGAGATCGAGGAGATCGTCGGGGCGGCGCCCTTCGTCGAGAGCGAGGTGATGATCTCCAGCCCGACGAACCTGGCCGGGGTGGTCATCAAGGGCATCGATCCGGGGACCATCGGGGGCGTCTCGGATCTGGAGCGCAACCTCGTCGACGGCGACCTGACCTACCTGGCCGACCCGGAGCGCGTGCGGCCCGGGCGGCGCGGGCTCTCCGATCCCGAGGAGCTCGATCAGATCCTCGATGAGCTCGAAGGCGAGCTCGATCTCGACGCCTTCGACGCCGACAGCGGGCGCGAGGTCAGGCCCGAGGGCGGCATCCAAGGCGCGGTGATCGAGGGGCCGGGCGGCGCCAAGGCCATCGATCAGGGCGCCAGCGACGACTTCAGAGAGCGCTTCATCAAGGGGGAGGTCGAGCCCTTCGGCCCTCCGGCGGCCGCCGCGCCCGTCGAGGTGGCCGACGCCTACGGGGACGACCCGGCCGAGGGCTTCATGCCGCCGCTGCCGGGCCAGGACGACGCCTACGGGGACGAGCCGGACGACGGCTTCATGCCGCCGCTGCCGGGCGTCGGGCCTCCCGCCGAGGTCAAGACGCCCTCCTCGGCAGGGCGCGTGGTGGCGGGCATCATCATCGGCCGAGAGCTCAAGAAGTCGCTCCAGGTCGACATCGGCTCGGAGGTCAACATCGTCTCGCCCCAGGGGGACATGGGGCCCTCGGGGCCGATCCCCAAGAGCCGACCCTTCAAGGTGGTCGGGGTCTTCTACTCGGGCATGTACGAGTACGACACGCGCTACGTGTACATGTCGATCCCGTCCGCCCAGCGCTTCCTGAACCTTGCGCCGGACGAGGTCACCGGCATCGAGGTCAAGACGGCCAACATCGACCACGTCTCCGAGACGAAGGAGGTGGCCGCGGCCCGCCTCAAGGCGGCCGGCCTCTTCGACGGGCTGCTGATCAAGGACTGGAAGGACATGAACAGCAACCTCTTCTTCGCTTTGAAGCTGGAGAAGATCGTGATGTTCATCATCCTCGTCTTCATCATCCTCGTGGCCAGCTTCTCGATTGTCTGCAACCTGATCATGATCGTGATCGAGAAGGCGCGCGAGGTGGCGATCATCAAGGGGATGGGGGCCACCGACGCCGGGGTGATGCGGATCTTCGTCTTCGAGGGCAGCGTGATCGGCATCCTCGGGACGGCCATCGGGCTGATCCTCGGGGTGGTGTGCTGTCTGGTCATCGAGATCTACGGCATCCGGCTCGACCCCGACGTCTACTACATCAACAACCTGCCCGTGGAGATGGACTTGACCGAGATCGCGCTGATTTCGATCTCGGCCATGGTCATCAGCGTGCTGGCTACGATATACCCCTCCATCCAGGCCGCGCGCCTGGAGCCGGTCGACGGGCTGCGTTATGAGTGAGGCGCCGTGATCCAGATCAAGGATCTGCACAAGATCTACACGAAGGAAGACAAGCGGCTGGCCGTGCTGGCGGGGCTTGATCTGACGATCAAGCGGGCGGAGATGATCGCGATCGTGGGCCAGTCCGGCGCGGGCAAGAGCACGCTGCTGCACGTCCTGGGCACCCTGGACCGTCCGACGACGGGGCAGATCATCTTCGACGGGGTGGACGTCTTCTCGCTCAGCGCCCGGCGCATGGCCGCCTTCCGCAACGAGTCCATCGGCTTCGTCTTCCAGTTCCACCACCTGCGGCCCGAGTTCACGGCGCTGGAGAACGTCGCGATGCCGGCGCTGATCCACCGCTCGCCCAGAGCCGAGGCCGAGGCCATGGCCCTGGAGCTGCTCGAGCGGGTCGGGCTCGGCGAGCGGATCACGCACAAGCCCGGCGAGCTGTCCGGCGGCGAGCAGCAGCG
>SXGS01073678.1_pt1 | contig 30272 bp, 29 predicted proteins | sample 3174681 | NCBI WGS metagenome assembly SXGS01 (sample SAMN11356861, study PRJNA531348) | freshwater metagenome | isolation source: freshwater sample F1-80 | place: China: Fuxian Lake, Yuxi | collected 2017-12-25 | reverse complement strand
TCTTTGAGCCACTTGTAGTACCCCTGGGTCGACAAGCCCAGGACCCTGCACGCCACCGCGACCGGCACCCTGATCGGGGCACCGGTCGCGGCCATCTCACGGACGAGCGGGAAGACTATTTTCCCGGAAGGTTCGCCTGCGACAGATAGGCGGCTGCACGGCGCAGGACCTCGTTCTCCTGCTCGAGCAGCCGGATCCGCTTCCTCGCTTCGCGCAGCTCGACGTTCTCAGCCGAGGTCGTACCGGGCTTCACGCCCTCCTCGACGTCGGCGGTCTTCATCCAGTTCGTCAGGCACGACTCGCTGATGCCGAAGTCGGCAGCGATCTGCTTGAGGTGGACACCCGGCTCACGGTTCCTAGCGACACGGACCACGTCGTCGCGGAACTCCTTGGGATACGGCTTCGGCACAGTGCACATCCTTCCAGCGGCACCCCTCGGCGCCACAGATCAGATGTCACCTATCCGTGCAGCAGTCCCAACGGAGGATGGTCGACGGCGTGAATCTTCAGATCGTTGAGATCGACGTAGTCGTCGACGTTCAAGGTGGCGGCCAGGACCGTTGCTAGGTCGTCGTTGGTCTCCGCCAGTGCTGCGTTCATGGCGGCCACCTCGGCGAGGCGTGCGTCCGCGTGCGCCTGAGCAGCCTCGCGATCGGCTTGCTTTCGAGCAGCTGCGTCGGCTTGTGTCGCCTGTGCCGCAGCCCGTTCGGCTTGTTTAATCGCGCGCTCATACTCGCGTTGAGCTGCCGCGTTGCGTCGAGCTGCCGCGGCTTGTTGCTGCATCCGCCGTCGTTCCGCTTGCTGTGCCTGGTGGTTGAGCTCTGCGAAGAAACCTCGCTTAGCCATGCGGTGCTCCTGTTACCTGGTCATGTTCGCAACGTGCATCAGCACGCTAACGTTTGACCCCGACTCTTTCAGGCGTTCGGGAGAGGGAGCCAGCGAGTGGCACCAGCGGAGAGCTGGGGGTATTCGTGCCGGCGCCGGTTGAGCCAGTCCGATCCAGAGGGTCTGTATGAATGTTGACCAGCTCTTCTCGACGGTCCGGCTCAGTGGTGTCGTCAGCTGTCATCGAGGTTAGCCCTGGCGACGGTGGCGATCGGGAGGGTGAGGACTTCGTCCATGCCACCCGCAGTTGTCTCGCTGGACGATCTGGTAGCGGCCGTGGCGCACGTCGACGCTGAGTGCGGGTTTGGCTGGGCCGCTGAGGCTGGGGCCTGCGGGGGGTCAAGCGCGAGACCGCAGGCTTCGCCACCGTCCCCGCACCGATGCCGCTATCACCGGTCCCACCGTTTGCGCGAATGATGTGCGGCGCGAGCCGGCGCGGGTTGTCCTGTGGTGCTTGTCCGGCGACGCTGGACTCGGAGAACTGCAAGCAGGGCCGGATCGGCTCCAGTAGTGTCCCCGACCCACGGACCACCTCAGCGGTCGGAGCCGCGTATTCACGTCCCGACTACCGGATCGCAACATCTGGGCGTCGGAGGGTCCGTGGACGGTAGGCGAGCCTGATGTTGGCGGTGGAGGTCCTCCAATGGACGTGCTGGCGGCCGCACTACTTGAGCGATGATCCGCTCGCGTCGGCGGTTTTAACAGTCGCCTACGCGTCGTGTCGTCGCTGACGCGAGGGGACCGGTTCGTCCAGGTCGCGGTGTGAGCCACGTGCATGCTGCGAGACGCGGGAGGGCGAGCAACGGCCTGATCCCGCGGACGCTGCGGCTCTTGCCGTGGCGTACCTCAGGGAGGTCGCCCCCTATGACGGGGCCCTGCTCTGGAACCCTCCCAAATGCCGAGACCGGTTGTTCCGCTCCACCGTCAACAGGGCACTCCTCATGGCCCTCCGACACGAGGTCGAACGGCTCCTGCTGCCAACCGAGAGTGGGGACGATCGATCGAATCCGCTTCTCGGCACTGCGCGCCGGTCCCACGCAGTTGGTCTCCGTACCGGCAGGCCCGGTTTACGTCGGGACCTCGGAACAAACGACGGTGATTTGGTTGCGGCCCGCAATCACGACGGTTCGCACTGGATGTGCGAGTGCCTACTGTGCTGATCCAGCTCGTCTCAACGCTGGACTCAGGGAGTTATCGGCGGTCGCACTGCGCTCCTGTACACCCTGCCTGCACCACTTCCGCTAGCAGTCACGAAACCCGTTTCGTTCGGATGGCGATGAGCGCGGCGGCCCCCGCTCGTCAGGCCCCGCGGTCTGTCGCTGATGTCTACCCTTCCGCCTCTCTGCAAATGCGCCGATAACACGTCCGGGGGGCAACGACCATCAACGAAAGGATCACCCGAATGACTAGTTCGAACCGCGATGACAGCCAACACGGTCAGGCGAAAAAGTATCAAGATGCGGCCTGTGCGGTCAGCGTCGATAGGAAAGGCGTGGTGCTGCGCTGGCAGGACCAAATCTGGAAGGTTCAGCGCAACCACCTAGTGGCCGCTGGATGGGTCCACGCGCCCCAGTGCAGCCGCCGCCACTGCGACAGCGACGACTGCAATGCCCAATGTCCAGAGGAGAACTCGGCGGCGGACCTGCACCACGCCGTTTATGAGGCGCTACGGCTCTGGCACGACGAGGAACGTCACGATTTCCCGATCAGGATCTGTGATTTCGAACCCTGCATGTCCGTTGCGGTCGCCCTCGGCCTTCGGTAGCCGGCAACAATCCCGCCTTGCCGGACCTCGTCCAATCTCACCCTGCACCCTCTCAGCGCCCGGTACTGGATCAGCCGATCACTCGATGGGTGGCAGCGGTAGAGCGGTGGTCGACTATGACCCAGATCGGCTTACCGACGCCTTGACGATCCGGTCCAGGCCCGTATTGCGGCCGAGCCGGGCTCGGCAGGCACTGCGGGGGTTCCGTAGGTGCCGGCGGTAGCGAGAACGACTCTCTCGGATGCAGTTGGTCAAAGTCGGGCTGGCCGGGCTTCCGCGCCGGTGTCCAACGCTGGACGTCCAACCTCGGACGTCCTGTCAGGGCTGGGCCCCACAGTGTCGACCGTGAGTAATTCACCCGTGTCCAGCGCATCCTCGGCTTCAGGCCAGGGTGCGGCCGCCATTCCCGACTCCTGGCCTCACAGCCAGGGGCCGCTCCACCATCTGCTCGAGTTTCAAAACTTCGCCTGCGCCGTGTGCGAAAGGGCCTTCACATGGAGGTCCGGCGTGGAGCCACGTCAATGGATCCGTGACGGCCTGCTCTGGGCTCTCGTCTGCTACCGCTGCTCTCGTCGTTACGCGAATGACGCTCCTGTCGGAGCGAACAGTGCGATCACGGGTCGGCTCCTCGAGATCGCCGCTCAACCACCCGGACAGATCTGTCCCCAGACCCGAGGCAAGGGACACCAGAAGCCCGCGCGACACTTCAACTCGCGGGTCGGTGCGCTCGAGATCCCGACGCCGGAGTGGGGCTACTACAACACGGTCGCGCACTCCCTGCTGTTGTGGCAGCGGGGTCGGTGCGGGATCTGCCTCACAGGGCTGCCGGTCACAAGCGCGCCGCGCAGTGTGCACCTCGATCACGACCACGTGACGGGCTGGATGCGGGGCTTGTTGTGCCATCGGTGCAACGTGATGCTCGGCAAGGAGGAGATCGGCATTCTGCCCAGGGGAGCATGGGAGCACCACGAGCCTTTCGTGCGCACCTATCTCAAGCACCCGCCGGCGAAGTACCTGCCGGCAACCCGTGGCCGGACGTACGGCGGCGGGCGTTCGGCAGCGTGGATCACGTTGAGCGCCGACGGCACCGAGATGCTCCTCGATGGGGTGCCGCGATCCCTTCTTGAACCGAAGGGTCTCGACCTGTCCGGATGAGGGCGGATCGCGACGCCGTCGTCTGATTGCTCGCGTGTACGCGGGCACGACCACCCGCCGCCGAAGCGTCTTCCGGTGCCTCGAGCCTGCTTGGCTCGAGGCACCGGAGTCGACGGTCGATTGCATTTTCGGGAGTCCGATGGGATGCGCGGGTCGAGCGCCCGCTCACGCTGGCGAGGCGCGCCGCAGCTTGGACGGAACGCATTCTGACCACAGCTGATTCGGAAGCCGCCGATCGTTTGACCCGAGTTGCGGTGTCTACATCTGTGGACAGGGTGCTGGCCGCGGCCGCGTGGTCTGCTCGCTGGTCAGTCGGTGTGTGCGGGGCCCGGCTCGAGTGACTGACGGACGAGGTCTGCTACCTGTCGAACGCGCTCCGGTGCTATTCGCCGCGGTTGACTGTGCAGCCATGCAGTCAGTTCGTCGCCGTGGACGAAGGCGCACCGGTCGACAACGACCTGTTGGGGGAAGTCGGCCCACAGAACCATGACCGGTGTCACCCACACGTGCAGCCTCGTCTTGGTCAGCACTTCGTGATGAGCGCGAGTCGCCAGTCGCAGTAGGTGTTCGGCGCCTGGGTGGGCGTAGTCAAGGGTTGGATCGTCGAAGCGACGTACGGTCACGCGTCCGCCGTCGACGCTGACCGAGCCGCCGAGCCGTTTCGAGTCCAGCAGGAACACTCCGCCGGCCCCGACGACGATCTGGTCGATGTTGCCGCGCCCTGCTGGCAGGTCGTGCATGACCACCCACCGGTCGTCCTCGAGGTCCGCGAGCACCTTCGCCGTTGCTTGTTCGCCCCAGGCGCCTGTCTGCCAGTTCTCAATCCAGCCGGGCGGGCTCCACCTTGCGATGAGCCAGAACGTGAGCGCGACGCCGCCGAAGACTCCTGCGATCCAGGCGACCCCAGGCCACCGGGCGGCTACCAGGTACGAACTCACCATCACGAGTGAGCAGATCCCGGCGGCGGCGTAGAGCACCGTGCGGTTACGGCGTCGCCACGAACGGGTCAGGCTGTCGTACTTCTCCTGGCTGGACCGTCCAGCTCCTCGGTGGCTCTCCGACATGTGTCGAGCATGGGCGATCGCGCGCGCCCGAGGCGTTGAATGCGCGGATCGATCGGTGGGTGCGCACGCTTTATAGTTTCGCGGCTGCTTTATAAGTCTTCATACTTCGCTGCCGGCCCGGCCTGCTCAATCCGATTCCGGTGCTCCATGCGTTCGCGTGCGGCTCTGCGCTTGTCGAGGTTGTCGTTGATGCCCGGGACTGAATTGAGCATGGCGAACACGTCGTCAGCCGGAGCGAACTGGGTCTGCTCGTCAGCCACGTGTCGCCCCTGTTCGTACGTCGAAGTAGGTCGACTCGACGATAGGTCTCAACTGCCCGCGGTGTCGAAGGATCGCCGTCTCAGGTACCGCGAGCTGCTGACGGTCCTCACATCACTTCGGCGCGGCTCAGCGCTGGCTTCACCTTCGCGCCGTTTGGACGGAAATGAGTCTGGCCGTACCCGAACCCTCATGGAGCGACGTCGCACGTCCCACCGGAACGGCATCACCGCGCTGTCGCACCGCTCTGCTCGGAAGCAGGAGAATCTGCGGCCTCGACTCGGGCCGCCGTCCTGGCTCGGGACCGGGACGACTCGGCCCGTACTGGAGCCGGTGGCGCGCGGCGGTAGCGGATTGCGGTGCAATCCCGCCCCGCCGCGCGCCACCGAGCAACTCGTCGCACTCCACCGTGGGTGCGTCTTCTGACAGACGGGTCGGCTTTGGGGTTTCGGGAGGGCGCGCTCTCCGAGGGCGCCACGCCTGCCCACGGTGCTCGTTCCTCGCACCGGTGGTCTGGTCGAGTTGTCCTCGTGCGTGTGCGCGCCCTCCCTGGTTGCGGGAAGGGGGGACTGGGGGCCGGGGATGGGGGTGCCTCGCTCCGCTCGGGTGCGCCCGGCGCACGGGCGTGACTCTTCAATGGGGGCGAGTTGCTGACGCCAGCCGCGGCGCGGGTGCCGGGGCGGGGGTGCGCGGCTGCCCGGAGGTGGGCGCTGGTTCCCCTGCGTGCCGGGGCACCGGTACACCCGGATGCCGGGGCACCGGGTCGACCCCCCTATTTTGCCGGGGCACCTGTGGCGTCGGAGGACCGGGGCGACAGGTTGGAACGGGGCGGGTCGACCGGTGGCATAGGAACGTCGGGACGCCTGAACCCGGGGGCCTCCGGGACACCGGTCGACCCCCGGCCTGCTCGCCACGCCACTTGTTCAGTCCCGCCAGCCCCGATTCACGCCGCACGGTGGCCGCGTACGCCACCCGGCCGAACGAGAACAGGTGCCCGCGCTGGGCGCGGCCGCCGAAGGCGGAACCTTTTAAGAGAGCAACACCGGGTGTCGACCCGGTGGACCGGGACCCCGTCGAGCGAGAGGGTGCGAGACCCCCTGCGCCACGGGGCCGAGCGGAGCGAGACCCCCCGGGGGCAAGGGGTGAGCCCCCGCGAAGCGAGGGAGGGGGTAGCCCAGGGGGAACCCTCCCCCTCGGTAGGGCGGGTGCAGGGGCTAGGGCTGCCGTGGGGGTCGCGCGGGGCACTCCCCGTACCCCCGCGGTGGCGGCCGCTAGCCCTTACGCTCGCTGGTCGCTGTCCGAGGTGCCCTCGGACCCCAGTCGCGCGCTGGGTACTGGGTGGTGCCGACACCACCTTTAATCGCCCGACTCCCGCGGCTCGGGACGGTCGCGAACATGCCGTCTGACCTGCAAGACGTCCAAGGCAGAGCAATCCCCGACACTTACGGCCCGGTAAGGGAGTAACTGAGCGTCGGGGTGAGGTCGGGGCGCCGGACGAAGTAAGAGGTCAAAGCCCCGGCAAGCGGCAAGGGCCGTAAGGGATCTTTGCGTTCGGACAGGTTTTTCTGTGGGCCGGAGCCAGAGCGATATTGGGGCCTTACGCGGTGAGACCCCGCTGCGAGTCGTCCGACTCAACAGCGGGTCCTGGACGTCCAACTGTCGTCGTCGACCTGTCAGTGCTGTCGACCAAACTGGTCGACATGAACAACCCCCCGTTCGAGGCCACGCCTCGCGCCCTCAAGTCCACCTCCACCACGACCCCCGCGGGCGTTACGCAGTGGTTCGCACTGCACTACGCCGATGGCGCAGAGCCGTCGCTGCCGCGCACCGTCTTCGCCAACTCATCCTCGACCTCCAGTGACGGCGGCCTCCTCCGGTTCACGCTTGCTCCGACCGGTCGTGCGGCATACGTCGTCTTCGAGGTCCCCGTCGCAGCTGTAATGCATTGCCGCCCGCACGCCGAGATCCGCTCCGCCCTGGCCGACGCATTCGGCAGCAGCGCCGCCGCCTGACACTGGCTCAAAGGCACGGACCACAACTCGAAAGTCTGCCCCGACAACTACTAGATCACCTCGTGGGAGTCGAGTCTCAGAACTCGGCTCCCACGAGGCCGTCCAAGTTTTCGTACCGGGCGACGGGAGTTCCTCAGCGTCGGCCCGCCGGAACAGGGTGCAGGCACTCGGCTCCACGACGAGGTCCTCGACTCCGCCACCAGCGCGGCCGCGAGTCCTGCGACGGTGTTTAGTCGCGGGTGACCGACTATCTGGCGGGGTCGGCCTCCGAGAGTAGGCAGTGACTGCGAGAGAGACCTGCGAAGGTCACCACTTCGTCCAGGATGCTGGCCAGGCGCGGTGCCCAGCATCGCGAGGTCGTACGCCGGAAAGTCAGCAACCCCGCGCTCCAGCTCCTCCCTATCCGGAAGGCGAAACCATCGGGTGGCGTCACAGAGGCCGCTGAGGTTGAGTGCCGCTGGCGGGGGTCAGAATGGCTGCGCCGGCACGGTTGATTGCCGGTCATCGACGACCGAGCGAAAGCGGAAGGTGAGGTCGTCACCCCCGAGCGATTGCAGCGCCGTGGCCAGCATCTCGACGAACACGCCTGCTCTCGCATTCGCGGGTACCGATGTGGCGGCGTACGCCTCGAGGGCCTCATCGAAGGCAGTGAGCAGGGTGACCGTCGCGGCATCAGCGGGCTCTATTCGTGCGATGCCGCTGATCGGTGCGACCCTCCACGTGTAGATCCGCTCTGGCTCCAAGGGCTGGTGCCACGGCACAGCACCGTTCTCGTCAGGCTTGAAGTATCGTGCGGAGGGCCCGTTCATCCTCGCCTCCCGTTCAGGGCGGGTGATTGGCACGCCGGGCTCAGCCCGGTGGTCGTCGAACGTCGTCCCAGGGGTCGCCGGAGCTGCTTCTCGCGACGCAAACATTTCCTCAGCGGCTTCGTCGAGGTCATCACAGCGACGTCCGGAGATCGAGTATCCGGCGCGCCCTTGCGACCTCGGTGATGCCCGCGTCCAGGCATGCGGTGATCCACGCAGCCGGCAAGCCAGATGTCCGCCAGGAGTCTTCGGCCTGCACGATCGTCGTCACGTCGGGGGTGAGCGCAGCCATGATGACGCGGGCCTGTATCCCCTCGGTCTCGGACAGCGAGAAGTCAGCCCGAAACCACGCTGCGGCATCCTCGAGCTCGAGCGCACTGTCGTACCACTCCCTCGCCGTAGTTGCATCGGGGAAGCAGCGTCCCCACGACAGAACGTGAAGCAGGTGCTGCTCGGGCGAGTGGTCCGGATCCGGGAAGGCTGAGAGCCAAGTGGCAATGGACGGTTCGTCCCATCCGGCAGCCCGCAGTCCCTGTTCGAGCCGGGCGCCTTGGGGCGCGACGGGCGCCCCAACAACAGAGTCGTCCATGCTGTGCATGCTGTCCTCCTTGATACGACGTACGAGCCACGGTAGATAGCGGCGGGAGGTGCGTGCGTTACATGAGCTGGCCCGCTGTGGCCGCCGCGAACTGACGCGCTTCGGCGAACCCCAAGTCGCTCCGACGGTGTACGGCCGTCGGTCAAGGACGCGGAAGTGAACGAGGTCGTGCGGCAATGCTGCCGGCCCCGCCCCTCAGGCAAGAAGGGATCTTCGTGCGCAGCCGGGCGTCACACGACGGCGCTCGACGGGGTAGCAAGGTGGTGCACGGTGCTTGTCGTTGCCTCGGCGGACCCAGTGCATCGCGAAGCGAAGTCGAGAGCGACGGAGAGATGATTGACGACTAAGAAGTTCAGGACTAAGTTGTTCGTGATCGAGGTCACACGTGTCCGGTGGCCTCCATTCGCGCAGCGCAACCGGCCTTGTCGGTGCCAAGCGTTGTGCCGGTCCGTCACGCCAACCTTCAGGAGTCAACATGTCCACCAAGTTCTTCTCGCCCGAGTGGTGCGAGGGCGCCATGGATGCTGCCAACGCCAGCGACGCTATGACCAAGGGCTTCAAGAACGCCTCGACGTTCACCAACAAGATGGCCTTCGGTGTCCTCGGTCGCGACGACCTCGTGACTCATCTGGAGTGGAAGGAGGGGAAGATCGTCAGCTGGACCCTGCCCCAGTACTCCGACGATGAGCTGTGGCTGAACATCCAGGCCGACCTGTCCACGTGGAAGGACCTCGCCGAGGGGCGTGCCGAGGCGGGGAAGTCGCTGGTGATGGGCAAGATCAAGTTTGTGAAGGGCCCCATGTCGGCCGCGATCGAGAACGCCGTCGCGCTTCACCACTTCCTGCTCTCGTGGGGCGACGCCGCTCCTGAGATCGATTACGACGTCTGAGGCGGCGGCGAATGTCAGTCGCAGAGAGCACCGGCTACCCCGTCTCGCTCAACTCCGGTGATGCCGCGAATGGGGTGTCCAGCATCCTCGCCATGCTGTTGGGTCAGAACTTCGAGAGCCACCCGGACCGCGTGAAGGTCGCCAAGCGGCTCTCGCGGCCGGTGACAGTCGTCAGCACGGACACCGATCAGTCGTGCACCATCATGTTCCGTGGGCACGGAGCGATCGTGCACGACGAGATCATCGGCAAGCCTGCCGTCACGGTGAAGGCCACGGTCGACCAGATCCTCGACGTCTCCCAGCTGAAGATGAAGGCCGGCGGCCTGCTGCCCGCGGGGTTCTTCACGAGGCGTGGCATGTCGGTGCTGGGCCAGATCCTGACAGGCAAGCTCGTCGTCCGGGGTCTGTTGACGCATCCGATCACCGCGCTGCGCTTCATCGCGCTCGTGTCGGTGGTCTGACCGCCCACCGCTGACAGAGGGGCCCGCAGATCTTGGATCTGCGGGCCCCTCTGCTGCGTGCGGTTCAGACGCTCCAGGCGAAGTCGTCCTCTGCGGCTGCGACTGGACCGCGCGCCATTGGCAGCATGGTCCCTGCTGAGGGCCCCGCGAGGCTCAGGGGGAGTGGAAGCCAGTAGTGAGAGCCCGGGGTCAGCCTGCGGGCGGTGAACACCTCGAGGAAGTCGCGGACAAGGGCGACGTGCTCGTCGTCAGCCACCCGCGGGGCGTTCCGACCCACGATCTCAGCCAGTGTTAGCGCGGCGGCGTGCAGGCGCGACGACGTCAGTCCATCGCGGGCTGCGACCCACCACAGGTCAACTGTCGAGGGCACGCGGCTGAGGACGTCTTCCCGCACGCCGGACGCGCAGGCGGTAGCGACGACGAGTGCTGCGGCGGCGCGAACTTGAGGCGGAAGCGCGTCCAGCACCCGAAGCTCCACCCAGCCTCGGGGCCGGACGGGCGGGAACAGTGTGGTGAGGTGGTAGCGGAAGTCGTCGATGGTCGGCCAACCCAGCAGATGTCCCCGTTCGAACCACTCGCCGAATGTCATGTCCTCGGCGACTCCGACCCCGCACGTACTGGAGGGTCCCTGAGTCTGGATGAAGAAGACCTTGGCCTCCATCGCGTAGCGGAGCCAGTCGGCGGCGGGGTCGGCAGTCATCGGGACGGGGCGGGTGCGCGTCGCGTCGATGGTCCACCAGATTCCTTGGCGAGCGGAGGCCCACGTGGTGCCGCCGGCATCGATCGCGCCCGAGTTGGCGAACATCGCCAGGAGAACAGGAGAGATGTGGTTGAGCACCCTCCAGCGGCCGCAGGGGTCGGCTGGGTCGTTGCTGATGTTCACCTGCACCGACGCCGTGTTGCACATCATCCAGCGTCCGGCGGCGCCCGCTTTGTCGAAGTGAGCCTCCATGGCGCGATACCGCGGTCGATCGAGGATGCGTTGCGGGGACCGTACGGCGTCGACCGCCGCCGCCTCCGGCTCGAGGCCCGCGCGGCGCAGCCGCTCGTGGAGAACCGTCGCATCTGCATCGACCGCCCGGATGGCGTCACCTACGGAGTGCTCGGGGGAGGACGACAGCTCGATCTGCCCGCCCGGCTCCACGGTGACCATTCCGGCGGACGGCAGAGCCTCATCGCCGAGACGTTGCAAGGTATGAAGATCGGGGCGGGCCAGAGGATTGTCGCTGCACCGAACGGGCCACTCGCACTCGAGGCCGACGAGGTCCTCGGTGGTGGGCACGAACATCTGCGCGCAAACCGCCGCGAGCTGGTCCAGACGAAGGCCTTGGCGTGCACTCGGCATGGCTCCCCCTTCGGGTTAACCCGGTCACAAAACTGTTGACCGCTAAGAAAGTTAGCCCTATGTTGATCTGCACCCTACATCAGAGAGTGACCTCCGTCACGCAACGATCCGAGATGCGACCCTGATGAAGCCGATCCTGAGGAGAAGTGATGGAGTCCCTGCCGTCGCCGCCGTCGATGCCCCTCGACGTGCTCGTCGTCGCCGACCCCGTGCCGGGGCTGAATCCCGCCCACGACACCACGATTGCAATCGTGGAGGCGGCTCAGCGCAACGGCCACCGCGTCTGGGTCACCACCGCTTCGGAGCTCTCGGTGGACGAGGGTCGGGCGAAGGCGATGTGTCGATCGCTGCGCGTGCTGCCGTGTCGCCTGGACCAGGGCCGATGGGTCGCTCCCGCCGACTGGTACCACCTCGGCGAGTCTGAGGAGCGCCTCCTCGACGAGTTCGCCGTCGTCATGATGCGCACCGACCCACCGGTCGACCAGGTGTACCTGCGCGCGACGTACGTGCTGGACATGGTCGACACGTCCCGCACGCTCGTGATGAACGCCCCGGCCGGGCTCCGCAACGTCAACGAGAAGTTCTTCTCGATGCAGGTTCCTCATCTCGGGCCGCCCACCCTGATCACGGCGAGCATCCCGTCGGTGCTGGAAAGGGTGGAGGCTTGGGGGCGCGCCGTACTCAAGCCGACGGACGCGATGGCGGGACGAGGCATCCTGATCCTCGCTCACGGGGATCCCAACCTCGTCTCCATCCTCGAGCAGGCGACCAATCGAGGCCGCGACCTCGTCGTTGTCCAGCAATGGATCGACGGCGTCGTGGACGGCGACCGGCGCATCATCGTGCTAGACGGCGAAGCCCTGGGGTCCGTCCGGCGAGTTGCGTGCGACACCGACTTCCGCTGCAACATGGCGACGGGCGCAGTCACCGTCGCGGACGAGGTCACGGAAGCCGACCGCGCGTTGTGCGCCGAGCTCGCACCGCTGCTGCGGACGAACGGGATCGCCTTCGCCGGCATCGACGTGATCGGCGGCATGCTCACCGAAGTGAACGTGACCAGCCCGACCGGCGTTCGGGAGATCGACGCCCTGAGCGGCACCAGGCTTGCTGTCGAAATCGTCGAGTGGATCGAGCAGTCCGTGGCCTCCCTCCAGGTGGCGGGGGCTGAGCGATGAGCGCCGAGCGCATCGTCGTACTCGGCGCCGATGCTGCCGGCATGAGTGCCGCGCACCAAGCGCTGCGGACGGCCAAGCAGGCCGGGCGCACCGTCGAGGTGGTCGCTCTGGAGAAGACCGATCACACGTCCTACTCGGCCTGCGGAATTCCCTACTGGGTCTCGGGTGAGGTGGACAGCTCCGACGAGCTGATCGCGCGCGGTCCCGAGCGCCACAGGGAGATGGGGGTAGACCTCCTCACGGGGGCCACTGCACTAGCGATCGACGCGGCGTCCGGATCCGTCACCTACGACCAGGGTGGGATCGAGCGGCAGATCCGCTACGACCAGCTCGTGATCGCCACCGGCGCGTCCCCCATCGTGCCGGCCTGGGCCCGCCGTCCCGACGGCGGTCTGGTCGGTGGGGTCGCTCCCTGCAAGACGCTCATCGATGGCGAGCAGTGGATCGACCTGCTGACCGCGGCCTCCGGTGGGGGGGAGCCCTCACCACGAGTCGTTGTGGCGGGCGGTGGCTACATCGGCGTGGAGATGGCTGAGGCTGCACGGGCGCGCGGGCTGGACGTCACCCTGTTGACCCGCTCGATGGTCATGAGCAGCCTCGACCCTGACATGAGCGCGCGGGTCGAGAAGCAGCTGGCAGAAGCTGGGGTGCAGGTCGCGAACGGCGCCGAGGTCATCGGTCTGGAGACCAACGACCGCGGATGGGTCACCAGCGTGTCGTCCGCGGACGGCGAGGTGCACCGTTGCGACCTGCTGGTGCTGGCGACGGGCGTTCGCCCGGTCACCGATTTCGGTGCCGACTCGGGCCTGGATGTGGGCGAGTGGGGCGGATTCCGCCCGGCGCCGGACGGCTCGCTTGCGCCAGGAATCTGGGCGGCTGGCGACTGCTGCGAAGTCAGGCACCGTCTCACGGGTCAGTGGACCTTCAGCCCTCTTGGCACGCACGCCAACAAGCAGGGCCGCATCGTCGGCACGAATGTGGTCACCCCAGGAGCGCGCGCGTTCAACGGCGTGCTCGGGACGGCCATCACCCGCTATGTCCACGGCGATGCCCATCTCGAGGTTTCCCGGACCGGGCTGAGCACCCGCGAGGCGGAGCGGGCAGGTATCGCCGCCGCATCGATGGTGACCGAGGGTCGCACGGCGAGTGGCTACATGACCGAAGCCGCCCCTGCGGCAGTGAAGGTGCTCGCCGATCCCGGCTCTCGAGCTCTCCTGGGGGCGCAGATCGTCGGCGGTCGCGCGTCAGCCAAGAGGATCGACACGGTGGCCGCGTCACTGTGGTCCGGCGCGTCGATCGACGACCTCGCCGAGGCGGACCTGGCGTACGCACCGCCGTTCGCCACCGTCTGGGAGATAGTCCAGCTCGCTGCTCGCCGCTTGGCCGATTCGCTCTGAGTCTGCCGTGTGACGGCCGCCGGTGACGCCGGCCACAAAAAAGCGTGACAAATAAGTTTCTTAGCATTATCTTAGTGCTACCAAGTACTGAGATCGAGATCACAACAGGAGTGGGAATGCCGAAGAAGATCGGAATCGTGGGGGCCGGTACGGCGGGACTCCACCTGGCTCTGTACCTGCAGAAGCACGGCGTCGACGTGACTCTGTTCAGCGACAAGCGTGCCGAGGACTACGCGTCGATGCGGCTGCCCAACACCGTCGCCCACTTCGCGGTCACCATCGACCGCGAGAAGGAGCTCGGTGTCAACCACTGGCAGACCGGCGAGGTCGGCTACTTCGGGCACCACTACTACATCGGGCTCCCCGAGCCGATGCGGTTCTACGGCGACCTCCGGTCCCCGAGCCGCGCTGTCGACTACCGGATCTACCTGCCGGCCCTCCTCACCGACTTCGTCGAGCGCGGCGGCAACGTGGAGTACCGCGCCATCCAGCAGGAGGACTACGCCGCGCTGGGCGAGGAGTTCGACCTCGTCGTCGTCTCCACCGGCAAGGGCACCGGCGACATGTTCCCCAAGATCCCGGAGCTCTCGCCCCACACGAAGCCGCAGCGCCAGCTGTGTGTCGGCCTCTTCAAGGGCATCGAGCAGCTGCCCTCGCGCTCGGTGACCATGTACTTCTCGCCCGGTGCGGGTGAGATGATCGAGATCCCGACGCTGACCTTCAGTGGCCTCCAGAGCGCTCTCGTGATTGAAAACCTGCCCGGGGGCGAGCTCGAGATCCTCGCGACGACCAAGTACGACGACGACCCCGAGGCGTTCAAGACGCTGCTGCTCGAGAAGCTCGCCAAGCATTATCCGACCTGCTTCGAGCGCATCGACCAGGCTGAGTTCGGCCTGGCCAACAGCGATCTCGACATTCTCCAGGGCGGCGTGGTCCCGGCGGTCCGGCAGACCTCGATCGCGCTCGAGAGCGGCACCATCGCTATCGCCCTCGGTGACGTGCAGAACACCGTCGACCCGATGCTCGGCCAGGGAGCCAACGCCGCAGCTCAGGCCGCCTGGGTGCTGGGCGAGGAGATCGTGGCGAACGAGGTCTTCGACGCGCGCTTCGTCGAGAAGGTGGACAACCGACGCAACGACCGTGTGCACGCCGCAACGCGGTGGACCAACCACATGATGGCGTCTCTGGAGAGCTTCCCGCCTGAGTTCGGCGCGTTCGTCGGGGCCTTGGCCTCGAACCCGACCCTCGCTGATGTCTTCACGGACAACTTCAATCACCCGCAGAACCAGTGGGACGTCTTCGCCTCGCCGGAGCGCATCGCCGCGTTCTGTTCCTCCGCGGACGCCTGATGTCCAGCCACGCCACGCAGACCCAGGAGCGAGACCTCGTGAGGGAGCAGACGGTCGATGCAGCGGAGTTCCGGCGGCACGTCTCCCGGTTCGCGACCGGCGTGGCTGTCATCAGCTGCGAGGACCAGGACGGTACGACTCACGGCGCCACAGTGAACAGCTTCGTCTCACTGAGCCTCGAGCCCGCAACCGTCATGGTCTCGCTGCGGCCCGGTCGCGCGCACGACATCGTGCGCGCGACCGGAAATTACGGAGCGAGCATCCTCCTGGACGACCAGCAGCACTGTTCCAACCACTTCGCCCGCGCGCGGGACGGCTCCCTCGCTCCCGAGTTCGTCAAGCGCACGACTGTGCCCACGCTGAAGGACTGCTTGGCATGGTTCGAGTGCGAGGTGTTCGAGCAGGTGCCCGTGCACGACCACATGCTCTTCCTGGCACGCGTGACCGCGTGCGGCAGCGGAGACGGTGCGCCGCTCCTTTTCTATGCCAGTAAGTACCACGCCCGGCCGACGCCCGTCGATCCGATCGTCAGCGAAAGGCCCTGACATGACTGCCAGCGATGGGGCGCAGGCAGGGTCCGGGGTCGCGGAGAAGCCCTCTCCGGGATCCCGGGCCAGCAAGCCCGCCAAGCCCATGTTCGGGGAGCGTGCGCTCCTGCCCATGGGCGAGATGGCCATCCTCCTCGGCAAGGTTCTCTACAGTGCGATCCGCCACCCGCGGGGCTACTGGGGATCGGTCCGCGACGTCATGTTCGACGCGCTCAAGCTCTGCTGGATCCCGCTCACCATCTCAACGGTCGCCTTCGGCTTCGGCGCACCGGGCCTGCAGGGCGGGAACATCTACCTGCTGTTCGGCATTCCGGAGCGACTCGGCTCGTTCTTCGTGATGGCCAGCGTCCGCGAGTTCGCCCCCTGGATCAACGCCATGATCGTCGCGGGTGTCGTCGGAGCGGCCATGACCGCCGACCTGGGTGCCAGGCGCGTGCGCGAAGAGATCGATGCAATGGAGGTCCTCGGCGTCGACCCCGTCCGCGACCTGATCGTGCCTCGGGTCATCGGCGTCACGCTCATCACCGGGCTGCTGGACCTGGTCGCGCTGACTTTCGGCGTGATCGGTGGCTACCTCGCCAGCGTGCCGGTCCTCGGCGCCAGCACGGGGGCGTTCCTCGCCAACTTCTACGCGAACGCCACCTTGCCCGACCTCTGGGGCAGCGTGCTGAAGACGACCATGTTCGGCCTCATCATCGGCGTCGTCTGTTGCTACAAGGGGCTGCACGCCAAGGGCGGGCCGATCGGTGTCGGCAAGGCCGTCAACCAGGCCGTGGTCATCTCGTTCGCGATGATCTACATCACGAACTTTCTCTTCACCGCGATCCTGCTCGGGCTCAACCCCGACATGCAGGTCTACAAGTAGGCGGGGCGTCATGACTCTTCTGGAACCACGCCCCGAGCCGACTGAGAAGCTCACCCCTCCGAAACCGGAGGACAAGGAGATCACTCTCTCCTCGTCCTGGGAGTCCTGGAAGTCGTCCCTGGCCACGGCCGGTGACATCACCAGGTTCTCAGCCGAGACCATCCGGGAGCTCCCCACACTGCGGCTCTACTTCACAGAGATCCTGCGCCAGTGCGGAATCCTGATCATCGCCAGCGGCGCCATCATCTGGTCGATGCAGTTCGTGATCGGCACGATGTGCGGGACTGAGGCGAGCTACACGCTCAAGGCCATCGGAGCTCCGCTCTACACAGGCGTGTTCACCGTGTACTGCGGTCTTCGGGAGATGTGCCCTTACATGTTCGCCTACATCGTGGCGGCCAAGGTCGGCTGCGGCCTGGTCGCCGAGATCGGATCGATGCGCATCGCGGAGGAGATCGACGCGATGGAGGTCATGGGCATCCGCTCCCGCAGCTACCTCGTCGGCACTCGTCTGGTCGCTGCATGGATCGCGATGCCGTTCCTCTACAGCGTCGGCCTCGCTGCGATGTACGTCGCCGAATGGCTGGTGTGCGTGGTCCAGTACGGAACGGTCTCGCCCGGCGGATACTCGCTGATCTTCTGGATGTTCCAGAACCCGCTGGACTACGGCTACTCGATGGCCAAGGCGATCATCATGGGCACCGTCATCGTCCTCGTCGGCTGCTACTACGGCTTCACCGCCAAGGGTGGACCGGTCGGGGTCGGGGTCAACACCGCCAAGTCGATGATGGTCAACATGGTCCTGATCCACGTGATCGGACTACTCACCACCCAGCTCTTCTGGGGCATGGCGCCGAACGCGCCCATCGCGAATTAGCTCCATTCGGCTACTGAGAGCCGGATCGAACGCCTCCGCCTGCCCGAAACCGAGATTCAGGAGTCAGCATGACTGCCGTCCTCACCTCCACCGCCGACCACCCCACCGTCGTCCGGGAGCCCGCCCCCGCGCACAGCATGCAGGTGCGCAACCTGCACAAGAAGTTCGGATCGTTCGAGGTCCTCCAAGGCCTCGACATCGACTTCGTCGACGACGCGATCACCACGGTCCTCGGACCGTCCGGTACCGGCAAGAGCGTGCTCCTCAAGCACCTGGTCGGTCTACTCGAGCCGGACCAGGGCGAGGTGCGCGTCTTCGGGCAGGACATCTGGTCGATGAGCGAGCACGACCGGTACGAGCTCCGGAAGCGCTTCGGGGTGCTTTTCCAGGACGGGGCCCTGTTCGGGTCCATGAACATCTTCGACAACATCGCCTTCCCGCTCCGGAAGCACACGGACATGGCGGAGTCGGAGATCGGTGACTTCGTCATGGCCCGTATGCAGGAGGTCGGCCTCGAACGCTCCGCGCACAAGTACCCCAGTGAGGTCTCCGGAGGGATGCGAAAGCGCGCCGGCTTCGCCCGCGGCCTGATCCTGAACCCGGACATCGTCCTGTTCGACGAGCCCGACTCAGGGCTGGACCCGGTCCGCACCAGTCTCCTCTGCGACCTCATCAAGCAGATGCACGAGGAGCACGGCGGCACCTACCTCCTGGTGACCCACAACATCTCCGCTGCCCGTTCCTGCAGCGACTACGTCGGCATGATCTGGAAGGGCAAGCTCGTCCACTACGGCGATTGCGAAGAGGCGTTCGCCAGTGACGACCCATTCGTCCGCCAGTTCCTCGCCGGCGAGTCCGCCGGCCCGCTCGGGATGGACTGACTGTGCGCAAGAAGCTCCTCGTCGGCGCAGCGACCGCCGCTCTGGTGGTCGCCGTCGTCGGCACCTCGCAGGCGACCGACGACTACACCGTCCAAGTCGTGCTGCCCTCCGCCACCAACCTGGTGCCGGGCTCGCCGGTCAAGATCGACGGCTTCGATGCCGGCAAGGTCAAGGAGCTCGACGTCCGTGACGGCAAGGCCGTCGTGACCGTCGACGTCTCCGACGACTTCGCACCCCTGCACGACGGTACGACGGCGCGCATCTCCTGGAAGGCCCTGCTCGGCGAGCGGGTCCTCGACCTCACGCCCGGCGAGGCCGAGGCGACGGAGCTGCCCGACGGCGCGATCATCGAGGGTGCCACCGACAGGGTCGAGCTCGACCAGGTCCTGGCCACCCTCGACGAGCCCACGCGCAAGCAGCTCAACGGGCTCGTGGCGCGCCTGGACGCCAGCTTCAGCGGCAGCGAGTCGGAGCTTCAGCAGACACTCGCCGCCGCCGGCCCCTCCCTCGAGGCGCTCGGACAGGTCCTGAGCGCTGTGGGCGACGACGGCGCCGCGATCCGCAACCTGGTCACCCGGACCGCGGACATGGCCGAGGTGATCGCCGTACGAGACGAGGAGGTCCGCGGCACGATCGAGGGCTTCAGCACCGGCGTCGGGGCCGTCTCCACGCGCCAGGAGGAGTTGGGTGAGGCGCTGCGCGAGCTGCCCTCCACCCTCCGCCAGGCCCGCACCACCCTCGACAGCGTGCCCGGCACGGTCGACGTGGCGGAGCCCCTCCTCGAGGATCTCCAGCCCGCCGCGGCGCGCCTTCCGGGCGTGGCGGCTCAGCTCTCGCCGGTCCTCACCGACCTGCGCCCGGTGGCGGCTCAACTGCGCCCGACCCTTGAGGCCCTTGCGCCGCTCCTGCGGGTGACGCCCGGCCTCCTGGACAGCGCGAACTCCGTGCTACCGCAGGCCGACGACGCCCTGACGACCCTTGCCCCCGCCCTCGACTTCCTCCGGCCCTACTCGCCGGAGCTGGTCGGGTGGCTCTCGAACTGGGGAGCGGCTGCCGGCAACTATGACAGCAACGGGCACTACCTCCGTGCCTTCATCCAGCAGGGCGCGACCAGCCTGAACATGAACCCCGGTGTCATGCCGCCGGGAGTGACCGACCAGCACCAGCGCCTGCCTGGCGAGAACGAGAAGCAGCCTTGGACCGACGCGAATGGGAGCGCGCTGCGATGACGACCCGCATCCGCAAGCCGCAGAGGCTGATCATCGGGGGGGCGGCTCTGCTCCTCCTGCTCACGAGCATCACCGGCTATCGAGCGATGACGAACGACGAGGCGCCCGACGTCTACGCAGTCTTCGCCAACGCCAGCCCTCTGATCGAGGGCAACGACGTGAAGATCTCCGGCGTGACCGTCGGGAAGGTGGAGTCGATCGAGGTCCGCGAAGGCCAGGCGCTGGTGGGGATGAGCCTCGACGAGGAGGCGATGCCGCTGCACCAGGACGCCAAGGCGACGATCCGTCCGCTCAGCCTCCTCGGTGAGCGCTTCGTCGAGCTGGACCGGGGCACCGCAGACGCACCGACCCTCGCATCCGGTGACCGTATCCCGGTCAAGAACACCTCGAGTGCCGTCGATATCGATCAGGTCCTGAACGCCCTGGACGAGCCGACCGGCCAGGCGCTCGCAGCTCTCCTCACAACGGTCGGCCACGGTATGGCCGACCGCGGTCAGAAGATCGACGGCACGATCAAGGCGTTGCGACCCGCGATGCAGGACACCGGCGCCCTCGTGAAGGTGCTCAATCAGCAGCGCGACGCCCTCGCTGACATGGTCACTCAGCTCCAGCCTGTGGTCAGCGCTGTGGCCGCCGAGGACGGCAAGAAGCTCGACCGCCTGCTCGGGGCTACCGACCGCCTGCTCCGCAGCACGGCCGCGAAGCAGAAAGAGCTGGACGCGACCCTGGTGCAGCTTCCCGGAACGCTGTCCACAGGACGACAGACCCTGCGGGCCCTGCGCGGAGCAGCCGGAGCGACGACTCCCACGCTCGCGAACCTGCGGCCGACGACATCCGTGCTGACAGAACTCTCGAACGAGCTCTCGGCATTCGCCAAGGTCGGTGCGCCGGCGATGAAGGACCTGGAGCCGGTCCTGGATCGGGCGCGCACGTTGCTGAAAGCCGCCGCTCCCGTCGCGCAGTCGCTCCGCGCGTCCTCGCCCGACGTACTTGCCACCGCACGTGGCCTTCAGCCGATCGGAACCGAGCTGATCTCGAACCTGCGCAACGTGCTCGATTTCGCCAAGTTCTGGGCTCTCACCACCAACAATGGCGACGGGTTGTCGAACTACTTCCGATCGATGGCCGTCATCAACACCGAGCCCGTCACCGGCCTGCTCCCGCAACCGGGCACGTCTCCCGCCAAGAAGTCAGGTCCCGCGCAGCAGCCCAAGGACCTCGTTGGAGGACTGCTCAACGGCGGGCTCGTCGGCGACCTTTCGGGGATCGAGGATCTGACTGACGGACTCGTCACCGGTCTGGGCGGTCTACTCGGCGGAGCCTCGGCGGGCCGCAGCGTGGGCGCTGTGGACCCCGTGAACGTCACAGGCCTGACGGCTCGTCAGGAGCAGGACATGGTCACCTACCTCGTCGGAGGCGCGCGATGAACGCCCGTTCCAAGTCGCTGATCGCCGCAGTGGCCACGATCGCACTGCTCGTCGTCTCGCTGTACGCCGCGATCTTCGCCAGCTCCGGGCTTCCCGGGTCGAGTCGGGAGTACGTCTCGGTTCGGTTCTCCGACGTGGGAGGGCTCCGTGAGGGCGACGACGTTCGCGAGGCGAGCATCCGGATCGGCCGGGTGGACTCCATCGACCTCGACGGGCATGAGGCGGTCGTGCGCCTGCAGCTGAGCGGCGAAGAGCCGGTGTATGCCAACGCGACTGCGGCGGTGTGGGCTCGCTCCGGTCTCGGTCAGAACTTCGTCGAGCTCAACCGGGGCACCAAGGAGGCCGGTGACCTGGGGACCGACGAGCTGCCGCCGGCGCAGACGCTCCCAGCGTCCCAGCTCGACGAGCTGCTGTCGGTACTCGACAAGCCCACCCGAGGGGGGTTGGCCCGCACCCTGCGAGAGGTCGGTGGCGGCGTAGAGGGCAAGAGCGCCGAGCTTGCCGGCTTCCTCTCGCACGCACCCGAGATCCTGGGGGACCTGGGCTCCGTCTCGCAGGCGACCGCCAGTCAACGCGCCGACCTCGCCGGTCTGCTGCGGTCGTCGGCCGACCTTGGCAGTCGTTTCCGCGGCCGCGAGAAGCGCATCGACTCCCTGCTCGGCAAGATGGACTCGACCCTTCGCGCCCTGAACACCGAGGACGGCCGGGCGATCAGTGAGACGCTGGACAAGGCCCCCGCAGCACTCAAGAGCACAGGCGACGGGCTCGCCGCTTTGGAGCAGCCCCTCGTCGATCTCGAGGCAGCAGCGCGCTCCCTGGAACCGGGTGCGGCCTCCCTCGGTCGATCGACGCCCGCGCTGCGCGCCGTGCTCCGCGAAGGCCAGGACCCTCTGGAGAAGGTCCCCGGGGTCGCGGAGTTCGCCGAGCCGGCGCTGAGCGAGTTGGCTGAGGCCGTTAGCGACGCCCGACCGCTCGCCGACCGCTTGGAGACCACGTTCGACGCTGCCGAGACACTCGCGACCTACATGTCGCCGTACGCCTCGGACATCTCGCAGTACTTCGACTACTGGTCATCAACCAACGGACGCAGCGACAAGGACGGGCACTACCTCCGTCTGGGCTTCGTGGTCCGCCCTGAGTCGCTCACCGGCGTCCTGCCGATCGCCGACCCGTTCACCCACCGCAACCCTTATCCGGCTCCCGGGCAGGCGCAGTCCGACCGCGCCGCAGGGCTCCTCGGAGGCAACTGACATGGTGACCCGCATCCTGGCCCGCCTCGAGCGCGCCAACCCGGTACGCATCGGGGCGGTGGCGATCGTGCTCGTCATGCTGCTCGGTGTCGGCCTGTTCCAGAAGCAGAAGATCGCCACCTACCTGACTCCCGGCACGGAGCTGGTCAGCGCGGAGTTCTCCGGCGACTACCGCCTGCGTCCTTTCGTCACCAAAGTGAAGGTGTCCGGTGTTGCGGTCGGCGTGGTCACCTCCGTGGAGCCGACTCGCGACGACCGGGCGATGGTGGAGATGAAGCTGGACTCGGGCACGTCCCAGAAGCTGGGGGCCACGCCGTCCGCCGCCATCCGCCCGGCGACCCTGCTCGGTGGCAACTACTACGTCGACCTGGAGCCCGGCGGAGACCCCGCACGATTCGAGGGCACTATCCCGCTCGCCCGAACAAGCGTGCCCATCGAGCTCGACCGGGTGCTGGAGACGTTCCAGCCGAACATCCGCAAGTCGATGCGCGGCACCATCGAGAACTCCCGCAAGACATTGGACGAGCCGACCCGCGATGAGTTGAAGGAGTTGTTGCGCGACGCTCCGTCCACGCTGAAGGGATCGGCGCCCGTCCTGCAGTCGCTTCGTGGTGAGCGCCCCAGCAAGGACTTGAGCGCTCTAGTGGGCGGGCTGGATGCGACTGCGCGTGCCCTGACCAAGAACCAGGGAGCGCTCGACGGCGCGCTGGTCGGCCTCGACGACACCGCGGCCACCGTCGGTCGCAACGGCCCCGCGCTTCGGGATGCCGTCGCCGACCTTCCGGCGACACTGCGGACCACGCGCGAGGGTCTGACCGCACTGGACAGCTCATTGGAGAGCATTCGCGAGGTCTCCGAGAGCTCCCGTCCGGTGGTCCAGGAGCTGGACGGCGCACTCGAGGCCCTGGAGCCCGCCCTGCGGTCGGCTCGCCCATTGATGAATGTGCTGGTCCCGACGCTGAACGACCTCCGCCCTGTCGTCCAGGCCCTCCTGCCGACGTCTCGGCGAGCGACCGATGTCCTCGAGGACGTCGACGGGCGGCCGCTGGATCGCCTCAACGGCTCGATCACCGACATGGTGCTCTCACCCTGGAAGGGCAAGGCCGGCACTCTCTACGAAGGCAACGGCAACGGCACGCCCTTCTACCAAGAGCTCGCCTACATGGCTGCCGGCGGTAGTGCTTCTGGGAACATGACCGACCGCAACGGTCCGACGCTGCACTTCCAGCCTGGCGCGGGTCCCGGCACCGTCACTGGTCTCCCACTGACCTTCGTCGACCTCTTCTCCATGTTGCTCCGACCCCAGGGAGGTCGCTCGTGACGACCATGCACAAGATGAAGCGGGCGTGGGAGCGCACCAAGACGGTCCCCGGTCTAGGACGCGACGTCACAGCGCTCATCGCACTGTTCGCGCTTGGCACCTTCACCACCAGCATCGTCCTGGTCAACCAGCGCTTCGACTGGCCGTGGGAAGAGAAGTTCGAGTTCCAAGCGGAGTTCAGCGAGACCCCCGGCATCAGCCCGAGCAACGGGCAGGAAGTGCGCATCGCGGGAGTGACGGTCGGGTCCATCACCGAGGCGGAGGTGACGGATGACGGACTTGCTCGGCTGACGCTGTCGCTGGAGCCTGGACACACCGTCTTCAAGAACACCCGCCTGGTCCTTCGGGCCAAGACGCCGCTCAACGACATGTACGTCGAGATGAGCGAAGGCAGCCCGAAGGCAGGCAAGCTCGACGAGGGCGACGTCGTCCCGGTCGCCCAGACCGCGAGCCCGGTCCAGGTCGACCGCGTCGTGCAGAATTTGGACGAGGACGCGCGTACGGGCCTGGCCTCGCTGCTCCAGGAAAGCGACGTGGCTCTGGCCAACGCGCCCCAGCACCTGGGGCCCGGCCTAGACGCCACCGACCAGGTGCTCGCCGACCTCAAGCCGGTTCTCGAAGCGCTGGAGGGCCGGCGTAGCCAGATCCGTCGACTCGTCGGCTCGCTGTCCGAGGTGGCCGGTGCCACCGGGGGCGACGAGGCGAGGCTGGCCCGCATCACCACTTCGCTCGCCGACACCCTCGGTGTCATCAGCGCCCGCGACGACGAACTGACTCAGGCGCTGGCCACACTGCCGGGCTTCGTCTCCGAGCTCAAGAGCGCGACCAAGAACGTGACCAGGCTCAGCGACGAGCTCGACCCGACCCTCGAGGCGGTCGAGGCCGCGTCCGGCACGCTGCCCACCGCCCTCGCGCGACTGGCATCCCTGGCCGAGCGGCTCGACGAGACTTCAAAGACCGCCACGCCCGTCGTCCGGGAGGCTCGACCGGTCCTGGCCGACCTGCGCCCCGTGGTCCCGCGGTACGACGCCGCGCTGGCCGAGGCAGCGATCGTCACAGATCGGCTCGACTACCTGACGAAGACCGTCGTCGACTATCGCCAGGACATCTCCGCCTTCGTCTACAACACCACATCCATGTTGAGCCTGGGTGACGCCAACGGCGGCATCCTGCGCGGTCAGGTCGAGGTCAGCGCCCAGTCGCTGCCGTTCGTCGTCGGAAAGGTCGACTGATGAGAATCCCGCACGCGCTCGAGCCGCGCCTGAGGCTCGGGGTACTCGGGGCCTTCGTCGCTGCCTGTGCCCTGATCTTCGGCTACCTCTGGGTCAACATGGGTGGCTCCATCCCGGCCGTGACGAGTGAGGGCTATCGCGTCGTGGTGCCCGTCGTCGACGGTGACAACGTCGTCTTCGACTCCGACGTCCGCGTGGCAGGCGTTCCGGTCGGCAAGGTCCGGGGCATCGAGGTCGAGGAAAACGCGGCCATGGTCACGCTGCAGTTCGACGAGGCCGAGGTCATCCCACTGCACGAGGGGATGAAGGTCCACATCCGAGCGAAGTCCATGGTCGAGGAGACCTACCTCGAGGTCGTCGACGGAGACGGCGCGAAGATCCCCGACGGAGCCCAGGTCTCGGCGAAGACAGTCGCCGAGCCTGTGCAGCTGCACGACGTGCTGACCAGCCTGGACGAGCCGACACGAGTCTCGCTCGGTCGGACGCTGCGAGCGCTCGGCAAGGGCACGAAGGGCACCGAGGAGGACGTGGCGGCCCTGATGTCCGGCGTCGGGAATCTCGGCGACGAGGGGTACGACGTGTTGGACGCCCTCGCTGCGCAGTCCAAGGACCTCGACGAGATGACCCGGTCCCTCGGAGTCGTGGTCCGCAGCCTCGACCACCGCCAGGGCGAGATCGTCGACCTCGTGGAGTCGGCGGACGTCTTGACGACCGCGACGGCGAGCAACCAGGAGGACCTCGCCGCGACGATCCGGGAGCTCCCGGGCCTGCTTGACTCGGCGCGCACCGCATCGGGCGGCCTCCAGACGCTGGCCACCTCCCTCGCGCCCATAGCGAAGGACCTGCGTGCGGCCGCGCCCGCGCTGACCAAGGCGCTGCGCAACCTGCCGTCGGTCACCGCTGACGTCAAGGGCCTGCTGCCCTCCCTCGACATCGCTCTCGACCGTGCGCCCGCGACGTTGAGCCGCGTGGACGACTTGGGGGCGGAGGTCAGCGCCATCGTGCCTGACGCTCGTGTCGCGCTGGCCGACGTCAACCCGGTGCTGAGCTACATGGCGCCGTACCACCGCGACCTCACCGCCTTCTTCACCAACTGGGCGGCGATGATGGCGAACAAGGATGAGAACGGGCATTACCTGCGCATCTTCCTGGTCTTCAACGAGACCTCGTTGAAGAACCTGCCCTTTGACACCCACGTGGGCCTCCTGGACAAGCGCAACTCCTACCCCGCAGCGGGTGGGGCCCTGAACCCCGGACCGTTCAACGGGACCTACCCGAGGGTGGAGGAGGCTCCGAAGTGATCTCCTCGCGCAGGTCGTGGGCTCTCCGTGCCGCCGCACTGGCGGTCGCGGGAGCAGTCGCTGCGCTGGTAGCGGTCGGCGTGGGTCGCCTGACGGTGAGCACGGACTACTCGGCCTTCCTCCCAGACGAAGGACGAGCGGCGCACGACCTGCGCGACGTGGCCGAGAGCTTCGGCGGCGACCCGATCGTCGTGATGCTCGAGGTCGACGACCAGAACGGCCTCCTCGAGGGCGAGCGCCTGGCCGGCCTGCTCGCTCTCGAGGGGGCGCTGGCCGGCCTGCGCGACGTCGCCGTCGTCTACGGACCGGCGACGACCCTGAACCAGACCGCGATCCAGGTCCAGAGCCTGCTCGCGACGATCAGCGGGCGTCGCGACGGCCTGCGCGAGGCCGATCGGAAGAAGGATCTCGAACGCTTCGAGCGTCGCTACGGTGCGCTGCTGGTGCGAGGCATGCCCGCCGGTCTGCCCACGCTGCGCAACGACGGCTTCATCCGCAGTGTCGTGTACGGCGCCGACGGCCTCCCACGGGCCCAGTGGCGTCAATTCGTGCCGGACGCACACGCCGTGGCCGTTCTGGTCCGCCCGAGAGCCGGTCTCGACCAGTCGGGGATGCAGCGGGTCGTCGAGGAAGTCCGCCGCACCACCGAGCAGGCCGCCGACGTCCAGGCCGACGAGGTCACGGTGACCGGCGTCCCGGTGCTCACCGTCAACCTCGCCGACCAGGTGCGCGGGGAGCTCCCCCTCGTAGGTGTCGCGGCCGGTCTCCTGGTGGCCGGTGCGCTCATCCTCTCCCGGTGGCGCCGTCGCGTCCTGCCGCGCTTGCTCCCGCTGGCGCCCATGCTCGCGGCAGTCGCGGTCAGCCTCTCGTGGTTCGGGTGGCGCGGCACCCCGCTCTCCCTGGGAGCGGTCCTCTTCCTCCCCCTCATCCTGGGCATCGGCAGCTACTACCCGGTCTACCTCGCCCAGCGGGGTCACCGTCGTACGGTCGTGACCGTTGCCGCCGCAGCAGCCGGGGCCTTCGGGTGCCTGCTCGCCTCGCCGGTGCAGTTCGTCCAGGACCTCGGCCTGGCGATGGTCCTCGGAATCGTCGTCATCACCGGTCTGTCGCTGCTGATGTACCGCTCGGTGAAGGTGGGGCCGGCAGCGGAGGACGCATCTGCCGCGGTCCCACCGGCACGACGGTCCTTCTCCAAGCCGGCCCGAGCCGCCGTTGCCATCGCGCTGGCGGCGCCCGCACTGCTGGGATGGCTCGCGCTCAGCTCGATCGACCTCGAGGCCTCGCCGGACACCCTGCTCACCGGCACCGCCGGCTTCGGTGACGCGGTGGCCGTCGAGGAGCGCATGGGCTTCGCCGGGGAGCTCGACATCGTGCTCGATGGCGACGACGTGCTCGACCCCACCGCCCTGGCGTGGTTGCGGGAGACCGAGCAGGGGATTCTGCGCGAGCACGGTGATCGACTGCAGCCCGTGGTCAGTCCGGGCCAGCTGCTGGCCTTTCTGGGAGACGACCCCACCGCCTCACAGATCGACGCTGCCATGCGGCTGCTTCCCGCGTACATCACGAGCGCGGCGGTGACCGTGAGCGGCGACCGGGCGCTGATCGCCATGGGTGCCGACCTGGACGATCTCGGCGAGCAGCAGCGGACCATCGCCTCCATCGAGAGGCGACTGGACGACGCCCCCGAGGGCTACACCGCACGGGTCACCGGCATCCCCGTCCTCGCTGCAGACGGGTACGACGTCCTGGTCCGCGACCGCCACTGGACCAACCTGGCGGGCATAGCCGTTGCGGGCCTCGTGCTCGCGGCCGGGCTGAGGCACCGCCGCGATGCCGCCCGAGCGGTGGCAGCGGCCCTGCTCGCGACCGGCTGGGGACTGCTGGTCGTCGCCCTGATCGGCACGGCCCTGAACCCGATCACCGTCGCACTCGGCTCCCTGACCGCCGCCGTGGGCTGCGAGTTTGCGGTCATGCTCGCCGAGGCCCGTAGGACCGGAGACCGCCGGCTGAGGAGGTCGGTGCTCATCGCAGCAGCCGTCTCGGCGGCCGGTTACTCGGCCCTGTCGCTCTCGGGTCTCGACCTCCTCCGTCAGTTCAGCGCGACGCTCGTCGCCGCTGTGGGTCTCGCTCTGCTGGCCGGCCTCGCCGTCTCGCTGTCGGTACCCAGGGCAACGGTGGCCGCCCCGGTCGCCCCCGTCCGCAAGCAACCCCAAGTGGCAGGAGCCCGCTGATGTCCAAGAGCCTGACCGACAGCAGCACCGTCGACCGCGAGAACCCCGGCGACGAGGCGGACCCGGAGCTGGCCGCTCCTGCGGAGCCGACCGCCACCACGGAGCCGGCGCAGGACGGGGCGCCGACCGATCCCGTGACGATCCGGGGTGTTCTCGGGGGTCTCCGCACCCGCATCGCCGAGCGCCCCCGTCTCAGCCTCGGGATCGCGGTTCTCGTGTCCCTGCTGCTGGCTCTGGGCACGGCTTACCTCGTCCGTGAGCCGGCGGTGCCGGACGGCACGGTCGCCCAGGTCGGGGACACCGCGATCAGCCAGGACGACCTCGAGCTGCGCATCGACGCGCTCAAGGCCCTCTATGGTCTGGAGGAGCCCACGCAGGCGAAGAAGCAGGACCAGTTCAAGCGCGATGCTGCCAAGTCGGCGGTGGTCGCACTGCTGCTCCAGAGGGCCGCCGACGACCGCGGCATCGTGGTGACCGACAAGGAGGTCGACGCGATCCTCGCCAAGCTGATCCGTGAGCGGTACCCCGACGGGGGCCAGCGGGCGTTCGTCGAGGCGCTCGGCGTGATGGGTGCCAACGAAGAGCAGGTGCGCGACGAGTTGCGACAGCAGAGCGTGGTTGCGGCCCTTTTCGACGACGTGACCAAGGGCGTCGTGGTCACCGAGGACGAAGCCCGCGCAGAGTTCGACGACCGGAAGGACGAGCTCGCGGCTCCGGAGCGGCGTGAGCTCCTGAACATCGTGGTGGAGACCGAGGCCGAAGCGAAGTCCGTCCTGCAGTTGCTCCGTCAGGGCAGGGACTTCGCGCAGGTGGCCCGCACGTACAGCATTGACAGCGCTACGAGCAGGGCGGGCGGTCTGCTGGGCACCGCGAACCGTGACGAGCTCGACGACGCCTACGGCACGGCGGCCTTCGAAGCCTCCAAGGGCGGCCTGTTCGGCCCGGTGAAGACCGACACCGGCTGGCACGTCGGCCAAGTGCGACGAATCTTCCCCTCGAGCCCGGCGGTGTATGGCGAGGTCGCCGCGCAATGGATGCAGTCGTTGGAAACGGAGAAGGCCGTGAAGGAGTGGCGCTCGTTCCTCGAAGACTTGCTGGCCAAGTCGGACGCGCGCTACCACCCTGACTACCAGCCGGACGATCCCACGTCGCTGCCGAAGGACGTCAAGGGCGTTGATCAGTGACGGCAATTGAAGTGCCTTCCAAGCAAAACATCTCCGCGTGTGAGATTCTTAGCGCTATGGACAACCAGCTGTCATCCGCGCCGGAGCGACTACTACAAGACAGGGTCGACGCCGTGGAAGCTGACTGGCATCGCGAGCGTCCTGACGTGGACACCACGTCGATCGGGATCGTCACCCGTCTCTGGCGGGTCGGGCGCTATCTGGACCGGGTCCGCAACGACCGGCTGGCCGTATGGGACACCGATCGGGCGACCATCGACATCCTGGCCATGTTGCGACGCGCCGGGGCGCCGTATCGGCAGTCCGCAGGACAGCTCACCAAGCACTCCCTGATCACGTCCGGTGGGGTCTCCCAGCGCCTGGAGAAACTTGAGCGAGCGGGCCTGATCTCCCGCCACCTCGACGTCAATGACCGACGGCGGGTCGACGTCCAGCTCACCGCCGAGGGGATGCAGCTGATCGACTCGGTCTTCGCCGACATCATCCACCACGAGAACGAGATCCTCGGCGAGATCTTCGACGACGTAGACGTCGACGAGCTCCGCGGCCTGCTGCGCAAGTTCCTCCTGCACTTCGAGCCCGCATCCCCGGCGCGGGCCGAGTAGATCTTTTCCCAGAAAGTATTTGACTCCTAAGAAGTTTTCTCGCTAAGGTGATGCTTGTAAGCGACGTCACACTCTGAGCGAGGTAAAAATGCCCGGTCCACTGACTGGCATCCGCGTCCTGGATCTCTCCGCGATGCTGTCCGGCCCCTGGGCGGCGTCCAT
>SXGS01016461.1_pt1 | contig 30274 bp, 32 predicted proteins | sample 3174681 | NCBI WGS metagenome assembly SXGS01 (sample SAMN11356861, study PRJNA531348) | freshwater metagenome | isolation source: freshwater sample F1-80 | place: China: Fuxian Lake, Yuxi | collected 2017-12-25 | reverse complement strand
CGGTCCGGATACCCGCCCCGACCTGCTCGACCGCGACTTCAAGGCGCCCGCGCCGAACCGGGTCTGGGTTGCTGACATCACCTACTGCCGGACCTTCGCCGGGTGGGTCTACGCCGCGTTCGTCATCGACGTCTTCTCCCGCCGCGTCGTGGGCTGGCAGCTGTCGAAAAGCCTGCGCACCGACCTCGCCTTGAACGCCCTCGAGATGGGTCTGTGGACCCGCGAGCACGCGGGCCACGACACCGCCGGCGTGATTGCGCACAGCGACAAGGGAGTTCAGTACGTCGCGGTGCGCTACACCCAACGGCTCGCCGAGGCCGGCGCGGTCGCCTCAGTCGGATCCACCGGCGACAGCTACGACAACGCCCTGGCCGAGGCGTTCAACTCGCTGTTCAAGGCCGAACTGGTCCGCAACAAGGGGCCGTGGAAGAACATCGACGACCTCGAGATCGCGGTCGCGGAGTACATCGACTGGTTCAACAACCGACGCCTGCACGGCGAGATCGGACTCGTCCCGCCGGTCGAGTTCGAGGAAGAGCACTACCGGCAGGATCCCGCGTCGACTACCGTCAGCGCGTCAGTTCAGAGCCTCCACTGAACCCGGCACGCGACACTTCAGCTGGCATTCGGGCCACGCCAGGCTTCGAGGGGGCGTCGTCGGCGTATCCGTCATCGGTGCTCATCTCATGGTCACCGCTCTTGCGGGGCCTTGAGTGGTGCGGACGGGTATCCCGTGTCGAAGTGCATGTAGTCGGGGACCTTGATGTTCTGCCAGATCCAGCCCTCGTTCTTGAAGGCTTGCCACACCTCGTCCTTGCGGGTGATCTTGCCGGGGCCGGGGGTCCGCTTCTTGTTCTCGGGGGAGGGGGACCAGCACTTGCAGCGAAGGTCCATCCAGGGGTTCTGGAGGGGGTTGATGTCGACCGCGCGTCCGTTGGCGTGGGGCGATTCGGTGGGTGGCGCGTTGATCTGGTCGAGTCGCCGGCAGTTGTAGGCAGCGGTGTTGTTGTCCTTCAGGCTGGCGTTGCTGTCGCCGCCGTAGTTCTCGACCCCTTGCATGGATGCGATCGGGAAGCCCTGCTCGTACAGGAGCATGAAGATCCGTGAGACCGATTCTGCGGTGTCGCGGTGGACGATGATGTGTCCTCGTTGGGTTTCGCCTGCGAAGTCGATGTAGGGCAGGTCGACGCGCCGCAGTTGTGCCCGGCGGGTGACCGGGCACCCGGGACGGACCATGCCGGTCTCCACCATCTTGTTCCACTGTGCATTGGGGACTGCGCCGATGGAGGCGGCAGGGGATTTGGCGGAGGGGGGCTCAGCGGAGGAGGGAGGCTCGCCGGAGCTTGACGTCACCTCCCCCCTGGTGGCTTCGGGATCCTCGCCGGTGCAGCCACTGAGGGCTGCTCCGCCGAGGAGGACGAGGGCGAGCAGGAGAGAGGGGGCGCGGTGAGCTCGGTGGTTCACGAGCGGAGGTCGAGTTCGTAGAGGGCGATGCGGCGTCGGTCGAAGGTGTCGCGTTCTCGGGTGAGCTGCCAGCCGAGGCGCTGGTACATCTCGCCGGGGCCGTCGTCGCCGGCGGTGGTGGCGACACACGCGCTATGTGCTCCTGCGAACCTGGCGGCGAGGACGAAGTCAGTGATGAGGGCGCGCCCGATGCCGAGACCTTGTGCCTGCGCTGTGACGGCGACATGGGACAGGACCGCGATGGGGGGAATGAGGGGCGTTGGCGCCGCGGCAGAAGCTTCGAGCCTCCCCGCGTCTGGCCCGGTCGTCAGGGTGGGATCTGGGCTGAAGTCCCGACTCGAATCCTGGCTTGTCTCAGGGTCTCCTTCGCCGTCCCGCTCAGTGCCCGGGGCGGGGGAGCGGCGGGCCAGCGCCAGCTTGGCACGGTGCCGCACCAGCGGTGCTGCCGCGCGGGGGTGCTGGAGTGAGCCTCTGAACGCCGAGGCAACGAGCGCGCGACCGTGGTAGCGGCGCAGCAGTCGACGATGCTCGATGGCGTCGAGAATGCCGACCAGGTACCCGACCGGTTCATCGTGCAGGGTCGCGACCGAGGCGGCGGCGTGGGGGCCATCGAGGAAGGTGCGGTAGTAGCGGCCGAGGAAGGCTGGGCCGAGGCGGCTGAAGGGGTTTTGGGGGAAGTGGTCCAGGTGTTGGCCGACGACGAAGTCTAGGTCAGAGAGGCCCATGCGTCGTACGCGCTCATCACGGTCCGGCGCGACGGCGGTAGAGTTCAGTGACATGGCTCTACATTACGATGCAATGTAGAAATAACGCTGGTGGGGGCGCCGCGTGGGCGTGGCGTCCCGTGGGTGCAGGAGAGGACGGGTGGAAGGCGATGCGCTCTTTCGGGGAGCTTGAGGCCCGGATCATGCAGGTCGTGTGGCGGCGTGGAGCGCCGTCGACGGTGCATCAGATCCTCGAGGAGCTCGAGGTGGACCGCGAGGTCGCCTACACCACGGCGATCACGGTGATCGAGCGGTTGCGCGCCAAGGGGTGGCTGGATCGGCACCGGGAGGGGCGTTCTTACCGCTACCGGGCCACTCGCAGCGAGGGCGACTACGCCGCGTCGCTGATGGGCCAGGCGTTGGACGAGGCCAGTGATCGGACCGCGGCCCTGATCCGGTTCAGCGATCAGCTCTCGCCGGCAGAGATCGCTGCGCTGCGTACCGCGCTCGACGATCCTCAACCGCGCGGGACGCACGATCCCGGGACGGTGGTGACCAGCAACAAGGAGAAGTCTGGGCAGGGGAGCCGTGACCATGCGGACGGCACCACGACCAGTCGGGGCGACCGGCTATGACCATTGAACTGGCCCTGGGGTTGCTCGCCTACGTGCTGGTCGTCGGGCTCGTGGGGGACAGGGTGCTGCGGGTCAGCCGATGGGCTAGGCGCTGGCCCGCCCACGGCCTGCGGCTGTGGGTCGTGTTGGCGACCTCGAGCGTGATGGCCGGGCTGGCGACCCTGATGCTGTTCGCCCACGACGTGCTCGAGCACTTCTTGATGTGGGCCGTCCACGCCGGCAAGCCAGAGCTGCACGCGGCCTACGCCGGCCCTGGTGCCACCGATCCGACCTGGAACGTCGCGGCGGTCCTCGCCGCGGGCCTTCTGGGGCTGGCCGTTGCCACGCTCGTGGTCGAGGTCACCCAGACGGCCCGCGTGCGCCGGAGGCTGCGCCGCTCCTATGCGGCGGCCCGCAGCCGCTACGTGTCCGGCCGTCACGTATTGGTGACGGCGGGGACGACGCCGTACGCGTTCTGTGTTCCCGGACGCCGTAGTGGGGGCCGGAGCGGGGGACGCGGCCGCCAAGATCGACGTGGTCCCGGGGTGGTCGCGGTGTGGTCATGGCGACAAGCGCGCGGGGCGATCGTGATCTCGGAGGCACTCGAGCAAGCCCTGTCCGAGGACGAGTTGGCAGCGGCGGTCGAGCACGAGGTGGGCCACCTCGTGGGGGCCCATCATCGCTGGATCCTGGCCGCCGACGTCCTTGGGCGCTTCCTGGGCCGTGTCGGGTTGATGACCTCCCTTCGCAGCGAGGTGCGCCTCCGCGCCGAGCTGGAGGCCGATGACCGGGCCACCGACCGTGCCGGAGCCCGCGCGCTCGCCCGGGCGCTGCTCGCGACTGCTGAGGCCGGGATGCGGTCGGCCCAGTCTGTGCGACCTGTGTTGGGCCTGGGGGAGAATGCCGTGGGTGCTCGGGTTGAGCGGCTCCTGTGTGCGGTGGCGGCCGAGGATGAGGTCTCTCAGGGGCGCCGGATGCGTACCCGCGTCGACCACGTCGCCCGGATCGGGGTTGGTCTCACCTTGGCGTGGCTGGCTGCTCCCGTGCTGGTGGCAGGCCCGGTGGTCGCGGTGCTCCTGCCGGGGCTTCTCCTTCGAGGATCGGCCCATTGAGCGCAGGACGGTGGGCCGTGGCCTGGACCCGCGGTGGCGTGGCCGCCAGCCCGGTCGGTGCCCGCTGGATGGGTGATGCCGCCCGGCGTCGTCGTCGCGATGCCCAGCACGCCTGAGGCCGAGGGTGGGGCAGAGAGTCCCGTGCAGCTCGGAGCGTCCGAAGGCGTGGACGATCCAACCGCGCACGTGACTACCGGAGTGACTACCGGACATGTACCTACCGCCGTACGCCGGCTCGACACGGCGACCTTCACGCGAGAGCGCTCGCCGCGGCGGGTCCCGCGCAGGCCTGGCTACGTGGGCATAGCCGCCTGTGGGGGCGCCATCACCGCGACGGCGTTCGCGCCCTGGGGGTCACCGCTGCTAGCTCCGGTCGGGGTGGCGGTCTTCGTCGCCGTCGCGCGCGCCACGTCCACGCGGTGGGCGACGATGCGGGCGGGTGGATTTTTCGGTGCCGCCTTCTTGGGTCTGACGCTGAGCTGGATGTGGGCTTCCCTGGGGATGGGTCCGTGGCTCGCGCTCACCTTTGTGCAAGCTCTCTGGTTCGCGCTCGTGGGCCTTGGGTGGTTCGCCGTGCGCGAGCTGCCGGGCTGGCCGGTGTGGTGCGCCGCGGTCTGGACAGCGATCGAGGGTCTGCGGGCCACCTGGCCGCTGGGAGGCATGCCCTGGGGCCGGCTCGGCTTCTCCGCGCCGGATGCCCCGTGGGCGATGGTGTTGCCATGGGTGGGTGTCAGCGGCACAACCTTCCTGATTGCGTTGGCTGGCTGTGCCCTGGCGGGCCTGACCCGGGCTGCCTGGTCACGGCAGGCACCCTCTGGCGCCGCTCATGGGGCGCTGCTGGTCGCCCTGGGCACGGTGGCCGCGACTGCACAGGTCGCCTCACCGGTCGCGAACGCAGTCGCCGCGACCACCGCCAGCAACCCCGATCCCGACCCCGATCCCGACCCCGTGCCCGACCCCGTGCCCGACCCCGTGCCCGACGCCGTGCCCGACGCCGTGCCCGACGTTGACGGTCCGCCGGGAGAAAGCACGGAGGGCCAGGCGCGGGTGGCTCTGGTCGGCGTGGTGCAGGGAGGCGTCCCAGGTTCCGGCACGCGGGTGGTGGAGAACCATCGTCAGGTCACGCGTAACCACCTCGCCGAGAGTGTTCGCCTGGCGGACCGGGTCGCAGACCAGGGTGTTGACCTGTCGTTCGTGTTGTGGCCCGAGAACGCCACGGCCGTCGACCCGACCACTGACCCCACGGCACGCGCCGCCGTACTGGACGCGGTCGACGCCCTCGGGGTGCCCATCGTGGCCGGTTCACCGACGGCGGGCCCCAGTGAGGGAACCGCACGTAACGAGACGATCGTCTGGACCGACGCCGGGCCAGGCCAGCGCTACACCAAGCAGCACCTGGTGCCCTTCGGGGAGTACGTGCCGTTTCGTTGGCTGGCCGCCGCCATCTCTTCGCGGGTGGCCGAGATCTCGCGGGACATGGTGCCCGGCCAGATGGCACGCCCGCTCGAGGTTGCCGGGGTGAGGATCGCCTCAGCAATCTGCTTCGACGTCGCCTACGACGACGTCATCGGACCCCAGGTCGCTGACGGCGCCGAACTGGTGACGATCTCGACCAGCAATGCGATGTTCCTCGGCACCGCCCAACTCGAGCAACAGTGGATGATCAGCAGAGCGCGTGCCCTCGAAACCGGGCGGTCGGTCGTGGTCGCGTCCATCAACGGGATCTCCGGTGCCATCGGCCCCGACGGGACGGTCATCGCTCGGCTGCCTGAACGCGAGACTGGAAGCATGGTGGTCGTGGTGCCGCTGCTCGACACCATCACCCCAGCGGTCCGCCTTGGTCCGTGGCCCCAGAGGTCCGCGCTCACACTGGCGGTCGTTGGTCTCTTGTGGTCACTGGTGCTGCGCCGTGCTCGCCACCGGCGAGCGAGCACGCTTCGATGTGGGGCAGCCTGACGAGTTCAGATGACTCAGGCCCTGTGGCCCCGTTTGCTGAACCCCAGCGAAAGGCCCGGTTCGAGTGGTCGAGTCGCGACCGCCAAGGCGGCTGCGGAGTGGCCACTGTGCGAAGCCGCAGCACCGCACGTCGGACACCCGGGCTCACCGGTGCATGCCGCGCATCGTCAGTGCCATCACCACGGCGCACAGCAGAGCAGCGAGCAGGAGGCTCGAACTGGCAAGGCCGGTTGCGACGAGCACGCCCGCGATGAGGAGCATTGGTAGGCAGCAGACGATCATCAGCCAGCCGTGGCCGCCATGCTTGGCTTGGTGGCTGATGTCGTGGTGCCGACCGGTAGGAATCTGGCTGGGAGGACTCTGACCGTCGAGCCCGAGGTCGTCCGGCTCCATCACGTCACCGATCCCGCCAACACCTCGAGCCGTGCGCGGTACTCGGGCTCGTCGATCTCCCCGCGCGCGAACCGCTCGGCCAGAAGCTCTTGGGGAGTCGCACGTGTCTCCATCGGCGCACTCGCCTGGGTGGTGCTCTCGCGGCGACCCCCGCTCACGACGAGCGCGATCGCGGCAATGAGCAGCGCCCAGAACGCAATCATGCCGAGCGTCATCCCGACCCAGCCCCATCCGCTGAGATCGCCTCCGTAGCCGACCATCATGTCGTCCTCCTCGGTCGTACCGTTCCTAGGCGGCGCCGGGCCTCAGTGACTCCGTCAGTCCGCTACTCACAGGATGACGGTCAACTATGTCGGGTAGTAGTGACGTTGTTCCCCAGTCGGAGGGTCAATGGCCCCTCTTCGACCTGCTGTTTCTGGGAGGGAGGAGGCTGCTGGGGCAGGGAACGTCTCGACCATCGTTGGGACATGGGTGGGACCACGCGTCGAGCGACTGGGTGGAGTGGACCGGTGGCGGTCAGTCGGGCGTGATCGAGGTCGACCTGATCATCGACCCGCTGCCGCTCCGTATCGGCGAGGCCCACGGGCTGACCTAGTAGCGTGACGTGTTGCGGCGTTGCTGACTGTTATCCGGTGGAGTTGGCAGAGTCAGCGTTCGTGGCGCTGGTTGACGGGTGAGCTGCCAAGGCCCTTGAGGTAGTCGTTGTAGCGAGTCAGCTCGTGGTCGTTGTCGCGTTCGGCCTGCCGGTCCAACCGCTTGGCCTCGCGGTGGTCGTCGCGCACCCATGCCCAGACCACGGCGACCGCGAGGATCACCAGCGGGTACTCGCCCAGCAACCACCCCAGCGAGGCGCCGATGTACTGGTCGTCGGCTGGACTCGGACCCCAGGGGCGGTCGAGGGCGGTGAACCAGTCGCCGGCCAGCAGCTCGGTGGCGCCCATCAGGGCGACGGCGAACAGCGCGTGGAACCCGAAGACCACCATGATCAGCATGACCCGGAGCGGGTAGATCGGCCGCCGTGGGCCGGGGTCGACACCGCAGACGACGTTGGCGAACAGGTAGCCGGTGAGCATGAAGTGCGCTGTCATCAGCAGGTGCATGGTGTGGCCGCGCAGCGACTGCTCGAAGAGCGAGGAGTAGTAGAAGGCGATCATCCCGACGACGAACAGGATTCCCGCGACGATGGGATGCCCGAGGATCCGCAACGGCCAGGAGTGCACGATCAGCAGCAACCACTCACGGCTGCCCCGTGAGCCGTCGCGGCGGCGCGGGACGGCGCGCAGCGCGAGGGTGACCGGCGCGCCCAGCACGAAGAAGGTCGGCACCGCGGTCGCGACCGTCATGTGCTGGACCATGTGCATGCTGAACAGCACGTCGCCGTAGGCGCCCGGCGGTCCGCTGGTGGCCCAGAGCAGACCCACACACCCGACCAACCACGCCGTCGTGCGCCCTCGTGACCAGCGGTCGCCGCGCTTGCGCAGGCGTCGTACGCCGGCGAGGTAGGCGAGTGCCGCGGCGACGGCGACCGGCGCCCAGAACGAGTCGATGCGCCACTCGGTGAACCACTGCGCGAACCCCAGCTCCGGAGGCATCGCATGCCCCAACAACGCTTCGGTCGGCGTCGGCTCCTCCGCAGCGACGCGGCCCGGGGGAGGGGTCCTGCTCAAGGCAGCTCCGGCTCCCGCGGCCAGTGCCATGAACGCGACCTCGAGCACAGCCAGCCGGGTGAACAGTGCCCGCGCTGCGCTCTGGTGGTCCGTCGTGGCGAGGCTCTTGACCACACGCGTGCGCTGCCACCAGCCCAGGGCGCCGAGGAGACCGAAGGCGAGGACCTTGATGCCCAGCAACAGCCCATAGCTACTGGCCAGATCACCCAGCCGGGGAACACGCACAAGGGCCGCGCCGACCCCAGAGATCGCGACGGCAGCAAAGCACCAGCCCGCCAGCCGGGAGTAGCGGCTGACGAGGACCGGGAGGTCGGTGTCTGGATGGCGGTGGACCCAGAGGACGCCCACCAGGCAGCCGATCCACAGGCCGATGCCGACTAGGTGCAGGAACTGGAGGTTGACGGCCAGGTCGTGATTGCCGTCAGTGGCGGCGTGTCCGGTCAGAGCGATCGCCCACAGCGCGGCCAGGGCCAGCACGGCGGCGACGCCGAGCCCGGTGACGGTGCGCGCCGCGAGCGCGATGAAGGTTGCGATGCCTGCCAGGAGGATGTTCCAGCCCAGGTAGCTGCCTTGCGCGATCTCGGTGGCGAAGAACCGGAGCTGCTCGATCGTCGCCTGCTGCGGCTCCTGGCCCGAGATGTCGGCATAGGAGAGGACGAACTCCATGACCGCCGACCACAGCCACACCGAGCCGGAGATGACCGCCATCGCGGCGAGGCGGACCTGTACCTTTCCCACCAGCCCGTTCTTGCGTGTCGGGACCATCCAGGTCGCCACGACGAGCGCACCGAGGGTCAGGAACGTCGTCGAGTCGCGCACAGCCCGGGTGGTTGGCAGGCCCCACCGGGTGATCGCCCCCGGGTCGGGCAGGCCTTGGGCCGGTGCGCCGGCGATCCCGCCGGTGGCTGCGAGCAGCACGACGGCCGACAGAGAGGTCACCAGCACCACGCTCAGGAGAAGTAGCGTGCCTGCCCGCCGGGGCAGGGAGGCACCTGGCGAGGCGGTCTCGACGGCGGCGTCGGCGGTCACTCCGCGTCGCTTCGTCGCTTCAGGAAGACCAGCGTGCCCACGGTGACTACCAGCGCGATCGTGCCAAGAACGAGGGTGGACGTCCACGGGTCCCCGGAGGACTCTCGGGAGGATCCGCGGGGGCTCTCGGCGGAGCTGTCGGTCGTGCTGTGGGTCGTGCTGTCGGTCGCGCCGGTGGTCGGTGTCTGGGCCGGCTCGGTCTTCGGAGGCTGAACCTCGAAGTCGATGCTGCCTTCGATGGGGTGCCCGTCGGCGGAGGTGACTCGGTAGGAGAGCAACCAACGTCCGGCGGCGTCCGTGGCGCTGGTCTTGTCGGTGACCGTTGCGATGAGCCTGGCCCCCTGCACGCTCACCTCGAGCGCCGAGGCCGTGCCGCCCGTACCTGGGCCGAGAGCGGCGGCAGCGAACTCGGGCGCGATCTGCTGGTTGAAGGTCAGTTCGACCTGGCCCGGCAGTTCGGTGAGGACCTCTCCTTGGGCCGGGTTGGAGGACTCCAGCGCGCTGTGCGCAGCGGCTGTGGGCGCAAGCAAGCTGATGGCGGCGACGATCAGTGCCAGGACGGCCGCGACGCGGCGTGCGGGGCGGGACATGTTGGTTCTCCTGAGGAGGTTCAGATGCCGGCGTAGGAGTGGAGCCCGGTGATCCACATGTTCACGCCGAAGAAGTTGAAGAGGAACGCGGCGTAGCCGGCGAGGGCGAACCAGGACGCCCGGACCCCGCGCCAGCCAGCGGTGGCCTGTGCGTGGAGGTGGGCTGCGTAGAGGACCCAGGTGATGAAGGCCCAGGTCTCCTTGGGGTCCCAGCCCCAGTAGCGGCCCCAGGAGTTCTCGGCCCAGATCGCTCCCGCGATGACGGCGAAGGTCCAGATCGGGAAGGCGAAGATGTGGGCGGTGTGCGCGACCTGCTCGAGCGTGGCGGAGGGAGGAAGGGTGGCTGCATAGCGGCCGCGACGTCCACCCGCCCGCTCACCTGCCCGTTCACCTGCCTGCTCGCTGTCCCTCCCAGCGTTGCGGTCAACCTCTGCGGCCGTGGAGGCGCCGACCAGCACCGCGGCGCGACGCTCCTGTCGATGGCGCACGAGGAAGAGCCCGGAGGCTACGGCTCCGACCGTGAACACCCCGCCGCCCGTGATCGCGGCCGTGACGTGGATGACCAGCCAGTAGGAGTCGAGCACGGGCACGAGGGCGCCGGCCGGGGTGTAGAGCACCGTCACGGCCAGGCCGAGGGCGAGCAGGATCAGCGCAACGATCCAGACCCCGAAGGCCCGTACCGGTTGCCGGGTGAGGAACGCCAGGTACGCGGCGCCGGCCGCGACCGCGCACACCAGGACGAACTCGTACATGTTGCCCCAGGGCACACGTCCGGCGGCGAGTCCACGAGCGAGGGCCCCCAGCGCGGTCAGGCTGAACCCGAGCACGGTGAGGGACGTGCCGATCGCTCCCAGCAGCTGGGTGCGTTCGCTGTTCTTGGGGGGAGTTGCCGCGGTTCGGCGGGCGGTCTCGGCCGCGTAGGCCAACATGGCCAGGGCGTAGACGGCGATGGCGCCGTAGACCAGGCCATTGGAGATCTCGGCGAAGGTGGTGCTGGTGGGTGTCATGTGGGTGCGTCCTTGCTGGTCCGGCTGCTCGGCGTGGATGACGTGGATGACGACGTGGATGACGACGTGGATGACGACGTGGATGACATGGCTGGGGTGGATGCCGTGGGCAGGTCGAGGGCCGTGCACAGGTCGTCGATCTCGGCCGGGGGTGGTGGGCGGCGGGTCAGCGAGTAGCCGGCGACCTCGACCAGGGAGTGCGCAGGCGGGCCGTGCCCGGTGGCCAGCGGGTGCACGCGCACCCAGATCCGGCGTCGGCGGATGGCCAGGGAGGCGGTCAGTCCGATGAGGATGATGATCGCTGCAACGAGGGTGATCTCCTTGCCGGGGTCGTAGGCGATCTGGAAGTTCGCGAAGCGTGAGACTCCGTCGAAGGTCAGGCTCCCTTGACCGTCGGGAAGCTCCATCGTCTCGCCGACCGATAACGCCTTTGCGTAGGGCTTTCCGCCGTCCTGGACTTGGCTGAGCCCGTCGCGGTCGAGCGCGAAGACCGACTGCGGCACACCGTCGCCCATGCCCAGGTCGCCGGTATAGGCGGTGAGGAACAGCTGGGGGTTGAGGGTGTCGGGGAACATTGAGTAGGGGCCTTGCGGGCCGACGTCGGCAGTCGGCAGGAAGAGGCCCTCGAACGCCAGTTGGGTCGGCTGTGCGTCGGGGACCTTGATGACGCCCTCGCTGCTGTTGTTGGCGTCCAGCGGAAGGAACAGGACCGGGCCGGTGAACACGACCTGGTCGCGGCCGTCGCGCACGGTGACCCGGGGGGCGTAGCCGTTGCCGGTGAGGAAGAACTTGGTCTCGTTGACGTCGAGAGGCTTGTTGGGCTGGACCGTCGTGGTGCGTTGTTTCCCGTCGCCGCTCTGGTAGCTGAGCCGGGCGGTGAACTCGGAGGGCTGGCCGGTGTTGGGGCCACTCGTCTGGTAGCTGACGTCGAACTTGTCCAGGCGGAACGAGAGCGGCTCAAGATCGTCGACGTCGGTCCAAGCCGAGGGGGTGAAGACGTCGTACTGGGACCGGTCGTTGGCGAAGGTGGCGCCTTCGGCCAGGGCGACTCTGCCTTCGAAGCCGACGAGCTTGCCGGCGGCGATGCCGACCAGGAGGACCAGCAGCGAGAGGTGGAAGGCCAGGTTGCCCAGCTCGCGGAGGTAGCCCCGCTCGGCGCGGACCTCGGTATCAGTGGTCACCACACGGAAGCGTCGCCGACGCAGATGGTTCGCGGCCGCGGCGAGCACTGCCTCCGGCTCTCGCTCGACCTCGAGCTGTCGATGGTCCTCCATGCGGGACAAGTTGCGTGGGGCGGCCGTCGGCGCCGACCTGACCGCGCGCCACAAGCGGGCCGAGCGGGGCAGGACGCATCCGGTCATCGAGACCAGAAGTAAGACGTAGATCGCGGCGAACCAGGGCGAGGCGTAGACGTCGAAGAGGCCGAGACGGTCCAGCCACGGCGCGAGGTCGGGGTGTCGGGCAATGTACTGCTCGACGGCGGCCGGGTCGGTCGCCACGTTGCGCTGGGGGAACAGCGATCCAGGGATCGCGGCGAGCGCCAGCAGGATGAGCAGGATGACCGCGGTCCGCATGGAGGTCAGGGTCCGCCACGTCCAGCGCCACCATCCCCACGAGGGCCGGGAGGGCCGGGAGGGCCGTGTCACGATCTGCCCCCGGGCTCCTCGCTGAGGGTGTCGGCGATGAGCGCCTCGAGGGTGGACTCGTCCACGGGACCGATCACTCGTGCGGCGAGCCGCCCCTGCTCGTCGACGATCATCGTGCTGGGTACGGCGCTCGGGGGCAGGGCGGGCCCGAAGGCGAGGAGCGCTCCGCTTGAGGTGTCGGTGTTGATGCTGGGGTAGGCGATGTCGTAGCTGTCCTCGAACGCCAATGCGGCGGCGTCGTTGTCGCGGACGTTGATCCCGATGAAGCGAACCCCGGTGCCTTCGTTGGCGCGACTGACCCGTGCCAGCGCGGGTGCCTCGGTGCGGCAGGGCGCGCACCAGGATCCCCACACGTTGTAGACGACCACCTGGCCGGCGAGTTCGTCGCTGTCGAAGGGTTGTCCGTCGAGCTGGGTGCCGGTAAACGCCTCGACGTCGACGCGGTCCTGGGGTGCGATCTGGTCGACCACGCTGGTCGTTGCGGTCGGCGAGCCGGAGCTGTTGGCGCTGCAGCCGGTCAGGGCGACCGCTGCGAGCGTCACACAGGCGAGGACTGCGACGGCTGCCCTAGGCCGGCCAGGGCGGGGACCCCTACTGACCACGGAGCCGTGAACGAAACCGACACGGGAGTCGATCATCTGGTCGGCCCGCCTCGGTCGTCGAGCATCGCCTGCAGGGCGGTGATCTCGGCGCTCTGGGCATCGACGATGCTCTGGGCCAGGGTGCGAACCCACGGCTCCTCGGCGTCCGCGGCAGCGGCAGTCGCCATCGGGATGCCACCCTGATGATGGGCGATCATGAGCTCGAGGAAGACACGCTCGGCCGCGATGCCCCGCAACGACGCGAGGCGCTCAAGGTCAGTAGCCGACGCCATCCCCGGCATCGACGAGCCAGCCTCTTCGGACGAGCTGGGCATGTCCGACATTGCAGCGTGCGGGTCGTCCGCGTCGTCCGCGTCGTCCGCTTGGTCGGCGGCGTCGGTGGTGCTCATCCAGCTCATCGGGTTGGGGTTGCTCTGAGACTCCCCCCAGCTCGCCAGCAGGCCGTACATCTGCCCGATCTGCTGCTGTTGGGTGAGCTCGATGTCCAACGCGACCTGGCGGATCTCTTCGTCGTCGGTGCGATCGCGGATCAGAACAGCCATCTCAACCGCCTGCGCGTGGTGGGCCTGCATATCCCGGAGGAACCCCACGTCGACCTGCGAAGGAGTCGATGCCCGGGGGTCCTCTTCCGAGGAGCGGGGGCCATCGAGGAGCGTGCCGACGAACACGCCTGCCGAGATCAAGAACAGCCCAGCGAGCACGGCCATACCCCACAGGGCAGGACCCGGCTGGAAGGGGGCCGCCGCGACCATGGGCCGGCTCGCGGCGGCCGGAGCCGCACCGTCGGCTCCATTCTCGTCCACAAGGTCGTCCGCAACGTCGTCTGCAAGGTCGTCCTCGGGGGCACCCTCTGACGGTTCGGAGGCAGGCGTGGGGGAGGGGTTGGTGGCGTCGGGCATCAGCCCATCCCTCCGGTGCAGGGGGCGCCGAGCTCGGGAGTCTGGGGGCCTTGGGCGAAGGTGTCGACGAACGCGCTCAGCCGAGGGAGGTCGACGGAGTCCTGCGCGAGCTGACGGCCCCACGCGGTGGCGACCACGGGCGAGTCCATGTCCTCGACGGGCGAGACCAGGACGAACCCGTTCTCGGAGGCGAGTGCCCGCAGGACATCCACGTCCTCGGCGGGAGTCCCGGGGTCGTAGGCCAACCAGACAGCGCCGTGCTCCAACGAGTGCACCGCCATCGCCGGGTCGACGGCCTCGCTGTAGGCGCCACAGTTCATCCAGACCTGCGCGTGGTCGCCCCCCACCGGCGGGTTCTGGGGATAATTCACCGGGCCGTTGACGTGGTCGCGGCTGAGGTCGTCGTACTCGACCACCCCCTCCAGATCGTCCAGATTGTCTGATTCATTCGTCGGCGAGGAGCTGTTGCCACCGCCGGCTGCGCCCTCCGGCGGGTCATCACTGTCGTTGCCACATGCCGTGAGCACCCCGAGGCTCAAGATGGCGAGGGCTGCGCCGACTGCGGCGCGGCGGGTCCGGATGGGGCGGTGGGCGTCCACGTCACAAGGTCCTGTCGTCAACGGATGTTCGTTCGGCAGCCACCGCGGCGAGCAAGCGACCCCATACCTACTATGCTACTTAGTGGTCAAGGTCGATCGTCCGGGTGGCCGTCGCCGTCGTCGGCCAGGCCAACGGTGGTCTTGGAGGACTGCCGGTGCTCTCACGTCTCGATCGAGGGACGCCTGGGCAAGCAGAAGACGGTGTCGACCTGCCCTCTGTCGCTGTTGTGCCGCCCACTGTTGTGCCGCCGGACCGTTGCCCGGGCGGGGACGACCCCGGGTCGCCGTCGCCTCCGCAAAGGGGTTTCCGGGGGGCCGGGTGGACCACCGGCGCCGTGGGCACCGGTCACAGGATCGTCGCCTCATCGGTCTGCGGTGGCTCGACGTGCGGGGCCAGCGCTGCGGCGAGTGCCAGCGGGTGCCGCGAGCTCACCAACCAGTACGGCGTGGGATCGCGCGGATCGTCAAGTGTGATGCGGACGCCGACGGCGAGGTAGGGCCTCAGTGCTAGGAAGGCCCGGGCATCTGCCTGCGGTCCAGCGATGGCCCTCATCTGCGCGACGTCGAGCACCTCGACCTTCCCCAGGTAGCGCCGTTCGACCCGCGCGCGGCCGGCTTGCAGCCATTCGTCGGTCACCACGATCCGCGCCGACCCATACCCACGCAGCAACCAGATGAGCAGGACTACCAGTGCGCCGGTGATGTACCAGGGCAACGGCCCGGGGATTGCGGCGGTCATCGCGAGCCAGAAGGTGGCCACCATGAGACCCCACTGGATCCACCAGCGCACGGGCACACGCATCCGCTCGCGGTAGGCGGGCCGGACCCGCGCCGTTCTCCCTCGCGATGGGCTCAGAGGGGCCATCCCAACTCCTTCGGCATAAGGTCGCCACTACCGGGTCAGCGGTCGCTGCGAGGACGCACGCACACCCACAACAGCGCGACACCGAATCCGGCCACGATGGGTCCTACGGCCCCCAGAGACCTCGAGGTCTCGCCGCCGAAGACTCCCCATGACAGCAGCGTCCAGTAGGCACCCAGGGCGAGCAGCAACAGCGCAGGGGGCAGGCCCAGGGCGAGGATGCGCCACCGCGGTGTTGTCCGGCCATAGCGTTGCTCGTCCATGGCGCTACCGGCTTCCTTCGACGTACTCCCAGTGCCAGGGCTCCGGCCGGGACCCGCCAGAGCGTGCCCAGTCGGGGCTTTCCCAGCCAAACCGCTCGGCGTTCTGGAGCATCCACACGTACTCATCCGTACCGAAGGTCTCCACGCCGCCGCACAAGTCGACCGCCACGCCCCATCCGTGATTGCTGGTTCCCGGCCGGGCGGCCAGGCCCGGCTTGACGGCATAGAGCCGGCTTTGGGTCGTCAGGTCGCGATACCCGTCTGTCATGCACGGCTGGTCCTCGAACCGCGACTCGTACGCTGCGCTCAGTCTCGCCCAGGCTGCTGCCGCATCCCCGCGAAGGTGGAACCCGGGTCAAGTCCCGAGGCGTGGTGTACGACGGTGATTCCTCGTTGATGTTGTTCAGGCGCTGATTGCGCCGGCGGTGTCCTCCTCGGGCTGGTCGGTGGTGATGAGGGTGAGTCGGCTCTTAGCGAGGACGTCGAGTCCGAGGTAGCGGCGGCCGTCGGCCCATTCATCGTTCTGCTCGGCCAGTACGGCGCCGACAAGCCGGATGATGGAGGTCCGGTCGGGGAAGATCCCCACGACGTCGGTGCGTCGGCGGATCTCGCGGTTCAAGCGCTCGTTGGGATTGTTGGACCAGATCTGGCGCCACACCGCCTTGGGAAACGCGGTGAACGCGAGGACGTCACCGCGGTGGGCGTCGAGGTGGGCGTGCACCTCCGGCAGTCCGGTCGTGTTGTCGAGGAGCTTGTCGTACTGGTGCTGCACGGCGTCGGCGTCGATCTGGTCGAAGACGCTGTGGAGCATCGCCTTGACCCCACCCCAGGCGTGCTTGGGACAGATCGACATCAGGTTCGCGGTGTAGTGGGTGCGGCACCGCTGCCACGACGCACCGGGCAAGGTCGCACCGATTGCGTCAACCAGTCCGGCGTGGGCGTCGCTGGTGACCAGCGCGACGCCGTTCAGGCCGCGGGCGACGAGGTCCTTGAAGAAGGTATTCCAGCCGGCTCCTGATTCGGCGGTGGAGGTGGCGACGCCGAGGATCTCGCGGAACCCGTCGGCGTTGACGCCGGTGGCGACCATGACCGCGATCTTGATGACCCGCCCGCCTTCGCGGACCTTCAGTGTGAGCGCGTCGGCGGCCACGAACGTGTACGGGCCGGCGTCGAGGGGGCGTTCGCGGAAGTCGCGGACCAGCTCGTCGAGATCACGGGCCATCACGCTGACTTGGGACTTCGACAGGCCGGTGATGCCCAGGGACTGCACCAGCCGGTCCATCCGCCGGGTCGAGACGCCGAGCAGGTAGCAGGTCGCGACCACCGACGTCAGGGCTGCTTCGGCCCGGCGGCGTCGCTCGAGGAGCCACTCGGGGAAGTAGGAGCCCTCGCGGAGCTTGGGGATCGCCACGTCGAGGGTCCCGATCCGGGTGTCGAGGTCGCGGTGCCGGTAGCCATTACGGCGATTGGACCGCTCGGGGTCACGGCTGCCGTAGGCGGCACCGCAGACACTGTCCGCGTCCGCGGACAACAGCGTGTTGATGAAGCCCTGCATCAGCTCGCGGAGCAGGTCAGGGCTGGCCTGTGCCAGGTGCTCGTGCAAGAACTCGGCGGGGTCGATACTGGGACCAGCGGTCATCGCTGTGCCTCTCTTCGAGTGGGTTGTAGGAGATTCCTCGAAGAATCACGCGGTGACCGCGCCAACGTCTACGGCTGGGCCGTCACCACGTCGTACACCACTCTGCTGGACGCAACTCGGAACCCGTCAGGGAGCTCACACAGGCTTGCGTCCGGGATCTGCCCGTTGGGGGCAGATGACTCCTGTGGGGCGGTGCGACAGCTCGCGAGCCATGGCGGCATCCGATTGGTGGTCCGTGACTCTGCGCGCGTGGCGCTCCGGCTCAGGGTCAGCTCCCGCCGGCTGAGGTCGACAGGCTGCTCTCGGGTCGCTCTGTCTGTGGTGGCTGCGCGCGGACTGGCTGCCTCCACGCCCGTCGCGTTCGCCCGTGTGGAGGTGTCTTGAGCTGCCGCTGGGGGCTCGTCCACCCAGAGGCCTGGTGCAATGCCGCCGCCGATCGCCCCGCCGATCGCCCCGACGGTCGCCAGCGCGGCCAGCGTCCCTAGCGTGCGACCGGAGGGTGCCGGGCCGGGCTTCACTGCGCGATGGCGGCCTCTGCTCGAGCCTTCAGGCTCCGGCGCCTCTGCGGCTGGCCGGTGCCGTTCTCTGCGCGTCGACGCCCGATGCTGCGGTCGTTGACCCACTCGTGAACTCCTTGAATCGACCACCGCAGTCGACACGGCGTCCAGCACTACGTCGAACTACTATAGGAAGTAGGAGGTAGCGGACCCAAAACGCTGCCCGAAGCCTGCGGGAGGTCCACCGGGGCTCACAGGAGCAGGTCGGGCAAGGAGCGGGTGGTGACGCATCGAACCGCGGCTGTGGCCATGCTGGTCGGCCCAGTCTTGGTCGGGAGCTTGGCCGCGGCCATCTTGACGGTCACGGACCCTCAACCCACCCTGATTCAGGGCTTGCCCGACGCAGGGTTGATCACGCGTTGGGGACTCCCCGTCGCGAGAGGCCTCCGTGACCTTTCGGCTGCATCCACGATCGGCCTGCTGTTCGTCGTGGCAGTCCTGCTTCCGCGAGACGCACGCGCACGACCTCGCCTGACCGAGGCAAGATCCCGAGGGATCGCGACGGCGAGCATCAGCGCCGGGTTGTGGGCATTGGCCAGCGCGGCGGTCCTGGTGCTCACCTTCTCTGACACGGCAGGCTTCCCGGTCATCGGATCGAGCCTCTGGGCCGGCATTCCGGTCTACGTCACGAGTGTCGACCTGGGCATGGCGAACATGATCAGTACCTCCCTAGTCCTCGCCATCGCTGTCGGCTGCCTCGCCGTACGCAAGGTCGAAGGTGCGGAGGTAGCACTCCTGCTCCTTTCGCTCGCGGCCTTGTGGCCGATCGCGTCCACCGGCCACGTGGCCACCGACCCCAACCACCAGCAATCCGTGCTGTTGCTGTTCTCCCACCTCGTCGGGGTGAGCATCTGGATCGGGGGACTGGCGGCCTTCGGCTTCCTGCAGGACGACGTGGGCCGATACCGAGACGCGGTACTCCGCCGATACTCGGTCACCGCCACCTGCTGCCTGACGGTGGTGGCGATGTCGGGTGTGCTCAGCGCGATGCTCCGACTCGGGTCGTGGTCTGCTCTGAGGTCCTCGTACGGCGCGTTGATCCTGGTCAAAGCAACTGTCCTGCTCGCGCTCGGGGCCGTCGGTTACCTCCACCGCCGACGACTCGCCGCCACGACACAGACGTGGACGGCGCAAGCGCGCCGTCGATTCGCCGAGCTTGCTGGAGGTGAGCTGGTCATCATGTGCGTTGCGGTGGCTTTGGGCGTTGCGCTTGGGCGTACCCCACCGCCCGAGTTGGAGGCGTCGACGTCGTCGCCACGCCCCCCGGTACATCACAGGCTGGTGAGCGACGCCCACGAGGGTCCAGCCGCGCTGCCGTGCGGGGAGGCGGCGCGGCTCGTCGTTCCTACCCTGGATAGTAGATAACCCTCAGGAACAGCGCCCGCCGCGCCGAAGGGCAAGGGCAGAAGAGTCAGGTCTGCAGCTCGAGGAGTAGCTCAAATGCCCCCATCGACGACGGATCAGAGCCCCGTGCCGGCGACAGATCCCAAGGCGCACAGGTCCGGCACAGGGAAGGTGAAGTGGATAGTCCTGATGAGCGCGCTCGTCGCCCTCGGCGGAGTCGGCTGGGCGAAGTTCCAGCCGGGGGCGGACAAGGAGCCAGAGCCCGGTGAAGTGATGGTCCTCGAGCCCGTGCAACTGAACCTTGCCGCCGGGAGATACCTCAGGATAGGTGTCGCCCTTCAACTGGCCGAGGGAGTGAAGGAAGTCGACGGATCCCGAGCGCTTGACGCCATGATCACGCAGTTCTCTGGGCTGCCCCTCTCGGCCGTCGATGAGGCAAAGGAACGTGACCAGTTGAAGGCCGAGCTGACCCGTGAGCTCACGGGGCTGTACCCCGAGGAGGTGCTTGACAGCTACTTCGTCGAGTTCGTGACCCAGTGAACGAGCTGGACCGACTGTTGAGGCCCCTCCGACTGCTCTACGGCGATCGAGCGTGTACCGCAGCCGGCGGGATCGGGCAGCGGGATCGGGCGGGGTCATCTGCATAGATCTGCAGATGCGGACGGTGGGCTAGGCTCGGTCCGTGGGCGATGCCGAGAGCGACACAGCCGAAGCGAGTGGTGCTCGCAAGGGCGTCGGGAGTGCGGGTGCTGGCCACCCGGTGACGCTCTCGGATGACCAGGTCCAGGCTGCGGTCACCTCGTTCTCCCTGCTGGCTGAACCCACCCGCGTCCGAATGCTGTGGGCCATGCGCGAGGAGGGTGTGGACGTGGCGACGCTGGCCGCGGCGGCGGGCTGCACCCCGGCGGCGGCGAGTCAGCATTTGTCGAAGCTGAGATTCGCCGGCTTGGTTGTCGGGACTCGCCAGGGGCGGCGGGTTCTGTACCAGCTGCGCGGCGGACACGTTCGCACGCTCCTGACCGAGGCACTCTTCCACGCCGATCATCAGGTGAGTGGGGCACCGGTCCACGAATAGACGCGCGGACCTTCCGGTGCTCTTCCAGTGCTGCCGCGAGATGTCGATCGTGATGTCGCCGTTGCCCCTGGTTGCCCCTGGTTGCCCCTGGTCGCCTGTGGTCGTTGTGGTCCGGCCCGTGATATTGGCCGGTGACGGTCGGCCGGTGCGTCGGCCGAGCGCCCCCCGGGGGCCGGTGCGCTAGTGGCTGGTGCGGCGGTAGGACTGGAGGAGCTGGTCGACGGGTGCGAAGTCGTCGGTGAGCACTTGGGCGCCGTCCACCCAGGACTCCACCGTCGTGGTGGTTGCCACACGCCATCCTGTCTCGCGTGTCTCCAGAGCCTTCGCGATGGCATCGGGGTCCAGGGCACGATCTGAGGCGATGGCGATGAGGTTCCCGCCGTCGGGATCGCGGTCAGGGTCGAGACCGACGTCCGCGGGTTCGCCCGCGAGAAGCACGTTGTCGAAGACTTCAGAGAGCGTGGCGACCTCAGCGCGGGCGAAGTCGAGGCCGCCGTAGTCGATGAGGTTCGCGACGTACACCCCGTCATCGGCAAGGACCCGCGAGACGTCGGTGAGCGCTTCACGGGTGGTTAGGTGCCAGGGGACGCTGACGCCGCCGAAGGCGTCGCCGACGATCAGGTCACGGCTGTCGTCGGCCAGCCTGCGCAGGCCGAGGCGACCGTCCTCGACCCGAACGTGAACCCCGGGAGCGGCGTCCAGGTCGAGGCGATCACGGTCGATCTCCACCACACCCGCGTCGATCTCTGAGACCAGGCTGTCGGTGCCCGGGCGCGTCGCGGCCAGATAGCGGGGGATGGTGAGTCCGCCTCCGCCCAGGTGGTAGGCACGGATCGCGTCGTCCTCGGGATAGCTGGTGTCGATGACGGCAGCGATCGCGCGCACGTACTCGAACTCCAGGTAGGTGGGGTCATCGAGGTCGACGTAGGAGTGACGCAGGCTGTCAAGGACCAACGTGCGCCCACCGGAGCCGTCGGTGGCAGCAACAACCTTCACGCAGTGGTACTTGGTCTCGGCGTCACAGCCCCCCGGGGCGGCCACCACGGCTAGCCCACCGCCACCCACCGCGAGCGCCAAGGCCGCGGTTCCGCGCACCGATCGGGTGGCCCACGCCAAGGGGAGGGAAGCGGCTACGAGTAGCGCCCCGAGGCTGACCAAGATCACGCTGACGGGCAGCCGGGAGATCAGCACGAACCCGGTCAACACGGTTCCGAGAATGGCTCCCAGCGTGCTGGCACCCGAGAGCTGGCCCACCACGGTTCCGGTCTGCTGGAGGCTGTGCAGCCGAAGCTTGGTCACCATCGGCGTCACCGCCGACAGCAGCGATCCCGGGATCAGGATCGTCAGCGATGCCGCCGGCAGCAGAAGTCCCGGGGCCGTGTCGGCCACGAAGCGCAGTGACGCCGGGGTGAACGCGACCACCGCTCCCGAGACCCCGAGCGCTGGACCGATCAGTCGTCGAGGATCCACCGCATCGGCGACCCGGCCACCAGCCCACGAGCCAAGAGCAATCGCGGACAGTGCGATCCCGATCACCAGGGTGCTGGTCTCCAGCGTGAGACCTAGGTGAGGAGCCAAGAGTCGTAGGGCGACGATCTCGACGACGAGCACCGCGGCCGAAGACCCGAAGACCAACACCACCGCCCATCGATGGCTCAGCCGCGCGCCGGGCAGTGCCGCATCCGGCGCCGCGCCGGCCGCCCCACCCGCTGCCTGAGTGGGATGCGGTGCGGGCTGCGGGCCCCGGGTGGTGGACTCGGGGCCCGGTTCCGCGTCGGGCGAATCGCCAAAGGTGCTCACGCCGATGATCCTGACAGGCGACACCACGAGCGAGCCGAAGGTGAGCATGGGATCGGCCAGCGCGGGCTCGGGCCGTCCGCTCAGGCCGCAGCCTGACCGGACTGGATACTCGCGCACCGTGAGAGAGTTCGGCCCATGGCCGACCTGCGAGCACCGCTCTTCTTGCGGGCGTTGCGCGGATCGGTGACCGCTGCGGTCGCGATGCTTCTCGCGGTGTGGGGCCACACCGCAGCCGGCGGACTGCTGCCCGGCCTAGGCTGGCTGCTGCTGATCGCGATGTCTCTTGCGCTTGTCAGCGCCGCGGCACTGGCGCGACCAGCCAGCCGGTGGCGCCTGGTCGCCTTGGTGGCCGGCGGCCAGTTCTGTGTGCACGTTGTCCTCACCGCCCTGTCGGGCCACAAGGGCGACCCAAGCGCCCAACAGCACTCGCTCTCCGTCGTGCCAACCGGCCCATCACCACGAACTGATCTCGCCGGTAGCGGGGTGGCAGGCCCCGACCGCAGCGGATCCTTCTACGACCTCACCATGGCCCCCGGCGCGATCGGCCGTCCAGGTGAGCCAGCACTGGACATGCCTCACTGGGTCACCCACGTGCTCACCGACCTCACGGGTCCCCACGCCTTGATGGCCCTGGCGCACCTCCTCGCGGCCGCAGGAGTGGCGTGCTGGCTCGCAGTCGGGGAGACCGCGCTGTGGACGCTGATCGTTCTGCTCAGCATGGCCGCCGGCCGCCTTGTCCGCCGGGTCGTCGCACTCCATGTGGTGGAGCTCGTGGACAACCGGCGGCCGCCAGGGATCCAACCGCGCGACGAGCCGAGGCAGCGCCTCCCGATCTGGCTGTTGGCGTCCTCGCTGTCGCGTCGCGGACCACCCGCCGCCAACCCTTGCTGCGTCGCTCTGCGATCACCTGCGATCGCCTGACGCGCGCCACGCTGCGGTCCACAACCCAGCACTCGTCCGAACGTGCCTGACCCAACCCTGCGTTGACGGTCGGGCGATCGAGCACCCCTGCCTGCCCAAGAGCTGCGGCGGGCACCTCTGCACGTCCACGACTTCGCGAATGAGGAACCACGTCATGTCCCGTATGAATCTGCTTCGACCCAAGCCGCCCCGCACCATCCCGGCCCGCACCACCCCGCGTCGCACGAACCGACGCCGAGGGCTGCGGTGTGTACTCACAGCCACCGGCCTGGTCGTCGCGGTCAGTCTCGCCGGCTGCGCCGCTGACGAAGCCACCGAGTCCGACGGCACCGACCCGACGACTGAAACGTCACAGCCCTCGCCGAGTGCGCCGGACCCGTCCGCGACCGCCGACGCGACCGAGGGCGGCTCCCCGACGGCAATCGAGACGCCCAGCGAGGAGGCGTCAGAGGCCGACCTGGCCGTCGTCATCGACGGCGAGGAGGTCGCACCGAATGCAGCCGAGCTGAGCGCGGCGCCCGGCGAGGCGCTCACCGTCCAGGTCACCTCCGACCGCGCGGGCGAGCTGCACGTGCACGCCAAGCCCGAGCAGTTCCTCGAGTTCGACGAGGGCCAGACCAGCATGGACCTGGTCATCGACACCCCCGGCACCGTTGAAGTCGAGGACCACGACACCAGCGCCGTCGTCGCGATCATCACGGTCGGCTGATGGAGATCCAAGCCCACGGCCTGGGCGGCGGGAGTGACCTTCCGATCCCGGCATCGCTGGCAATCGGAGGCGGCACCGCTGCCTTGACGCTCTCCTTCGTCGTGTTGCTGCTCGCCTGGCAGAAGCCGCGATTCGCAGCCGACAGCTACTGGCTGCCGGTCCCACGCAGGCTGACGGGCGTTCTCGACGGTGTCGCACTAGCCACCGCCCTGCGCGTGATCGGCATGGTGTTCTTCGCGTTCGTGGTCTGGTGTGCGCTGGCCGGACCGGACACGCTCACCAACCCGACGTTCGGAATCGTGTATGTGTGGCTCTGGGTGGGGCTGGTGCCGGCCTCGCTGCTGTTCGGCCGCTGGTATCGGGCACTCAGCCCGGCTCGCACCATGTGCCTCCTCCTGGCTCGGCTGCTCGGGCCCGCCTGGGGAGCTCGCGACTATCCCAAGCGGTGGGGCTACTGGCCCGCCGGGGTGGCGTTGTTCGCGTTCGTGTGGATGGAACTCGTCTCGCGGGACGCGACCTATCTGGGGCAGGTTCGGCTCTGGTTTGCCATCTACTTCGCGGCGATGCTCGTCGGCACCGCGGCATACGGCGAGAGATGGCTCGAACGCGCAGATCCCTTCGAGGTCTACTCCACCCTGGTCGCCCACCTGTCGCTGTGGGGACGACGCAACGACGGCTCGTTGGTGATCGCCTCACCACTGCGCAACCTGTCCCGGCTCGCACCTGAAGCCGGGCTGGTCGCCGTGGTCGCGGTCCTCTTGGGCAGTACCGCCTATGACAGTTGGCGCGAGTCGGCGGTCTGGATCCGGTTCGTCCAAAGCAGCAGCATTCACGGGACCTTGTTGAACACCGCCATGCTGTTGTCCTGGGTGCTCATCGTGGGCATCGTCTTCACGATCGCCACCTCCTGCACACCAGTCAACCCGGGACTCGGTCTCCGCAGACGCGACCTTCCCTCGCGCCTGGCCCACTCGATCGTCCCGATCATCGTGGGATACATGATCGCGCACTACATCTCGTTCCTCGTCGAGTCCGGACAGCTGGTCCTGATCCAGATCAGCGATCCCATGGGAACCGGCGCGAACCTCTTCGGAACCGCAGACGGCAGCATCAATTACTGGCTCTCCCAGAACCCGTCGTTCCTTGCCTCCATCAAGGTGTTGGCCATCGTGATCGGACACGTGCTGGGCGTCATCGCCGCCCACGACCGGTCCTTGGAGCTCCTGCCGCGCAAGCACCAGATCACCGGTCAGCTGCCGCTCCTGGGCGTCATGGTGCTCTACACCTTCATGGGCCTGTACCTGCTGTTCGGAACCTGACCCAACGGCGGGCGACGAACGGGCCGAGCCGCCGCTCCGCGTCCGACGAGCCCTTCCGTGGCCGCCCACCCAGGGCGGCCACGGACGTCTCGCGGGTACGCGACGTGAGCAACCCACTGGTGTCGAGATTCTGGGTGCTTGGCGCCTTGGACGCGAACAGGGGGCCGAGACGAGGACGCGCGGTCGCTCAGGTCTGCTCATCCTCGGCCGATGTTCACATTGATGCATCCAGACCGTCGTGTGTGAACACGGTCGGCACCGCCGTGGAGAGGGACCAGCATGCCGCTCGACCCGTCCGGGCGGGCTGATCGTTCGCGGCGTGATCCGGCGGACACCCCCTCGTGTGGTCACCTGGGCCGGGTCCGTCGACCGCTTCGCTCGGAGGTACCCCGGTGACCGTTACGGGACGGACATCTTCGGGCCGACATCCTGGAGGCCGGAGACCGACTGCTGGTGCCAAGAACCTCGGTGAGGTGCTCTCTTGGCTCGCGTCTGAACCGGGGATCGCAGCGCTCGCCGAGCGGTTCCCCGAGCAATGGGAGCAGCTGAGCAAGGACGCAGCGCGCCACGGCACCCGCTCGGACGACGACTTGCGCCAGTTCGTGCGGGCTGCACTTCGGCCAACTGCACATCAAGCAGGCCACGCCCGCCCACAGGCCGAGATCATCCGATCCGAGGTTCGTCGCCACATGCTGCTGGAGCTGTTGCGGCAGCGCGATCTCGCCGCGGAGACGGGTCTGACCAGCGGCACGGTGCGGTTCAACCGGCTGAACGGTGCCCTCGCCCAGCAGCTCTTCTTCCACCACGACTTGGTCCGGAAGCCGGTCTCCATGGCTGCCTACCGCCTTATCTGGCCGCTGATGTGGCAGCGGAGGATCCTGCTCCCTCTCGTCCGGGGAGAGGGGATCTACGCCTTCTACAGCACTAGCCTGGTGCGTCGCCTGAGCAAGCTCATCGGCACCGACCGATGCCTGGAGATCGGCGCCGGTGACGGAACACTGACCCGCTTCCTGCGCGATGAAGGGACAGACGTCGTCGCGACCGACAACTACAGCTGGAGCCGGTACATCCGGTTCGACGGGTCCGGTGTCGAGAAGCTCGACGCCCGTCAAGCGCTCCACCGGTACCAGCCGAGGATCGTCATCTGCGCTTGGCCGCCACCGGCCAACCCGTTCGAGAAGTACGTCTTCGAAACCTCGTCGGTGCAGACCTACATAGTGATCACCAGCAGCTCGCGCGCCAACGCCGGCGACTGGAACACCTACGAGAGCCAGACGGCGTTCGACGTGCAGGTCGATCGCCGCATGACCCGGTCGGTCCTGCCGATCGGACGTAGTCAGGTCCTCGTCTTCCGCCGCCGCGACTCGAACGGTCCAAGCTGATCCGTCGCAGGCTTGCGACTGTCCAGGCGCTGATCTGAGGAGGAACCCGGGGCAACCCTCGCAGACCCGCGAGGCGAGCTAAGGAGGCGAGCTTGCGGAGAAGAGCTACGGAGGTGGAGCGGGATCCGGTCGCGCTACCGGAAGGGTCGGCCCTACTTGGATCCGGCCGGCGTCGAGACGAGTCTCCCCTGAGCAGAGATCCCGGCGCCTCGGTATCGGCGGGTCGAGAAGATGGCGCCAACCGTGCCGAGCGTGAGCAGGGCGGCGGCAGCCAGGGGTAGGCCGGCTGCTCCGAGCCAGCCGGCGATGGGGTAGGTGACCAGGAAGCAGCCGTGCGACAGGGCGAACTGGGCGGTGTAGACCAAGTTCCGATTCTGCGGGGTGGAGGCCTCGGCCAGCAGCCTCGAGGATGGCGTGTTGACCAGGGACGTCCCGCTACCCAAGACGAACCAGGCGAGCAGCAAGGCTCCCCAGCCCTCGCCGGTCGCGACTGCGTAGATCGCCACCGCCATGGCGAAGGTGAGCGCGACCACGAGGAGCCAGACGCCAGTCAGCATGGTCCGTGCGACGCCGATGCGCTCGACCAGTCGGGGAATGTTGAGGGCGACCAGCAGCGAGCCCAGCCCGTAGGCCCCGAGCGTGAGGGCCAGTGCGTTGTCGTCGAGACCAAAGACGCCCTTGGTGTAGACCACCGAGTTGACCAAGACGGTGGCGGTCGAGGCTGCCACGACGACATTGGTCGTCATCAGGAACCGCAGGCTCGGCGTCTGTGCGAAGACCCGCAGCCCCGTGGGAAGGCGTTGCCAGAACGTGGAGGTGTCCTCTTCTGCCACGCGCCGCGGCAGCCGCGCCACCAACACGAGGGCCGAGGAGATGACGAACCCGACGGCTGTGCCGAGGAAGAGGTTGTTGTAGTTGATCAGGGTCAGCAAGACGGCGGCCAGCAACGGGCTGAGGATCGCGTCGAGGTCGTAAGCGAGCCGGGACAACGCCAGCGCCTTGGTGTAGTCATCGCGGTCGGGCAACACGCTGGGTATCAGCGACTGGAACGCCGGGGTGAAGGTGGCCGACGCCGACTGCAGGACGAAGACCAAGACGTAGATCTGCCAGATGTCGCCCACGAACGGCAGGACCAGGGCGACAGCCAGGCGTACGGCGTCGGCGGTGACCAGGACCGCCTTCTTGGGCAGCCGGTCGACCAGCGCTGCGACCAGTGGCGCGACGCCGACGTAGGCGACCATCTTGATGGTCAAGGCGGTGCCGAGGACCGACCCGGCGTCGTCGCCGGCGATGTCGAAGGCCAGCAGGCCGAGCGCGACGGTCAGCAGGCCCGTGCCGATGAGGGCGATGACCTGGGCGAGGAACAGGGCTCGGTAGGTCCCGTTCCGGAGGACGTCGATCACGCGCTGCTCCTCGCCGAGGTAGAGGCCGTCGGTGAGGACTGCCTCGTCGACGGGCGCTCGTCGGCCGCGGGTCGACGAGCAACCAAACCCTCATCCACGACATATGCATGCATGCGCAGATATTAGCAGTGTTGTGGTCCCGCTGGCTCGTCCCGTGATCGAGCCCACAGCCGGCTGGGGCCGGGCCCTTCGGCTGATACCGCTGGGGTTCAGCGCACGCCGGGGAGAGTGAGGGTGAAGGTGCTGCCACGCCCCGAGCCTGGACTCGCAGCGGTGAGGGATCCGCCGTGCGCTCGGATGATGGCTTGGCTGATCGTCAGGCCGATTCCTGATCCTTGCTGCTCCCGGGTCCTGGCGCTGTCGCCACGGTAGAAGCGTTCGAAGACGTGAGGCAGCTGGTCGGCGGCGATGCCCTCGCCGGTGTCGGTGACCTCGATGCGGGCACCGCCTTCGCGGCTCGCTTGCCAGGTCACTGTCGTGCTGCCGCCGTCCGGGGTGTGGCGCAGGGCGTTGTCGAGGAGGTTGGTCAGGACCTGCAGCAGGCGCTGCCGATCCCCTTCGACGATCGGGTCGCCCTCTCCCACGTTGGTGAGCTGGACCCCTTTGGCAGCGAAGGCGTCGTGTTGGGCGACTGTAGCGGCGATGGTCAGCTCGGTGACCGACACCGGCGCGAGCTGGAGCCCAAGCTGGTCCTCCTCAGCACGAGAAACGGCGCTGAGGTCGTCGGCCAGTCGGCGCAGACGGTCGACCTGGTCACTCAGGGTGCGCTGGCTGGCCGTGTTCCAGGGAGTGACTCCGTCCTCGATGCCTTCGAGGTAGGCGGCCAGCGTCGCCACCGGAGTACGGAGTTCGTGGGCCAGGTCGGACAGCAGCCGTCGACGGGTGTCCTCGGTGCTGGCGAGCTGGTCGGCCATGGAGTTGAAGGCATTTGCGAGGCGGTCGAACTCCGGTGTGGCGCGGTTGGGTGGCACCCGCGCCCCGTAGTCGCCCGAGGAGACGGCAGCGGCCGCCTGGGTGAGCTCGTGCAGGGGACGCTGGAGCCGGCGAGTGAGATACCAGCTGACCGCTATCGCCAAGATGGCCGCGATCGCGATGGCGATGCCCAACGAGATCAGGTTCGCGATCCGCTGGGCTTCCTCCACGTGCCGCAGCTGTGCGGAGCCGGGATTGAGGCCCGCCCTGAGCATGTGCTCGTGGAAGAGGGGCGGACCGACGACCGCGGCGATGAGTCCGGCGGTGAGAATGGCGCCGATCAAGACGATGCTCTGGGCGAGGACAAGCCTGGTGCCCAGACCCCAGGTGCGGCGCAGATGGCCCCGGCTCAAGTGCTTGACCTGCTGGAAAGGGTGCCTGGGCCGCCTGAGCCGGCAGTTGAACGCGTCCCCGCGAATCTGCGCATCGACGTGTCGACGTGGGCGTCCTCGGCGGGCGGTGCGCCGGAGAGCCGCGAACGGTGAGCAGTCCAGCGCCCTTGAGTTCGTTCCCTCGTCACCGGACTCCTCCTTCTGCGCGCGGTCCTCTGCGTAGGGCCTGGGTGGGCTTGGGTGGCCCTGGGTGGATCTGGGTGGCCCTGGATGGATCTGGGTGGGTTGATCGTGCGGTCTAGGTGAGCCGAAGAGTGGTGATGCACGTCAGGGCGTCAGCGCCATGTGTCGAGATCGTCGCAGCGGCGCGCTTGCCCTTGGCTTCGACCGCGACGCTGGCCGAGATGTCGCGAGGAAGCCACAGGCCCACGAAGCCATTGTCGAATGTCGTGAAGGTGTCCTCGAGGATGGTCTCTCCTGATGCATCGTCGGTGACGCTGACGGCCACCTCGGTGTTGCGGAGCTCGCCCTTACAGCCGGTGGGGCTGTGGTAGGTGCACTCGTGGGTCTTGGTCTCGTAGGGGGCGAAGGAGACGTAGACGAACTCGTCGGGAAGAGGTAGCTGGGCCTGGTGCTCATGACTGTCACTGAGCACCACCTCGTCGGCCCGCACCGAGACGTTCAGAGCCGCGGGTCGCTCCTGGAGGGGGAGCTGGTCGAGCCGATCGATGAGCTGCCTTGCGTCGAGGCCGTCCAGTCCGTGCTCGGCCAGCAGATCGGCCGGCGCGGCATCCGCGGGTGAGTCCGCGTCCCCTGGCTGATCCTCCGGCTGAGCGCATCCGGCGAGCACCCCGGCGAGCAACACGGCCGAGGAGGCCGCAGTGATCAGCCATGTTCGTGCGGGGCGCCAGGGGGAGGGCCGGCGGTTCATGGGTTCTCCTTGCATTTCGATCGGGCGTTGGGGGCAGCGGGTAGGTGGGTCAGTGGATCCGTGTAGGCGGTGTGTCAGTGGTCGGCCGTTGCGGTGAGGCGGTAGCCGATCCCGCGTACGGTCTCGATCCAGCGCGGCTCGGTGGGGTTGTCTCCCAGTTTGCGGCGCAGGTGGGCGATGTGGACGTCGACGATGTGCTCGTCGCCCACCCAGTCCGCGCCCCACACTGCGTCGACGAGCTGGCGTCGGCTGAACACTCGACGGGGCCCCTTGGTGAGGGCGGCAAGCAGGTCGAACTCGGTTCGGGTCAGGGCCACAAGGGTGTCGGACACCTTGGCTTCCCGGGCCTGGAGATCCACCGACAGACCGTCGTAGACCACCGGCCGCTCCCCGTCGGGTGCGACCAGGGTGCTGGCGCGGGGCCGGCGCAGCGCGGCCTGTACTCGGGCGACGAGCTCGCGGGGCGAGAACGGGTTGGTGATG
>SXGS01197646.1_pt1 | contig 30278 bp, 21 predicted proteins | sample 3174681 | NCBI WGS metagenome assembly SXGS01 (sample SAMN11356861, study PRJNA531348) | freshwater metagenome | isolation source: freshwater sample F1-80 | place: China: Fuxian Lake, Yuxi | collected 2017-12-25 | reverse complement strand
TTCGGTGGTTGCCAACAACGCCCCGAACGGTTCGAGAAAGCGCTCCAGCCGCGGCAACATATCGCGCAGAATGGCCGGCTTCACGGCCGCATCGTCGAGCAGTTCCTCCAGGCGAGCAGCAAATCGTCGTTCCATCGACGTGCCTTTCGGCGAATTCCGTTTCCCGAAAGGAGATGGTACAAAAAGACTTAAATCCAAACAACCGCGAGATACAGTAGAATTAGAATGCCCCGCAGGTTCATTTTCGCGTGACCGACTTTTTCTCGACATCGATGACTATTTCTTGTTTCGACTCGTGCGTGACGGCATAGGTCAGCGGTGTGTTTTCCGGGCTGAATTGGCCGTTATAGCGATCGGGGGTATCGCGCGACCATACTGTCAGGCAGACCTTGTAATCGCCGGGAGGAAGCAGGCCGAGCCCGGGTCCGACGAAGATGAATGTGGCGTCCTCGCGTTTGAAATCGGCGCCGGGGTTGGCCTTGATGCTTTTCTCGTCTTTGTGCACGGGAACCATACTCAGCATCACGCGTTCCTTCGCCGAGATTTGCACCGGCTGCCCGTTTTCGACCACGACGCCGGTGATCTTCGCCCCCTTCTCGCCGCGGCAGCCGACCGTGCACGCCGCGATGCAGGCAAGAATAGCCAAGCTGACCGGCGTTCGTCCGCACATGGTCGTGGTCCTGTGGGCGATTGGCGTGATGGCATGTCGGACAACCTTTCTTGCCAGCCGCAGCGGACTAGAAGGTCTGCCCATCTGGTCTTGGGTGAGACGCTAAGGAAACGTGACTGCAAGGCCGTCGTTCGGCTTCAGGAACGGACTGAGATTAGTGCCATAGGGAATCATGCGAACCGTGCCGTCGCCGATGGCGAACAGGGCGCCCTGAACATAGGGCCCACCCCAGAATTCATCGTTGGGGCCCAGGGTGCCTGCCTCGTCGCGTTTGAAAAGGGCGGTCGTACTGCCGTCGTTGCGCTGGATTCCCGTGCCAGCATCGCCGCCGAACAGAATCGGCGAAAAGGTTTCGTCGTCCCCGACTGTGTTTGCGTACGAACCGACTTTTATCATTCGGTGTCCAAAAAAAATCGTGTTGGAGACGCCGTCTTGGATCGTTTGCAGGTTTTGGCGTTTGTCGGCTGTTTCCTCATCGCCGTTGGCTGAATCGTTTATCCAGCAATTGATGCTGAAGTCGGTAAAAGGTCCGAGGTGACTCCCGCTGAGCGCAGCCGGAGCGCGGCCGCGTCCTGGGCACATCATGGCCGCGACGCCGCCTTGCGTCCAGCTCGCCGGCGCCACACCGGCCATCGATTCGTACATGGGTTGTTGGTCGATGAACGGTAGGATCTGGTAGCCCCACGATCCGGAGCGATGATTGTCCTTGTTCCCCCAGTTCTGCAGTCCGTTGAACGGGAGTAGCTTGTGAACGTCATGGTAACCATGGGCGGCGAGCGCGACTTGCCTGAGGTTGTTGGACGACTGCATGCGCGCGGCCGCCTCGCGCACCTTTTGCACGGCTGGGACCAAGATCGCAATCAGAATCGCGATGATGGCGATCACGACGAGCAGTTCGATAAGCGTAAACCCCATTCGTCGGGGGGCCCCGTGAAGCATGGTACACGCCTCCGAGATGAGAGAAGAATTATCGGAGCAACGCGGTCAATCTATTTGTGCCACATGAGCAAGATCTGAATGTTGAGTGAATTGTACATGATTGGCCCGTTGCATGCAACTCCGTATCCAGTTTTCTCTTCGGTATTTTCACGCAGCGAGCCCTGGCGGCACACGAAGCGGCGCGTAAGGCGGTATTGGAACAAACCAATAAGCCCTGGGAACGCGCCAAGCGACTGATGATTAACTCCGCCATCAGCCTTTCGTGGCCCTTACGATGAAGGCGGTTGTTCGCGAACCTCGGGGAAAAGAATTGACAAGCCAAACAAGAAATAGTGCACCGCCCGTATTCGGCCTCTCCCGCAGGGAACGGCCCCCTTTTTCACAACGTATGTCCCGGCCAGCTTGTCTCGAAGCGTCTGCTTGTGTCGGTCAGTCGTCACCCAAAGCAGGTCAATCAGAAGGTTAAAAGGTCCAACCAGCCACAAACACAGTCTGCCAGTCATGCGCAAGATCGAAGGTTTCTCACCGTTGAGGTTTACTATCTTTGCGCCCGTAATGAGAAAGCCAAGGGTTCCAACTGACGACTCGACAAGAACCAAGTAGATGTAGGAGACGGCGCCCCATGACCAGAAAGCGCCGAAGTTGGGATCGCCGTCTGTCGGGAGCAGATCATGCCAGATTATTTGCAGTACAATCCCGCAAACCAAGAGGACGAAGAGATCGATAACCAGAATCAGCAGGCGCGAGACAAGGCCCGCGCATGCTTCAGACGCATAGAGAACACCTTCCCCCAGGTCGTCAGCTTGCGCGGCCTTTTTCATTGGTAAACAACGAGTAAATGCGAACCATTCACCTCCCCTCTCACCCTGTACTCACGGGGAGAGGGGTGAACGGTTACGTAAATGCAGACCGCCGGATAGCCCCCAAGACCTCATGGGCGGCCTTCGCGCACGGAAAACGTACGCTCGATCCGGCTCGTGTTGCCCTGGCGGTCGCGAATCGAAACGGTCAGGTTAGCTTTGGCGACGTTTGCAAGCGGCGCAGCAAGCGCGAGTTCCCAGACGCCGTCGGCCTTCGACGTAAACCTCTTCGCCAAGTTTTCGCCCGCAGCGACGCCGGCGATTGGCACATCGGCCGTCACCTGGAAGCTGTCCATATCCAGGCCCGTGTCGTAATCGTTCATGCCGACAAGGATGCGCGTGAGCGGCTCGTTGGCGCCCGCTTGCGGATAGGTCAACGTCAAGGTCGGCCGCTGATCGTCGAGCATCCAGCCGTTGCCGCGCCGCTGCGGTTGCTTGGGATCGAAATCGTGGTCGATCGGGCAGCCGAGGTCGATCCAGCGGACGATCATGCGCCGGTCCTCATCGGTCACGGGGGCGACCTTGCCCGCCTTGACAGCTTCGGGTGGCGGCATGATGCTTCCCTTGAACGGAGCATAGGGGATGCCGCCGCGGGTCAGGTGGCCGAAGTGGTCCCCCTTCGCGCTTTCGATGAGCGTCTCCGGGAAACCGTCGGTGCGTCGGCCGAACACTTTCCACGTCAAAAGACTGTTGCGCGACTGCGACGGCCAGACGTAACGTGTGGCCTTCGAGTCCTTGGGATGGACGAGCGTGCGATACGTGCCCGAAGCCGGCGAGTCCTTGCTGCGCTTGTCGTCGTCGAGCACCAGACCGCCCGAGGGTTCGCGACCGTCGTTCGTCGTGTGACAAGCGACGCAGCTTCGCGCGAAGATCGGCTTGATGTCACGATGATATTCGACGTTCAAGACTCCCTTGGCGAAGCGCAGGCCCGTCTCGTCCTTGACATCCCACCGCTTGCCGGACTGGTCGTTTTTCTTGGTCGTCAGCAGCGGCGTCTGTGTCGTCAAATCGAACGGCACATAGTCGGGCCTGGCGGCAGCGGTGTCCTTGAAGAGGGTCGGCTGTTGACTGTGCGCATGGCAGCCGCCGCAGTTGTTGCGGACTTCGCCGGGGCGCAGTTGGTGCCACGTCTGCGCCATGTTGAGGACCATGCCGTCCTTGTCGAGCGTCTGGAATGTCCAGGCGACGTCGGCCGGGATCCTGGCGAGGAAGCTGGTGTCAGGGTTGCCATCGGGGTCGAGAGGTTGCGAAAGCCCAGGGACGGCCGTCCCTGGGCTTTTGGGAAGGAAGTGGCGCACTGGGATCTCGCCGAGGATGCGCAGTCGTTCTCCCGCGAGGTTTGAGAATTTGCCGGCGACACTGAGCGAGGCCGGCTCCATCGCCAAAATACGGATGGCGTGGATATCGCTATTAGAGTAGAGGCCGGCGTCGGCGCCCTGGCCGTCCCAGTTGGTGCGGTGTTCGCGCGTCGGAAATGCGGAGTACGGCAAACCGATCGCCGTGACGCTCCCCTTCGGCACCTCGCCAAGAGGCGCGCTCTCGCGTTTATACAAACTCGATGTGCCGACCAGACCGAACGGCGTTCCTGCCGGGAGATGTTTCGACAGCTTGCCGTCGTTGCGCAGGCTCGGCAAGCGCGCCGGCTCATCGACGCCGTAGATGCGTTTGTACGGGACGAGCGGGCGCGGCCATTGTTCGTTATATTTCGGGTCGTTCTTGACGAGCAGCATTTCGCCGGGCTCCCAGAACGATTTGCCTTCCCGGATAAGGTAGATGCCAGAGTCGATTGGCGCGTGGCCATAGAAATCGGTGATGCGTCCCTGGTTGGCGGGCATCATGCCAGTCCACACGGTGAGCAGGTGATTGTCCGGCGCGCCGCACGGGTGCGTCACCCAGCCAGTGTGGCGCGACTTTGAGTCTTTTGGATCTTCCCGCAGGCTCGGCGAGTCATGATTGTGGGTGAAACGCGTCAACACCTCCATGCCGTGGGGCTGGAAGGGCATCCGGAAGAAGGAATTCATCATGGCCATCTTCGGATCGTGCTGCACCTTGGCCGGGCCAAACGGCGGCGTGCCTGTCGGCGGCGACGCGGGCTGCTTAAAGTACACCCCGAAGCCCCCCATCGCTGGGATGTAGTAATTTTCGACAATGATGCTGCCGTCGGAGAGCTGCGTCTGAAAGTGAAACGGGATGGGAGCGCCACCAAGCGATAGGGCGCTGACGACCGGGTCCCAGTTGGTGCCGTCGGGATGAATGCCGAGGATGCCCCAGCCGGTGTTGTGTTTGCCCTGGACTTCGAGCGAGCTGAAAATGAGCCGGCCATCCTTGAGCACGACCGGGTGCAAGGCCTGGCCGACATTCAGATAGCCGATCTTTTCCACGTTGGCGCCGTCCTCGTCCATGACAAATAGTTGCAGGGCGCTCGAGGCGAGGCGCGGCGCCTTGACGCCGTCGCGGTTGCTGACGAAAGCGACGCGGCCGCCGGGCAGCGGACACGGGTGGATGTTATAGACCCCCTTTTGTAGGACAGGCTTTGCAGTCTGACTCGACACTCCCGTGTTCGGCGTCCACTGCTGCTGGGTCAGGCGCACGGTTTTGCGCGTCGGCACATGGACCTTGTAGATGTCGGCGCCGCCGTGACCGCTATGGTCGTGAAAGTAAGAGTAGTAGACCCACTTGGCGTCGAATGAGACGTAGGGATCGGCAATCGCGCCTTGCCCGCCCGCGACGAGCAATACTTCGCTGCCATCCGGGCGCAGGAGCATCAGATCGGTCGAGGCCCGCAGCGCGTGGGGCGCGCCCGCATCCGGCCAGACTGGTGCCTGGACATCCTTGCCATCCTTGCCCTTGACGTAGCGCGGTGCACGCACGTAGACGATGTCGTAGTCGTAATGGATCGCGCTGTTGGTCATGATGTGCGGCGGGTCAACACGCAACTTCCGTTGCGGCGGCTTGTCCTGCCCGGCCAACGGCGGCAACAGAACGGCGGCGCCCAGAAGGAACGCCAGCGTGGCAACGACAATGCGGACACTCTTGATTTTTGCGATACGCATGGCTCGGAGCCTTCCTTAAATGAAAGCGGCTTCGCCGCAAGGGGTGAACCAGAAGATCAAGTCATTTGTCTTGGTGATGACGACAAATTCCTCAGAGTCAATTCGATCGGCCATTACCGCTCCTGACAATGTATGAATGCCAAGAAGCCATTTTCATTCCCCCCCTACGGGTTGGGTTGTAAAGTTGTAATGGAGCCAAGCGGTAAAGTCCTCGACGGACGGAACCCAATGTTGCTGCTCCGGGCCGCCGGCACATCGGCGAAACTAAGGGCAGAACGAATACTCGACGCTTGATTGTTGAACGAGCCGCCACGCAACTCACGGAATTGTGTAGGTATTATTATTAATTCGTCTTCTTGGTCCTCAGCCGCTTCCGCGCCTTGCCGCGCAGGGTATCTCCGGGAACTCTCCTGGCACCATGTATACACATTCCCCAGACCGTCAAATAACCCAAGATCGTTCGGCTTCAGACTCCCCACCGGCCACGTCATTTCCTGCGCGTTTTTGGCGTACCACGCATACTTCTGCAGTAACTCCTCCGTCTCGCCAAAGTACCGGCTCGTCACCGCTCCCGCACGAGTCGCATACTCCATCTCCGCTTCCGTCGGTAACCGATAACCCGCCAGACTCAGGTAATTCTTCTTCAGCATGACACTATTGCCCTTGATCTCGTAACACCACTGATCTTCTTCAATCCCCTCTTCCTTGCTCAGCCAGTTGCAGTATTTCGCTGCCCTGTACCATTCGATCCCCATCACCGGCAAATCGGCCAGCCGATGAAATCTCGCTTCGCCAACACTGTAGCCCTTCTCAAACTTCTGGTACTGCTCCATCGTCACCGACTTCGCTGCCAACACAAACGTCCTACCAATTCGCTTCTTGTGCTGTGGCTCAGTGCTAACCCGATCCTTTTCCGTGGACGGCGAACCCATCATAAACTCCACCGGGCCGGGAATCACCACCATCGTCTGACCTTGACCGTTCACATACCATTGTGGCGGAACTCCGGGGACTAGCGCCGCCCGGCTCGCCAATTGTTTCTTGATCCCGGCGATCTTCTTTTCTCGCCCCTCAACATCCTTGGCCCATTTCTCATTCTCTTGTTTCAGCCACCCCTCTTCCTTCCAGGTCCGCAACACCCATTCCGCCGCCGCATGAAGGCCGGGGTCGGCCTCGGTGCGATAGATATCCTGCAACTTCGGCAGCAACGCCCCACGATCCGCCAGCGTCAAGCCCTTGTCGCCATACTCGCCCAAACCCAGCAGCAACGCCCGCCGTATCGTGATGTCCGGCTCTTGGTCCAAGCGATTGACAATGGCCGTGGCGTCGGCTCCGAGTGGGCCGAGACGATGAATCAAATAGCTCCGAAGTCTCGGATCAGGACTGTGCTTCAAGAGCGGCCAGACCTTCTCCGGCTGGTTCATCTTGAGCAACGCCACTGCTCCATGGGCCTGCCGTTTCGCCAGCTTCTCCTTGGCGTCGTCTTCATGCACCGTTCCGCCCGCCGCCTCCATGACCTTCAGCTCGAAAGCTCCGGTACTCTTGACCTTCTGATTGGGAATGGATGCGGCGATCATCATGTAGGTGTCATCGCTGGACGGAGTGTATGACAGCAAGGCGTTCCAGCCACCACCACTATCGTCATCGGCGGCCATTTTCTTGCCCGTCTTGTCTTGCAGCACCAGGAAGGAATCAAAGTCGTTGCTGTCCATCGTCAGCCGGTACGTCTTCCCACTTTGCAGCCGAACCTCGAACCGCTTGGCGCGAAGGAAGCCTACCTGCGTCTTCACAATGGCATCCGCCTCGGCAATCATCCCCTTCGTGTCGAAAATTATCTTGTCCTTGACCACCGCTACTACCACGCGCTTGTCAATTTCCGCCAACACCTCGGCAACGGAGAGATTCCCATGCTCCTTGAACTTGGGATAAATGGCAGCGAACTGCTTTTCGTCGGCGTCCATCAGCAGATTGGCCAAAACCTGCGGCAGGTCGGCGGCATAGTCGGCAAGGATGTTGGTGGCCAGGGTGCGCTCCGATTCCCGACCAGTGGGGTTTCCATAAATGTTTTTCAGCGGTTCCAGCAGCTTTCCCTTGATCGGACGAAAGCTCTCCATCCACAAGGCCAGAAAGACTGGATTCTCCCCGACCAATTGCTCCACGACCTGGCTACTAGCCTTGGCCCACTTCGCGCTCTCCGGGTCATACTTCGCCAGCGCCGCCGCCGCGCGCAACCGTTGTGGATCCTTGCCCTTGTCCGGCATCAGTACCGCCGCCCACAGCGTATCCAGCAACTCGTCCTTGTGCGGGGCCAAGGCGTCACGGATCACCGGGACTTCGTGCGGTTCGGCGTCGAGTAGCTGACCGTGAAGGTAAGCGACTTGGCCGGCGTCCACCGGCAACAGGGCGAGGCTGGCGTGAAGTTTCTGCCTGGATATCGCCGCCGCCTTGTCGATCTCCTCGCGCAGGAGCGGATCGGTCCACTTGCGATACTTCGCTATCTTGTCGATAATGTCCGGCACTTGAGCAGTGTTCGCATTCAAGACCGCTTGCACCAGCCCAGCAGCGCGCGTTGCGTTTTGCTTCTCCTCGACCTGATTTCGGATCACCAAACCCGTAAACGACGCGACTGCCAGCATGACACCAACCAACATTCCCCGTACCGCATGATATCGTCCCGCCTTCGCCATCATCTTCTTCTGCGGCGGCGTCCAGCTTTTCTTCGCCGTCCACCAGCGAATTTGCAGCCACTGCGCCAGCGATGGCAGTTGCCGATGCTCCGGACGAGCATTCCACAACGCCGCCCGATCCGCCAGCAACAGTTCGGCTCGACCCCGGCGAGTTTCCTTCTGCTTCCGGGTCAGCCAATCCCGCAGGGAATGAACGAGGTAGTCGTGGGTCAGTTGGTAGTAACGCAAGGATGATGGATGACGGATGAAGGATGAATCGGCAGGCTTTTCCGGTTCATCCTTCATCCTTCCGCCTTCATCCTTTCCCTCGGGGTCGGTCGGCGTGATGAGACGGATTTCACTGTCGAGAATGCGGATCAGGTCGTCGAAATCCTTGGGACGGTATCCGTAGCCCGATGCCTCTAGCAGCTCCGCATAGGAACGCATGTGGCCCTTGATGTCCGTGCCGGATTCCGGCAGCAACGCCTTCAAGACGCCTCGTGCCGCATTTTGGTGATACCGATGCTCAGGGGGAGCCGTGCCCGCACTGAATGTCTCGTGGAGGAACGTGACGCCGACGCCTTCCGTGCCGCCGACTTCCTTGAGCGTGGCAGGCGCCCACGCTTTCCCTTTCATCATCTCGGAAAACAGGGCCAGCCGGACGCAGATGACTTTGCCTTCCTGTGCCAAGCCGGACACGGCTTGAGTCAAGAACTCCTTTTGGTCCTTGGTCGTATCACCGGGGTTCTCGGGAAGTTTGCCGAAGGCCCGGCCAAATGCCGCCAGCACTTTCTTGGCATGGTCCAGGTCGAAGAGGTCGGCCAACGTACTGTTCTGCCCCTCGACCAGTCGGATTTCCAAATCCCGCAGGAATCGGCTAACGGCCAACCAGAAGTCATCCCGCACCATGACGATGCACTGCACTCGGCCACCATCGCATTGCCGTAGGGCCAGCACCAGTTCGGTGTTCTGTTCTTCTTTCTTGGCGTGCAGCCATTGCTCGAACTGGTCGAGGACAATCACCACCTTTTTGCCGACCGGGATGTCCTGGCCCCGACGTAGTGCGGCCAGCGTTGCTTTCAGATTCAAGTTGTCGGGCAGTGAAGGACAGCGTTTCCGCAGGCCGTTCAGTAAGCGGGCCTCGGTTTCCTCGGCGGTTGCTTCGACATAGACGGCGATCACGTCGTCGGACAAGCGAGGGAGAAGTCCGGCCCTCACCAGTGATGATTTGCCGCACCCCGAAGGTCCATAGATCAACCCCACCGAAAAGGTGTTGTCGGCGTCCTTTTCTTCGATGCGTGTCTTCCAGAACCGGAGACTATCAGGAAGGCCATCCCGGTCCCGTGGTCCCGGCAGTAGTTCCAGAAAGAAATCAGCATCGTGAGCGTCGAAAGATCGCAAGCCTTTCGGCACGATCTTGATGAGTTGGCTGTCCGAGGCGGAGGCCGTCGTGAACGTCGGGACCGGGGTAGGAGCAGCCGGAATTTCATGTGCGGGCTTGACGCTGGGGGTCGATTTTTCGGCCTCGGTTGCATGAGCGAAGAAATGCCACAGGTCGGCAGCCATGTCCTTCGCGGTCGAAAATCGCTCCGCGGCTCGTTTCGACAACGCCTTGAGGCAGATGCGATCCAGTTCCTTCGGAATGGCATCATCCACTTGTCGGGGCGGGCGAACCTCAACGCTGGTGATCTGTTCGAGGAGTTCATCCCGCGATTCACCCTTGAACGGTCGCCTTCCTGTCAGCAATTCGTAGAAGACGACGCCCAGGCTAAAGATGTCGCTGCGGCAATCGACCCGATGTCCCTCGCCACGAGCCTGTTCAGGACTCATGTAACCAGGCGTCCCGGCGTAACGGGGTCCTTTGCCCACGTCTTGCTCACGCAAGGCCAGACCGAAGTCGGCCACGAACGGCTTGCCGCTCCTGTCGAGGAGGAGGTTGCGCGGATTGATGTCTCGATGTACCAGCCTTTGCTTGTGAGCATGGTGCAACGCCTCCGCCACCGTCGCCACCAGTTCGACTATTTCGTGGATCGAGAGCCGAGACTGCTTGAGCCTGGTGGCGAGATCCGTGCCGTCGATGTACTTTGAAACGACGTAGCAGGGGCAGTCGTCCGTGCTGCCGACATCGAAGACGGGCACGATATGCGCGTGATCGAGGCTAGCGACAGTGCGGGCTTCGGCCAGATAGGCTTCGGCGGCTTCCGGGCGGTCCACCAGATTGCGATGCGGAACCTTGATGGCGACAAGACGCTGCAATTGCCCGTCATGGGCCAGATAAACGAGGCCAAAGCCACCTTTGCCTAGCACACGCTCGATCCTGTAGCGACCGATCTGGCTCGGCGTAGGATCAGCAACAACTGGCGGGACAGGTTGCCGTCCGGGTTCATCGATGGTCTGGTTGAAATCATTCATCGCCGACATCGCCCGTGGCCTTCGGCATTTGTTGCAGCGGACAGTATATCCTTAGCGGGTTGCAAGAAACAGGCTCCGCGCTCTGCGTTCTCGGCTGTGAAAAATACGGGTTAGGGAGCGGGAACCAGCCCCAAGCTCCCTAACGGTCGCGGCACGATCTGTCTGTTTCGTTTCATGAGACGCGATTTCCTTCTGCGCCCTTGACGCACGCACTACGAGCGATGACAATGCAGCGAATCGCCATGCCATGGAGATGTCCCATGATCCGTCTCGTGCTTGCACCCATCGCGGCCTTGCTGCCGATGTTCGCCCTCGTCAACACGCTCACAGCCCAACCGCTCGCCAAGGCCGACCTGCTCAAGCGCGGCAAGGCTGCCACGGCCATCGTGCAGTTTCATCCTGCCTACATCAACGGCACCGCGTTTTGCGTGCATCCGGCGGGCTACTTTCTCACCTCCGAGCGCGCCTATTTTGGCAAAACCGATGATGCGCCCGCCGCGCTCGTTCTCGATCCGGGCCTGAAGTCGCAGCGCATACTCAAGGCGCATCTGGTGCGCCGAGACAAGGAACTCGGCATCGCGCTGCTGCGTGCCGAGAACGTCAAGGACCTCCCGGCACTGACGTTTGGCGCCGTCGATTCGTTGACCGAATTGACCGAGTTGATCACGTTTCATTTCGAATCTGGCGCCATCCCGTTCAAGGACCAACCTGAGTATCCGTCGGCGACGGTGTCGGCCACGACCGTGACCTCCTTGATGCAGAAGGACGGTGAGTTGTCGCTCATCCATCTGAAAGGCGTGCCGAGCCTCGGCGTCCTTGGCTGTCCCGTGCTCGACGACAAGGCACGCGTCGTCGGCATGCTCAACATCGGCGGCGGCAAAGTCGGCAAGGCGATGCCGGTAAATCGCCTCGCGCGCTTCTTGGCGACGCCCGACATTGTGCTCACGCCGCCGCTGCTTTCGCGTGCCAATCTCGACAAGTCGGCGGAGTTTCAGGCGCGAATCACGGCCCTGATTCCGTCGGTCAAGCCCGTGCAGGTCGAGCTTGCGTTGACTGCCGGCGCGGCCCCCAAGCGCGGCGTGCCGATGCTGCTGAAAGACGGCATTTATCGCGCGGCTCTGCCGCCGGGTCTTGTGGAGATCGCCCCGCGCGTCGAGTTGACCGCGCACTTCGGGAGCGGTGGAACCGTGACCGGAATGGTCGAGGATCGTGCGATCCTGATAGGCAAAGACAAGATCAAGCTCAGTGATTGCCAGCGGATTCAAGGCTCGAGGGCGGTTCTCACGAACGGCAAATCGCTTGATGGCGAGTTGCGCGGGCTTGACGCGGTCGAATTTGAAATCGGCGCCCAATTCTACACATTCAACCTCCAGCGCGCGGCCTCGGTGCTCGTGGTCAAGCCGCGCCCGCTCGCCGAGGTCACGTGTACGATCTTCGTCAAGCAGGACGACAAGGTGATCGCCCGGCTCGTGAAGCGACTGCCAATCCGCAGCGCCGCGCTTTATGAACCGGCCGACCTGTCGAAGATTGCGATCCGGCCGCCGAAACTCGACGGGGACAAAGTCGTGAAGAACCTCCCCGAAATGGCGTCGGACATTTGCGTCGGCGGCGGCGGACGCTTCCTCATCCTGCACCTGCCCAAGTTGAAGAAGCTCGCGATATTCGATGTCAACGCCGCGAACATCGTGCGCTACATTGATCTGAAGGAAGACAAGGCCTCCTTCGCCGCGGGCCTCGACAAACTGGTCATCGCCTACCCCACGAAAGGCTCGCTGGAGCGTTGGAACCTCTTGACGGGCGAACAAGAATTCGCACGCACGCAGCCGGACCTGTCGCACGTCGTGATGGGCTCCGCGTCGCAAGGACCGATCGCGACCAATCGCGGCTTCTTTGATCTGCTCACGCTGCTGCCGGTGCCGATATTGACGCCGCGCGGCCTGCCCAGCGCCACGAGTCCCGTCTCGGCGGACGGCACGGTCTTTGGAGCCTGGAAGACCAATCAATCGCCCGGGACGAGCATCAGCTTCGTCTTGACGGGCAATGAGCTGAAGCGCTTCGAGGAAGGCGATCATGGCCACGTCGCCCCAGGTCCCGATGGGCGCCAGCTCTTCACCAAGCGCGGCGTCCTCTCCAGCCAGTTGACGGGCCTGAGCCATATTCCGTACGATCAGGGCTATTGCTTGCCGTCGAGCGATCCAAATTTTTATCTATCCCTGACCAGCGACAAGGTCCCCAAGGGCAACGCGCTCTCGGTTTACCTCCTCGGCGTCAAGGAGCCGATCTTAAAGGATGCGAAATTCGACCACGGCATCCGCTTCGACGGCTGGGACCGCGAATCGTTCGGCCCGTGGAAACGTGTCTTCTTCATCCCGCAAGCGAAGCTGATCGTGTTCTTCCCGCACGGCAACGACCGGCTGGAATTGCGCCGCCTGGACGTGGATGATCTGCTGGACAAATCGGACATCGACTACATGTACGTAACGTCCCCATCGACCGCCCTGGCCCGGCGCGGCACCGTGTTTTCGTTCGGATTGACCGCTCGATCACGCCGAGGGGCCTCCTTTGGGCGGAGGTCCAGCCCTGAAGGATTGGAGATAACGCCCGCGGGCGCAATGGAGTGGCACGTGCCGCAGGATTTCCGCGACGATATGGTCAGCCTGGTCGCGATCCTGAGCGACGGGCGACGCGAAGTCTTCCATACAATGACGATTCGCATCATCGACTAGCCGCTTGCGGCTTGGTACGTGCGGTGTATCGTGAACGCCAGGCCGCAAGCGGCCGAGGAGTCTTCCATGAGCGACAAACGCCAGAAGAAACGTGAAGAAATAAAAGCCCGACGCGCACTTTACCAAGCGGGCGTTTTGTCTCGACAAGTGCTGACGCCGAACGAGATGAATCTTCGCAAAGAGATCGACTACATCGTGAAGTTGGCACAGGACCAGCAAGCTGCTTGCCGGTGCGTTGGCCCGCTCACCCTGTTCTCGACCGAGAACGGTGACGCCTGGATCCTGGACGGCGAGGATCATCTCGCCTGCCCTCTGGCGTTCGGCGGCGACGAGCAGCCGGTGCGCATCATCGACACGGAAACGACCTTCGGCCTCGAATGGCCGCGCAGGTACAAAATCGACGGGGACCTATTCACTACGGTCGATAAAACAGGGCGAATCGTCACGGTGTCCGGCTACCCGCTGGACGCGATCGTTCGGACCATGGAGATGTCGGTCCGCGAAAGAAAGGCGCTAGGATTGGACGAATCCTAGCGCGGCGTGCCCCAAATCTTCGTCAGCAGCTCGAACAACTCCGGCTCCTCGTGCTTCAGCTCCGCGCGGTTGAACGGATTGAAGTCGTTGTGCCCGAAATAGGCTTACGTCATCTCGGCGAAGAACTACGCAACGTCGATCAGAGCCCGGCCGAGTTCATTCATCCTCGGCGTCACGCCCAACCCCGGTTCTTTGCTCGCCGCCATTCGGCCGTTGACGCGTCGCGGGGCGCCGTCGGCGATGCTGACTGTGACGTAGCTGTTGAAATCGGTCGCCGTGAAGAGAAACTCCGGCGGCGTCGAGTGCGCCAGATGGGCGATCGCCGCGGTCACGATGTCGCCGCCCCAGCTATCCTCCAGCGTCATCGCGATGCCCAGCGACACGCACAGGTCGCGGGCTTGCTTCGTCTTCGTCAGGCCACCGAGCTTGCTGATCTTGAGGTTGACCACGTCCATCGCGCGATCCGAATGGCCGCGCAGGATCATGTCGATCGAATCGATCACTTCGTCGAGCACGAACGGATGATCGCAATGCCGGCGGATCGACAGGCACTCCTCGTAGCTCAGGCAAGGCTGCTCGATGTAGACGTCGATGTCGCGCACCGCCCGCACCACGCGCATCGCATCGTGCATCAGCCACCCGGTGTTGGCGTCCGCGATCAGACGATCCCCTGTTTGCAGCTTGGCGGCCACGGCGCGAATGCGGGCGATGTCTTCGCCCGGATCGCCGCCGACCTTGAGCTGGAAACGGCGATACCCTTGAGCGCGATACTCGCCCACGCGGCTCGCCATCGCCTCGGGCGCTTCCTGCGAGATGGCGCGATAGAGATGAAAGTTGTCGCCATAGCGGCCGCCCAGAAGCGTGCAGACCGGTTGCCCCGTGACTTTGCCGAGGATGTCCCAGCAGGCCATATCGATGCCGGACTTGACGTAGGCGTGCCCCTTGAGTGCGGCATCCATCGTGCGATTGAGTTTGCCGAGTTGGCAGGGGTCTTCGCCGATTAAGTGCGGACCCAATTCCGCGATGCCTGCGCGGACGCCGTTGGCGTACGCGGGCAGATAGAACGGCCCGAGTGGACAGACTTCGCCGAAGCCGGTGACGCCCGCGTCGGTGTCGATGGCGACGACGGTGCTGTCAAAGGTGGTGACGGATTTGCCGCCGGACCACTTGTAGCTGCCTTCGTGCAGCGGCAAATCGACTCGGTAGCAGCGAATGCGCGTGATTTTCACCGGACATCTCCAACGCTTGCGGCTTAGCGCTCGCCTGGCGCCATGCGAGCGCTAAGCCGCAAGCGGCTATTTGATCATCTTCATCTTTATATTGCGAAACGCCACCGGCCCATGATCGCCTTGCAGCATCAACGGCCCCAATGGTCGTTCCGGGCCGCCGAGCGCCGCGGTGGTCGGACCTTTGACCTCGACGTTCTCGTGGATGACTTCGCCATTGTGCACCACCTTGACGAATTTCGCGTTGGCGATCTTCTTGCCCTTGTCGTCGAAACGCGGCGCATGGAAGATCACGTCGAAGCTCTGCCACTCGCCCGGCATCCGGCTAACGTTCGTCTTCGGCGCCGCGGTGTTGTAGATGCCGCCGCAATCGCCGAACTTGAGGTCCTTGTCCGCCTTGCCGAAGCTGTCGAGGATCTGCACTTCGTACTGCCCCTGGAAGTAGACGCCGGAGTTGCTGCCTTTGGGCACCTTGAACTGGATGCTCAATTCGCAATCGCCGTGCTGCAGTTCGGTGATGAGATCGACGCCGCGGCCATCCTCGCCGTTGAGCAGTGTGCCGGCGCCGGGCGAGAGGAAGAGACGCTTGGTGTCGTCGAGCTCGATGAACGCGCCGCCGCCGACCCGCCACTTGCTCTTGGCATTGTTCTTTTCGCCGCCGCGTAGCGTCCAACCGGCGAGGTCTTTGCCGTTGAAGAGAGTTGTCAACGGTGTCTTCTGCGCATCGGCAAACAAATGGCCCCAGCCTAGCAAGTGCGCGTCCTTCGGCAGCTTGTCCGTCGGCGTCAATCGCCCGGCCATCACCAGCACGCCGACGTGGAAGTAGCACGCATCCCAATCGGAGGGGCTGCCGGGATAATGGCCGAAGCCGCCGTCCTTGTTTCGGCACGACAGCACCCAGTCGGCGGCGCGCTGAATCGCTTTCTTGCAATCAGCGCGTTCTCCGCCCAGATGCTTGAGCATGAAGACGGCGTCGAAGCAGGCGTGGCGATCGCGCGCCAACGGATTCAACATCCAGCTGCCGTCGGGTTTTTGCTCGTTCAGGCAGCGCTTGAGGATCAGGTCGGCCTTCGGTGTTTTCTCGTTCAGGAGTTTATCGTAGTGCACCGCGTGGAACGTCGCCGCGACGTGATCGTTGAGGTAGCCGTCCTCGGCCTGGATCATGGTGCCGCGCATCGCTGCATCGGCCCCTTGCGGCAGCTTGGCGCCGACGAGGCGATACGCCAGCGGGAAGAAGCTGCTCGAATACGCGGGGAGCTGTTTGTAATCCTTCTCCATCACCTTGGCGAAGATCGGCAGCGGATCGTACTTCGCCTTCGCGCCGAGGCCGTGCAGCGCCATCAATGCCATCGTGGTGTTGTAGACGCGGCCTTGCGCCGACTTCGGATCGACTGTACCCGCGGTGTGGGCGAAGGCGCCATCCACTTCTTGCCGGGCGAGGATCCATTCGTGCGTCTTCGCTTCCTGAGGCAGCGTCCAGCCGAAGGTGCGATGCAAGACGACGGCGTAGGTGACCGGCGCGAAATTGCTGTACGCGCTATCGGACATACCCTTGTAGTCGGGATCAATACCGGGGCGAAACGAGCCGTCAGGCAAGGCGGTGCGCTCCGTGAAGGTCCTGAGGCCCTTCAAGACGTCGTCGGCTTTTTCGCCGGCGCGGGCCCTCACCCCCGGCCCCTCTCCCAGAGGGAGAGGGGAGAAATGGGTGATGAAAAACAACGCCAGGAGAATGCTGTACTTTTTCATGGAGTGAGGATACCATCAACCAACACGCTTCGCAAGTGTCGGAGAGGAGTATGGTTTATCGATCTTACGGACTCATCCTGGTCCTCATGGTTCTGTTTTTCATCGCGGGCCCGTTCCGCAATCATTTGGTGCTGGCCTGCGTCGCTTCGGGACTTGTGCTGTTGCTGGATCTGCCGCTGCGCTTGCTGGACAAGATCGCACCGTGGCGCGAAGAGAAGGTTTCCTTTTGGCCGATCTCCCCCTATTGCGGGTCGCATGTTTTTTATGTGCCGACCTGGATCTTCGGCGTCCTTTGGCTCCTGATTGGTGTGGGCGCGTTTGTGTCGCCGTACTTTTTGGCGATTCTGGAAAGGCGCGAACTCCCGCGACCCATCGTCGAGAAGCCGGCGCCGCCGAAAGTTGCAGATGTGAAGGGCAAGCTGGAAGTCACGATTGAGGAAGTGGCGCCGTTCGATGGCAAGAGCTTTCGTTACACGTATCACAACAAGACGGGACTCAAGCTCATCAACGTACGGGAAGTCGTCAAGTACCAGATCGGCGCCGATGCCAACACGAGTGATACGCCGCCGGGCGGTTTCGCGATTGGCGAGATACGCCACGAAGAACATCGCCCCTACGGCAAGCCGGCGTGGATTCACATCCGCACCCGGGCGTGCACTGCGGACCTGAAGCAAGAGTTCATCGCGGAATGCGAATGGAAGCAAAACAAGTGACAGGAGACTTTGATGAAGAGCTGCTGCGTACTGTTGCCGTTTTTCCTGACTCAGGTCGATGCGGGCGTCGCGCCGGTTGTCCTCAAGCACGACGGCTGGGTCGCCGCGGTCGCGTTTGCGCCCGACGGCAAGACGCTCGCCTCCGCCGGGGCCGACAACGTCGTGCGCCTGTGGGAGGTCGGCACCTGGAAGCCGAAAGGCGTGCTGAAGGGGCATACGGATTGTGTCACGACGATAGCCTTCGAATCAAAGAGTTTCCTAGCGTCGGGGAGCTTCGACGGCACCGTGAAAAGATGGAGTTTGAGCAAGGGTGAGGCAGTCAAAACCTACAAGATTTCTCGCAGTCCTATCCTGACAGTCTTGGCTGGAGAGACTGGCGGCTTCATTTCAGGCGGCGGGTCTGGCGGCGTCTGGAAGCATCCGCCAAGCCGCATCGAATGGCGTCATCGGAGTTGGGTGAACTCACTGGCAATTGTCGGCGATTTGAATAAATGGCGGGGGGTGGCAAGCGGCAGTTCCGATGGGACCGTCCTGCTCTGGGCGCCCTCGGAAGTCGGTGGCCGCGCCAAGATGGACTCGCTCGAAGGCGGCGCCGGTGAAGTCCGCTGCGTCGCGTTCAGCCCCGATGGCAAACTACTCGCCGCCGGCAATCGCTATCACACGGTGCGCATATGGGACGTCGCCACCCGCAAAGAAGTCAAGACGCTCACCGGCCACATGAGCGATGTCTGGTCGATCGCGTTCAGTCCCGACGGCAAGACCCTAGCAGCGGCCGACACCGATTGGAAGAAGGCGTCGAAGGTCAAACTGTGGGACACGACCACGTGGAAGGATCGCGGCGCGCTCGATGTGCCGGGTGAGATTCTCTCGATCGCGTATTCGCCCAAGGGAGATTGGCTAGCGGTTGGCAGCTGGGACAGGACGGTCCGCGTTTTCCGCATCGACGGGAAGTGATAGACGGATCGCGATGCGACAACGAATTCGCGTTTTTTTGATTCCTTCTGCAAACGAATGGAAACGACGTAGGATAGACGCCAATCCTCGGCGCATGCGTGTAGGACATCAACGGTACTCGGCATTCCCCGCCAAGGCCATTCTCAAACGGAGGTGATCGATGACAACAAGCACAACCATCCTGTGGCGATTTTCGATACTTTGTGGCGTGCTGGCTCTGTGCCTGCCGGCGCCTGTGTTCGCGCAGAAGGGCGAGAGCGACCTGAAGAAGCTGGCGCAGTTGTACCAGACCAAGGAGCAATGGCAGACCCGCGCCCAGACGGTGCGCGAAGGCATCCTGCGCGGCGCCGAACTTTGGCCGTTGCCCCAGAAGACGCCCCTGGCGCCGCGCATCACCGGACTGCGCAAGTACGACGGCTATTCCGTCGAGAATGTTGCCTTCGAAAGCGTGCCGGGGTTCTTCGTCATCGCCAATCTCTATCGACCGTTGAACGGAAAGGAACTGCGGCCGGGCATCCTCTGTCCGCACGGGCACGTCGGCGCCGGCCGCTGCGACGCCAATGTCCAGCAGCGATGCGCCACCCTCGCGCGGATGGGCGCCACCGTCCTGTCCTATAACATGGTCGGCTACGGCGACAACAACCAGGTCAAGCACAACGAACGCCATGTGCTGACGTTCCAGCTCTGGAACAGCATCCGGGCCCTCGATTTCCTCGTGTCGCTCAAAGAAGTGGACGCCAAGCGGATCGGTGTGACGGGCGCTTCGGGCGGCGGCACACAGACGTTCCTGTTGACCGCGGTGGACGAGCGCGTGGCCGTCTCGGTGCCGGTGGTGATGGTGTCGTGCGAATTCTACGGCGGCTGCAATTGCGAGAGCGGCCTGCCCATCCACAAGAGCGACAAGCACGCCACCAACAACGCCGACATTGCCGCCCTCGCTGCCCCGCGTCCCCTCTTGCTGATCTCCTGCAGCGGCGACTGGACGAAGAACACGCCCGAGCGCGAATACCCCTACATCAAGAACGTCTACAAGCTGTTCGATGCCGAGAATAAGGTCGCCAACGCACACATCATCGGCGGCCATGACTATGGCCCATCCAAGCGCGCGCCGGCGTACCAATTTTTCGCCAAACATCTGGGACTTTCTCTGGAGGCAGTGAAGGGGCCCGACGGCATGGTGGACGAAAGCAAGAACAAGGTCGAGACTGCGGCACAGATGGCGCCGTTCACCAAGGACAATCCACGGCCCGAATCCGCCCTGCTGGGCGAGGCCGCAGTGTTGCGGGCGATTCAGAAGGCTCAAGGGAAAGGCAATCCATGACGACGAGCAGGCTAGCATTTCAGAACCTGAAGCGTAAGCGAAGAGTTCGCGCGAAAACTTCGCTTACGCTTCAGGCTCCGACAAAGTGTCTCCACACTGCAATTCGGAGAATGCACAATGAATGAGCCAGCCGCCCCCGTCACGATCGCCTTTCGCATTCCGGGCCAATGGTCGCATCCGCGCGACCTCGTCCAGCGACTGCCCGTGGACCACCGCTTGACGCCCGAGGCGCTGTTCTTGCCGGACGGCTCGGAGATCGGCTTTGGCGCCGTCCAGGCGGATGCTCAGTTTGCCGAGATCTTTCGCTCCTCCTGCCGACAGCGCGCGACGGCCGACGAATTGGCAACCGTCGCCGGCTACACCGTGAACGTCTTCTTGAGCGGTCCCGGCGGTTCCATGCAGACGGCCCACACGATGATGCAGGCCGCCGCGGCCGTGGTGCGCGCCGGCGGCGCGGGTGTGTTTATCGACAACAGCGCGCTCGCTCATGGCGGCCAACATTGGCTCGACATGACCGACGACGGCAGCCCCGACGCGCTGAGCTTCGCCTTTGTCGCCATCGTCGGCGGCAAAACGGACGTGTGGACCATGGGCATGCACGTCCTTGGCTTGCGCGATGTGGTCATGAAACGCACGGACGCCGACGACTTCGACATCATCGAAGTGATCCGCTACCTGTCTCGCAGCGACAAGCCGGTCGAGAACGGTCATGTGATCGCTGACCTGAACGGCCCACGTTTTCAGGCCTTTACGCAAGACAGCGCCGAGGGGCCGGCGGGAAGTCCCATGTACAATCCCTTCGGACGATTGAAACTCGTTAGCATGCGGGATATTGCCGAGACGAATTAGATCGCTTGAGAAACCAAGGCACGAAGCTATCGTGCTCATTTGTCGCCCTTGATCTCCCAAACATCGATTCTGCGGAACAGCGCCTCGCCGCCGTCAGCGAAAAGCTCCACGGTGCAAGGTTCTTTCATGGCCAGCGATTTCTCGTATTGCACGCGGTTGTTGGCCTGGACCAGCAGCTTGCCCTCCGCCGCGATGATGTGCAGCCGATAGTGTTTGTCCTCACGGCCGCGCACCGCTGCGGTTCGAATCTCGCCGAGTTGAAATTCATCGTTGTTCGTAATCGCCAGTTCCATCTTTGACTCGCTTGAGCCGAAACGCAAGCCAAACCTCTTCGCGGAACCGAGATCCACCTCGGCGACGATTTCCATCTCTCTCGCCTGAAACGCCTCGATCAGATGCGTCGTTTTCACCGCGCGATTGACGACCTCCTTGTGCGTGCCGCGTTTCGATTTGAAGCTACCCAGGTCAATGGCCATCTTACACTTGCCGGCATAAGAGTGCACATGGCCAGTGGCGCTACCGGTAAAGCAGCGGTTCACGATGTCATGGCCCTTGTCATGTACGGTCAAGAGCCGATACGGGCCGCACAAGTTTTGCGTGGTCAAGCGCTTGATGCCGCGGCGTGTTTCTTCCTTGTTGCGGTGCGAATGGCCCGCGATGACGAGCTCGATCTTGTGTTCGACCAGCACGTCCCAAAACTTGTCGTCGTCATGGCGAAAATCATGGTGCATGAACACAAAGGTGCGCGTACCCGGCTTGAGCTGACCGAGGTCCTTCTTGAGCCAATCGATAACGATGTCGGGTACGCCGGTTTGTAGCTTGCCGTCGGGCATGATCCTGGCCCAGTCAAGGGCGACAAAATGAATGTCGGCAAACGTAAACGAATAACGAATGGGACCGAGATACTTCGTATAGGGACCATAACCGGCCAAGGGATCCTGTTCGGACCACTTGGTCGTATGAATGTCGCAGATGTCGTGATTGCCGGGCGCGTGTAGCATCGGAATGGGAAAACGCAGGGTCGCGTCGCGGATCGCCGTGAACATCTTGTCGGCTCCTTGACGGTCCGCATAACCCAAGTCGCCGGTCATGACGCAAAACTTGACACGGTCGGCCATGCCCGCGATGTCCGCGGCGAAGAGTTCGCCGCCGCAGGAGTTGTCATGCGGATCGCTGCCATGGGCGAAGGTGAAGGGGAGTTTTTGCTTTTGCTCACGTAGCAGGAAGTCAACGCTCTGTCCCGGCTTGATGTCGGCGCGGCGGACATGGAATTGCCTCGCCACCGGCCAGACGCCGCTCGGCCAACAGACCGAGATCACCTGAGCGGGTTTGTAGGGGATCAATGGATCGTCGGCGACTTTGAGCTGGTACGATCCGTCCGCGGCGGTGCGCGCGAACTGGATGCCATCGCTGACGAGAACATTCGCCAGGCCCTGGTCGCCGACGTCAAGTTTGCCGGTGCCGTTGACGTCGAGCATCACGCGGCCGGTGATGGTTTCGACGACGCTCTGCTTCGCTGGTTCGCCCGCGCGGACCGGCGTCACTGGGCCTATGCCGACGCAAATCAAGCTCGCGAGGAATACGTTTTTCATTGGCATGACACCCTTGGTATCCATTCACGATACATCCGGAATACATCGAAATCAGCGCCGACGTAAGACCTGGTGACAATAATTCGTAACCGTTCACCTCCCCTCTCCCCCTGTACTCAGGGGGAGAGGGGTCGGGGGTGAGGGTGAAGAACAGACAGTTGCGCGACGCTCTAACCCTCACCCCCAGCCCCTCTCCCATGAGTACAGGGGAGAGGGGTGAACGGTTACAAAAATTCATTCTCAACCGATTCAAGCGCCGGCCCGCAAGACCCACGAATTTCTCGCCGGTCTCGCGTGCAAACACGATTGACGCCACCGACAACCGACGCGGCGTGCTGTCAAGATTCGGGTGGAGACGCGAAAAATCCGTGCCTTGACCGGCACGGCTCGGCGACAATGGACTTTTGACGGAGACGTCACTATTCGCTCTTTCGCGTCACTCGAGTCAATGGTCGCGAATGGAGTTTTCCTTGGTGGGTTCCTTCATCATCCGCACAGAGTAGAGCAACCGAGCGTTGAACAGAAAGCAAACGGTGCTGGTCAAGGCAGCGGGCCAGATGACCGATTCATCGCCGCCCAGGTAGGCATTCATCGTCGCGGAAAGCAACCAGAGTTGCATCACCGCCAGCAGGATCACCAGGCAAAGGATCGCGTAGACGATGGTGCTGCGCTGTTTGCGGGTTAGCTGCGGTTTCATACGGTCCTCAATTCAATTCCGGTAGCATAAATGACGCCGGCGCGGATTTCCAGCGTAATGCGCGTCAAGGGACGGCGCGGCGGACCGGCAATCGCTCGGCCCGAGTGCAGGTCGAAGCTGCCGAGATGGCAGGGGCAGAGGAGGCATCCCTCCTCCACGGACGGCACCACCGCACAGGAGAGGTGGGTGCATTTCTGGTCGTAAGCGAGAAAGGTCTGGGTATCGGTCCTCAACAACAAGCACGGATCATGCTCGCCCGGGTAATGGAACAGCTTCGCGCCACCGATCGGAATCTCGTCCACACGACCAATTTCCAGTTCTGCAGGCGGACCTTTTTGCCCGCGGAACCGATTCTGCACGACGATCCAGAACTGCCCCACCACGAAGGCCAGGCTTGTCAGCACCATGAAGGTGGTGAAGTCGCGTCGGGCAACCTCGTTATCCTGAACCGTGTCGATTGGGAACTCGCGCCGCCAGTCCGGTTGCGCTGGTTCTGGCTGACCGTCTGGGGCCATGGTTCTTTGTTCTGGATCGGGCTTGTTCATACACCATCCTCACTCGCATACAAATTGGAGAGAATGTCCAGGGCAATTCGCTGGCGTGGGCCGTTCTCGTTCATCACTTCCGTAACATCCAGGTACTGGGCCTTGACGGGACCTGTGGGCGCCATCATGTGCACCTTGGTGGTGATGGTCTGGCGGCCGAACTGGAATTGATTCATCGGTTTGCTGCGGGGCCGAAGTTGGTCGATCTCCGGGCGCGGCCCGTAGAACAGGGCGCCGCTGGGGCAGACGGTGGCGCACATCGGCTTCTTGCCGGCCGAGGTGCGGTCGTAGCACAGGTCGCACTTCATCATCAGCTCGAAATCCGTGATCATCTTCGGCACGCCGAAAGGGCAAGCGAGCACGCAATTGTTGCACGCCACGCATCGAGGCTTGCGGGCGCTCTGCACCACGCCGTCTTCGGTCTTCTTGATCGCGTCAGCCGGGCAGACCTCCGCACAGGTAGGCGATTCGCAGTGCATGCAAACGACGGGCACTGTCTGGGTGGATTGACCACGGTCCACGTATTCCAGGTGAATCATCGCGTGCCCCTTGTGCGTGTCGCATTCGCTGCACGCCTGCACACACGCCTGGCAGCCGATGCAGCGGGCAGGGTCAATGAAGAATTCGTTTTGGTCAAGGAGGAACATGTAGCCCTTTCGTCGCTTGCGGCTTATCGCTCAGAAGGCGTCATGCGAGCGCTAAGCCGCAAGCGGCAATTTATTGTTGTGGTTCAAGCCCCTGGGCATTGGCCGGCGGGCCGTATTGATTGAGGATTCGCACAGCACAAACCTTGTACTCGGGGATTTTGGAAATCGGGTCCTGGGCGGCGATTGTCACCTGGTTGATGCTTTTGCCGCCGCCCCAGTGATAGGGGACGAAGATTGTGTCAGGCCGAATCGTGGTGACGATGCGGGCGCGCAACGTGCAAATGCCGCGGCGCCCTTCGATGCGCACCCATTCGCCGTCCTTGATGCCGTGGCGACTGGCGAGTTGCGGATGGATCTCGATGAGCGGTTCCGGATACTGATCCACGAGCGGACCGATGCGGCGCGTCTGCGTGCCGCTGAGATACTGGCTGACGACGCGGCCCGTGGTGAGGATGACGGGAAACTCGTCATCGACATCCTCGGCGGGCGGCGTGTACGGGGCGACGTTGAAGCGGGCCTTGCCGTCCGGGAAATAGAAGCGGCCCTTGCCCTTGGCGATCGGATTCGAGGAGCCGGCTTCGAATAGACGCGGCGTGCCGGGATGATCGTCGCTCGGACACGGCCAGAAGACGCCCATCTGCTTTTCGATTTTTTCATAGGTGATGCCGGAGTAATCCGCGATTCCACCGGCCGAAGCGCGGCGCAGCTCCTCGAAAATCTCACGCGGATTGGCGAAGGTGAGGCCCTTTTCTCGTCCCAGCGCCCGCGCGATGTCCTGAATGATTCGCCAGTCCTGACGGGCGTCGCCAGGGCAGTCGACGGCCGCATTGATCTTGATGACGCGCCCCTCGGCACTGGCGACGATGCCTTCATCTTCTTCGTGCAGCGAGCCGGGCAGGACGATGTCGGCATGCCGGGCGGTCTCGCTCATGAAGAAGTCGATGGTCACGAAAAACTGCAACCGTTCGAGCATGCGCTTGATGAAGCCACTGTCCGGCAGCGAGACGAGCGGGTTGAAGCAGATGTTGAGCAAGCCACGAACCTCGCCGCGGTCGATCCGGCGGAAGACTTCGTAGACATCGACGCCGGCGCGGGGCAACTCCTCGGGCGTGATGCCCCAGACCTTGGCGACGTGGGCGCGATGTTCCGGGTTTTCGATGTCGCGGCCGCCGGGAAGTTGATCGCACTTCTGCCCGTGTTCGCGGCCTCCTTGGCCGTTGCCCTGGCCGGTAATGGTGGCGTAGCCGCATCCCTCGCGGCCAATGCGTCCCGACGCCAGCACGATGTTGATGGCCCCCAGGCAATTCTGCACGCCATGGGTGTGATGCTCGATGCCGCGAGCGTGCATGAGGAAGCTGCTCTTGGCGGAGCCCCACCACTGGGCGGCCTTGCGGATCGCTGCTTCGGTAATTCCGGTCACTTCGGCGCAGCGGCGCGGCGTCCACTCCTTGACGTGCTCCGCCAGCGCCGCAAAACCAACGGTGTGGGTGTCGATGAAGTCGTGATCGAGCCAATCTTTTTCGATCATCAGGTGCAAGATGCCGTTAAACAAGGCGATGTCGCGGCCTGGCTTGATCGGCAGGAACAAATCGCAGGTGCGGGCAATGGGCGTGATGCGCGGATCGACGACGATGATCTTCGCCCCGTTCTCGCGTGCTTGCCAAAGGTAATTCGTCAGGATCGGGAAGCACTCGGCGATGTTGGCGCCGGCGATCCAGATTACCTCGGCCTTGAGGATGTCGGCCCAGGGATTGGCGGCGCGATCGATCCCGAACGCCTTCTTGTTGGCCGCGGCCGCGCTGACCATGCACAAGCGGCCGTTATAATCGATGTTGCACGTCTTCAGCCCCATGCGAGCGAACTTACCCAGGAGATACGCCTTTTCCGTGGTCAGGCTGGCGCCGCCGAACACCGCGAAGGAATCCGGCCCGTAGGTGGACTGAATTCGCTCGATCTCCTGGGCGACACGTTGGATCGCCTCGTCATACGGGAGCGCGCGGAATCCTGCCGGCGCGGCGGGATCGCGTTGATAGGCCTTGAGCAAACGATCGGGGTGGGCGCCTTGCAAGTAGCGTTTCACCCCCTTGGGACAGAGCATCCCCTGGTTGAAGGGAAACTCCTCCCAGGGCTCGAAGCCGATCACCTGGTTGTCTTTGACCTTGAGTTGGATGCCGCACTGCATGCCACAGAAGCAGCAATGGGTTTGCACGAGTTTGTCGGGTTCGACGGCGGACTCCAGGCGCAACCCGTTCGAGTAATTTCGATGCGGGCCGAACAATTCGATGATCGGCAGATCTTTGACGGGTAGGGAGGCCATGAGGTTCTCTTGATCAATCGCAAGCCCAGGGGTGAGGTACTCCGAACCCCTGGGGTCCTATCGCGCGACCCCCGGGGTTCGGAGTACCTCACCCCTGGGCTTGACTCTCATTCCATAGAACGCCCTGCGCCAGCCCCAGCAAGGCACGCCGGCAGCGGGGGCAGATCCATTGATAGTGCTCCACCGGCGAGTCCGGCATTTCGTAGCGGTAGCCGAGCTGCTTCTCCACGGTAATCAGATCCTCGACATGCATCCGGGAGGCAAATTCATTCCCGCAGCGTCGGCATTTCGCCTGCTCGCCCTGCTTGCCGACGTCCTGGTAGAACGCCACGCCGACCGTGGCGGAGCGCTGGAAGATGTGGAAGAATTTGCCGAACGGCAGCCATAGCAGCGTGAAGATGACTGTGATGGCGTGCAGGATGGCGAGAAAATCGTAGCCGTAGCCTTTCATCCAGGTGTAGCTGGCGGTGAGCATCAACCCGGTGACGCTGATGGCGAAAAGGAGAAACAGCGGCAGGAGGTCCTCGCCGAACTGCTGCAAGGCTGCCGCCCCGTGATCGGACAATCGGCGCCGCAGCGCCAGCAAGACGCCGAAGATTACGAGGAAGGACGACCACACGAGGCCATGAAAGGTGAGAAAGCCCACCAGCGAACGGATGGGAAATGCCACCGTGGGGTAGCCGAAGACGAGCACGCGATACCACTCCAGGTTGTCCGCCTCACTGCGGAAGTCGATCCAGCCGCACACCAGGGGAATGGTAATGGCCACGGCGATCACACATCCCCACATGATGCACCAGTGCGCCAACCAGCGCATCCGGCCCCGCCGCCAAATGAAATCGTTGAAGGCGTAGTGAGCGATCAAACGCCGCAGGAAGAGGATCGCATTGCTTCCGACATGACGCGGATGCAAAAGTAGTAAGAAGACTTTCCAGCCCCGCGTCCAGTACATGGCCGTGGGAGGACGATGTAACCAGAGGGCATAACGACGGGTGATCCCGAACACCGCGAACAACGTGGCGAACGTATACGGAACCAAGGCGGCGTCGAAGCGATCCAGATTGCCCGAGCCCAATGTAATGAGCCGGGCGAGGATCGCGGTGACGACGAACGCCCAGATGTTAGCCTTGAGTTTCTCCTTGCTCATGACATCTCGAAATCACTTGAGTTAATGGTGCACTGATCTTGCCGTCTGTCACTAGCTCATTCGGCCGCCCAACATTTGACGATTGAGTTCAGAGCCCGGTTGCGACGGTACCGCCGCCAAACCTTCCTTGGTGATGAAGATCCCGGCCCAGGTGTTGCTGATGTGGAAAAGTAAACCCAGGCAACCAAATCCCATCAACGCGATAAAGAGGAAACCATGACTGTAGCTCTGAGTCATTTGATGCACGCCGCCGAATACCGTGGGCAGGAAAAAGCCGCCGACGCCGCCAACCGCGCCAACGATGCCCGTCACCACACCGATTTCCTTGGGAAAACGCTGCGGCACCAGTTGGAAAACGGCCCCGTTGCCGAGGCCGAGCAGGCCCATCAATGTCACGAAGAGGATCATGCCCCAGACCATGGGTGGCGAGGTCGCCAGGTCGAGGAGAATGATGCTTGCCGCCACATAGAGGATCGTGAGCAGCGAAATACCACCGACGCGGTCCGCTAGATAGCCCCCCACGGGACGCAAGAAGGAGCCGGCAACGACACACAAGGCGACCAAAGCACCAGCCTGCACCGCGCTCAGGCCATATTGATCGTGAAAGAAAATACTGAGGAAGCTGGCCAGCCCGACGAAACCTCCGAAGGTGACCGCGTAGAACAGGCACAAATACCAGGTGTCGCGCAGTCGCAGCACCGCCATGTAGTCCTTGAGCGGCTTGGGCGGCGGCTGGTTGGGGCTATCCTTGGCGAACAGGACAAACACGCCAAGCACGATCCCCAGCGGAATCAGCGCCAGACCAAAGACCGCGTGCCAGCCGAACTGCTGCGCCAGCCACGGCCCTAAGAGAGTCGCCAGCGAGGTGCCGCTGTTGCCCGCACCGGCGATCCCCAGCGCCAGCCCCTGTTGCTGCGGCCCGTACCAACGGCTGGCCAACGGCAGCGCCACCGCAAAGCTCGCCCCCGCCACGCCCAACAGCAGACCGACCACAAGAAGCTCGCCGAAACTGTCGGCCCACAACCATCCCATCGCCAAGGGTACAATGGTCAGCACCATGCCAATGATGGCCGTTCGCCGCGCTCCGATACGATCCGCCATCAATCCCAACACGAGCCGAAGAACCGCGCCGCCGAGGATGGGCGTGCCAACCAGAAGCCCCTTCTCGAAGGACGACAGCGGGAAGTCGATCACGATGGCATTGGCCAGCGCTCCGACGATCACCCAGATCATGAAGCTGATGTCGAAGTACAAAAACGCACAAAGCAAGGTCGGCCAATGCCCGGTTTTTCTAAAATCGCGAAGGTTCATGCTTGCCGCCTCTTCAATGTTCTGCGCTTCGTTCTGGCCTGCTAGTAGAGCAAATAGGATGCCACTCCCGGCACGTTTCGCCCGTGAATTTCATAAATAATTCATTCATATGTAGTTAGAAATTGCAATCGAGCACGCCGCATACGTCACAACCTGAAAGGATGCCAAACACCGTGGCACGATTTGCACGTTGCACAGGCGGCCCAAGCGACGGGCAATTGGAAAAATACCCGAAGCCAATGCGATGCAAAGCATCGCACCACATTGTGGCACGACGCTCTGCGTTGTGAACGAGTATAATTAGTTGAGCCGCTCGCCTGAGCGATCACGCCACGGCGACGGGCATCCATGCGCGTTACACGAGCGCTAAACCGCAAGCGACAATTGCTTCAGACAAGCTCGTCTGCGACCAGAACGTCGCCAACGCACGGCCTTCGCTCCGCCGGCGTCTTCGGCTCGCTCTACGTAGGGGCACAGGATCCGTTGCACGTCTTGTCCGTCGCGAACACTTGGTCCAGCGAAGTGATGCTGGAGAGTTGTAGGTAGACGTCGTCGCCCTCGACCTTCACGGGAAACGTCCGTATCGAAAAGTCCTTATCGCTCATCCCCTTGCCGGTCTCCAGCGAGAATGTTTTCTTGTGAACAGGGCAAGCGACCTTTGGCGTGTCGGCGGCGTCGCCGATCATGCCGCGCGACAGCACGAACTCGCGCTTGTGCGGACACATGTTCTGCGTCGCATACCATTCGCCGCGACTGGTGAAATTGAACACGGCAATCTGCGTCTTCCCATACTTGACAGTCGCGCCGCCTTCACGCGGGAAGTTCCAGGTCTTGCCGACGTGGACCCACTTGAGCAAGGATGAAGGCGGAAGGATGAAGGATGAATCTGGCTTCTCTTCATCCTTCATCCTTCCACCTTCATCCTTCCGAAGTGCCAGTTCACTGGACGCCACGAACGATCCGTCCCAGGGCGCCGGATAATGCTGCTCGCGTTCCTTGACGAACTCGATGGTCGGCTCGGTCTCGTCGGTGTTGACGAACTGGCTGAAGAGCCGACGTTTCTCAGGATCGTTGACGACCTCCGCCCATTCGCAGTGATACGTGTCAACGACAAGCTGCATCTGCCTTTCCAACTCCGCGCAGATACCGAGGCTGTCGTGGAGAATGACATTCTTGAGGTAGTCGATGCCCCCTTCGAGTTTCTCCAGCCAGACCGACGTTCGTGTCAGGCGATCCGCAGTCTGAGTGTAGTACATCAAAAAACGATCAATGTACTTGATGCAGGTTTCCGAGTCGATGTCGCCGGCCAGCAACTCGGCGTGGCGCGGCTTGGCGCCGCCGTTGCCGCACACG
>SXGS01301476.1_pt1 | contig 30299 bp, 25 predicted proteins | sample 3174681 | NCBI WGS metagenome assembly SXGS01 (sample SAMN11356861, study PRJNA531348) | freshwater metagenome | isolation source: freshwater sample F1-80 | place: China: Fuxian Lake, Yuxi | collected 2017-12-25 | reverse complement strand
CTGGCGGTTTGCGCGGTTTCTGTGTGACCGCGGCGTGGGTGACGGTGCGCCGGGACTCGGGTGGTCCCACGATCTGGCGGTTTGCGCGGTGTCTGTGTGACCGCGGCGTGGGTGACGGTGCGCCGGGACTCGGGTGGTCCCACGATCTGGCGGTTTGCGCGGTGTCTGTGTGACCGCGGCGTGGCTGACGGTGCGGCCTAGCTTCAGGCCACGCGTCGCTCGAATGCCCTCAGCGTTGGTTCGAAGATCCGAGCCGCAGCGCCGTCGAGCATCTGTTTGTTGCAATGATCGATGCGCCAACCCGAGTTCTTGAAGTCGATGTCTCGGAAGCGATCATCCACAAAACGGTCCATGCTGGTGAGATGTTCCCAATAGCCATCGTATTCGATACCGCATTTCACTTCGGGCCATGCGACGTCGACGTACCGCGGGCCGTGTTCCAGCTCGACTCGGTAGTTGCGTTGCGGTGTGGGAAGCCCGTGTTTCGCGGCAAAGTCGGTGACGAGCACCTCCCATTCGTTGTAGGAGTTACTCAAATCGGGGTCGAGCGCGGCCACGACGCGTGCGACCCGTGCGGCTCCCGCTCGACCGGCCCGCAGCGCTTCGGCCCGCTCGGACAGCTCTTCGCCGCGAACTTTGCGCCGCACAATTGCTTTGGCGATCAGTTGCTGGACCCTCTGGTCCGATAGAGGTGTCGCAACGTCGATGAGGGCACGCGCAACTGTGGTGGTTGAGACGTGTCGCTCGGTCGTGAGATCGATCGGAGGCAATGACCGTGACGAGTGCAGGCTTTTGCGGTTGAGGTTGCGCCGTGATCGTGTGACCACGATGTTGGGCAACGACGGAAAACTGCACAGATCGAACAGCGCAAGTGTGCTCCCTCGACAGGCGTGCGCATCGCCCGACAGAGTGTGGGCCAACAGTTCCTCAAGTGGACTGAGCCTTCCGATTGGCGCTGCACACATCACGTAAGGAGAAATTTCCAGCCATACGTTGTGGGCCCGGCGACGCCGGATTGCTTCGGGATCGAATCCGGCGCAGAGCGCTTCCGCATAGGTAAACAGTCGCCGTTCGGGGCCGACGAGTTTCGCCAGTGCCACATGTCGGCGGTCGGGTTTGGCTGTGGTCGTGCGGTTGCGATCTCGAATAGACATGGCAAGCTTCCTTATCTGATTCAGTGGGTGTCAGAGTGGGGAAGTCTCAGTTGTGATCCTCGCACGTCGTTGCGACATTCGGCGCGGCGGTGCGCGGCGTATGCAAGATGCGTCGCGACTCGGCGCGCAGGTGGTCCCACGATCTGGCGGTTTGCGCGGCTTGTGTGGGACCGCGGCAGGGGAGTCGGGCGCCGGGACCGGGGGTGGTCACTGGATCTGGCGGTTTGCGCGGCTTGTGTGGGACCGCGGGTGGGGTATCGCTGCGCCAAAGATCAGGAGTGTCGCGCCGAGGCTCGCTGCGACGGTACCTGGGCCGAGCCGACTCCACTGGAGTTGAGTCCCGAGTCCGGCGACGCTGATTGATGTTGCCAGTGTGGCGATGCCGGCCACGGCTTTCCCGCTGCGCCCTTTCGGGTCGCCAAAGCCAACAACGACCCACGCCAAGGCTCCCGACGCAGGGATGAGATACCAGACGATGGTGAGCGCAGTGACCTGCCAGCCACCCCCATCGATCCGATTCGCTACGCGGGCTGCAGCATCGATGAGCTCATGGCCGCGTAACGCGGCGCCGGGGCCGCGGCGCACCCAGTGCAGAAATGCTGCACTGAGTAACGCCACACCCCCGAGGACAAAGCATGCATCCGATGCCCGAGCACGCCTGGTGGTCAAGGCTTCGCAGCCACGACTGTGGTTGGTGGGAGCAGCATCGTCGGGCTGGTTGTAGACGGGTTGCTGGTTGCCTCGGTCTTTTCAACTTCCGCTGCATCGACGCTCGAATCACTGCAGACGGTCCGACCGCCGGTTGTGACGCAGTTGGAGCCGTCGGGTTGTTCAACCTGTTGTTGGGACTGCGCTGGGGCATTGGCCTTGCGCCAAATCGTCACAGACAATTGTTGGTCGGAGAAGTTTCTGACGATGACCGAATATTCGACGCCTGCGTCGAGTTCGAAGGTCTCTTCGTATGACTCGGATTCGAAGTCGTAGCTGCTTTCGATTTGCTCGCCCTTCGGTCCAAAGAACTCGACGTAACCGTTGACGTGACCGTTGACGCCGGGCGCTAGGCGCGACACCACTGTCTCGGCATTGGTGAGCGTCAACGTGTATCGACGAGCGCCCGAAGCGCGAGGAACCTCGACGCTCGTGCCGAGAGTTATTGAGCCCGATGACGTCATTTCCTGGGGTTGGTTCAGGAGCTGTGCGAGCGTGTTGCGGTCGAATGCGTTCACCAAACTGTCGACGCCGTCGAGCACTGTGCCCATCGGGCTCACAAACCAACGACCGTCACGTTCGCTAGCTTGCAACGTTGCGATGTCGTCGGTGTCGCGGGGTGCAAGTCCGAAGTTCCGCATTCCTATGAACGGGACGAGATCAGTTGCAGCAATGCACTCCATATGACCAACAGCTGAATCATCCGAGATGTCGAAACAATTCTTGGTGATCGACCACGAAGCTCCGCTGTCGGTGGTGCCGCTCGCATCTAGCGACACCGTCGCTTCGTTGCCGTCGGTCTTTGCAGTGGACGTGAGCTTCGCAATGTTGAAGGAATCCTTGCCCAGATTGTCGTTCATCAACTGTGTAAATGCGGCGCGGTAGTCGTAGAGCGGGAATTCACTCGGCGGCACCAGGCTTGCCACCTTGGTCCAGTCCTTCGCCGAGATCGCTCGCAACATTTCATTTGCAGCATCTTCTGGTGTATTGGCACCAAGATTCGCGCCGTCGGCAGAACCGAATTCGGCAGCTGGGAGGTCGTAGGCGACGCGGGCGTATTCGAGGCCGGTGTACGCCGGGCTGATGTACCAGCCATCGCCGTCGCGCACCACCATCACGAACGGGTCAGCCTCGTTGACCGAAAGGTCGGCAAGATCAAAGTCTCCGGTTGTCTCGTCGGCGCGAGTTGCGTTGCGCAGCATCCGACCGAAGTCCGCCGAGTTGGTCTGCGCGTTGATCGTTCCGCTGAGTGTCACCTTCGCATAGCCGTCAGCCAACGTCTCTACATCTGTGCTGAGGTTTTTTACGTCGAGATCGAGTCCAGCGAACGGTTTGCTCGCAGATTGCACGAGTTCGGTTTCTGCAGCTTGTCGTTGAGCCTGGTCGACTGACTTGTGCAGACTGCGCACTTCCTTGGGGGCCATGATGTCGACGGCCGCCAGCAGGTCTTCATTGTTGATGGCATTCGCGAGTTGCTCGACGGCTTCGTTCGGTGAATCCGCACCACCGCCGCTGCCTTGCACTGACAGCGTTGCGAACCCGCCAACCCCGAGCAACGCGGCAAGGCCCATTGCACCGAAGCCGCGCCGACTACGGGACTTGCGTGTCGTTGCGTTCGGCGTCATTTCGATTAAGGGGACTTCGTGATCGTTCAACGTTGCTCCGATGTGTGAAGAGAGGGGTTGCGCGGCCGCGAGCGCGGCGGCGTGTACTACCGAATCGGCGCCCCGAGTGGTGCCGCGTTGTGCGAGTTGGTTCCAAAGTTCGTTGGGTTCGGTCATCGTCCTTGCTCCATTTCAATCGAGCCCCGAAGTGCTTTGCGGGCGCGTGACAGCGCCATACGCGCCGCCGGTCCAGACATGCCGCACGCTTGTGCGGCGTCTTGAGTTGGGAATCCCTCGACGTCGACCATGTACAACAAGCCTCGGTCCCGGGCGTCGATCGCCAATAGGTCTGAAAGTGCTGATGGGTAGTTGTCGTCGACGCCGTCGACGGCTCCGAGCCGGATATGCGCGGCCTCGGCCCGACGGTTGCGACGCCGTTCGTTCGTTGCGAGGTTCACGATGGATCGACGCAGGTAGGCGCCGATATCGATCACCGCAGATCGATCACCGCTCAAGAATCGAGTGAACGCCTCTTGCACGAGGTCGTCCGGTTCGACGTCGACGCGGCCAACGATGGCTGCGAAGCGCCGTAACGGCTCGTACAAATTACGAAGTTGCGATAGCAACGGTTCGTCCCATTGTGGCGCTCGTTGCATGGTGTTAGCTCCCATGTGTCTGCTCATACCCCTAACGACACCGTAGGCGTCCAATTTGCAACAGATTGCTTGTATGTTGCGCCTTTGTTCGCCCGACGCTGCGAGCTCTCTTCGGACTCAATTCGCTCATTCCTGCCCTTGGGCTCCTCCGGTCGCCTCGCGCAAGCTGTACATCGGTTACTGCTCGGGGTTGATGCGACCTCCGCCGGTAGTCTGGTCCGATGCCCGGTAAGCGATATCCACGCACTGCTCGCCTCAACGAGGTGGTGCACGAAGTCGTGGCCAATGAACTTGAACGCATGTCGGACCCTCGCCTTGAAATGGTGACGATTACTGGGGTCAACGTGTTGAACGACCTTTCTTCGGCGACGGTGTTTTATTCATCGATGAATTCTCCCGACGCCCAGCGAGCACTCGACTCGTCGGCTCCTCATCTGCGCAGCGTGCTGGGTAATGGCATGCGGGTGCGCCAGGTGCCGAAGCTGGTATTCGTTGCGGATCCTTCGATTGAAGCGGGCAACCGAATTGAACAAATTCTTGCCGAGGGCGGGCGTCGCCACGACACCCTCGACGACGAGTGACCGAAGCTAGTTACCGTGTCGCACTGCAATCCGCGGCGCGCGCAATACGAGCAGCGACGGAGGTCGCGTTGGCGTGCCACGTCACCCCCGACGGCGACGCGCTGGGCTCGATGCTGGGGCTCCACCATGTGTTGCAGGCCGCGGGCATTCGCTCGGTCTGTTCGTTTTCTGAACCTTTTGTCATTGCTCCGCACTATCGGGAGCTCATCGGTCTCGACCTGATCATCCCACCGGCTGAATTCCCGAAAGCACCGGAAGTGATGATCACGTTCGATTGTGGCTCGCTCGGCCGACTCGGCGACCTCGGCGCGCCCGCGATTGCCGCAGGCGAACTCATCGTCGTGGACCATCACCTGAGCAACGAGCGCTACGGCACAATCAATGTCATCGACCCGAACGCGGCGGCGAGTGGTGTCGTGGTGCGTGATCTCATCGCCGAACTAGGCCTTGCGCTTAATCGAGACGCGGCCGTATGCCTTTATGCAGCTTTGGTGTGCGACACTGGTCGCTTCCAATACTCGAGTACCACGCCCGAGGTGTTCGAGCTAGCCGCGGAATTGGCCCGCTTCGATGTGCCGATTCCCGATCTTTCACGCACATTGTTCGAAGAGCATCGGTTCGCGTATTTGCAGCTCATGGCGACAGTCGTACAACGCGCGGAACTGTTTGTCGACGAACGCTTTGTCTGCACAGTCGTGTTGCAGAAGGACCTTGACGAATTCGGCGTGACCATGGAAGAAGTCGAAGGCCTGATCGATGTGGTGCGTCGGACGCGTGAAGCTGAAGTGAGCGCGGTGCTCAAACAAGACGTCGACGGCACGTTTCGAGTCAGTTTGCGCAGCCTCGGATCTGTCGACGTGTGTGCGATCGCGCAATGCAACGCTGGAGGTGGTCACCGATTCGCGGCAGGATTCTCGAGCCGCGACCCGGCTGAAGCGATTGTCGGCCGCATTCGTGCCGCGCTCGCGCAAGCCGTGTAGATCGATGGTCCGCCCGGCGAATGTGCATGGTCTGGTTGTGATCGATAAGCCCGCAGGCATTACCAGCCACGACGTTGTAAGTAGGTGCCGCAAGATTTTCGGACAACGCCAGGTCGGCCATGCTGGCACACTCGACCCCGATGCAACTGGCGTGCTCCTCGTGGGGCTGGGCGACGCCACGCGGTTGTTGCGTTATCTGTCGGAGTCGATAAAGAGTTACCGAGCGACAGTGTGTTTCGGAACTGCGACCGACACTCTCGATGCGGCGGGGGTTGTTACCGAGACGGTCGACATGCATGTCACGGATCTCCAAATTCGCCATGCGACACAACAGTTTGAGGGCGAAATTCTTCAGGTTCCTCCGATGGTTTCAGCAATCAAAATCGGCGGTAAGCGATTGCACGAACTCGCGCGGGAAGGCATCGAAATTGCACGCGAAGCCCGGCCGGTCTCGATTTATCGCATCGAGGTTGAAGCAACGCAATGTGCTGCGCAACCGCAGACCGCAACGATGTTCGTTGAATGCAGCAGCGGCACGTATATCCGCACGCTCGCCGCAGACCTTGGTGTTGCGCTGGGTGGCGTCGCGCATCTGGAGTCGTTGCGGAGGCTTTCGGTGGGGGCGTTTGGCGAACACGAAAGCCGCTCGCTTGATGAGATCGCCGACCTCACAATCGCCGCAGTGCTGTCTCCCTTGGAAGCAGTTCGTTCGATGCCCCATTTCGAGCCGTCTGCTGAGCAGCTGGCAAAGATATGCAATGGGTCAACGTTTTCGAGTTCCGAATTCTTGCCCGTGACGCTGTTTGACCATCCGGGCCCATTCGCAGTCCGCAATGCCCGCGGCGATCTCGTTGCGGTCTATGAGCGGCGCGACGATCCGCGTGGCGTCAAGCCTGCGGTCGTGCTCGCTCACGCCGTTGCGCAATGATGTGCATATGGTGTCGAGCCGCGAGCACATGATGCAGATTCATCATGACCCCAATGCTGTCGAAGGGGCGATTGTCGATGGGGCAGTGGTCACGATCGGCGCATACGACGGGGTACACCGGGGGCATCAAGCGTTGCTTCGGTTGGTCCATGACCTTGCAACTGCCCGAGGTCTCGAAGCGGTCGTAGTGACCTTTGATCGCCATCCTGCAGAAATTGTTCGGCCGGAGTCGGCACCGCTGTTGCTCACCACGTTGGACCAGAAGCTTGAACTTCTCGCGGCCACGGGTGTGGTTGACCACGCAGTCGTGGTGAAATTCGATGCTGTTCGAGCTACTGAGACCGCCGAAGAATTCGTGAACGGTGTGTTGGTTGGCGTGCTCAACACCAAGTTGGTAGTCGTGGGCGCGGATTTCCACTTCGGCCATCGTCGCGCTGGCAACGTTGCGCTGCTGGAAGCGATGGGTGCTCGTTTGGGCTTCGAAGTAATTGGCCTTGGTCTTGTGGCTGCTGAACCGGGCGCGCAGCCCTTTTCATCGACCCGCGTGCGTGCCCTAGTCGCCGACGGCGAGATGCGCGCCGCCGCGGAACTGCTTGGCCGTCCGCACTCGGTTCGCGGCCTCGTTGAGCGCGGCGATCGACGGGGTCGAGAGCTTGGCTACCCCACGGCCAACGTTGCAGTGGCAGCCAACGCCTGTTTGCCATCGGACGGTGTTTACGCGGGAACCTTCGTCGATGGGCAAGGCGTAGAACGCCCAGCTGCGATTTCTCTAGGCCGCAGGCCCACGTTTTACGACGAACGAGGCTTGCGACTGTTGGAGCCGTTCATATTGGACTTCGACGGTGACCTGTATGACCAGCAGGTGGAAGTGCGGTTCCACCACCGCCTCCGGGGCCAGATGAAGTTTGACGGCGTTGACCCGTTGATCGCCCAGATGCGTCTTGACGTCGCAGCAACTCGACGCCTCATGGCCTAGGTGGGCTGATCGCGGTGGTGTCGAGGCGAGATTCGGTGATCCGACGTCGGCTGTGGTGCCGTGGTAGCTTCAGAGGTCGCTTCGGGGCTGTCTCGAAGCTGATCTAGCCAAGTGTTTATCTGGGAAAGCTTTTTTCGCACATGCCGAACAAGACCGCCACGATCTCCGAACACCGCCGCCACGACTCAGATACTGGGTCGACGGAGGTCCAGATCGCGTTGCTCACCGAACGTATTCAACACCTTACCGAGCACCTGAAGTCCCATAAAAAGGACCATCACTCTCGTCGAGGCCTGTTGATGCTGGTGGGGCGACGTCGGCGATTGCTCGACTACCTCAAAGGCAATGATGTCGAGGGGTACCGTACGTTGATCGCCAAACTGGGTATCCGCCGCTAACACCGCGAGGAGTGCAAAACTGCACTCCTCGTTTTGCGTCTGGCGTCGTGACTGTTTCTGAGCTCATTCAGAAGCCCGTAGTGAGGTCCGGGCGCAATCGAAGCAACAATCCACTGCTTTGCGAAGAGGTGGAGGTTGCCGGTTGCCACCGCCTCGGCACCGCTGTCGTTTGACAGAGTCCCGCACCGAGACGCTGACCACTGGGAACGTCTCCTCTCCAAGGCACCACAACACCCACGCGAAGCGTGTGGGTATCAATGAGAGGAGCGTGCACCCATGGGTGACGCCATTCGTGTATCTGGCCCGGTGAATGCCGACGGCCTTGAAATGTCGTTCGAAACTGGAAAGCTGGCAAATCTCGCCGACGGGGCCGTGCTCTGCAAAATCGGCGAGACGACGTTGCTCAGCACCGTCTGTACCTCGAAGCCACGGGACGGCATCGACTTCTTCCCGCTCACCGTTGAGGTCGAAGAACGTATGTACGCGGCCGGAAAGATCCCCGGCTCGTTTTTTCGTCGTGAAGGTCGTCCTGGTGAACAAGCGATCTTGACCTGTCGCCTGACCGACCGTCCGTTGCGCCCGAGCTTTCCCGAAGGTTTTCGCAACGAAGTTCAGGTTGTCGCCACCATTTTGGGTGTCGACCTTGAGAATCCGCACGACGTTCCGTCGATTAACGCAGCTTCGGCAGCGTTGATGATCAGCGGGATCCCGTTCGACGGCCCGGTTGGCGCCGTGCGTTTGGCACACCTCGATGGAGAGTGGGTCGCGCACCCAACGTTCCAAGAGGGCGAGCGCTCGACGTTCGAGATCGTGGTTGCGGGGCGTCAACTTGACGACGGCGATGTTGCGATCATGATGGTCGAAGCCGGTGGCACCAAGCGCTCATGGGAATTGTACGAAGACGGTGCGCCGAAGGTCGACGAAGCCATCATTGCTCAGGGTCTCGAAGAGTCAAAGCAGTGGATCGCCGCGTCGGTGCAATTGCAGTTGCAACTCAAGGCCAAAGTCGAAGCCGCGCACGGCAAGATCGAAACGATCGATTACCAAGTGCACACCGACTACGACGACGACGTCTTCGCTGCAGTGGAAGCTCATGCATCCGCACCGATTGCCGAAGCAATGAAAATCGCGGACAAGCACGACCGAAACGAAAAGCTCGGCGAAATCGACAGTGACCTTCTGGTTGCGCTGGTCGGTACCTCGGATGCTCCTGGCGCGTTTGCTGATCGGTCAGCGCAAGTGAAGCGAGCGTCGCGCAGCGTGCAAAAGAAAGTTGTGCGGAGCCGGATTGTTAATGAAGGTGCTCGCATCGACGGCCGTGGGGTTGCCGAACTTCGTCCGCTGAGCGCAGAAGTTGGCATCCTCAGCACCGCGCATGGCACTGGCTTGTTCCAACGTGGTGAAACTCAAGTGTTGTCGGTGACGACGCTGGGCATGATGCGGATGGAACAGATGGTCGATACCTTGTCGCTTGACGACAAGAAGCGATACATGCACCACTACAACTTCGCACCATTCTCCACCGGAGAAACTGGGCGCGTCGGCTCGCCGAAACGCCGCGAAATTGGCCACGGTGCACTTGCGGAACGCGCACTCGTACCAGTGCTTCCAACGGTTGAAGAATGGCCGTACGCACTGCGGGTTGTGAGCGACGTGTTGGCTTCCAACGGCTCCACTTCGATGGCCTCAGTGTGCGGCTCAACGTTGTCGCTGATGGACGCTGGTGTACCGATCAAAGCTCCCGTAGCCGGTATCGCGATGGGCTTGGTGTTCGCCGAGGGCAAATACACCACCCTTACCGACATTCTTGGTGCCGAAGACGCGTTTGGCGACATGGACTTCAAGGTCGCGGGCAGCAGTGAGTTTGTCACCGCTCTGCAGCTTGATACGAAGATTTCAGGGATCCCAGCCGACGTTTTGGCCGCTGCGCTCCAGCAGGCCAAGGAAGCCCGTTTAAAGATCTTGAGCACGATGGCAGAAGCCATCGACGCACCGCGTGAAGAAGTTCGTGACAGTGCGCCGAAGATCATCAGCTTCGAAATTCCGATGGACAAAATCGGTGAGGTGATTGGGCCCAAAGGCAAGGTCATCAACACAATTCAGCAAGACACCGGTGCCGACATCGCGGTCAGTGACGACGGCATGGTGGGTATCGTGTCAATTGGATCGAAAGAGTCGGCTCGCGTCGAAGAAGCACAGCGTCGGATCATGCTCATCCTCGATCCGCCAACTGCGGAACTTGGCGGTACGTACCTCGGCAAGGTTGTAAACATCACCAAGTTCGGTGCGTTCGTCAACATCTTGCCTGGTCGTGACGGATTGATTCACATCTCAAAGTTGGGTCGCGGCAAGCGCATCGACCGAGTTGAAGACGTGGTGAACCTCGGCGACGAAATCGAAGTTCGCGTTGATGACATCGATCAAAACGGCAAACTTTCATTGACGCTGACCGGCGATGACAGTGGCGACGCTGGCACCGGCGGAGCCTCAGCCCCGAGCCGCGACGGCGGCGACCGCCCTGCCCGCGCGGAAGCCCCTGCGGCTTCGAGTGGGGTTGCGACCGTGAGCTTCGAGTCGGCTTGGGAAGGCGATGCATCGGGCGAGTTCGGTGACCTCGGCCCCGAAGCCGAGCGCGGCGCTGGTGGTGGCGATCGCGGCCCGCGTCGTGGCGGCGACCGCAACCGTCGCGGCGGTAACAACGGTGGCCGCAACCGCTAGTTCACCAATTTGGTCTACTGGGTCGGGCCGCGAGGCTCGACCCAACCAATTGGTATACGTCCACAATGATTGAGGCTCCCGTATGACTGACGCGATCGCGCGCTCGCTGCACCCCAATGGATTGCGAGTAGTCACTGAGACGCTTGCACAGTTGCGTTCGGTGACTATTGGCGCGTGGGTCGGCACTGGTGCACGTGACGAGACCGACGTGCAGGCCGGTACGAGTCATTTTCTTGAGCACTTGCTGTTCAAAGGCAGTGCCGATCGATCGGCACGTGAAATCGCCGAGACGATTGAGAATGTGGGCGGCGAGATGAACGCCTTTACCTCACACGAACAAACTGTGTTTTACGTGCGAGTGCCGAGTGAGCACCTTGAGCTCGCAACTGATGTGTTGAGTGACGTGGTCTGGAACCCTGCGTTTCGCGCCGACGAAGTGGAAACTGAACGTCAAGTGATTCTCGAAGAGATCGGGATGCGTGACGATACGCCCGATGATCTCGTCCACGACCTGTTTGGCACGACGATCTTTCCGCAGCACGTACTAGGTCGTGAAGTAATTGGCTTTTCTGAAACGGTTGCGGCGATGAGCCGCGAATCGATTCGTGAATATCACGCAGCCCACTACGTGCCGAGCAATGTCGTATTTGCGGCTGCGGGTGACCTCGACCACGATCAGTTTGCGACGCTCGTTGGCAACAATGCTCCGCAGACATCGGCACATCGCCCGGCTCGCACGAATGCTGATGCTGGCGTGACCAAGCCCCTCGGTTTGATTGAACGCGACACTGAACAAGCCCATCTGGTGATGGGCACACGGGGTTTCGCTCAGCATGACGACGACCGTTACGCCTTCACGGTGCTCAATCATGTTGTAGGTGGGGGGATGTCGTCGCGGTTGTTTCAAGAAGTGCGCGAGATGCGGGGTTTGGCGTACTCGGTGTACTCCTTTCGAGCCGCCTATGAAGACGCCGGATTTCTGGGGATCTATGCCGGCACCGCTGTGGAGCGCGTGCACGAGACCCTTGAGGTGATTCACGCGCAACTGGATCGGCTGATTCGTGATGGCTCGGTAACGACAACGGAGCTTGATGCGGCGAAGAGCAGTCTCAAAGGTTCGCTCGTCATGTCGCTGGAAACTTCATCCTCGCGGATGCGCCGCCTTGGACGTGGCGAACTTGTCGACGGCGAAATCCCTAGCCTTGATGAGTTGGCGGCCAGAGTTGATCGTGTGACGCTCGATGATGTGGCTCGAGTGGTTGACCGTGTGTTGCGGGATCAACCGAGATCGTTGGCTGTAGTTGGCCCGTTCGAAGCATCTGATTTCGCAGCAGCTCACGCGTAGCGATTGCTGAGCCAGGCTCAGCCATGATTCAGTGCTGGCTCACGTCACTTGAATCCACGTTGCGACCGACGGGATTCCTGCCGAATCGACTGCAAACAACATGTAGGGACCGGGCGGAACTGTCCCGTCTGCGGGGAGATAGCCGCGGAGCCCGACCTTTCCTGCTGGTCTTGCAGAAGTTTCCAACTCAACGGTGCGTTGGTGCATGTCGGTGGCATGGGTAGTGGAACCGGGCTGGATCAATACGAGTTTCGCGATGTTGGTGGTCGTTGACACCGCAATGCGGGCCCCGCGTGCCGCGCTGGCAGGCGCCGACGCGATGATGGGGCGAGCACCCTTGAACAGATATGGCGGTGAATAGATTTCGAGTTGCGTCCCGCCTCCACCAGGAACTGAAGAGCCATTGTCGCCGGCGGAAAGTACGCGTCCATCGGGGAGCAGGATCGCGGTGGAGTGATACGCGCGGCGCAGTGTTTGTGACGCCATTGGGGTCCACGTGTCGGCCGTCGGATCGTAGAGCAACGTCTGGAGGTGTGCCTGGCCAAATTTGTCAAGACCGTTGCCGCCGATCACCGCGATAGTCCCATCTGGCAACACCACAGAGTTCATGTTCGTGCGGGCCGCGGGCATTGGTGCGGTCAACCGGAAGCTCGGTTGAGGGTCCGACAAGTTGATTCGCTCAGCTACGGCCGTGGTGATGCCGTGATGCTTGTTTTTGCCGCCGTAGACGGCGATTTCGAAATCACCGCCTGGTTTCAGCGGCAGCAGCATTGCATTGGGGTAGTCCATATGCACAACGTTGGGAACGGGCCCCGCATCGATGCGCCAATTCACCGTATCCATGAAATCGCTGCGATCGCCGGCGAACCAAAATATTGAACCGTCGGGCAAGAGGAATCCGTTGGGATACAAGCCTTGTTGATAGTCGAGGTTATAGGTACCAACGAGTTGTGGTGCTGCGGTGAGCGAGGGACCGAACGTCTCGACGTCCCAATTCGCCTTCTTCAACACGTCTCGCCCGCCGACGATGACCGCGCCACCATTCATCGTTTCGATAACTGTGGGATACCAGCGGCCTTTGCTCATGGACGGGGCCTGCGACCACGATTCAGTTTGCGGATTGAACAAATACACGACCGGAATGCCCGAAGATCCGCCGTTCAAAATATCGACCCCGCCGACGACCAGCACCGTGCCGTCGGCTAAGACCGTGGCTCCGCCGCAGAACAAGTTATCGGTAGACGAGGGATCAACCCGCCGTGCGGTTTGCGTCGCGGGATCCCAGACCGCAGCCATCGTGCGTCCGGTTGTGCGGCCGTCGGGCAGGGTGTACGAGAGCTGACTGAACATCAACACCTTGCCAGTTGTGAGCAATGTGGTGTGGACGCCGATGACAGGGGTACCGTTTTGCTTGGGAGCAGACCATTGCCCGACGACGTCAGGTGTGGCAGCCGCGGTCGCGACCGCAGGTGCAAATGTTGCTCCGTTGGCGCCCTCGGATCGAGCCTGCGCATGTTCATGCGCCATGTCTTGTCCGAACATTCGCAGCTCGGCGTGGTCAACTTGTGGGTCGCCGTTCGACTGAGCAACTGCGGGTGTTGCTGGCGTTTGGCGCGGCCTGGCGGCCGATGGCCCAGCGGTGGTTGCCGTGGTTGCCGCCGTGCCTGCTGAGACGATCGCAGCGAAAGCAGCTATCGCGCAGGCACGAGCGCCCAAGAGGTTGGTCATGAGGTCTCCCCATCGTTGCTCACAATTTGTTGTAGGGAACCTACAGCCCGGGTGAGACAATGAAGTGGAAATCGGCGCTAGCCCGGAACAGACGATGCATCGACGCCGCCAGTAGCCGCCGCGCCAGTAGCGGTCGCGCGCGTCAGATCACGACGACGGGGGTTGTTGCTGACCGGTTACCTGCCGCATCAATCGAACGTACGAAGTAGCGGCCGGGGCTGGGAGCTAGGTAGGTCTTCTCCGCTTGCACAGCAATGACGCGGTCGTCGCGAAGAATTTCGTAGGTGACCGGCGAGCCAGCAGGGTCGGTGACCGCGCGCCACACGATTTTGGACCGCACATGTTTGATGGCCGCAGGAGTAGGCGGCGCCGTCGCATCTCGTTGACAGTGTCGAGCGAAGCCACCAAGCCACTGGTTCGTCCATGTGCTGATCAAATCGCCGCCGATCCATAAGCAACTATTGGTATCGACGAGGAGATCCCACGGCCCTTCATATTGGGTCGACATGCTGATCTGTGGTTCGAATGCTTCCACCACGTCGAAGGTCGCGGCATCCACGGCGAGCGCCCAACTCACCGGGATCACGCGGGAGTAGTCATGATCTACGGGATACGTGTTGGTATCGGTGTAGGTCCAGTTGCCGCAGTGACACGACGTGTAGATGAGGCCATTGGAAGCCGCGAGCGCTTGGAAGTCGCCGCCGTATCGAGTGACGTGGGCGCGCTCAAATTGCAGGTCGCTACGCCGGTATCGCTGCAAGGAATGTTGGCTCCCACCCAGCGTGAACGTGCTGCCTTGGTCGAGTACCGCCAGCATGAAATGAGTCGTGGGGCCCGTGTCGCTAGGTACGTAGGCTCCAAGGCCCGGGATCGGCGCGCCGGTCGCTTGATCTACCACCGCGACTGCAGTCGACGACGCTGCGTTGTATGTGGTGAAACGTCCGACAATGCTGACTCGCTCGCCGTCGGCGCTGGCGTCGATGTCTGTGGGTATTGCATTGACGACGCCGGTCCACGATGGATCCGGTGTGCCGTCTGTAGTCGAAACGCGGGCAACGCCGCCGGTCGCAACCGAAGCTAACGAGGTTCCACCTTTGATGGTGTTGAAGCTTCCGACGGCGTACACGTAGTTGCCCTGCACATCAATGGCGCGCACCCACGGGCGAGAGCCCGCGAAGCGCTTGTTCGACACGGGAGCTTGCCAACCGGCGGCGGGAACGCCTGTGGTCCGATCGAGCATCGCGAGGCCAGCGGTATTCGAGGCACCATTGACACTCGTAAAATTTCCCGCAACGAGAAGTTGCCCATTCGGTGCGGCTTCGAGGTCGTACACGAGGCCGTCAAGCACCGGGCGAAAGCCACTGAGCCAATTGCCAGTGGTGACGTCGAACGCGGCGAGAAAGTTTTGGGCAATTGGCGTTGCGGCCGACCCGTTCTGCACATGTTCAAATTTGCCGCCGACAAAAACAGTGTTGCCGACTTGTGCAAGCGCAAGTACTGGCGAGTCGTTGGCAGGATCAGGGTCGGCCACTTTCAGCACCCCGGTCACGCCCCAATTCATGGTGGAGGGCGTGTTCGACACGATTGCAGGTTGGGAGTCTGACGGGAGGCCACCGTTGCCGATAGGTGTGAATCCGGCTTCGGCGTCACCGAATTGCGGACGGATCCACACCTGCGCGAATGCAACTGCATAGTTTTCGTCCGCCGCCGCCCAAAGGTACGAGCCGCCTGCTGCGGATCCGGCAACCGTTGAGCCGTACGAGAAACCAGCTTGAGAATTGTGGCCAAACCAAGGCCACGTAAACACTCGCATCATTGCGTCGTCGATCGCAACATCGGAGGTGCTCGCAGCGAATGCATTGGAATTGGGAAGGGGATAGTTGATGCCGTTGATATCGATTGAGTTGAGCAGAATGCCGCCGCCAAAACCCCACGACCACGAGTGCTCGCTGCGTAAGTGATATCTCAATTCCTGCCATGCTGTGCCGGTATCGTTGGCCGCTCGGCGAACCCGGATGCCGTCGTTCAGAGCATCGGTGCGCCCGCCCCCGAGAAGCCCGTTGATAGTGGAAGTACTGAGCGATGCGGGGGCGAATGCGCTAGGCCCTGAGATCGCCGTGCGCAATGTGGCGGGGCTGCCTTGCCCCGCGCCGTTGAATCGCCAACCTTGGCGGCCACGCCCAATGAGCACCCACCCTCCGCCGTCGGTGGTCATGTCGCAATAGAACTGACTCGGCGCGATCAGTTGCGGCGTGACGAGCCAATACATGCCGTCGCCGCTCGCAGGAAAACTTTGTTTGATCGCGTAGCACGATGGAGCAGCCTCGACGGCGCTCAGACCGTTGCGGACTGTCATGGCGGGAGGCGGCGAGGTGCACGAAACGATGACTGCGGATGTCGCGACGCAGACCGCGACAGTGGCCGCTCGTCGTATTCGTGAAAGCAAAACTGAACGTCCCCTACATCTCCCGGCTCGCCCCCGGACGACTGCGATATGAGCATGCTAACGGTTCGGGACGCGGTGTGCGCCTCGCTGCACGTCGAGGGTGCCAGCCGACTAGCGCACGAAAGTTCCCACAATGACGATGCGACGCTGTGGTTGGCTCCGATACTGTCGAAGCATGATTCGTGTTGGAGTGTGTGGTGCGGCCGGTCGCATGGGCGCGACCGTGTGTCGAGCGATTCTTGAGGCCCACGACTTAGAACTTGTGGCAGCCGTCGATGCGTACGGTGCCGGCCAGACCGTTGCTGGCAGCACCATGGTAATTGCCGCCGATCGCGATGCATTTATCTCGACCGCAGCCGAAGTGGTGATCGATTTCACTGTGCTGGCGGCGGCGCGCGACACCATCGCGTGGTGCGCCGCGAACGGTGTGCATGTGGTTATGGGTACCACCGGTTTCAGCGACGAGGAGATGGCTCAGTTTGAGTCGCAGTTCAAAGACTCGGCAGCGAACGCCATCATCGCAGCGAACTTCACCATTGGCGCGATTCTGATGATGCGATTCGCCGAGCTCGCGGCACCGTGGTTTGAAACTGCCGAGATCATTGAGCTCCACCATGACCGCAAGATCGACGCGCCGTCCGGGACGGCGGTGCGAACTGCGCAACGAATGGGTGCCGCAAGCCAAGAATGGGCACCCGACCCAACAACGACCGAGGTTGCGCCGGGTGCTCGCGGGGGAACTGTTGCAGGAATTCCTGTGCATTCGGTGCGGATGCGCGGCATGTTTGCTCATCAAGAGGTGATCTTGGGTTCGGCTGGCCAGACGTTGAGCATCCGTCACGACAGTTTTGATCGCGATGCCTATATGCCGGGTGTGTTGCTTGCGGTTCGACAGGTCGGATCACGTGACGGTCTCACCGTCGGGTTGGATGCATTGCTCGGTCTATAACGGGCCCTCATTCGCGGCGCATCGAGCAAGCGGGTTCTGCTCACCGCTGATCGTTGCGCAAGGACTCTCGGTGAACGTTGATTATTTCGATTGCGAGCTCGGCGATCGTGGTGAGGATTCGAGCCGGGCTGTGATGTTGGAGATAGACGCGATTGGCAACGTGGAGGGAATCTGCTGGGTTGTACCGATTCAAGATGACGGCGATCGGTACTCTGCAATGCAATCGGATCGCATCGACGGTAAGCGTTACCGCGTTGATGGTGCCGAGGCCCGCGTCTGCGACGACAACCGCTAGCGCGGTTGGCAACTGCGTCATCAGATCTAACCCGTCACCATCGTGGGCGAGCGGTGATCTCAGGCCGCCGGCACCTTCGAGCATCATGACATCAGCTGAGGTTGCCGCGATCTCGTTCATGAGATCCTGGAGCAAAATGGGTGGCAATCGCAACGCATCCGCTGCCATCGGGGGCGCCATCGCTATTGGGTAGCGGCGATTCGCCGGACAGACTTCGGTGTCGGTTTCTCCACTCGCGGCACTCAAGACCGCAGAATCATGGGGGTGCTGGTCGTCGGGGTCGAAGCTTTGCGCTGGCTTGCGTGCAGCCACCGTGATTGATTGTTTGCGAAGCTGTGCGATCGTGGCTGCTGCCACAAACGTTTTTCCGACTTCGGTGCCAGTCCCGGTGACCACAACGAGTGTCTTCATGTGTGTCGGCAATCAAGCGTGGGTTCGATCGCTGCGAGAGCGCTACACAAATCATCGAGTTGCGAATCGGTATGGAGCGCGCTGATCGCAATTCGCAACCTGCAGGTGCCGGGCGCGACGGTTGGAGGACGAATTGCGGGCACCAGCAAGCCGCGATCAAGAAGTTGCTGGGAGGCGGCGATTGCGGCGTCTTCAGCGCCGAGCAGTATCGGGATGATTGGCGATGCATGATCGCTGCGCACTCGTCGAACGTTGGCCCCGAGTCGGTCAATGAGCGATGTGCCTTCGTTGGATCGCACGACCTCGAGCGCCGCGAGGGCCGCGGCCGTGTCGGCGGGAGTAGCAGCCGTCGTGAAGATATAGGAACGTGCGCGGTTCACCAGCAAATCGGTGAGGATCCGCGGCCCGGCGACGAAACCGCCGAGCGCACCGAGCGTCTTCGACATTGTGCCAACCCGAAGATGGGCAACGGGGCTGAGGTCAGGGTCGGGGCCGAGCACCGCGTGGGCTTCGTCCAATACAAGCAGTGCTTGATGGGCAGTCGCGAGTCGTACGAGGCCCTCGGTATCGGCGACATCGCCGTCCATCGAAAAAACGGTGTCGCTCACGATGATGCAACGGCGACCATCGGCTGCGCTCAGCAGTTCATCGAGATGCTGCAAGTCGCGGTGCCGATAAATTCGAATTTCGGCCTTTGAGTTGCGACAACCATCAATGATCGAGGCATGGTTGAGCTCATCCGAACAGATCAACGTGTTCGGATCTGCGAATGTGCTGAACACGCCTAGGTTCGCCGCGAATCCGGTAGGGAATAACACCGACGATTCGCAGTGCTTCCAACGGGCGAGTTCCATTTCAAGTTGGTCATGCAACGTTCGGGCGCCGACGATCAAACGGGCGCTGCCGCTGCCCGCACCGAAGTTGTCGAGCGCGGCGTGCGCCGCGGCAATAACCGCTGGATGCTGTGAAAGGCCTAGGTAGTCATTCGAAGCGAACGAAACAACTTCTCGGCCATCTTGGAGCATTCCGACAGGGCCCCGCGAGTCGAACGCCCGCGGTGAACGCCAGCGTCCGAGCTGATGAATCGCATCGGTTTCGTGTTGGGCCCAATCGAACCAGGTCATCGCGGAATCAATCGCTCGCGACTTCGTCGATGGCCGCGCTCAGCGCGTGCACGATCTCGTGCACTTCTTCAGAGGTCAAGGTGAGCGGCGGCATCAGAATGACGGTATCTCCAATCGGACGCAGGAACACTCCGCGGTCTGTCGCGGCTGCAGCAACTTTGCGACCCCAACGTAAGCCGGGGATCGGAGGCGCGAGTTCGATGCCACCCATGAGTCCGCGGAGCCGTATCTCTTTGACCGCCGGGTTGGCGTCGATGCGATCATGCAACAATTGTTAGAATTCCAGTGACCGTTCGCGCACGTTGGCGAGCACATCCCACGCTTCGATGAGCTCGAGGTGACGAAGCGCGACTGCAGCCGCGAGCGCGTTTCCACCATAAGAATGCCCGTGATAGAAGGTCGTTGTGCCGAGATCGGGGCCAATGAATGCTTGGAAGATGCGATCGCTTGCTGCAGTCACAGACATCGGCAAGTAGCCACCGGTGAGCCCTTTGCCGAGGCAGAGCAGATCGGGTTCCAGTCCGCACGTCGTCGACGCAAACAGCTCACCAGTGCGACCAAATCCCGTGGCGATCTCATCGCAGATAAGCAGCACGCCATTGGCCTTGCACGCCGCGCCAAAGCGGCGCAATCCATCGAGGTCACAGAGTTGCATTCCGGCGGCGGCTTGCACCGAGGGTTCGATGATCACTGCTGCGAGTTGGTGAGCATGTTGTTCGACTAAAGCAATCGCACGGTCGAAACACTCGGGGTCATCAAACGCCGGTGCGCGCAGTACATCGAAACGCAGTGCGTTGAAGATGTCGGCCCCGAATCCGTCGTCGCCGACTGACAACGCGCCGATGGTGTCACCGTGGTACGCACCTCGAAAAGCAAGAAACTTTGAGTGCGCGGGTTCTCCGACGTTGGCCCAATACTGGAACGCCATCTTGAGTGCTTGTTCCACCGCGCTTGCACCGTCTGACGCGTACAGAAAATGAGGTCGATCGACGGGAACGACCTTGGCGAGCGCTTCGGAGAGTTCGATGACGACTTGATTGCCATTGCCCAACATCGTGCTGTGCGCGCCCTTGGCGAGTTGCTGAACAATCGCGTCGTCGAGTTCAGGGACTCTGTGGCCGAGGGTCGTGACCCACAACGAAGAAACCGCGTCGAGGTATCGCCGACCGTCAGTATCGATGAGGTGATGACCTTCGGCGTTCGCAACAATCATGGGGCGATTCGCGGCAAAGGAGTCCATCTGCGTGAACCCGTGCCAGACGACATTCACGTCTCGGGTTACCCAGTCGTCGTGTCCTATGTTCATGTTGAGGCATCGTACGGGCGACAATGGTGGTGTGACTGTTCCAATCGCTGCAGATGACCCGCTTTCCGCCCGAGATCTTGTGCTGGCCGCCACGTACCGTTGCGTTGCGCGCTTTGGACTCGCTAAAACGACCATCGACGATGTCGTGAAGGAGTCGGGCGTGTCTCGGGCTTCGATCTATCGCCAGTTTCCCGGTGGGCGCGACGAGTTGTTGCGCGAAACCGTTGGTTGGGAGGTCGCCAATTTTTTTGTGCGGCTCAGCGATCAGGTTCGTGAAGCGGCCGATCTCGTTGAACTCTTGGTGTTGGGGGCTCGCCAAGCCCACCACGCAGTGCGTGAACATGCCTTGTTGCAAACGATGCTCACGACCGAGCCGGCGCGACTCTTGGGGTTCTTGACAACGGAATCGGCCAAGACCTTGCCGTTCATCGCTGATTTTCTGCACCCGTATTTGGAACGCGAACAGGCCGCAGGCCGGGTGCGCAGTGATCTGGACGTTGCGCGGGCCTGTGACTACATGGCACGCATGGTGCTGTCGTTCATCGGTGGCGCCGGCCGGTGGGATCCAGATAACCCTGAGATGCTTGAAGACCTCGTGCGTCACGAAATCCTCGGCGGAATCTTGGAGTAAGCCAGATGGAGTAGGGCTTGTTGGACTGGTCGGGCCACTCGGCTTACTCCGAGGCGAGCGCAGTGAGTGAGTGAGTGTGTGAGTGAGTCCGGAGCATGCTCGCAGGGCCGGACGAAAGTAGGCACGATAGACAACTGTGACATGCGACACCTTGACAGTGAGACGTTTTGTGGGTCATTGTCTCAAGATGGTTCCGGGGGGAGTCGATACCGAATTCGTGGATGTGACAGCAGAATCGGTTTCGACGCGAATTCTGGATGCGGCATTGGAGTGCGTGGCCCGTTATGGGGTTGCGAAGACGACAATGGACGACATCGCTAAAGCGGCGGGATGCAGCCGGGCCACGATGTATCGCAACTTCCCGAATAAGCCTGCGATTCTTGGTGCCGTCGTTGAGCGCGAATTGGCAGCTTTGGCATTGGCGACGGAGTTGGCAGTTGATCCTTTTGGGTCGTTGGGCCAGGCGTTGTGTGCCACGATTTTGACCGCCGCTCGGCGGCTCGACTCGATCGCTGCGTTGCAGTTTGTGCTGGCTCATGAGCCCGAAGCGATTATGCCGCACTTGGCGTTTGAGCAGGCCGACTTCGGTCTGGCGCTCGCAAGCGACCTCGGCGTGAAGCTCTACTCGCAGTGGCTCGCTGAAGATGCAGCGGGTCGTGCTGGAGAACTTGCCGCGCGAATTGTGTTGTCGCATTTGACGCACACCCAGATTTCGCTACTGACCGATCCAATTTCTGTCCACCAACTTGTGCACGATTTTGTTGTGCCCGGGTTGATCAAGCTCCCTACCAACATGAGGTAACTGCAATGGCTGACACCAACTACGAGTCTCTTATCGGACGTGCAGACGTTAACGATCTTGAGGCGATCCTGGCGATCACGAACTCGGATGTCGATGCGATTTCGCATGCGGTGAAGAGCGACTTCAACTCCGACTTCACCTGGAACTACGAACGCAGCCGTCCGGCGTTGTCGAAGTTGTATGAAAAGGCCAAGACATCGCAGTGGAATGTAACGACAGACCTTGACTGGTCGATTGACGTCGACATCGAAAAGGTCGTGTTGAACAACGCCGAGGCGAACGGGCGAATGTTTTTTCAAGACAACGATTTGAGCCACACATCGTTTGGTAAGTGGACAGAAAAAGAATGGACGCAACTCGCGATTGAGGGCAATAACTGGACGATGAGCCAGTTCTTGCACGGCGAGCAAGGCGCACTTTTGTGTACCGCTCGAATCGTCGAGACTGTGCCGTGGATCGACGCCAAGTATTACGCGTCAACGCAGGTCATGGATGAGGCTCGTCACGTCGAGGTATTTAGCCGGTACTTGAACGAAAAGCTCGATGGGCACTATCCAATCAATGCCCACCTTCGTATGCTGCTCGACGACATTTTGATGGACAGTCGATGGGACATGACGTATCTCGGCATGCAAATCATGGTCGAAGGTCTTGCCTTGGCGGCGTTCGGTTTCATGCAACAGATGACAACCGAGCCGTTGTTGAAAAAGCTGCTTCGCTACGTCATGAGCGACGAGGCCCGTCACGTCGCGTTCGGCGTGTTGTCGTTGCAGGAGTACTACAAGGAACTCAGTGGTGCCGAGATCCGCGAGCGTCAAGAGTTTGCTTTTGAGGCCGCGGTGCGCATGCGTGACCGTTTCTTGCAACAAGAAGTGTGGGAACGTATGGGTGTTCCCGTCAAAGAAGCGCTCGAACTGGTGTTGCTCGACGAGAGCCGCGCTCAGTTCCAGGGTCTGCTGTTCTCGAAGATCGTGCCCAACTGCAAGAAGCTTGGCCTGCTCGATGCCGGCGACGGCTGGTTGCGGGAACGGTTCACTGAGATCGGCGTGATTCAGTTTGAGGACTGGGCCGACACAGGTGAGGAATACGAAGCCCTCGACGAGGTCGCGAAGGATCGCGCTTCCGCGTAGTGATACTGCCTATGTCCCCGTCGCGGTTGCTCTGATGCAACTGCGGCGGGGACATAGTCGCGTTCGGGCATCCGCTGGTACGGTCCTGGACCATGGTGCTCGAAATTTCGTTAGCTGGCCGCACTGCGCTCATCACTGGCGGCGGTAATGGCGTCGGCGCGGAGATCGGGCGATCGTTGGTTTTGGCGGGCGCGCATGTGTGGGTCAACGACATCAGCGCGGACCGTGCTGGCGCAGTTGCACACGAGCTGAACACGCTCGGCGCGGGAACGGCAACGCCGGTGAAGGCCGATGTAACTAGCCCGGCAAAAGTATTGCGCATGCGAGCCGAAACCGGACCAGTCGATATTTTGATCAACAATGTTGGAATCCCGGTCGGAGGATTTCAACTGAAGAAGTTTGTCGCCACGGAACCCCGCGACTGGGACCTGTCGATCTGGCTGAATTTCGGTTCGGTGCTGCACGTCACGCATGCCTATGTGGGGGCCATGATTGATGCGCAGTGGGGGAGAGTGGTCACAATCGTCTCGGATGCCGGTCGCAAAGGGGAGCGATATCAGGTTGTGTACGGCGCGGCGAAGGCTGCTTCGATGGGGTTTTCTCGCGGGCTTGCCGCGGAAGTCGGTCGTCACGGAGTCACCGTGAATTGTGTGTCCCTAGGTGCGATGAAGACCGGCCCGATGATCGATGTGCTGGACAACGATCCAACCTTTGAAGCGAAAATGACGCGGCCGTACGCGATTCCGCGGGTCGGGCGCACGACTGACCCCGCTCCTCTGGTCGCATTCTTGGCGTCTGACCACGCAGAATGGATCACCGGACAGGTGTATCCCGTCGACGGTGGATATGTGATGTAACTGCGGTTTCTTGCCAAATGTGGGCAAACGATGCTCATGTTGTAGTTGTTGTCAGTGTTACGGTGGGCGTCTATGGCGACAGCAACAAAGCGCCGCCCCGCGGCGCGACGCAAGTCGAAACAATCCAAGGCGCGAGCAGCGTCGGCTCGGACGCGGGCAAAGGCGGCACGAGCCCCTCGCTTTGAAGGCACGCGCGAGGCGCTCAACGAGCAGTTGGCAACGCACCGCAGCGATGCCGCCGCGATTGCTGCCGCGCTGGTTGGCGTGCTGGTCGCGTTGGGTGTGTATACCCGCGCCGCCGGTCCGTTGGGTAGTGGGATGGACACCTTGTTCGGAGCGATGTTCGGCAGGGGCCGATTCCTCGTTCCGCTGGCCGCGTTCTCGGTGACCGCGGCCTTGTTATTGCGCCGAGGTGAAGACGAAGACCTGGAAAACGAACAACGCCGCGGCTGGAGGGTGGGTATCGGAGCGACGTTGACGATATTCGCCGTTACTGGTTTGTGGCACTTGAGTGCCGGCAAGCTGTCGAGTGGTCATGGCGTCGATAAGTTGCGGAGCGCTGGCGGCGTAGCTGGCGCGTTGGTGGGCGAAGGGATTGGTTCGATCGCGGGCACGATCGGCGCGGGAATCGTATTGGGTGCCGCGGTCTTGCTCGGCGTACTTCTGGTTGGCGGGATCACCCTGCGCCAGCTTGCACACGGAATCGCACTGTCGTTCGGATGGCTCGGCGCGCAACTTCGTGAGCTCCTCGATCTCCGCGTACGAGATCATGATGCGCACGACTTAGATGACGAGGTTGTGCTTGCGGAATACGAAACGGATGCTCCAACGAGGAGTCGCGTCGATCGTCAACAACGCGTCGCACTGTACGACGACCTCGAAGACGCCGCGTATTTCCGCGAGGACGAGCTCGATCTCAGTGCCGAAGAACAAGACGAAGACGAAGAGGTTGAGGACGACGAGGAGTACGAGTACGAATACGAGGCCGAAGACGAAGACGAAGAGTACGAAGAAGACGAAGACGAAGAGGACGACGAAGCATTGGCGGAGCTCGGCGACGCCGAAATCGAAGGAGATTTCGACGAAGTCGGGCAGGTGACGCTCGATCTTGGGCCGGGGTACAAGCCGAGTGAGTGGAAACTTCCGGCGATGTCGATGCTCAAGCGTGGCAGTGGCAAACAAGTCGATGAGCGACTCATCGACGCAGGCGGTGAAGTGCTCGAAGCGACCCTGCGCGAGTTCGGTGTTGACGCACGGTTGATTGGTCGTACCATCGGACCAACGGTGAGCCGCTATGAACTCGAGCTCGCGCCGGGAGTCAAGGTCAGCAAAGTCACGAATCTTTCGAAAGAGATCGCCTACGCGATGGCGAGCCACGACGTGCGCATTTTGGCTCCGATTCCGGGCCGCAGCGCGATCGGTGTGGAAGTACCGAACAAGGTACGGCCCATTATCACTCTTGGCGACATTTTGAATAGTGAAGATGCGCGCGCCGCGACCCATCCGTTGCAAGTTGGCCTGGGGCGAGACATCGCCGGACTTTCGGTAATGGCGAACCTGGCAACGTTTCCACATGTGTTGATCGCTGGGCAGACGGGCGCTGGGAAATCAAGTTGTATCAACTCGATCGTGACGTCGATCTTGATGCGCGCCACCCCGGATCAGGTGCGGCTGATTTTGGTCGACCCGAAGCGCGTGGAAATGGGGCAATACAACAACGTCCCGCACTTGCTCACTGAGGTCGTAGTCAACCCGAAGAAGGCCGCCAACGCTTTGGAGTGGGCGGTGCGCGAAATGGAGATGCGCTACGACCTACTTGCTGAAGTGGGCGTGCGCGATATCGCCGGGTACAACTCAATGTGGGATCGCGGCGATCTACCAACCGCGCAAAACCCTGATGAAATGGGCGGCAAGAATTACGACCGTTTGGCATTCATCGTCATTGTGGTCGATGAACTTGCCGACCTCATGATGGTTGCCGCCCGCGACGTCGAACACAGCATCGCACGCCTCGCCCAAATGGCGAGAGCCGTCGGTATTCACCTTGTCATTGCTACCCAGCGCCCATCGGTTGATGTGATTACCGGTGTGATCAAAGCCAATATCCCGAGCCGGTTGGCGTTTGCGGTGAGCAGCATCACCGACTCGCGAGTGATTCTCGACCAACCTGGAGCCGAAAAACTGGTCGGTAAAGGTGACATGCTGCTGCTCGCGGCGTCGTCATCGAAGTCGGAACGCATTCAAGCTGCCTGGGTCGATGAAGAGTGTGTCCGTAAGGTCGTTGGACACTGGCGGCGCCAAGTGCAACAACCCAACTTTGTCGAAGGTGTACAGGGCGTCGAAGAGGGTGCCAGCGGTGGTGGTTTCTTCGACGATGGCGAAGGCGATGATCTCTTAGAGCAGGCCATGGACCTTGTTGTGCGCGGCCAACTTGGCAGTACGTCAATGTTGCAACGCAAACTGCGAGTCGGGTTCGCGCGTGCCGGCCGGATCATGGACCTGTTGGAGAACCGCGGGGTGGTTGGTCCTTCGGAGGGCTCGAAGCCTCGTACGGTACTCATGTCTGTTGAGGAACTCGACGAAATCCAGGTCCGCGACTAGGTGCCGCTTGGTCAACAGGTTGATGACAGTCAACTTGTAGCCTGCCCCGGTGACCGCGCAGCGATTTTGGGTTGAGACGCTCGGATGCCCGAAGAATGCCGTCGATTCCGAAAAGGTGATGGCGGCTCTCATGGCCGACGGCCTGACGGTGGCCGAGAGCGCCGCGTCGGCCGATTTGGTGGTCGTGAATACGTGCGCATTCATTGAGGCTGCTCGTGAGGAATCTATCGATGTCGTATTGGGGCTGAGCGCGGCCCGAAAATCGGGTGCCAAGGTAGTTGCGACAGGGTGTATGGCTGAGCGGTACGGCAACGAACTCGCGGCGGCGCTGCCGGAAGTGGACGCAGTGATCGGATTCGCGGGAGCGGGGTCGATCGCGCAAGCGGTTGGAATGCTCCCGGCGTCGTTCCAGCCGATCAATCAACTCGATCAGCCAGTCACAATGCGGCGAAAACCAGTCGGTGTGCGCGATCTGCTCGAGTTGCCGCGGCCGAAATCGCAAACTCCCTGGGCGTACCTGAAGGTTGCTGAAGGTTGTGATCGGGCCTGTGCCTTTTGCGCGATCCCCACCTTCCGCGGCAAGCAGCGGTCGCGTTCCACTGATTCAGTAGTCAACGAAGCTCGCGGCTTGGTCGCTGACGGCGTACGTGAAATAGTGCTCGTTGCGCAAGACCTTGCTTGGTACGGCCGCGATATAGATGCGCCCGGTGCGCTAACCCCGCTGCTCGTGGACCTCGACCAATTGCGTTCTGAAGGGCTTGAACGTATTCGATTGCTGTACCTCTACCCGTCGGAGGTGCGTGATCCGTTGGTATCGACCATGCTTGAGCTGCCGAGCGTGGTGCCGTACTTCGATTTGTCGTTGCAGCATGCGTCTCGACCCTTGCTCGCTCGTATGAAACGGTGGGGAAGCGGCGCCCAATTTTTGGATTCGATTGCGGCTATTCGAGCGGCTCAACCGGATGCCGTGTTTCGGTCGTCGTTCATTTGTGGGTTCCCCGGTGAGACCGAATCGATGCATTCGGAAATGTTGAGTTTTCTCGATGCCGCGCAGCTGGATTGGGCGGGATTCTTCTCGTACTCCCAAGAAGATGGCACGACCGCCGTGGCACTCGACGGCGCAGTCGACGCTGACGTCATTCGTGAGCGGCTTGGAGAACTGCACGCTGTGCAGGAGCCCATCACCGCAGCTTCCAGGCAGGCACTGCTCGGAACCGTCCAAGCCGTGCTTGTTGATGGGCTCGACGAAGATGACCACTGGATCGGCCGAACGTTTCGTGAGTCACCAGAGATCGACGGCGTGGTGCGCTTGGAACCTGATCCGTCTTTGCACGCTGGTGTTGTCTTAGCTGCGCGCATTACTGGTTGTGAGGGCCCGGATCTCTTTGGTGAGGTTGCCGCGAATGTTGGTGTGAAGTGAGCGCGACCGAAACGTCGAAGCGATTTGGGCAAAGCGCGCTGGCGACTCCGGCGAACGCTGTGACGATGACACGAATTCTCGTCGCCGCACCAGCTTTGTTGCTGATGCATGATCGTGGCGCGGGTTGGTTGACTGTTGGTTTGTGGTTCGCTGTGACAACAAGTGACAGCCTGGATGGTTGGATTGCCCGTCGTCAAGGTGCGACTCGCAGCGGCGCATTTCTCGACCCAGTGGCCGACAAAGTGATTGTGTTGGGTGGGATGGGTGTGATGGCCGACCGCGGAGATATTTGGTGGTGGGCAGTCGGCGCGATCACCGTGCGTGAGTTGGGCATCTCGCTCTACCGATCAGTTGCGGGACGGCGAGGAGTCGTCATGCCTGCGTTGCGCCTCGGCAAGTGGAAAGCGTTCGCGCAATACAGTTCGATCGGCTTTGTGCTGCTGCCCTGGACCGAGTCATTTGTTGGTTGGCAACAATTCGTGCTGATCGTTGCGGTAGCGCTCACAGTCATTTCGGGCGTTCAAATCTTGCAGCGCGGTTATGTCAATTGGGAACGAAGGTAGAGCTATGCGTTGTGATGTCTTGGCGATCGGTACAGAGCTGCTCTTGGGGCAAATCGTCGACACCAATTCGGCGTGGATCGGCGAACAACTTGCGCTCTACGGTCTCGACAACTTTGAACATCGGGCGCTCGGCGATAACCAACACCGAATTGTTTCGGCGATTCACGACATGCTGGAACGTACTGATGCGTTAATTATTTGTGGTGGCCTTGGGCCCACGCAAGACGACCTGACCCGTGATGCAATCGCCGAAGTTATGGGTGTCGAGTTAGTGCGTGACGATGCACTCGCCGAGGGGATTGCGGCGATGTTCAAGGTGCGCCTCCGTGACATGCCGCAGAATAATTTGCGTCAAGCTGACATTCCGGCCGGTGGTGCGGCGATCCCCAACCCGATTGGTACTGCACCGGGTTTGCGGTGCGAGGTTGGCGCCAAAGTGATCTACGCGGTCCCCGGGGTGCCTTATGAAATGCAAAAGATGATTGCCGAACAGGTGCTCCCAGACCTTTTGGCGCGCAGCGGCGAGACGTCGGTCATCACGTCGCGTTCTTTGAAAACCTGGGGCACCAGCGAATCGGCGCTCGCCGAGATGGTCGCGCACCGCTTGGAAGCACTCGAATCCGTCGGAAATCCAACGATTGCATTCTTGGCTCGCGGCATCGAAGGTCTCGTTGTGCGTGTTACAGCGAAGGGGCGCGACGCTGCGCACGCTGAGGAAATTGTGGCGGCAGAAGAAGCAGAACTGCGATCGATCTTGGGCAATTTGGTATTCGGTGTGGACGACGAGACGATGGAATACGCCGTGCTCGATCGCTTGCGAGGGCGCGGTTGGACGTTGGGCGTTGCGGAGTCGGTCACCGGCGGTTTGATCAGCTCGCGTATCGTCAACGTGCCCGGCGCGAGCGACATCTACAAGGGTGCGATTGTGTCGTACGCCACCGAGGTAAAGCGTGACGTGCTCGACGTCGTCGCAGATTCAGTCGTGAGCGAGGCCGCGGCTAAGGAAATGGCGGAAGGTGCTCGACGACTGTTGCAATGTGACGTTGCGATTGCTGCGACCGGCGTGGCGGGCCCAACGGAACAAGACGCACAGGCCGTTGGGACCGTTTGCTTTGCTATCGCATTGCCGGGCCACCCCACTGAGACTGTGTCGACCCGCCTGCCGGGAGATCGCGACCGGATCCGGCAGTTCGCAACAATCTCGTTGATGAACTTGTTGCGACTGCGACTCGATGGAATCACCGCACAACCCTGGCGCTAGCACTCAGTCACCCAACGTCTGCGCCAAGGTTCGCGCTACGACGGTGTTCCCGTTCGCGGTGTCGCACCCAATCCGTAGTGTGCGGCTACTTCCCCTCCCAAGCGCCGACCGCGTCGATGAGCTCGCCTGTAGTGCCTCATTGGCAGTTTGGCTTGGCTTTTCCAGGGAAATTCGCCAACGGTCGTGTTTCCGCGTTGAGGATGCTTGACCGAACACCCGTTCGTTGCTATGGTGGCTCCAATGGGAATTACAACCGTGCGATTCGATGCTGCTCGGCCGCGACAGACGGTGCCATCGGTGCCATCGGCGCCATCGAGAGCCTGCCACTAGTTCGTCGAATCTCACTGTCGCACCCCCTCTGTACCTTGCTCAAGCACAGCAACACTCCCTGAATTTCCCCCTCAACAGTAGAGATCACGCCGGTAACGGCATACGAAAGGTGTACACGGTGGAACGCGACAAGGCTTTAGAGATGGCACTCGCTCAGATAGACAAGCAATTCGGCAAGGGCTCAATTATGCGGCTCGGAGAAAAGACCCATGTTGGGATTGCATCAGTGTCGACGGGCGCCCTGTCACTCGATCTCGCCCTGGGCATAGGTGGTTTGCCTCGAGGTCGGGTCGTGGAGATCTACGGGCCGGAAAGTTCCGGGAAGTCGACGCTCGCCACCCATGTCGTCGCCGAGGCGCAACGCAACGGAGGCGTGTGCGCGTATATCGACGCCGAG
>SXGS01448142.1_pt1 | contig 30314 bp, 18 predicted proteins | sample 3174681 | NCBI WGS metagenome assembly SXGS01 (sample SAMN11356861, study PRJNA531348) | freshwater metagenome | isolation source: freshwater sample F1-80 | place: China: Fuxian Lake, Yuxi | collected 2017-12-25 | reverse complement strand
TGCCGCCGCCCAACGTCACGGGCTCGCTGCACATCGGTCACGCGCTCGACGTCACACTGCAGGACATTCTCGTGCGCCACGCGCGGTTGCAGGGCAAGGACGCGCTGTGGGTGGCCGGCACCGACCACGCAGGCATCGCCACCGAGGGCATGGTCGCCAAGCAGCTCCGCAAGGAGGAGAAGAAGACCAAGCAGGACATCGGGCGCGAGGAGTTCCTAAAGCGCGTGTGGACGTGGAAGGAAAAGCACGGAGGCATCATCATCGCGCAGCTCAAGAAACTCGGCTGCTCCTGCGACTGGACCCGCGAGCGGTTCACGATGGACCCGGACTACGTGCGGGGCGTCCAGCGCGTGTTCGTGGACCTCTACAAGAAGGGCCTCATCTATCGCGGAAAACGCATGGTGAACTGGTGCCCAGCCACGCAGACCGCGTTGTCCGACGAGGAAGTGGAAATGAAACCGCAAAAGGGCTTCATGTATCACTTCAAGGTTGAGGTGGCGGAAAAGGTGGGAGCGCCGCGCATTGCTCGGCAAGAAGCTTCCGCCGGTGACTCAGGCCGAGCAATGCTCGGCGCTCCGGAACAGGAAGCGAAAGTCGGCGGCCCGGAGATCGACTCCGAAGGTCGCATCTGGCTCACCATCGCCACGACGCGACCCGAGACCATTCCGGGCGACACCGCCGTGGCCGTGAATCCGAAGGACACGCGTTACGCACATCTCATCGGCAAGCACATCGTGCGACCGCTGCCCATCCAGTTGCCGCGCGAACAGAAACTCATCCCGATTATCGGTGACGAGCATGTGGACTTCGAGTTCGGCACTGGCGTTCTCAAGGTGACGCCCGCGCATGACAAGGCGGACTTCGAGATCGGCCAGCGCCACAAGCTGCCCGTAGTGGACATCATGAACCCCAACGGCACGATGAACGAGCTGGCGGGCGAATCGCTCGCAGGGATGGACCGTTTCGAGGCGCGCGCGGTGGCGGTCGAGCGGCTGAAGGAAATTGGTGTGCTGGTGGAGGAGAAGCCGTACGAGAACAGCGTGGGCTTCAGCCAACGCGCGGACGTGCCCATCGAGCCGCGCCTGAGCGAGCAATGGTTCCTCAAGTATCCGAGCGTGGAAGTGTCGAAGGCGTGTGTGGAGCAGCCTGGGAGCGCCGGCGTCCCGCCGGCAGCCCATTCAACAACCCCACAATCTGCCGGCAGGATGCCGGCGCTCCCAGGGGAGATGCATTTTCATCCCGACCGCTGGGCGAAGGTGTATGACCACTGGCTGACGAACATTCAGGACTGGTGCATCAGTCGGCAGCTTTGGTGGGGGCATCGGGTGCCGGTGTGGACGCTCAAGCTTTCAGCTGAAGCTGCCAGGTTGGCGACGGCAGCTCAAATTCGGGGCATTCTCGACGAGGTGGGGCCTGCGGACTATTCCATCGAGCGAATGGCGGGTGCAGATGGTGAGGAGACGGTAGTAGAGTTGCAGCGCAATTCCGAGTCTGGAGAGGTTACAATAATTGCAGCGACTGACTCGCCAGTCGAAGCGGAGACCCTTGGAAGGCTAGGCTTCACCCAAGACCCCGACGTTCTCGACACGTGGTTCAGTTCCTGGCTCTGGCCGTTTGCCACGATGGGCTGGCCGGAGCAGACCGAGACGTTGAAGAAGTTTTATCCGACCACAGACCTCGTCACCGGGCCGGACATTATTTTCTTCTGGGTCGCCCGCATGATCATGGCGGGCTACGAATACATGGGGGATCTGCCGTTCGAGAATGTCTATTTCACCGGCATCATCCGCGACAAGCAGGGCCGCAAGATGTCGAAGACCCTCGGCAATTCCCCCGACCCTCTCGTGCTCATCAGACAATACGGCGCGGACGCGCTCCGCTTCGGCACGATGCGCAGCGCACCGCTTGGTCAGGACGTGTTGTTTGATGAAAAGGATGTCGAGCTGGGCCGCAACTTCTGCAACAAGCTCTGGAATGCCTGCCGCTTCCGCCAGATGGTCGGCAGTGCCGACAGCCCAACCGAAGGCGAAATCAACCCCGCGTTGCTTACCTCGGACGACAAGTGGATTCTTCTTCGCCTGGATCAAGCCATCCACGAAGTCAGCGACGCACTTGCGAGCTACAACTTCAGCAACGCGGTGCAATCGCTCTACCGCTTCTTCTGGAGTGAGTATTGCGACTGGTATGTCGAGGCGAGCAAGGCCGCATTCGGCCGCATCGCACCAGCAACTTCGCCCTCTTCCCTCGGAGAGGAGAAGGTCGAGGTGAGGGGTGGCAGCGACAGGGACGCGGCGGTGACGCAGAAAACCCTACCTCACCCTGATCCTTTCCCCCCCGCTGGACGGGGCGGAGAGGGAACAGCAACGGGCGCCTCCGCTGGTTCGGAAGCGCTTCGTGCGAACAAACTCGCTGTGATCGACTTCGTCCTCGGACACACGTTGCGGCTGTTTCACCCGTTCCTGCCGTTCATCTCCGAGGAACTCTGGCAGGGCATGGGATTCAGCAAGGATCTGCCGGAAAACCAGGGCGGCAAGACAATCATGTTCGCGCCCTGGCCCAAGCCGTTCATCGACGAGGAGAAGACGCACTTTGGTCTCGACGATGCGGCGGACAAAATCGCTGCCGCAAAATACGAACTTGTCGGCCTTGGACGCAATCTTCGCCGCGAGCTGAAACTTGACCCGGCCAAGAAGCTTAAGTTCGTCCTCAAACCAGCCGGTGAACTGGCCGCCGCCGAAATCGAAGTGCTCAAGCTTCTGCTCAACGCCGAGGCAGTCGAGGTGGTCGCGAATGCCTGGACGCCTGACAAAGGCACACCCAGCGCCGGCAATGCTCTCGGCGAACTTTATCTTCCAACCACGGGCTTGATCGACTTTGCCGCCGAGCGGGTCCGCCTGACGAAAGAAATCGAGAAGATCACTACCGAGATCGACAAGGTGAAGCAGAAGCTGGCCAACCCGAACTTCACACAGAAGGTTCCGGCCTCCGTGCTCGAAGATCACAAACAACGACTGGCGGATTGGGAAGTGAAGCTGAAGCAAGTGCGGTATTCGCTGGACGCGCTCACGTAGCGGAATCAGTGGCCGAATGTCACGCAGTTGAAGGGGCAGCCCGGAGGGTGGCAGACACATTGGTTGGTCGAAGATCATTTCTGGCATCCCTGCCGGGGTGCCGATCCATCGATCTGGAACCCGGGGTGTCGCTGCGCTCAACCCCCGGCTGATGGCTTTCATCCCTCCTGGATGAAGTTCACCGACCGCTTCGCTCTGATTCCACTGAAAACAGTGTGTTCACTGTTTCAATTCGTCTCCAGCCCAATTGGTCGTTCTCGATCAGCGCTCTCTTTGCTTTTTCTGCAACCATTCCAGCGCGGCGTATTCCCCGTAAAGTTTCATGCGGTCGCAGAAGTTGATGATCTCTGCCTCGTTGGCATTGGCGAGAAGTTGATCGAACAGCGGGTTCATCTCACTCAGCGCCTGTTTACGCCCTTCGATCGCGGTGAGTTGATCCTTCACCGCTATGGGGAGAAAATCGGGTTTTTGTTCCGGAGGCAACCGGGTCAACAGTTCATTCTCGATGGTCAGACCAATGGTCTGATTGATGATGTAACGCGAACCTTCGCCAACGGTGAGTTGCTGGCCCACGTTCCATCCGAACCGGGCGATCGCCTCGGCAGAGGCCGGGTCGCCGGACGTGAGATACTGCTGCTGCAAGCCGCCCATCTCCTGCGCCAGTTCCCTCAACGATTTCAGATGCGGCAACAATGTGCCCGCCATGGCTACCACCTTGGCTTCACCCGTGGTCCTGCCGGATTGCATGTAAATCTCCTCCATGTCCTGCAGTGTTCGTTCCGTGTAATCGGAAAAGCCGCGTTTGCCGGCCGCGTCGCCCAGTTCCTTCAATGCGAGTTCAGGCTTGCCTTCGCGAAAATAATCACGAGCCGAGAGGTAGTTCGCCAGGGAGTTTTCCGGCGCGGATTGCTTGAAGCGGTCCAGCCACTCGCGCTGCTGTCCGGGAAATAGATCCAGCGTGATGGCGTTAAGTTGCACGGCGGGGTCGTTCGGATAAAGCGCCGCCGCCTGCCTCAAGTAATCGCGGTCACCGGCAGCACGCCAGGCGGCGAGCAGGCTTTGAGCGTTGGTTTTGTTCAAGGCAAGGTAAGCCTCGATCTGCTCGCGCGGCACACGTGTGACTTCTTCGTCCTGCGCCAGCAGACGTTCGAGTACGGACCTGGTCGGCAGGCCGCCATCGGCAAGAGGTCGTGGATTTGCTCCAGAGCGGCTCCGACCGAATGAGTGGAGCTTGATCTCCTGGGATGTGGTCGCTTCGTGTTTGCCAGGGGTTTCGATGTCTCCTTGAAGCGAGTCAAAGGATTGCCGCCCCTCACGCGGAGTCAGCAGTTGCCATGCGAAGAATCCGCACACCACGAGAAGTACGGCTAAAATGGCGATTCGAGGTTTCATGAAGAGACAAGCGAAATAATGTCGGATGGGATGCTGAACGGCAATCGGCAGTATGTCATGGAAGCGGTGAATCCCAAGGCATTTCTCTTGTTCGCAAACTCTCGGGCAAGCTATCGTGGGTCCATGCCAAAAAGAACATTTCCCAAAAATCGGGGCATCCAAATGTTAGCATTCATTTCGATCGGGAGCGCTCTGTTGCTCGCGGCTTGTTCACCCCAAAATGCCGGCAAAGTCTCGCCTTCGGGAGACCGATCGCTCGTTTTCGCCCTTGCAGTTCTGGGCGTGAACGACGACGGCTCTCCAAAGACGCTGCCGGGGCAATTGGGGATTCTCACGCGCCAGGACGGGAAATGGAATCATCGAACTCTGGACGACACGGACAACAATGTTTTCCACAAGGCGATGGCCTTGGGATCAGAAGGATTACTCACGCTCGGCGGCACCAAGGCCGGGGTGAAATTGTGGCGACCGGATGGTGAGCGCGAACTGCTTTGGGAAGCTGATTTTGGCGGCCAGTTCAGCCGCATGCGCGATGCGGAAGTGGGCAATATTTATGGCGACGGGAAGCCAGCCATTGCAATCGCCACGCACGATCAGGGTGTTGTGACTGTGCTACGTCGCGATGCCTCTGGCCGTTTCAAAGTCGAGGAACTGGATCGCCAGCCGGAGACAGTCGTGCATGAGGTCGAGCTGGGCGACATGGACGGCGACGGAGTGATGGAGATTTATGCGACCCCAACCGCGCCTAACAAGGTCGATGGAACGCCGCAGCCGGGCAAAGTGGTTCGTTACATCCCGGCGAAAAGCCAGGGCCGGACGGTTGTTGCCGATCTTGGTGACCGCCACGCGAAAGAGATTCTGGTCACGGATCTGGATGGCGACGGTCGTGGTGAGCTTTACGTTTCGGTCGAAGCAGTGTCGGGTGGGCGGGTGGAAATCCGGCGCTACCTGGCCAGTACGGACCCGCGACAAGGCGAGCTGGTCGTCACGATTGAAGACACATTATGCCGATTCCTGACGGTTGGTGATGTGGATGGCGACGGGAAGAAGGAGATGATCGCCGCGGCGAACAAGAGCGGACTCTGGTTGCTCCGCCCGCACAACAACGGTCCGTGGGACAAAGAGTTGATCGACGCCGGGTCCAGCGGCTTCGAGCACGCCTCTATCCTTCTCAACCTCGATGGGGACAAACGGGACGAACTCTATGTAGCCAGTGATAACGAGAAGGAAGTGCGGCGCTACGACTGGACACCGAAAGGCTGGCGGCACGAAGTGCTGCTGAAGTACGGAGACAAACTAAGCCGATTAACATGGAACATCATGGCGGTTCCCACGGCGCTTCTGCCCGCATCCGGCGCGACGATCAAGGATTCCGCAGCGGCAGCAACCTTTACCAAGCTCGATCCGCCGAAACCCAAGGACACGCCGCCACCGGCCGTCGCCAAAACACCCGAAGAGCCTGAGAAACCAATCGAGCCACGAGGTCTCCGGCTGAACTCAGGCGAGGCGGAGCCGGGATACGTGCTTTACGCCCCTCTCTTGGGTGACCTGACTTATCTGATCGATGCCACGGGCGTCGTGGTCCACACATGGAAGAGCGATTACTCGCCGTCGGGAACGATTTACCTGCTGGACAACGGCAACCTGCTGCGTGGCGCACGGGAGCCCAAGATCGAGCTGTTCAAAGGAGGCGGACAGGGTGGTCGAATTCAGGAATTTTCATGGGACGGAAAAATCCTCTGGGACTGGAAATACGCCACGACAAATCATTTGTTGCATCACGACATCGAGCCGCTGCCGAATGGAAACATTCTCGCCATTGCCTGGGAGGCGAAGAGCGCGAAGGAAGCCAATCGCATGGGAAGGCGGCCGGACCTGACTCCGCAGGCCGGGATCTGGCCAGACCATATTATCGAGATCGAACCGCGCCGGCCCAACGATGCCCGCATCGTGTGGGAGTGGCATGCATGGGATCATCTCATTCAGAATCACGATGCGGAGAAGGCGAATTACGGAGATCCCGCCCAACATCCGGAGCTGATCGATATCAATGGCGATGGTGAAGCTCCAAAGGTTGACCCGGCCGAGCTGGCGCGTCTCAAGGCGCTGGGATACGTCCCCGCCGGCGCGAAGCAAAGCGACATAGGATCCGATTGGTTGCACATCAACGCGGTTGCCTACAATGCCGAGCTCGACCAGATCGCGCTCAGCACGCCTCGATTCAACGAAATCTGGATCATCGACCATTCCACTTCGACCGCCGAGGCTGCCAGTCACTCTGGTGGGCGCTGGAAGAAAGGCGGGGACCTTCTCTATCGCTGGGGCAACCCCAAAGCCTACTCTCGCGGCACCAAGGAGGAACAGACACTTGGTGGCCAGCACGATATTCGGTGGATTGAAAAAGGCTTTCCGGGCGCGGGACATCTCATGGTGTTCAACAACAATGCAAAGGGGCCGGGCGGACCGCATTCAGTCATCCTGGAGTTGGTGCCACCGACACGAGCGGACGGCTCGTATGTGGTTCCTGCGACAGGCCCGTTCGGTCCCACAGAACCATTCTGGAAATACGAAGCGCCCGACAAGAAATCCTTCCACAGCGGATTCATTTCTGGCTCACGGCGTCTGGCTGGCGGTAACACGCTCATTTGCTCCGGTGCCGATGGTCGGATCTTCGAGGTGACCAGTGCTGGCAAGATTGTGTGGGAATACTGGGATCCGTACTCCGGGCAGGTCCGGGCTGCGGACGGCGGGCAACCGCAGCCAGTAGGCAAGAACACCTACGCGGTCTTCCGGGCTGCCAAGATCCCTCCACAACACCCGGCACTGGCCGGACGCACTCTGCGTTCAATTGATCCCCAGCCTAAACCCGCCGCCAAGGTGGGTGCCAAGGAATGAACCATGCCCATCCGGTTCGCTCTCAATTTTAATGGGCGCGGCTGTGCGCGAAGCGCCAGCCGCAGCATTGCGGACGTTTCTGCGGCTAGGTTTCATCACAGCCGCGTTCCAATGATAATTTGGAATGAACGGTCGGCCTGCCGCTTCACTCGAAAGAGTCAGGTGCCAAGCTTACTGATGAGACCGTAGGCTATCCCACGGTCTCATCAGTATGCTTGCGAATGGGAAGGTCGCGAATGCGTTTACCGGTGGCGGCGAAGATCGCGTTGCAGATGGCCGGGATCACTGGAGGCACTCCAGGTTCACCCACGCCTGCGGGCGGTTCCATCGGCGCAATGGCTTCCGGTCAGCCACCCCCTCGCAATGAAGGATTTTATGAAGGGCAGACGCATCGAAATCGAGGCAGAGTCGTTGCGCTGCGACGACCGGCGTCGCGTGCAGCGGCGCAAGTGCTTGCGGCCAGGCATGCCCTCGCAAAGAAAGTGTTCCGACCCTGCACAGGTCGGTGGCCGTCGCCGCGCAACGACCCTACCTGAAATCCGGTAATCGCGAGGTTTTTAGATGCGCCTGTCCTGTCTTGAGTTGCCGTCACGGGCTGGGGCTCCTAGCTTCCGAGCCGATGAAGAAGAAAGGTTTTGTTTATCTGGTGGGTGCCGGGCCGGGCGACACGGGCTTGATGACGCTGCGCGGAGCCGAGGTGATGGCGCGGGCTGATGTGGTGGTGTACGACGCACTCGTGAACGCGGATTTGCTTCGTCTCGCGCCACGCGAGGCGGAGATCATTTTTGGCGGCAAGCGGGCCAAGTGCCGCTCGATTCCGCAGGGGGAAAAGAACCAGTTGCTTGTGGAAAAGGCGCTGGAAGGAAAGATCGTGGTACGGCTGAAGGGTGGTGATCCTTACATTTTTGGTCGAGGCGCGGAGGAAGCGGAGGAGTTGGTCGCCGCGGGAATTCCCTTCGAAGTGGTGCCGGGCGTTTCTTCGATTTCGGCGGTTCCAAATTACGCGGGAATTCCGCTGACACATCGGGAGTTGAGTTCGGGCTTTACGGTGATCACGGGTCACGAGCATTCAGACAAGCCGGAGGACGAGGTGGATTGGGCGCAAGTGGCGAATTCTCCCGGCACAAAGGTGGTGATGATGGCCACGGAACGCATGGGAGAGATCGCACGGCGACTCATTGCTCAGGGAATGCCGCCGAAGACTCCTGTAGCGATGGTGCGTTGGGGAACGACGGGACAACAGCAATCGATTGATGGAACCCTGGCGACGATCGGGGAGGTGGTAACAAAGACTGGATTCCACGCGCCGTCGGTGACGGTGATTGGCGACGTGGTGAAGCTGCGGGACAGGCTGAACTGGTTTGAAAAGCGGCCTTTGTTTGGGCAGCGAGTGGTGGTGACGCGGGCGCGGGATCAGGCGGGACATTTTGCGAGGCAGTTCGCGGAGCTGGGTGCTGAAGTTCTGGAGATTCCGACCATCAAAATTGTGCCGCCGGAACAGAAGGAGAATCTCAAGGACGCGATGCTTGCGCTCAACGAGTATGACTGGATTGTTTTCACCAGCACGAACGGCGTCACGGAATTCTTCAATTACTTCTTCAAGGCGTTCGATGACATGCGGGACATCGGCGGTCCGAGGATTGCCGCGGTGGGTCCATCCACGGCGGCGAAGCTGCAAGAGCTGCACCTAAAGGTGGATGTGATGCCCAAGGAGTACGTGGCGTCGGAAATCGTTCGTGCATTGACCCAATATCAAGACATCGAAAATGTTCGCATTCTACTGTTGCGGGCAGAGGTGGCGAACCCGGATCTTCCCCGTGAATTGGAAAAGTGCGGGGCCATCGTGGATGACGTGGCTTGTTACCGCACAGTGCCCGAGATGGACGACATCAGCGGAGCAGCGGCACGGCTGATCGAGGGCGGCGCGGATTGGATCACATTCACCAGCGGTTCTACCGTGGCGTGTTTTCACGAGCGATTCAACCTACCGGAACTCAAATCCAAGTATCCGAAGCTGCGTCTGGCGTCGATCGGTCCGGAAACCAGCAAGGCGATTCGAACCTTGAAACTCGAACCAGATATCGAAGCGCGAGAACACACCATGGACGGATTGGTGGCGGCTCTTATCAAGGCGAAGAAGCCCAGGATCAAAGGCGGATGAGAAGATGGTTTATGAAACCTCTTTTTCTATCACTCTTGATTGGCGCGATGGGCGGGGCATTGGCTGGCTGTGCGACTCCGAATTCCCCTTCTACCGAATCCTCGTCGCCAGCGGCGGTGGCGGGAAAGTGCGCGCAGTGTGACTGCAAGCATTATGTGTCTGCCCGGATCATCAAGGATGTGTGCAATTCGTGCGGGCACACAGTCGCGGCGCACGCCGGGCACGCGCACTAGCAGTAACATTAGAGCCTGTCAGGCTCGACGCGGTCGTGGTTTCCGAGGCGTGCCCGATGCGCCATGGAGCGCCGCCAGTTCAGGCCAGAGGCAGGCGCTCATTCGCAGCCCTTTCGCGAAGACATCCAGATCGAACTTTTCGTTCGGCGAATGCGCGTTGTCGTCCGGCAGCGAAAGGCCGAGGAGAAGGACATCCTTTTTCAGGATGCGTTTGAAGTCGTTGACGATGGGAATCGAACCGCCCTCCCGCACAAGCACGGGATCCCGGTGGAAAGACTTTTTCAGCGCGTTCAGCGCCGTCTGCACTTGCGGACTCTCCGCCGAAATCATGTAAGGCTCTCCACTATGGCCGAGCGAAAGCTCCATGCGCACCGTGGGAGGACAGATGCTGCGGAGGTGCTTCGCAACAAGTTGGAGGATCTGGGGAGGCTTCTGATTTGGGACGAGCCGCATTGTGATTTTCGCCCTGGCCCAGGCGGGAATGATCGTCTTGCTGCCATCGCCCTGGTATCCGCTGGTCAGGCCGTTGATTTCGAGAGTGGGGCGGGCACTTCGCTGCTCGTGGGGTGTGAAGCCCTCCTCGCCAAAAAGCTTCGGCACGCCGAGAAACTTCCTGTAAGCCGCCGCGCCGAACGGCAGGCGCTTTGCCTGTTCCCGTTCGTACGTGGTCAGAGCTGCCACTGATTTGTAAAAGCCGGGGATGGCGACGCGGCCTTTCGTATCGCGAAGCTGTGCCAGCAACTGGCAGAGCGCCATGGCTGGATTGTCCAGGCTGCCTCCGAACAACCCGGAATGCAGATCCCGCGATGGTCCGTGGAGCGTGACTTCCATGGCGGCAATGCCGCGCAGGCCATAGGAAATCGTCGGATGCTTCGGGCTCACCAGTCCGGTGTCGGAGATCACAATGCCATCGCACTGGAGCTCCCGACGGTTCTCTTCGAGGAATGCGGCCAGATGTTCGCTGCCGACCTCTTCTTCGCCCTCCACCACGAACGTGATGTCGCACGGCAGTTCGGTGCCGGTCTTGAGATATGCCTCCACCGCTTTGAAGTGAGCGAAGGAAGGGCCTTTGTTGTCGCACGCACCACGCGCGTAGAGGCGGTTGCCTTCGATGCGTGCCTCGAAGGGCTTCGAGTGCCAGAGATCGAACGGCTCGGGCGGCTGAACGTCGTAATGCCCGTAGATGAGGTAATGCGGCTTGCGGCTTCCAGGTGCGCGCGGGGTTTTGGCCACGACGACCGGGTTGCCCGGGGTCGGGCGGAGAGTGGCTTCGAGTCCGATCGACTGGAAATGTTTCGTCAGCCAGCGGGCACAGGCGAAGACATCGTCGCGATGCTGTGGCTGGGCGGAGATGCTGGGAAAGCGAAGGTACTCGCAGAGTTCCCGGACGAAGCGGTCGTGGTTTGCGGCGAGATAAGATTCAACTGGTTGCATGCGGTGAGATGAGGAGAAACAATCCAGAACCCGAATGCACGCTCGAATTGCAGGGCAAGGCGGACCCGGTGCCTCCCGAAATTGTCTATAACGAAAAAAGCCTCAAGACCGGGCGTGGTCGAACATGGTGCCGGAGCGCGGAATGAATTCCGCGCTCCTCTGCCGCCAACTCGTGAAGGTACGTGGCGAACTCGTCGGGGCCGCTATTTTTTCATGACTGGAATGGTGACAATCTTCAGCCGCCAGTCCTCGAACCGGTCCTTCAAGCTGAGGATGCCGGAGGAGTCGATGTCGAACTGGCAACCCTCGCCATACACCGTGTCGGGCGAGACGTTGAACGTCCATACGGAGTTGGCCGGAATGGAGCGCTCTTCGGTGTGGTCCAGGATGGCGCGAAGGTTGGGTTCGGGCGCCGCCGCCAGATTCAGTGAATCCTTCGACTGCCAGTGGCGGAAGACACCGTCGGAAACTTTGAGGCGGCGCATCATGGGGTTGATGATACCGGAATGCTGATGAGCCCGGAACACCGCCCGTACTTTCGGCCCGCCGCGGCTGGCCGCCTTCAGGATTTCCGCCGTGGCGGTGTCTCCATAGACCGTGGCTCGACCCGGATCGATCGCCAGTTGGCCTTCGCCGGGGACCAGCGAAAAATCGTTCCACATAAAGCCTAGTGTATATGGAGCCACTGGACTCTCAGGAAGGAAGTCTTTGAATTCGGAATGTGCGACCTGTCTTGAGGCTGGATCGATCACGGCAAGGAACTGGGGATGTTCGCGTGCGAAGCCGGCTTGATTCAGGCTTCCGAGAAGTTGAAAGCGTGTGTCACCCGGCGCGCTCAAAAGCGGGACGGGATTGAAGCCTGGTTCCATTCCTCCGTGGTTGCATTGGATGAACTCCTCGCCGCAGCCGAGATAAATGACCACCGGGAGGAAGTCGTAAAGTCTCATGATCTTCGGGATGTTTGCCTCGCGGCCATACTTGGCCTGGAGTTCCTGGACGAACCCGTAGTTCGCGGCCAGGCTGATGTCTTCGTGATTGCCGCGCACCAGCCAGACGCGTCCGGGATTCTCCAGCTTAAGCCGCAGTATGGTGTACAAAACCTCGATGCCGAACATGCCACGATCCGTGTAATCCCCGAGGAAAAGAAGATGCAAATCTGGATCGATGATCTTGAAGCCATCCAGAGCCTTCGTTTTGTTATGGTGATCGATCAACTTGACGGCTGATTGCACGTCTCCGTGAAAATCGCCGTGAAATGCCACTTTCGCTCCTGCAGGCAAACGAAGCTTTTGGGTAAACGGCTGAAATGGAATGGTGCCCCGCTGAAAATAGACCTTGTCGGTGTTGAAGAATTCTTCGCGCTTTGGAGTTACGCCCACCCAGATGTTTGATTGCGACATGATCCCGGACTTCGACGCGGCGAGGAATGCATCCATCACCTCCTCGAATTCCTTGAAGCTTTTGAGTGGCAGCTTATCCCTTGGCGGCAGGGAGCGTTGGAGCTGGCGGTTAAAAGGCAGCCGGTCACAGGCAGCTTTCCACGATGCGAACGTGGGATAGGTGGCGGACACGAATCCCTTTGAAGGCGCTGATGGATCGGCTCCCGACGTGGAGCAAACCAGCAACCCTGCCACAACCAGTGCCAGAGGCAGGGAACAGCAGGATTTCAAGCCTGCGGCAGGACTAGCTCCTGGAGCCTGTTTTAACTTCCCGATCAAAGTAAAAAGTTTCATTGGACGAATGCTCTTCTACTAACACCGGAAAAAGAGAAATGGCGAGCTTTCGATTGGGGGGGCGCCCGTGCTTCAGCGCAGAGTTTTGGAGGACACAGAGGCTCAGGAAGGAAGGAACGCGGTTCTTCTCTGTGTTCTCCAAATCTCTGTGCTGAAATTGGCGATTCATGAAAAGCAGTCGTCATGGCCGCTTCTGATCGTAGATTCTCGCGAGGCGTTCCGGTGGAGTTCCGAGGTAGTGGAGCAGGGTCACCCGCCACATCCGGGCGTAAGTCTTGAGAATTCCGCGTTCGATGAATCTCCGCGCGGATGTCGTGGCCGTGGCGTCAACGAGCGCGAGCCGGCCGATTTGTCGCAGACCGCGGCATAATGCGAACTCTTCCATCAATGGTAAATCAGGCACACCTCCAATCTGAGAAAGAGAACTGCGCCGGATGAACATCACCTGGTCGCCCAATACGCGCCCAAAGAGGTGCAGCCGGATCGCGCATCGAATTCTCGATCCCGCCATCAGCAACTTGCGCTCGCGAAACGTCTTCCAAAATCCTCCACCAACCACTGTGCAATCCCGGAGGCAGTTCAGAAGTTCCCGGCCTGCATCTGGCGGCAGCCATGTGTCCGCGTGAACCAGTAGAATGACATCGCCCGTTGCCATGCTGGCACCAGTGCGCATTTGAAGCCCGCGTCCGCGCGTGCTGGAAACGACTTTGCATTTGAGTTCCCGGGCGAGATCCACGGTGCCATCCGTGCTGCCGCCGTCCGCCACGATGATCTCGGCAATCTCGGGGATGTTTCGAAGTCGCGTGACGGTTTTCGTCAATGAAGCGCTTTCGTTCAATGTGGGAAGCACGACGGAAATGCTGTGAGGTTCGGGGTGGACCGGGCTGTTTCCTCGAACATGAGTTTCACGCCAGAGAACAATTCCTCCGATCGTAGCCCACGTCAGGTAGATCAACAAAACAAGCAACGCCGCCGCCACAGCTTCGGGAGGTTGAACCCCATAGCCAGCCAGGAACCACAGTGTGGCGCCTTCACGCAGTCCCGCGCCGGCGAACGTGAATGGCAGTGATGTTACGGCGGAGATGACGGGAAACACCCAGAGTGACTGCCATGCGGAGAACTGTTCGCCAGCGACTCCCAGCAGGCACAGTAGCAGGAGGCTGCTCAGGCAGAGTTGAGAGCAGAAACTGAAAAAGACCGTGAGGATTCCTTTGCGGGGAACGGCGAGCAGTTGCCCCATCCCGGACCGCAAGGCGTCCAGGAAACTGGCGATCGAGGATTGCCGACGCTGGCGACGGATCACCATCAACGTAATGCAGACAACCACCGCCACCGCAGTCAGAATGCCCCAGTTGCCAAGTCTTGGGGGTGACGGCAGTCGTAACGCATTTCCTCCGGTCGATGCCAGCAGGAGAGTCACCAAGCCCAGCAGCAACGATCCTCCTCCCGCCGCGAGCCTGTCGAGCACGCACGCGGACAGCACCACCGGAAGCGAATGCCCGAACCACCTCGAGTAGAGAAGCGCCTTTCCGGCATCGCCGCCCGTTGTGCCGAACATTGTTGTGGTAAAGAAATGGCCAATGATCGTCAGACGCGTGGAAGCACCGGAATGAACCGCGATGTTGCTGATGTGCAGAATTCGATGCCAGCGTGCCGCCGCGCAGCCCAGAGCTGTGATGAAGACCAGATTTGCCGCAAGGAACCATCCCCAACGCATCTGGCGGACTGCCGTCCAGAGCTGTTGAGCATCCACGGAGCGGAAGATCACCCAGAGCATGAGGAACGAGCAAAGAAGGACGCCTGGCCGTCCAAAGCCACGCACGCGGGCGCTCGCATTCTGCATCATCCGGCTTTCTGCAAACCATCGGTGGTGTGGCGATGACTTGCCGGGGCGATTCACGTCCTCCCCATCACTACACGTCCCTCATCCCAGCGTGCTCCACCCATGGCGGTCCCGCACAGCGATCATTGCCCCGAGAATGTCGTTCCAAGTCTGTTGCTGTTTCATGACATCGTTGGGGAACATGCAGCCGTCCCAGCAGATGTGCATGAAGTTCTTGGTCAACTTGTGCTGTTCGTCGCGGAGCCAGTAGCCGGCGTGATGGGGAATGTCCAGTTTGCCGTCCGGCGCGTTGACCAGGCAATGGCGTCCGGTCTTGTCGTGCGTGCCGGAGCCGTGAACGGTCGCGTTGTTCTGCGCGATGTGAAAGTCAATCGTCCATGGGCGAAGCGCGGCGGTCAGTTTCTTGAGAGCGGCGTCGAGTTTCCTCCTGTCCTTCCAATCGTAGCCGGGAGGAAGGATTGCGTCCTTTTCGGCATTGTAACCCATCGTGTAGAGAAGTGTGTGAGCCATGTCCGCCTGAAAGCCGACGGTTCCGGGACGATCGGTTTCTTCGAGCAAATCCACCATCTTCCGCCACGAATGCATTCCGCCCCAGCAAATCTCTCCCTCGGCGGCGAGGCGTTCTCCAAAGTCCTCGGCCACGGTTGCGGCTTCGCGGAATGTCCGCGCAATCTTCTTCGTGTTCCCCTTGGGATCTGCATCCCAATCAGTGACGCCGCTTGCGGAATCGATTCGAACCACACCGTAGGGGCGCGCACCAATCTCCCGAAGTTTCTTTCCGATCCGGCACGCTTTGCGAACCTGCTCAACAAATTTCCTGCGGTCTTCCTCGCTGCCCATGGCCGAGCCGCCCCCGGTCGGTGGCCAGACCGGCGCCACAACCGAGCCCACGACGAACCCCTTGCCTCGAATCTTGTCCGCGGCCGCCTTGATATCATCATCGGTGATATCGATGCCGATGTGAGGTTCAAACAGGAAGATGTCCACACCGTCGAACTTGATGCCATCCACCTCAGCCCTGGCGGTCAGATCGAGCATGGTGTCCAGATCAATGCAGGGTTCTGCTCCGGGGCTGCCTTTGCCCACGAGTCCGGGCCACATGGCGTTGTGAAGTTTGGGATACTTGTTATCGCTGTGTTTGCTCATGGGATTCCTTCTTGTCGATTTTCAGCCAGCTCCAGTTTCGCGATGAAGAGCGCTTAAGAGCAGTTTGAAAGCATTGTCTCATGCGTGGTTTGAAAAGTGCGCTCAGAAGCTATCAATGGTCATTGCTCAATCAATGCCAAAAATTCTGATCGTTCCATTAATCCCAGTGCGGCGGGATAGGGCAAGTCGCCACATGGTGATCACATCATTGAACCCATGCACGTCCTGGCAGTAACGGATCCGGGACGCGGAGCCGGCCTCCTTTTCGGTGCTCGCAACGGTGTTCCTGCAATCCTCGTGGAACGGCCTCTGACCGCGGTCACGGGTCCGGGTCTGCCACTCGATTGCCCCCACGGAGCTGGCGGTACGCACGGGCGGCCTTCTCGCCGAGCGCCGCTTTCATTTGTTCATTGAATTGGTTTTGGGCGGCAGAACGATCCACTTCGAATCCGGGTTGAGGAAATGCCACCGGTTCCGAGCGGAAGGCCTTCTCCATCTCGTAAGCCTTAAGAACGGCTTCCGAACTCAGTCCATAACGCTGCCCGACTCGCGACAGGTTCTGGTACGCTGAATCGAGCGAACGCTGATACTCGGCGAAACGAGTATCACCCAGGGCAGTTTTGATTTGATTGTCCAATTCGGCCTTGTCATCCGCCTGGGCTTTTGCCGCTGCGGCGCGAGCCTCTGGTGTGTTTTCCTGCACCATCACTTTTTCAGCCTTGTCTTCTGACTCCCGGGTCAGTCTGAAGACCTTGCGGAACTCCTCCTCGGTGGGGCTGAACGTCAGGAGCTGCTGGCCCAGCTTGCTGGAGGTGGAAGAAGTGCGGATGTCGTAGTTTTCCAACTCCTGCGACGTGAGCACTTTGGCGAGTTCCTCCCGATGAGACTCGTTTAGTTTGCGATACTCCTCCACGAATTCCGGGGTCTTCTTGTTCTCGTGTTTCGCTTTCAGCGCATCGGACTGCTGCCAGTACTCTTCTTGCAGGGTCTGGACGGCATCCCGTTTTTCAGCCGGGAGAAGCTTAAGTGCCAGCTCGTGAGCGGTGTAATCCCTCGATGCTGTCGATGCCATGAGATCGACCGGGACATCGATATCCAGGAGTTCCTTCAACACCACACGTTTTTCGGTTTGAACTTCCCTGAGTTTGCGGCGGTTCTCGGTTTCATCCACCGGCGGCGTGGCCTGACCGGGAATTTGTGGAACAGACTTCTTTGCCTTCAATGGTTCCTCGCGTGGGGCATAGAGTTTGTTCACGTCTGCAACGATGATATCGCGGATGGTCTGTTCGGGGCATCCCACCTTGCGGAGGTTTGCGATGTATAGTTTGTAATCGCCGGATTCAACCTGCTGCCATGTGAATTTCGATCCAGAGTTCGTTGCCGGTATGACGTTCGCGGGAATCAAAGCCTCCATCTTCACGTTCCTGGATTCGGCCGGGATCACACTTGCGGCCGGGGCGGGAACGGCTGGCACCGGAAGCTCCGACGGCGATCGATTGACGTATGCTGCGGCGGTGATGAGAACAACGGCCGTCAGGGAGAGAGCAGTGGCGAGATGCTTGGAGTTCATGGCTTGGTTGGGGCGGGCACGACGATTTGTTGCCGCTGTTGGGCCGAGGGCTGGCCGGGGTTCAATGTTGGCACGCGGCCCTTGAGTGCTTCAAATGCCTGATCTCCGAGCATCTGCCGCAGTGTTTGTTCGCCTTGCGCCTGCATGGATTGCAGGGCTTGCGCCCGCTGCTCAGGCAGGAGTGTTTGGTCCTGCATCAATCTTTTTGATTCGGCCTGGAGGAGCTTCTGGGTTTCATAAACCTGAACGATGGATTCCTTTGGAAGGCCCGCCTCCTGCATGGCTGACGAAATCCCTTTGTAGGCGGGGTCGCGACTGCGTTCGAGATCGGCGTAGCGCTCATCCCCCAGGGTGCTTCGAAGACTCTCCTGCAAATCCTGCTCCGCCTGTTTGCGTCGGGCGATCCAGTTGGGATCATCGGTTTCGCGCACCGGCTTGTTGATCGAGAACTGCTCGTCCACCGGCACCGTCAGGGCGAATATCTTGCGAAATTCCTCGTCGGTCGGATTCATTCCCCCCAACTGCGATCTCAGCGTGGTGGCGGTGGCGGAACTGATGATGTCGTAATTCTCGATTTCTCCGGGCGATAAGACTTTTGCCAGTTCCTGACGGCGCTCCGCCTTGATCCGGATGAACTCGTCGCGGTCTTCGGGTTCAAGAAATCCAAGAGTGCGGCGCTTGATGTCATCGGACTGGCTCCAGTACTTCTCCTGGATGAGTTGAACCTGGTCGCGTTTGGATTCGGGCACCGCGCTGAAGGCCGCTTCAAATCTCGCGATGTCCCTGCCCCCAAGGCTCGGCGGCAATTCCACCGGGGCGTCCGCGCCTGTGATCTCCCGGAGCAACAGCTTCTTTTGAACAAGCAACTGGCGCAGGCGGCTTTCGTTGCTCCTACGATCGGAGGTTGAAATGGCTTCCCAAGGCTGCCGGTCCTCCGCCCGCCCCTTCAAGGCGCTTTCCCGTGAGGCGAACTGCCGGTTGAGTTCGGCTAGGATGATGTCCCGGATTGTTTCCTCGGGGCATTGCACACTGCGCAGATTGAGCGCGTACTGCTTGAGATCTTCATCCGCGAGTGATCTCCAGTCGAATCGGTCCGCCTTTGAACCGCGAGCGATCCGGTCGGAGAACTTTGTTCGCGAAGCCTTTGTGGGTTCGGCAGCTTCAGAGACATTGGCTCCTTCACTCGCAGCCATGGCTGGCCGCGAAGGCTGGACAGAAAATGCGTACGCCAGATAAGCCGCGATTCCAAGGTTGAGGCAAACCAAGGCAGCGATGATTGGTTTCATAAGATGACAAGCCGCATGAGCGACAGGAGTCTAACACGAACTTCCAGAATTTGTTGCAGGGTCACCAAAAACACAAGCATTCCAATGGCTCAAAATCCAACTCAGTAAACAGCGTGATGGGGGTTGAACGATCGGAATGCAGGCGTTGCCGGGCATAGCTGCGAAGTCCATGTTGAGCCCTCTCCTCGATTCCAACACGCTGCGCCCGGCGAGCGAGCGGGCAAGGGCGGGCTTGTTTTTTGGGTCCATATACATAGGATGTCCTCATGAAGAAAGAAGTCGTGCCCATCGCGATCCGAGGAATTCTGCCCGCGAACAGCGGTTGCGCGATTTTCGTAGGGAACGACGACAAAGTCTTTGTAATCCAGGTCGAGCACAACATGGGGGCTATCATCGGAATGTTTCTCAAGGACACTCCCAAGGACCGTCCCTTGACGCACGACTTGATCAATAACGTTTTCAACGGATTTGGGATCGCGGTCGAGAGGGTGATTATCACCGAACTCAAGAACTCGACCTATTACGCCCGCCTCATTCTTCAGCAAAACAATGAACTCGGCCGCAAGATCGTCGAGATTGATGCGCGTCCGAGCGACTGCCTGGCGATTGCCACCGCGCAGAAACGCCCCATATTCGTATCCTCCGCTCTGTTCGAACAGGTCGAGGACATGACCGAGATCCTTGAACGGATCAACGAGAACGGCGGCGAGGCGGAGGAAATCTGATGGCTGCCGCGGCTGAGTTGCCCAAACCCCTGGTCCTCGTGTGGGGGGAGGATGACTACGCCGTCAAACAACGGGCACGCGGGCTTTTTCAAGAGTGGTCAGTCGAAGTTGGAGGGTTCGATCACGAAACCATCGATGCCACCGCAGCCAACAGCGGCGAAGCTGTGACAGCTCTGGGCAAGCTTCGGGAAGCGCTTCAAACCTTGCCATTCTTCGGCGGTGGCAAAGTAATTCTATTTCAAAACTGCAATTTTCTAGGCGATGAGCGCACCGCCAGTTCCCAGTTGGTCACAGAACACCTGACAGACCTGGCCAAGGAATTAAAGGCCTTCTCGTGGAATGGAGTCAGGCTGATCATCTCCGCCGGCAAGGTGGATAAGCGAAAGACTTTCTACAAGACTCTGGAAAAGGCCGGTTCGGTCGAGGTGTTTGCCGGTTGGTCAATGGAGGATAAAAATTGGGAAGCCGAAGCGGAGAACACCGCGCGCCGCCACGTCAAGGCACTCAAAAAGGAGATCTCGGAGGCCGCTTTGACAAAGTTGATCCAGTTTGTCGGTCCGCATCCGCGCGCCCTTGCAGGAGAGATTGAGAAATTGGCGCTCTTCATCGGGGATCGAAGCGAGATCGCGGAAGAGGACGTTTCCGCAGTCGTGAGCCGCAACAAACAGAGTCAGGCGTTCGCCCTCGCCGATGCGCTCGGAGGGAGACATCTGGGACGCCTGTTGAAGACACTGGATGAGGAACTTGCGGCGATGAAGCATGGTTCCCAGAAATCGGAGATCGGCCTGCTTTACGGGCTGATCTCAAAAGTCAGGGTGATGATCTTCCTCAAGGAAATGGTGCGGCAGGGCTGGATTAAAGCCGACGCGGATTATTACCGATTTAAGACACAGCTTGAGCGCGTGCCGGCGGACCAGATGCCGACGGACCGGCGGTTCAACCCCTTGGCGATGCATCCATTCATGCTTCATCAAGGATTGGGGCATGCGAAGAATTACACGCTGCTCGAACTAGTCCAGGCGATGGAACTGTTGCTCGCGTGCAATGAGAAACTTATTTCAAGCTCGCTGGACGAGGCGCTCGTTCTTCAGCAGACCCTTGTAAAAATAGTTAGCAGACAAACGCAGCCGGGAGTAGCCTAGAGCCATGAACGTTGAATCGGTCCAGATCGGTCGATTCCCAATTCGAGAGTTCGTCACGAACGCTGAATCCTCCATGCGTGGTGCGAATCCACTCCCCACCACTCGCCGTGCACCTACGCTGTATCGAGGCTTGAGGCCATAATCCGAGCATCTCCCATTGCATGGCAACCTCGTCGGCAAATTTATTCGTCAGCTCGACCGACCACGCGTCCGTCATCAAGATCAATGGACGGGCCAGTTTCAGCTCGAGCGCTCATTTCATGATGGTAGTCGATCAGCTCCACGAGCGCGGAGCCAGGCGCTTCATTCTGGATTTGACCGAGTGCGCGACGATGGACAGCACCTTCCTTGGAGTTCTCGCCGGGCTGGCGATGAAGCTTAGTGACGGCAATGGCGAGGCGAACCGGCCAGTGCTTGAGCTGGTTCGACCCAACGAACGCGTTCTGGATCTGCTCGAGAATCTGGGGATAGCGCACTTTTTCGCCCGCCTGGATCAATCGCCGATTGCTGACGTCAGCCTCGCTCCATCGACGCCTCAAGACACTACATCGAAGGATGACCTGTCGAAGATTTGCCTGGAAGCGCATCAAACCTTGATGGCTGTGAATCCAGAGAACGTTCCTAAATTCAAGGATGTGGCCGCGTTTCTGGCGGACGAGTTAAAGAAGCCCAAGAGCTGACAGTCTGCCGGGCGGCTTGGAACGATCAGCTCGCCGCGCCTTGTTTCGATTACTGCGTTTCCCCCCGCGTGACGCGGAGAAAAACCTCTTCCAGACCAAGCTCATCTTCCCAGAGGCCGGTCAGCTTCAGGCCGCCTCCCACTATCGTCTCGGCCAGGAATCCCGGATCGGTATCGTGATCTTGTAGAGTCACTTTGACCTGGCGATCGACCTGAGTGGCTTCGCGGACCTCAGGCCTGCTTTTGAGCAGTTCCAGCGCGTGCACTGGATTTTCCTTCACAGTCACCCAGTAGATCTGGCCTGAAGCCATCTGGTCCCTCACGCCCTGAACAGGTCCGCTGTAGATGAGTTTGCCGCGCTCGATGATGGCGACTCGATTGCACAGGGTCTGCAGCTCGCTCAAGATGTGTGAAGAAATGATGATGGTTTTCCCGAGCCTCTGGAGTTCCTGGAGGATTGCCATCATTTCGATGCGCGCCCGGGGGTCGAGACCGCTGGCCGGTTCGTCGAGGAGCAGCAATTGAGGATCGTGGATAAGGACTCGAGCCAGTCCCAGGCGCTGCTGCATCCCGCGGCTCAAGGCACCGATGAGCGCCCCGCGCTTTTCGATCAACCCCACCAGCTCGAGCACGTCATTGACGGTCTTTTCGCGCTTGGCGGATGGGATCTTGTAACAGGCTCCGAAGAAGTCGAGATACTCGGTCACTTCCATGTCCTTGTACACGCCGAAGAAATCCGGCATATACCCGATGATGTGTCGAACCGCGTCGGCTTCGGACACGACGTCATGTCCGAGCACCTCCGCCCGGCCTCCGGATGGTGCCAGGAAAGTGGCAAGAATCCGGAGTGTGGTGGTCTTGCCAGCGCCGTTGGAACCGATGAAGCCAAACAGATCGCCGCGATTGACGATGAGATTGAGGGCGTTGAGGGCGATCATCGGCCCATAGACGCGCGTCAGATTGTGCGTTTGCACCGCCGGGGCGGCAGTTTGAACCGGTGGGATCGGGGTTTCGGTTGCCATGGCCTGTGTCATGAAGAATCGCTGCGCGTTGATCTGTTCTAATTCACACCTGCGACTGGGGCGGCAAGCCTCAACAACGTGCTGCGCTGGGTGCGGATCGGTTTGAACTGGTTGATCGGCTTGATGGGTGAATGGTCCGCGTCCCATGCGAGCAGAATCGCCTCTCCGCGATCCACCAGTGGCGTCAGGTCCATCCCGGCAGGCGCCACAAACCGACGCTGGTTCTGCTGAGTCGGGATGTGTGTGGTGAAGGAAGCAACCGTGGAAACCATCGCGGGATTTTCCAACTGCCCTTGCCGGTTGCTTCCGAGCGGATTGCGCCGCGCGTCCACCGTGTCACGAAAACTGCTGCCTCGTTGAATGGAATTGCCCTGCACAAATGAACTCAGCGCCATGCCGTCCGTGGTTTTCAATGTGAATCGTTTTTCCTGGCGCGCAGGGAGACTGCCGAGCTCATAAACTTTCACTTCGGCATCAGACGCTGTCTTTAACACCACGCGGCAATCGGTGAGAGGACGGTCCAGGCTGTTGTTCACCACGGCCAGCACGGTATCGCCTTGGATGGAGACGTTCACACTCAGAGGAGGGCTGGCCGGCTGCAACCAGTCATTCACATACAGCAGGCTGGTCCAGACAGGGACATCAATCTCCGCCACGAAATTATTCCCCCGCTGTTCAACTCGAGCTTTGCTTCCTTCCTTGCCCCCTCCGTAGAGATCCAGAAGTTCACCGCGAAACGTCGCAAAAGGCTGCTCGCTCGCGATGGGATAGGTGGCATTGGCTGACGAATAGATGGACACGAAGGTGCGTCCGCGAAGTTCGGCACGGTCTCCCCGGGGCAGGACGTCCACTAGATGAACCTCGTTCCATTCCGTCTCGCCGGCGCGGAGCTTGTATCCGATGAAATAAATGAGGAGAGAGAAAAGGACCACGTACGTTGGAAACGTGATCCATGTCAGCATCTGCCGGTTGATCTTCTTCAGCCACCACTGGTCGAACGGGCCTATGACCACAAGATAAACCACGAGCAGCGCCAGCAACCATTCGATGGGAAGCTTCCGAATCTGGCGGCTGTCAATCAACGCGCCAAAGATCGCGTCCACGCTCCAGCCGCCAAATGCGTTTATTTCAGGGCCTGAAATCCATTCGGGTGGCATCTCGACCAGCTTCGCCCAGAATGCGCCGCGATGTTTCCACGAGCGGAAAGGTTCGCGCTCGGGACTGAATGCCAGCACGGTGAGCTTCCCTCGCCCGCGATGCCCCGACACAATCAATGGCTTTCCATCCGCCTGGATCAGGACGGTGGCTCCTGCGCGCAGCCCTCCGGTGGCGACAGGAAGTAGCGCATTTTTGAAGGCCGCATCGGGACCAAGGTCACCAAATGGATTTGAAGAACCTTCCACAACGCTGGCGCGCCGTCCGCGTTGTGTTCCACCGGGTCTTGTGCCGCGAGTGGCTTCCTCTTCATCACCATTGAGCCATTGTTGAAGGTCGCGATCGACGGTGACGTTGACCATGTCCGTGAATTCACAGGGCAGGAACTCCTGAAGCCACGGCGTGGCATTGACATCGGCGATCTGCTCGACGCCAAGGATCAAATGCCCGCCACCGTTCACCCAACTGAGCAGGGCCGCCACCTGCGGAACCTTCAGAGAAATCACCTTCTCGGAGTTGACATAAAGGGCGTTGAGCCCCTCCAGCGCGATGGGATTGTCGGGGAAAACATCGGTCTGAATCCGGGCAATCTGGGGTTTCATCTCGTCCCGGCGAATGTTTGTCTCCGCAAGGACCGGCGAGCCGGCATACGATCTCGAGATGGAGCCCAGGAGAAAACCTTCCCATGCCAGCGGTTTGGTTTGCGCGGTGCGTTCAGCCCGGACCTTGCCCCGCTGGTCGATCAGCCGGACGAGCCATTGTCCGCCACGTCCGCCGGTCGAAAAAATCGGGATGGTCAGACGTTTGCGGGTGTTATTTGGAATCTCGACGGGCACCTGCCTGACCGCGTCACTCGCCAGGCTTCCAACGGAGACTTCCACCACGGCGTTGAATGCCGGTCCTTCATTGTTGGCGATTTCGACGGAGATCGGGAACCAGCCCGCTTCGCGCACAACGCCGTCGTAGCCTACGAAGATGTCAAATTGCAGCTCCGCTCTCGCTGTGCAAGGGGCCAGCGCCGCAAGAAGCACAAGGAGGGAGGCCCACACTGGCCGCCAGGATTCCATGCGAGGTAACCTTGGGTGGAGTCGTGCCTCCGCAGGCGGCGAGGATGGAAGGCCCATAATCAGTATTCTCGGCAAATTCACAGTGCGTATAATCACGCCGGCTGTCTCCTGCAATTGCGAAGTTCGGGCAAATCCAGATTCGCTCCGCCGTATCCCGCAGGAAGCACCGCGAGAATAGACAGAAGCACTGCCCATTTGCTCACGGCGTTGCACGACATACTGAGAAGACCGTGAAATAACCTACGAATGACGGCGAGAGTCACCGGTACAGGCGCAACGGGCGAACGCGGGAAGATACACGCAGTGGCCTCGACCAGGAGAGCAACGAACACGGAGAGCCTATTCCGTGAAAACCTTCCAGGCTTTGGCGGGCCTTCCGAACCTCTTTCACTCGTCACACACCCACCAACTCCTTGATGAAGCTGCCTTCGCTCATGACTTTCATGGGGCGGCCCGTGGGTGTGGTCAGTTCGCGAGTTGGATCCACGCCAAGGAATTTAAGTATGGTGAACGCAAGGTCCGGAGGGCCGACAGGACGTTCAACAGGGATCTCGCCAAAGCTGTTGGTCGCGCCGATGACTTGTCCGCCTTTCACCCCACCACCCGCAAGGCAGACTGAGCCAGCGCGTGGCCAGTGATCACGGCCACCCAAAGCGTTGAGCTTGGGGGTGCGCCCGAATTCACCCATGAGAACGACCAAGGTGGAATCGAGCAGCCCGCGTTCACGAAGGTCGGTGATGAGCGCGGAGTAGGCGCGGTCGAGCGCAGGCAGCTTGCCGCTGCCAGGAAAGCGAGAGTCAGGCAGTTCCTTGAAAATCTGCTGATGCGTATCCCAGCCAGTATCGACAACCGTGACGAAGCGCGAGCCGGCCTCGACCAGCCGCCGCGCCAGCAGACAGCCAGCTCCGACGCGCGCGTGGCCGTAACGTTCGCGCGTTTCTGATTTCTCCCGCGAAAGGTCGAAGGCTTCCTTGGCTTCTGTCGAGGCGAGCAGACGGTAGGCTTGTTCGTAAAAAGCATCGCGATCACGCGTGGGCGGGCCTTCCTCGATGTGCCGCGAAAAAGCGTCCATTTTGCGCAGCATCTCGCGCCGGTGCTCGCCGCGTGCGAAGCTTACGCCCTCGGGCAATTGCAATCCGCCGACGCGCGAAGGGTCGTTGCCCACGTTGAAGGCGGAGCAGGCACCCGGCAGATAACCGGCGCGGGCCGCATTGGAATCACCGCCCACTCCATCGTTCGGAATCGCCACGTACGGCGGCATCGCCCCGCCGAAGCCGTGCGTCTGTGCGACAAGGCTGCCGAGGCTCGGATGCTCAAGCGCCGGCGTGGGCCGATGGCCGGTCAGCATGAAACGCGTGCCGGTGTCGTGATTGCCAAGCTCGTGCGTGAGCGAGCGGATGAGCGCGACGTCCTTCATCACCCCGGCGGTCAGCGGAAGATGCTCGCAGATGTGCAGCCCGGTGACGCTCGTTGGAATTGCCTTGAACTGGCTGCGCACCTCGGACGGCGCCTCCGGCTTGAGGTCGAACATGTCGAGATGGCTCGGGCCTCCATCAAGCCAGATGAGAATGCACGATTTCGCTTTGGCCGAATGACCGGGCGCTTCCGCGGCGGCTGCTTGCAGACGCAACAGGTCGGTGACGCTCAATCCGAACGACGTGAGCAGGCCGAGGTGGAGAAAGTCACGCCGCGACACACCATCGCAGCGATGAGATTGGGTGGGACGAGGTGTTTTCATCGGTCAATGATTCAGCGCGAACTCGCGCGAGTTGAGCAGGGTCCAGAGCAGATCCTGCACGGCCTCGGTTCTGTCCGGGCCGCTGGCGAGCAACGGTTCCCATTCCGCCAGTTCGTCCTGTGCGGGTGGACGCGTCAGCACCCGGCGATAAAGTTCCTCCACAATTTCACGGGATGAGCGGCCTTTCAATTCCTCGATCACACCGCCGCGCAATTTGCCGTTGATGGTGGAGCCGTTGATGAGATGAAGCGCCTCAGCAAGTCCTCCGCCGGTTTGAGCAGATCCGTCACACGGGCGCTTCCGCAAGCAGCGTCCCAGCACATCGAGAGCGGGCGACGGCGTGGCCGGGCTGATGAGCTGCACGGCGCGAGTGCCTTCCGGGCAGCCTTCGAACAAGTCCGGCACGCCGGTCACCTGCGCCACGGCATCGGCGAACACAGGTGCGGGCAGTTCCTTGAGGTAGGCGTGTGAATACAGCCGCGAATCCATCCGATTCACGCCGCGAGTGCGTGAAGTGAGTTGATAGGTGCGCGATGAAACAATGGTGCGAATGAGTTGCCGAAGATCGAAATCATGCGCAACAAAATCCGCCGCCAGCGCGTCGAGCAGTTCCGGGTGCGTGGGTGGATTCGTGGGGCGCAAATCATCGACCGGCTCGACGAGCCCGCGACCGAGCAGATGTTTCCAGACGCGATTGACGATGGTGCGAGTAAAGAGGGGGTTGTCCGGAGCGGTGAGCCATCCGGCCAGTTCCACACGGCGATCGACGTCCCCGATCTGAGGCCGGGAGGGTGCCCCGAGCGGTTTGGGCGAAAGCGGCTTCCCAGTCTTCGGATGATCCACTTCGCCGCGAGTGGAAATCTGGACGGCTCCGCCTTCGCGCGTGATGCGCGCGAAGTAGGCCGCAAACCGATGGTAATCCTCCTGTGTCCACCGGTCTGATGGGTGGGAGTGACAACGGGCGCAGGCAATTTGCGCGCCGAGAAAAATCCGGCCTGCATGCTCAGACAAGTCGCGCGGATCGCTGGCGAGTGTCATGAAGTTTGCGGAACCAACTCGCGCGAGATCTCCCGAAGAGGTAAGCAGAGCGCGGGTGATCCGATCGAAAGCCGCGTTCGTCGCGACCTGCTCGCGCAGCCACGCGTGGTACGCCGCGGCCGTATCGCCTCTACCATTGAGCAAAAGCAGGTCCGCGAGCTTCATCGTCCAGAAATCCACGAAGGCATCACTGCGCAGCAACTCGTCAGTGGCCCGCTGACGCTTCTGGGCAGATGATGGTTCAGCAAGAAATAAGCGAGTGGCTTCTGGCGTGGGAAGGCGACCGGTCACATCCAGATGCACACGTCGCAGAAACTCGGCGTCGTCGCTCAATGGGGAGGCTGGCACATGCAGCCGGGAAAGTTCCCTGCCCACGTGCTCATCGATGTAGTTCCTGGCCGGAAAATCATCCATTCCGATCTTCGCATCTCCCAGTGGCACGGCGATACGCGCGGCAGCGACTTGCCCGGAGTAACGCACCATGATGCTCGTCAGCCCGCGTCCGACCGTGGTGACTTCCCCCGTCTTCGACACTTCGGCGATGGCGTCGTCGTTTGAAGTGTATAGCGAAAGATCTGTCACGTCCTGGCGTGAGCTGTCGGAGAGCGAGGCGGTTACGCGGAGCTGCTTCGTCAGATTTGTGCCATGGAGCAAATTGTCGGAAGGCTCGACTGAAATTCCGGTCACCTGCAAGTCACGCGGGCCGTAGGGTGCGCCGGCAGCGATCCAGTCGCGCACGAGCGCATAGCCGTTGGAATCACGCCGCAGTTTACGTCCGCCCTCGTGCTCGAGTTGTCCGGAAGGCTTTCGCAGCACAAGACTCTCCTCCGGATGCGCGACTTCGACGCGCCTGCTGCCGAGTTCACGCGTGATGCGTTCGAAATCCTCCTCGGGATCGTAGCCAAGCAAACTCAGCTTGAATCCGCCCTGGCCGGTCGCCGCGCCGTGACACGCGCCCGCGTTGCAGCCGGCTTTCGTAAGCACAGGCAGGATGCCGGTGCGGAAAGGGGGAGGGGTCGCGTCGCTGACGGCGGTGCCGGCAACCAGCATCACCGTTGCGAACAGGATGACCGAGACAACGCTCACTTCGTCTGGCTCTTCAATTGATCGAGGAACTCCCGGCCCACCTTGCGCGCATGTTCGGTGCCGTAGCGGTCGCCGAAATGCAGGATGCGCGTCCACCCGTCGATGGCCTGCTTCTGAAGGTCGGTACTATCCTTGATGTGGGCCTTCACATCTGCGAGCACCTTGTCCACGGTGGCATCGTCGTTGGTAGGCCGAATGAAACTGCGGAGCAAACCCTGCAACCTGCCATCTGTCGGCACCGCGCCTGGGAAACTCTCCTTCGGCTTCGTCTCCGCCTTGCCGCTCTCCGCGTTCATTCGACCGGCAGCTTCCCGTCCACCGCCACCCCGGGCCATCTGACGTTCGCTTAACTGCGCCGCGGTCGGCGGATTGGTGTCACCGCTGACTTTCGCCAACGCCTCCAAAACCTTCGGCGCATCGGCTATCCCCGGTTGCACGAGCGCGAAATTCGCCGTCACCTTGTTGTCCTTCGCCACCACGATGGTCATGAGACATTCCTTGTTCAGCCCGTAATTGCCCGGGCCTTCCGCGCCGTCCACCGACAATCCAACACGCGACTGCAGTTTCAGCGAACCTGCAGCCGCCTTGACGCGTTGCTCCCCTGCAAGCCGGTCTGGTGAAAGGAAAATGATCTCTGTCTTCAGTCCGTCCTTGCGCGTGGCCCCGTACTCGTCCACCACGCGCAACAAAGGAACCAGCGAGCGTTCGATGCCATGCACAAAGACGAGCGCGGCTGGTTGTCCGGCGTTCTCTTCGACGGGGTCGCGTTCCTTCCCTGTGTTTTGCCCCGTGAGCTCCACGACTTTGAATGGCGAGGTTTTTTCCCCAGGCTGCGGCCCGGAGAAAACCGCGTCAGCCGCGGACAGGGCAAGGTGGCAGCAGAACAGCAACACCGGGACTGCGAGCATTGGTTTTGATTTCATAAGCATGATGATTACATCCGTTCACTCACCGGAATATTCTCCAATGTGACACGGATTCTGGCGTTGAGGAAGTCCGACTTTGATCCTGGCCGGCGCGACGCGGGCCCAATCCACGGAATCACTTCGGCATCTGCAAGCCGATCTTCTCGGCCGCCTGCGCCACGTCTTTGTCGCCGCGACCGGAGAGGTTCACGATGATGAGGGAGTCTTTCGGCATTCCCGGCGCGCGTTGGATGACTTCAGCGACGGCGTGCGAGCTCTCAAGCGCGGGGATGATTCCTTCAAGACGCGCCAGTTTCATGAAGGCTTCGAGTGCTTTGTCATCGGTGGCGTAGGTGTATTCCACACGTTCCTCATCGTGCAACCATGCGTGCTCGGGGCCAACGGCGGCATAGTCCAGACCGGCGCTGACACTGTGGGTGAGTTGAATCTGACCAAACTCATCCTGGAGGATGTAACTGCGCGTTCCCTGCAACACACCAAGGGAACCTCCATGAAACCGCGCCGCATGTTTCTCCGGTTGGATGCCTAATCCGCCCGCCTCGACGCCAACCATCTTCACGGCGGAGTCCTCGAGGAATGGATAGAAAAGTCCGATGGCATTCGAACCGCCGCCGACGCACGCGATCAACAGGTCGGGAAGCCGCTCCTCTTTTTCCAGAATCTGCCGTCTCGCTTCGTCGCCGATGACCCGTTGGAAATTCCGCACCATGACTGGATACGGGTGGGCGCCGTAAGCCGTGCCGAGAATATAATGCGTGCCGCGAACATTCGTGACCCAGTCGCGCATCGCCTCGTTCACAGCTTCCTTCAACGTCTTTTGACCCGCGTGAACGGGCACGACTTCCGCCCCGAGCATCTTCATGCGATAGACGTTCAGTCTCTGCCGTTCGCAATCCACCGCGCCCATGTAGATCACGCATTTCATTCCAAACATCGCGCTGACTGTCGCCGTGGCCACGCCATGCTGACCCG